>Ga0196972_1000019_pt1 | contig 158596 bp, 169 predicted proteins | sample S1v_2013CmetaG_FD_148618 | JGI IMG/M metagenome (GOLD analysis project Ga0196972, IMG submission 148618) | Soil microbial communities from Anza Borrego desert, Southern California, United States - S1+v_20-13C | ecosystem: Environmental > Terrestrial > Soil > Desert | place: USA: California...
AAGGCGGCGGCGGCGGTTACGGCGGTGGCGGCGGCGGTTTCCGCGGCCCGCGTGAAGGCGGCGGCGGCTTCGGCGGCGGCGATCGGCCCCCGCGTCAGCCCCTGGGCGATCCGCAGGACGGCACCGTGAAGTTCTTCAACGGCGCGCGCGGCTTCGGCTTCATCACACCGGACGGCGGCGGCGCCGACGTGTTCGTGCACGTGAGTGCGGTCGAACGCGCGGGCCTCACGCAGCTGGTCGAAGGCCAGCGCGTCAACTTCCAGACCCTGCCCGACACCAAGGGCAAAGGTCCGAAGGCCGTGAACCTGAAGGTCGCTGAATAGCGCTTTCGGAGCGAGGACAAGAGAAGCCCGCGAGGAGCGATCCTCGCGGGCTTTTTTGTCCTCAGGTCTGACCCGAGCGGCCCTCGATCGGAACGTAAATCTCGATGCGCTGCATCGGGTCGGTAGGGTTGCCGCCTTCGGGCTGCGCAACCGGGGTCGCAATCTCCCAATAGTCAGCGCCCGGGCGCAGACCAATTCTGTGCGCCTGCCGGTAGGCCTCGAGCCGGGCGTACATTTGCGCGACCTGTGACCGACGACCCACGAAGGTGCCGCGCAGCACGGCGCCGCCCGGCGTTTGACCGACGCGCGAACCGATGAGCACCGGAGTGGGCCCGCTATATTCATAGCCGACGCTGAACCGGTAGCGGCCGCCTGCGCCATTGTCTTGCGGGTAGGCGCGAATAAGCTTGCTTCGATCGGCCTGGCCGCCAGCCGCCGTGACCGCGCCTTCAAGCGCCGCCACGCCCTGTTGTTCGGCGTTGTAGCCCTCGTCGAATGACGGCGACATGTTGGAGAGCGTGACGTCCACGAACATCACGTTCTGCGGCGCCAGCACCACTTCGACGATGTCGTAGCCTTCGAAATCGTGCGGCGGCAGCTGCTCGGCGCGATCCTTCAAGCGCGCCAGGCCGTCGTCGAGCTCCTTCTCAATCGTCGAGCGCATAATCAGGTTCATGTAGCGGCACGGGACATTGACCCAGCCCTCGGGGCAGATGCCGCCGACCGACCACGTCACACCGGTGATCCCCTCGGCCCGCTCGAGGTCGAGGCGCGAGTTCAGAGTGGCGCGCTCGCCGATCTGGATAATGCCTTCGACGGACTGGTTCTCCATCGAGCGGACGATCGACATGCTGCCCGAACCCACTTCGCGGACATTCGACGTCCAATGCATGCGCTGGCCCTGGCCCGGATCAGGCGAGATCGTGAATTGGGCATTCGGGTCGCGGGCGTAATAGGGTGACCATTCCTTGGCGATGTTCAGATCGTTGATCATCGCGAACACCGACGCGCGCGGGCGTTCGATCTGGGTCACGCGCATCACTTCGAGCTGGTTCGGCAGCAGAAAGCGGCCAACAGCGTAGAGCGCGCCCGTGACGAGCGCGACCACCAGCACGAATCCGAGAAACCACCTCATGCGCCGCCCCTCATGCGGAAGCGTAAGGCCTTATCATCGGCGGGGAATCGGCGCCACGCGCCGCCATGCATGCTTGCATGGCGCGTCCCGGTCTCGCGCTCCGCGCGAACCTCATCGGAAATCTTCAAAGCCATCGCCCGCCCCGGACAACAGCCACCCCAGCCGAGGGTTGGTTAACATAAGGAGAGGCGCGCCGTCAGCACGCAGGCGCAGCAATACCGCCGTTATTCTATTGGGAACTCACGTCCGCGTGCGGTCCCAGACCTCGAATTCGTAGGCGATGCAGCGTTCCATCATCTCGCGCCAGACCGGCTCGGCGATGGTCCAGGAAAGGCCGTGCTTCTCCGCCTCAGCCTTCACGTTATCAAGCACTTGCTGGATGCGGGCCTCATCGCGGACCACGTTGCGGTCCGGCTTGATGCGGGCGGCGGCGTCCATGTAGCCCTGGCGGCGGGTAATGAGCGCCACCAGCATGCGGTCGATCTCGTCCACGCCGGCGCGGACGTCCTTCATGGTCTCGCAGGCTTGCGGGTCCGGCGCCTGGAAGCGGGCGTCGGGTTTCTTGGCCGGCGGGGGCGCGTCATCCATGTGCTCTACCTGGGCTGCCCCTGCGACGGGGTCGATAAGGCATGCGGTCGCGGGGCGCGCGTCAAACTTCCATCAGCACGGTTTCGCCGGGGGCATCGTAGCGGGCGATGCGGAGCCGGACGTCGCGCATGGCGGCGAGCTTCGGCATGAACTCGGCCAGCGAACTGGTGAGCATGTGGTTGGCGACCGCCGCTTCGTTGGCCCAGCGCTCGACGACATGAAAGAGTCCCGGCTCGTTGACGTCCTCGGCGAAGGCGTAAGCGAGATTGCCCGGCTCCTTGCGCGTGGCGGCGACGAGCGCATGCGCCGCGTCACGCAGTTTGCCGACATCGCCTTCATGCACGCGCACCCAGCCTTGAACGACAATCATCGCGCTTCCTCCGCAGTGCGTTCGGATGGCCGCCCGCCAGCGACGACGCGCGCGGCGACATAGCAAGGCTCGGCGCGACATTCGTAAAGCCACAACCGCACATAATGACGGCCGGTCTGCGTCGGCGTGAGCTGGACATAAGGCGTGTCGTCGCGCGCCACGTCACGTTCGATGAAGTGTCCGTCGGCGCCGTAGATCTCCATGTCGAGATCGCCGCAATCGTCGTCGCAGGCGCCGTAGACGCGATAAGTCCGCCCTTCGAGCAGATAGATCGACCAGAGATACGGGCGATCGAGTTCGAGCGGCGCGGTGAGATCGGGAATAGTGCGGTCGCGGGCGTAGCCGAGCGCGGCGTGACGCTCCAGACCGTGCTCGAGATATCCCATCACTTGGCGGCGGTAATCGCCCTGCGCCGCCGCGCTGCCGGTGAGCGCCGCCACGGCGACAGCGAGGCCGAGCAAAAGTCCGCGCATCAGAGAGCCCTCCCCTTCTGGGCGACGATCCAGGGCTAGAGCGGCCAACCCCTGGGATCAAGCGCGCAAAGCCCCATTTGTCGGTGCTAGACTGACCCTCCCGATGAGCGGCGCCGACAAACCCTCCCTGCCCCCGCTGAATGAGCTGCCGGGCGAAGACGCCCCGCGCCCCGAACTGAAGGGGGTGGAGGCGATCCGCGATGCGTGGAAGCGGCTGCCGTCGCGGCCAGGCGTCTACCGCATGCTCGGCGCGGACGGCGAGGTGCTCTATGTCGGCAAGGCCAAGAGCCTGAAGAACCGGGTCGGCCAGTACGCCCAAGGGCGCGCACACACCAACGCCGTCTACCGGATGATCCACCAGACGGCCTCGCTCGAAGTGATCGTCACGGCGACCGAGACCGAAGCGCTGCTCTTGGAAACCAACATGATCAAGCGGCTCAGGCCGCGCTACAACGTGCTGATGCGGGACGACAAGAGCTTCCCGTACATCGCCATCCGCATGGATCATCCCGCGCCGGCGCTGCAGAAGCATCGCGGCGCGAAGAGCTTCAAAGGCAAATTCTACGGGCCGTTCGCCAGCGCCGGCGCGGTGAATCGCACGCTCAACACGTTGCAGAAGGCGTTCCTGCTGCGCTCGTGCTCGGACTCGACGTACGCCGGCCGAACACGGCCGTGCATGCTCTATCAGATCAAGCGCTGTTCGGCCCCGTGCGTGAACTTCGTCAGCGGCGAGGAGTATGCCGGATTGGTGAAGGACTCGGTCGATTTCCTCGAAGGCCGTTCGGCGCAGTTGCAGGACCGGCTCGCGGCGGAGATGCGCGAAGCGGCCGAAAAACTTGAGTTCGAACACGCCGCGCGGCTGCGTAACCGCATTCGCGCTTTGGCCTCGGTGCGCGCCTCGCAGGGCATCAATCCGCAAACATTCGACGAAGCCGACGTGTTCGCGCTGCATTGCGAGGGCGGCCAAAGCTGCATCCAAGTGTTCTTCTTCCGCGCCGGCCAGAACTGGGGCAACCGCGCCTACTTCCCCCGCCACGGCGCAGAGGAGACGCCGCCGGACATTCTCGCCGCCTTCATCGCCCAATTCTACGACGACCGCGAACCGCCGAAGCTGGTGCTGACCAACACCGAGCCCACGGATCGCGAACTCTTGGAGGAAGCACTCTGCGTGCGCGCGGAGTGCAAGGTCGAGATCCGCAAGCCGGAGCGCGGCGAGAAGCGCGAGATCGTCGACGCGGCCCTGCTGAACGCGCGCGAAGCGCTGGGGCGGCGCATGGCCGAGACCGGCAGCGTGGCGAAGCTGCTCGACGGCGTCGCCGAAGTGTTCGGCCTGCCGCAGCGCCCCGAACGGATCGAGGTTTACGACAACAGCCATATCCAAGGCGCGAATGCTCTCGGCGCGATGATCGTCGCCGGGCCTGAGGGCTTCACCAAGAACCAGTACCGCAAGTTCAACATGAAGAGCGAAGAGTTCGGCGGCGACGACTTCGCGATGATGAAAGCGATGATCCGGCGCAGGTTTGCGCGGATGCTGCAGGAGCGGGATGAAGCCGACGCGCCGACGCAAACTCCTCCCCCGCAAGCGGGGGAGGTGGCGAGCGTCTGCGAGCCGAAGGGGGGAAGTCCGTCAAACACCAGCGCCAACGCCCCCTCAGTCAGCTTCGCTGACAGCTCCCCCGCAAGCGGGGGAGCACAAGAAAGCAGCGGCGGCAAAGTCACCGATGGCGGCGTGGATTTCTCGAAAGAGAGCGATGAACCCGAGCGCGAAACCAAGTTCGGCGCCTGGCCCGATCTCGTGCTGATCGACGGCGGTGAAGGCCAGCTTTCAGCAGCGCTCGAAGCGCTGGACGAGCTGGGCCTCCAGAACCGCGTCTTCATCGCCGGCATCGCCAAGGGCGTCGACCGTGATGCAGGCCGCGAGCGCTTCTTCATTCCGGGGCGCGCCGCGTTCCGGCTCGACGAGAAAAGCCCAGTCCTCTACTACCTACAGCGGCTCCGCGACGAAGCGCATCGCTTCGCCATCGGCGCACACCGCGGCAAACGCAAAGCCGGCATCGCCAAGAATCCGCTCGACGAAATCGGCGGCATCGGCCCTGCCCGCAAGCGCGCGCTGCTCGACCGGTTCGGCTCGGCGCGCGGCGTTTCCCGCGCGGCGTTGGCGGAGCTGGAAGAGGTCGAAGGCGTGAACAGAGAATTGGCGAAGCGCATCTATGACTTCTTCCACGACAACAAGCGCTGACGCTCCGGCGCGCAAGAGCAGCATCCCGACGCTGCTCACCGTGTTTCGCATTGTCATGGGCCCAAGCATCGCGGCTCTGGTGCTGTGGGCGGCGACACTTTTCTATGTCGATCCTCCCCTCGCGGGATTGATCTTCGGCACGGCGTTCGTGCTGTTCGTTATCGCCGCAGCCACCGACTGGCTCGACGGCTGGGCGGCGCGCAAGCTCAACGCCGTGACGCCGCTCGGCGCCGCGCTCGACCATTGCGCCGACAAAGTGCTTATCACCTGCGTCGTGCTCGTGCTCGCCTACGCCGCGCTGCCGATGGAGCTGGTGTTCGCAGCAGTGGTGATCCTCGGCCGCGACGTTGCGGTGGCGGGTTTACGCGAAGGCATCGCCGCGCAAGGCAAGGCGCTGCCAGTGAGTCAGCTCGGCAAATGGAAGGCGGCGGCGGAGATGTGCGGCGTCGCCGCGTTCCTCGCGTTCCAGACCGCGGCCCTGCTCGGCCAATCGGCCGCTTTGGTGCTCGGACTTTATTGGGGCGCGCGCCTGCTTCTATGGGCGGCGGCGATCCTGGCGCTGGTCAGCGGCGCGCAATACGTGGCGACGCTGCTGCGCAAGACGTGACCGCGCTATCCGAGTCGGGCTAGCCTTCCCTAATCGGGAGGGGGGCATGGCGGACGTTTTCATCAGCTACAAGGCTGAGCGGCGCCAGGCGGCGCAGCACATGGCCTCAGTGCTGTCCGCATACGGCTATTCTGTCTGGTGGGATTACGCCCTCATCGCCGGCCGCGACTTCACGCGGCAAATCGAAAACGAGCTGAAGGCGGCGAAGGTTGTCGTCGTGCTTTGGTGCGGCCTCTCGCGCGACAGCGAATGGGTGCGGCAGGAGGCGCTGTTCGCGAAGTCACGCGGCCAGGCCGTCCCCGTCTTCATAGAGCCGGTCGATCTGCCGTTCGGGTTTCAGCTCGATCACACGATCAATCTCGCCGGCTGGGATGGCGCACCGTCGGACCAAGCCGCGCTGGAACAGTTGCTGCGCGAATTGGAACGCCTCACCGGTCGTGCGCCGCAGCCAGATGCGCACGCCCTCTCGGCGTTGGAATCCGCATGGAGAGCAGCGGGCGCGCCGGCGCTGCCCGCGCTTCCGCTCGGACCGAAGCTCGAGCCGCACGCGCCGCCCTTCGCCGCGCCAAAGCAGCGCGCTTTTTTGACTTCGCCATTTGCATGGGCGGTCGGCGGTTTGGCTGCGGCGGCCGTCGCCACGATTGCTTTGTGGCTGCGCGAGGCGCCGACCTCAGTCGTTCCCGATGCAGCAGGACCAGAGTCGCTGGCGGTCGATCAGACGCTGCAAACGAGCGCTGCCGTTCCGCCCGCGTCGCCGCAAGCGGCGCCGACTGCCGCGCCGATCTCGGCCCCCGGAGCGACAGAGGACGCGGCGGCGACTTCGCCACCGCGCTGGGTCTCGCCGTGCGTGATCCAACCGTTCGAGATCTATTTCGCCTACGACCGGACGAGCCTCAATTCCGAGGCCCGGAGCGCGCTTGAAGACGCACTGCTCCGCGCGCGGCGCTGCGAGATAGAGAGTGTCCGGATCATCGGCCACGACGAGACTGAAGCGTCGCCGGCCTATTCCATTGGTGTCAGCGAACGCCGCGCTTCCGCGGTGCGCGACTTCCTGGTCGAACAGGGCGTGGCGGCGGAGGTCATCTCAACCGAGGCGCGAGGTCAACACGCGCTCGCGGTCGAGACCGGCCCGGGCGTGCGCGAGCCGCTGAACCGGCGCGCGACGGTGGAGCTTCAGTTGCGGCTGCGCGACTAACGCGGCGGACTTAGTCCAGCCGGCCGAAATCCAAGAGGTTCAGCAGGAAGATGGCGACGATGAAGACGCCGATGGCGATGAGCGCGGCCATGTCTTGCCTCGGTTGGATTCGCGAAACTTGGCGCGTCCGTAACCCATAGCGCCGGCGGCTGCCAGTGCGGCCTTGACGCAGCTCATCATTCAACCATATGGTTGAATATGTCCGCAGCCGCCGCCCTTGACGCCACCATGCTGGCCCTGGCCGACCCGACGCGGCGCGCGATCCTGAGCCGGCTCAGCGCCGGCGAGGCGCGCGTCACCGAAATCGCCGCGCCGTTCGAGATGTCGCTGAACGCCGTCTCCAAGCACATCCGCATGCTGGAGCGGGCCGATCTGGTGCGCCGTCGCCGCGCCGGCCGCGAACACTACCTCTCGCTCAATCCCAAGCCGCTCGACGCGGCCGCCGATTGGATCGAGCAACAGCGCACATTCTGGAACAACCGCCTCGACGCGCTCGAACGCGCGCTGGCCGAAGACGAAGACTAGGAGCTCGCCATGCAATACGGCCGCGCCATTGCACCCGACACCTTCCGCCTCGAACGCACACTCAAGGCGCCGATCGAGAAGGTTTGGGCGCACCTCGTCGACGCCGAGAAGCGCCAGCGCTGGTTCACGGCAGGCGATGATTTCACCGACCACGGCCAGCGTTTCACGATCAAATTCGGCCACCACCGCATCACCGACGAGAAGCCGCCGGCGCGCTGGTCGGAGATGGAGCGCGGCGAGTTCGAGATGCAGGGCCGCATCCTCGCGTTCGAGCCGCCGCGCCTCATTGCCTTCACCTGGGGCGATGGCGACGAGCACGTCTCTGAAGTGCGCTTTGAGCTCACCTCTCGGGACGATGAAACGCTGCTGGTGCTGACGCACTCGCGGGTCGATACCAACGCCAACATCCGCAACTATGCCGGAGGCTGGACCGCCCATGTGCAAGCGCTCGCCGATCTGCTTGACGGCAGGTCGACCAACACGTTCTGGGCCAATGTGCTCGACGCGCATGCAAAGTACGAAGCAGACGACAGTCAGCTCATTCCGAAGTTCGACGGTCCCGTCGTGCGCGTGGCGCGCACGATCAAGGCGCCGGTGGAGCGCATCTATGACGCCTGGCTCGATCCCAAGATGATCGAGCGCTTCATGATGGGCCCGGGCGTGCGCGACGAAGAGATTGTGCATCTCAACGTCGATGCGCGCGTCGGCGGGCGTTTCTCGTTTCTCGTGCGGCGCGGCGGCCAGCTGATCGACCACGTCGGCGAATATCGCGACCTGGACCGCCCGCGGCGGATCATCTTCACTTGGGGCGTCGATGAAGAAGCGGGCGACACGAGCATCGTCACCATCGACATTACGCCGAAGGGCGATGCATCCGAGTTCGTGCTGACGCACCAGATGCACCCGAAATGGGCCGACTACGCCGAGCGCACACAGCAAGGCTGGACGTTCATCGTCGACAAATGGGCCGAGGTGCTGGCGGAGAAGTGAGAAGTGCGGGTCTGAAGACCCGCGCTCGTTCAGCTCGCGTGCTGCACCAAGCTCAGCAGGTTCAAGTCCGGGTCGTGAAACCACGCGACCTTCGTGCCGTCGGGCGCGGACCAAATTCCCTTCGCATCTTGCGGCAGGAAGCCGAAGCGCGCGAACGTCACGCCCTTGGCGGCGAGCGCATCGACCGCCTCCTCCATGTTCGCGACGTCGAATGAAAGGATCGCGTAGGGCGCCGGCACGACCACCGGCGTCTTGGACACGCGGATTTTCAAATTCTTGCCTTCGAAGATCGCCGCGAACTGGTCTTCGGCGACGAATTTCAAACCCAGCGTCTCGCCATAGAACGCCTTCGCCGCTTCAGGCTTGGCCGTGCCGACGAGCGCTGTGATGGTTGATGATCCGAGCATGGGCGTCCTCCGCTGCCGCCAGCCTAGCACGGCGCGAGCGCGCTCCCAGTCGAATTAAGGTTGCTGAGCGTTAGCGGTTGGCGCCGCGCTTGCGAGGGCGCGCGCCATGTTCGACCAACGCTCTGACGCCGCCCCGCGCGAGACCGCCAGCGTTCGCCGCGACGCTTGGCGCGCGCAATTGCTGCAGGAGCAGGTGGCCGAAGAGATGGCGCAGCGCCGTCACGCCGCGGCGATGCGCGCAGCGGTGACGGCTGGTGTCCTGTTCGGGCTGATCGGGAGCGTCGCACTCGCGCTCTAAAACAAAACCGCCGGCGTTGCCGCCGGCGGTTCATTCGTATCAAGCGCCTTGCGGCTGGGCCCCGCCCCATCCGCCTGGATGGGTCTCCGGCTCCTCGTCCGTGACCGGGAGCGCCGGGGTCGGCGGCGTCGGCGTCGACGGGGTGTCTTCCGGACGATCGAGCTTCTCGCCCTTCAGCACCTTGGCGATTTCCTCGCCGTTCAGCGTCTCGTATTCGAGCAGCGCTTCGGCGAGGTACTGATGCTCCTTCGCCTTCTCGGTCAGGATTTGCTTGGCGCGGCTGTAACCTTCGTCGACCAGGCGCTTCACTTCGGCGTCGATCTTCTGCGCCGTGGCTTCGGCGACGTTCTGGTTGCGTTGGACGCTCATGCCGAGGAACACCTCGTCATTGTTGTCGCCGTACGCGACGAAGCCGAGTTCGTCCGAATAGCCCCAGCGCGTCACCATCATGCGCGCGAGGCGCGTGGCGGCGGAGATGTCGGAGGCGGCGCCAGACGTCACCTTCTCCTTGCCGAAGATGAGCTCTTCCGCGACGCGGCCGCCCATCATAACGGCGAGGCGCGACGTCATCTGCGTGTAGTTCATCGAGTACCGATCGCTCTCGGGCAGCTGCATGACCATGCCGAGCGCACGTCCGCGCGGGATGATCGTCGCCTTGTGCACCGGATCGCTCTCCGGCACTTCGAGCGCGACGATGGCGTGGCCAGCTTCGTGCCATGCCGTGAGCTTCTTCTCTTGATCGCTCATCACCATCGAGCGCCGCTCGGCGCCCATCATGACCTTGTCCTTCGCGTCCTCGAACTCGCGGTTCGTGACGACGCGCTTGCCCCGGCGAGCCGCCAGCAGCGCGGCTTCGTTGACGAGGTTGGCGAGGTCGGCGCCGGAGAAGCCGGGCGTGCCCCGGGCGATCGTCTTGAGGTCGACGCCCTGCGCCACCGGCACATTGCGGGTGTGAACGCGCAGGATCTTTTCGCGGCCGGTGAGGTCAGGGTTCGGCACCACGATCTGACGGTCGAAGCGGCCGGGCCGGAGCAGCGCCGGATCGAGCACGTCCGGGCGGTTGGTCGCCGCGATCAGGATGATGCCTTCATTGGCTTCGAAGCCGTCCATCTCGACCAGCAATTGGTTGAGCGTCTGTTCGCGCTCGTCATTGCCGCCGCCGAGGCCGGCGCCGCGATGGCGGCCGACGGCGTCGATTTCGTCGATGAAGATGATGCAGGGCGCGTTCTTCTTCGCCTGCTCGAACATGTCGCGCACGCGGCTGGCGCCGACGCCGACGAACATTTCCACGAAGTCCGAGCCCGAGATCGAGAAGAACGGCACGTTGGCTTCGCCGGCGATGGCGCGGGCGAGCAGCGTCTTACCGGTGCCGGGCGGACCGACCAGCAGCGCGCCCTTTGGAATCTTGCCGCCGAGGCGCTGGAACTTGCCCGGGTCCTTCAGGAACTCGACGATCTCGCCGAGCTCTTCCTTGGCTTCATCGATGCCGGCGACGTCCTCGAACGTCACGCGGCCTTTCGCTTCCGTCAGCAGGCGCGCCTTCGAACGGCCGAAGCCCATGGCGCCACGGCTGCCGCCCTGCATCTGGCGCATGAAGAAGAACCAAGCGCCGATCAGCAGCAGCATCGGCAGGATCGCCAGCAGCATGTCGCCGATGCCGGGGCCGTTCTTCGGCCGCTCGGTCTTCACTTCGACGTTCGCGGCGTCGAGCTGTTGCACGACGTTCGCCATCGTGCCGGTCGGCAGATAGGTGATGTAGCTGCTCTTGCCGTCCTTGCCTGTGCTAATCAGCGTCTCGCCTTGCGTCGAGACGTTGGCGATCTGGCCGGCTTCGACCCGATCAAGCAACTGCGAGTACGGCAGCTCGGTTGCGCCGCGCGGGTTGTTGCCGCCCTGCAGGACAGTGACCAGCACGACGAGAACGAGGGCGACAACGCCCCAAATCAACAATGAACGGACAGGCATTAATCGACCTTCTGGCCCAGCGCGCGCCGGCGTTGGGCGCGGAAACTTTTCGTTCAGCAAGATAGGGACCCAAGTCCCAGCTGAACACCCCTTACTGCCACGAACCCGGTCAAGGCGGGGTGAACGCCAAGATAGAAAATTCACACCGGTTTAGTGTCGTTAATGCGGCCAAGCAGGTGTTCAACCCGTGGCCGGAGCAGCCATTCAGGTTCGAGGGCTTTAAAGGGGCGCCGTTCGGCGCCGCGCGCGAGCCATGGAGCGCCGCTCTCGACGATGACGGACCAGCCTGGTTCCATCGCGACCACCGCCACCCGATTGTCCCAGACGGTTTCGACACCCGGCGTGAGTTCGAGCGGCGGCGGAGGCCGCGCGCCGTCGGCGCGTCCTGCAAGCGCGCCAGGATCGCGGCTGATGCGGACGCCGTGTTTCGTCGGGCGCACCAGTGCGCCGCTCAGGGTGAAGGCGGCGGCAAGCTCACCCGCGCGCGCATCGGGCGTGCGCGCACTGCCCCCGACTGCGACTAGGAGCGCGTTGAGCGCGCGAACGCGCACCTCCTCGTCGCCGCGCCATGCGTCGCGATCGATGACAGCGTTATCTTGGTCAAACGAGACAGCGTGCGCGATCAGCGCGAGCGCGGCGTCGTCCAGCGCGCGGGCGTGCGGCGCCAGGCGTTCGGCGAGCGTCGCGAAGCGCATCGGCTCGAGGCCTGCTGCGCTCAGCTGCGCCAGTGCGGCGCGGGCGCGAACGCGGGCGAAACTCGGATTGGCGTTGGCCGGATCTTCGAGCCAGCGGACGCCGCGTCGCCCAAGATAGGCGCGCAGATCCGCGCGGCGGGCGACGAGCAGCGGCCGCGCGAGCAGAAGCCTCCGCCCTTCCGGCCAGATCGGCATCGGCGCGAGCGGCGCCATGGCGGCCAGGCCACGCCAGCCGCTGCCGCGCGCCGCGCGCAGCAACACGGTTTCGGCCTGATCGTCGCGTGTGTGGCCCGTGGCGACGACGTGCGCGCCGAGAGCCCGGGCGTGGGCGCAGAGCACAGAGTAGCGGGCTTCACGGGCGGCGCTCTGGGCGCGGTTGGCGCCATCGGGCCAGGTGAGCGTGAGGATGTAGGCGCCGACGCCGGCCGCTTCCGCGCTTTCGGCGGCGCGCGCTGCGTCAGCGGCGGAGCCCTCGCGCAGCGCGTGGTCGACGATTGCCGCGCGCAAGCGCTGCGCGCCAAGCCGTTCGACCAGCAGATGCAGGAGCGCAAGTGAATCGCCGCCGCCCGACAGCGCGACGAGGATGGGCCCCTTGCCCGCCGCAGCGCCCAGCTGCTCGATCGTCACGCGATCGAGCATGGCGCGTGCCTAAGCCGCGCAGTTGGCGGCGCGGGCTTCGCGGGCGGCGAGATCGCGCACGGTGCGCGAGGCGTTCGGGTATTGGCGCGCGAGCGAGGTGAAGGCGCTGCAGCCGCGGCGCGTGTCGCCCATTTGGACGAGCGCCATGCCGAGCCGCACTTGCGCTTCGGCCGCGCGCGGGCCGTTGCGGTTGGCTTGCAAGTACTGAACGAAATTCGCCGCGGCATCGGCGTGGTTATTGCGCGCCGCGAGCGTGAAGGCGAACCAGAATCGCGCGTCCGCGGCCGTGTCGACGTTCGGGAATGCCTCGAGGAAGGAGGCGAGCGCGGCTTCCGCTTCGGCGTACTGGCCATTGTTCAGCAGCGTGCGGGCGCGGGTGTATTCCGCGACCGGATCGCGCTGGGCCGGCGCTTCGGACGCCGGCAGGCTGCCCAGCGTGCCGGTCGCGTTGCGCTGCGCTTCATTCAGCGAGGACGGCGCCGGACCGGCGCCGCCTGCGGCGGGCGGGCTCGCCGCATCGGCCGGGGGCGGCGTCGACAGCTGCTGGTTCACGCCGGCGAGCTCGCCGACCATGCCGCGCAGCCGCGTGATCTCGCGCTGGGCCTCGTTCAGCTGATGCTGCAGGCGCTCGTTCTCGCCAGTCTGCTCGCGCAGCTGGCGCTCGAGTTCCTCGATCCGATCCTGGCGCTGGTCCGCGCCGACCGGAACGCTGGGCGGCGGCAGCGGGGTTTGCGCCGAAGCGGCCGCAGCAAAAAGAAGCCCGGCTGCGGCGAGGCACGCCGCAAGCCGGGTCCGTGTGGTTTGAGCCGAACGATAAGTCATGGGCGTAACCCTTGTCCGCTCGCTCTGGCTAAAATTGGGCGCTTACGAGACCGCGCCGCTGACGATCTGGGTGTGTGCGTTCCGGTTCACACTCCAGGCTTCTTCGTTCGAGCGCGGGTCGAGCGGACGCTCCTTGCCGTACGAAACGGTTTCGAGGCGGTTCGCGGCGACGCCGAGCGACACCAGGAAGTCCTTCGCGGCGGCGGCGCGGCGGGCGCCGAGAGCGAGGTTGTATTCGCGCGTGCCGCGTTCGTCGGCGTTGCCAGCGACAAGGATGCGGACGTTCGGATAACGCTGCAGCCAGGCCGCTTGGCGCTCGAGCACCGAGCGGGCTTCCGGCGTCAGATCGAAGCGGTCATAGCCGAAGAACACGCGATCGCCGACCGAGACGCGGAAGTCTTCGGCCGAGCCCGGCGTCGGGCCGCTGGGCTGCGTCACCGGCGGCGTCGTCGGCGTCGGCGTCGGAGTCGGCGTGGGCTCAGGACGGCTGGCGCACGCGGCGAGCGTGGCGACGGCTGCGAGAGCGATGACGGTGTTACGCATTAGGACAATTCTCCCCTGATCAGCGGCGCATTCGGCGAACGCCGTTCCCCCGGCTCAAGAATGCAAACCTTACAGAGCTGGTTCCTAGCAAACAATCTTGTTCCGATCACGGCAATAGAGGCGACCAAGCCGGGTCAGAAGCGTCGGTTTGCGTGGGAATCTCGCGTAAATTCCGCCCAGTAAGGTCAACAGACCATAACCGCGCGCCGCCACCGCGGCCCTCGCGGAAGAACATGATTACGCGACCATTAGGGGACCATGTCGGCGCTTCGTCGAGATAGGACTCGGTGAGGATGCGCTCGCCCGAGCCGTCCGGGCGCATGACGCCGATGGCGAAGCGGCCCCCGCCCTCGCGGGTGAAGGCGATGAGATCGCCGCGCGGGGACCAGACGGGGGTCGAGTAGCGGCCCGAGCCGAAGCTGATGCGGCGCTGGCCCGAGCCGTCGCTGTTCATCACATAGAGCTGCGGAGAGCCGCCGCGGTCCGAGGTGAACACGATCTGATTGCCTTCCGGCGAATAGCTGGGCGAGGTGTCGATCGCCGCGTTGTTGGTCAGCCGCCGGCGCGCGCGATTGCCGAGATCCATCGCGAAGATCTCGGAATTGCCGTTCATATCGAGCGTGAAGACGATGCCGCGCCCGTTTGGCGAGAAGCGCGGCGAGAACGTCATGCCCGGGAAGTCGCCCAGCACTTCGCGCCGGTTGGTGCCGAGATCGTACAGGAACACGCGCGGCGCGCCGGTTTCGAAGCTCATATAGGTGATGGTCTGCGCCGTCGGCGAGAAGCGCGGCGTCAGCACCATGGCGTCGGCGCTGGTGAGGAAGAACGGATTGGCGCCGTCCTGATCCATGATCATCAGCCGCTTGACGCGGCGCGTGCGCGGGCCGGTTTCCGAAACGAAGACGATGCGGGTGTCGAAATAGCCGCGCTCGCCGGTGAGCTGTTCGTAGATCTCGTCGGAAATCTTGTGCGCGATACGCCGCCAGTTGTCGGGGGTGGTCACCAGCGTGTCGCTGACCATCTCGCGCTCGGCGAAGACGTCATAGACGCGGTAATCGACCCTGATGCGTCCGTCTGCCTGCGGCGTCACTTCGCCCACGACCAGCGCTTGCGCGTCGATGATCTTCCAGTCCGCAAAGCGCGGCGGCACGTTCAGAGCCTGAATGCGCTCGATGAAAGCGTTCGATTGAATGGGCCGGAAGAGCGCGGAACGGTCCAAATTGGCCCGGATCACGCCGACGACATCGCGGCCGATCTGCTGCGAGGCCGGATTGGGGCCGAGGAACTCCACGATGGCGATCGGCATCGGGTTGAGGTGGCCGTCTTCCACGCTGACGCGCACTTGCGCCGCCGCCGGCGGCGCCGCGGACGAGACCATGGCGAAGGCGACGACGAAGGCCGCGAAGATTCTTGTCCACATGGCTTCTGCTCTCTTCATTGCCGCAATCCGAATGTCACTTCCTGCTCGCGCCAGAGGTCGTAAGCCTCGCCCACGATCGGGTCCTCCGGCAACCGGGTGATCGGATCGCAGGTGCGGACCGCACGCAGCGCGCGGTTCACGGCTTCGGCCATCAACGGGTCAAAAGTGTAGTTTGTGGGGCTGATGACGCGCGGCTGCCCGTTGAGGCTGCCGTCCCGGTTGAGGCGGATGGCGACGACGACGCGCAGCCGCTGCGGATCCGGCAGATCGGCGACCGTGCGCCAGCAACGCTCGAGGGCTTGCCGAGAAAGGCTGGCGATGCGCGCTTCGAGAGACGCCGTCTCGGCGGTGCCGCGGCCGACGCCTTCCTGGTTGCGATCCGAGGTCTCGCCTTCGCGGTTGCGATTGTTCCGTTCACGCTGCCGGTCGATGAAGTCGCTGGCGTCGGCGACGTCGAAATTTTCCTCTTGCTGGCGCGGCTGCGGACGGCGTTGCCCGGGCGCCGGAGTGGGAGCGGGCTGAGTCTCTTCCGGCGTGGTTTCTTCCTCTTGCGCCGAGGCCTCTTCCTCCGCCTCGTCGGTCCTGAGCGCGCGGACGTTCGACTCTTCGGCGATGTCGACGATCTCCACCGGCACGACTGCGACACCGCCGGTCGGCAACGACGAGCGCGCCTCCCAGACGAGCATCGTCATCAGGACTGCCCCAACGTGGCCGATAATGGAGACGACCAGACCGGCCCGCATGGGATCATTCGCTCCCCGCGGCCGGGCGTGCGCGTGGGCCGTCGTCCGTATCGGTGACGAGTTGCAGCTTGCGGAAGCCGGCCGAGCTCACGCTCGCCAGCACTTCGGCCATCGTGTCCCACGAAGTGCGCGCATCGCCGCGAATGTAGATCGAGCGGTCGTAGCCTTCGTTGGAAATGGCCCGGAGGCGCGGCACCAGCTCTTCGAGCGTGACCGGCGTTTCCTGCAGATAAATGACGCCGTCGTTCTGGATCGTGATCGAGAGCGGATCGGTCTCGGCGGCCGATTGCTTCGCTTCGGTGCGCGGCAACTCGATCGGGATCGAGACGGTGAGCAGCGGCGCCGTCACCATGAACACGATCAGCAGGACGAGCATCACGTCCACGAACGGCGTGACGTTGATCTCGGCCAAGCGGCCGGCGCGGCGCCTGCGTCCGCCGCCGCGCCTCTTGGAAGCGGCGAGCCCGCCAGCCATCAGCCGCGCTCGCTCAAGCGGCGCGAAATGCGCGCGGCGACTTCATCGCTGAAGGTTTCGAGCCGATCGCCGAAGCGGTCGAGATCGCCGGAGAACTTGTTGTAGAAGATGACCGCCGGGATGGCGGCGACGAGGCCGAGCGCGGTCGCGAACAGAGCTTCGGCGATGCCGGGGGCGACGACCGCGAGGTTGGTCTGCTGCTGGGCGGCGATGTTGGTGAAGGCGTTCATGATGCCCCACACCGTGCCGAAGAGGCCGATGAACGGCGCAGATGCGGCGACGGTGGCGAGAAAGCCAAGATTGCGCGCCGCGCGGCTGACTTCGCGCGAGATCTGCGCTTGCATCAGCCGGTCGACGCGATCCAGCAGCTGCTGGCCAGCTTCGCCGACAATGCCGCCGCGGCGGGCTTCGCGGAATTCGCGCGAGGCGGTCGCGTAAATCCGGGAGAGCGCGTCCCGCGGCTTATCGCCGGCGCGGTCGTCGACGTCGTCCATCGAACGGCCGGACCAGAACTCACGCTCGAACTTGCGCGCTTGCGATTCCAGGTCGCCAAATTGCAGCCACTTTTCGACCGCGATCGCCCACGACCAGACCGAGGCGACGGCCAGCACCAGCATGACCCCCTTCACGACAGGGTCGGCCTGCATGAACAGGGTCAGGACAGTAATTTGCTCGGCGGATTCCATGCTTGCTCCCGCATCCACGGCTTTCGAGACTCAGCCGCGCCCCGACCCGGTTTAGAGCCGGATTAGTTTGTCAAAAGCTGGACGCCTATGGCTCTAGAAAGGGTTTAAGCCGTTCCAAAAGCGTGGCGGGCGGCTTTCGCGGCCGGCCCGTGAGGCTGATGCAACAGACCTCAAGCTGCGCCTGGGCCAGGGTGTCGGTCCCGCGCAGCAGGAGCTGGCTGATGAAGATGCGGGGCCCGCGCATCGTTTCGAACACGGTCCGGACCCGGAGTGCATCGTCGATCCGGGCCGGCTGCACGAATTCCAGGGTGATCTTGTTGACGGCGAAGCCCATCGGATCGGGGCCGTTCAGGAGTTCCGTATGGTGAATTCCGGCGAGGCGGAGGAAATCGCTGCGGCCCCGCTCGAAATAGCGCAGGTAATTGGCGTGATAGACGAGGCCGGTGAAATCGGTGTCCTCGTAATAGATCCGCACCGGCAGGAAATGGACGCGCCCCTCGAAGCGGCCGGCGCTCGGCTCGTCGTCAGTCATTCCCCTGGGATACACGAAGCGCGCGGCGGACGACAATCGCACCGAAGGGGCGGTGGGCGAGATCGAGCGCCTCGCGCGCAAGCCGCAGCGAGAGGTTGTTGAGCTGTTTCAGCGGCCGGGTCAGCGCGTGCACGGCGGCGAGGTTGAGGGCCATCGTCAGCGTCAGCAGGCCGAGAAAGAAAAGAACGCCCTCCCCGGCGATGCGCGGCATCACCCAGCGTTCGATCTGCGGATTGACCAGGTGCAGGAAGAGCGAATTGACGACCAGCAGGTTGAGCGAGTTGCGGCCCCAGGCGTCGATTCTGGCGCCGACGAAGCCGCCATAGCGGGCGAGCAGGATCGACAGCGACATCGCGAAGGCGGCGCCGCAAACTGCCGTGACCATAAACATCGGGATGTTGCCGAACTGACCGATCACCATCGAGACGCCGAAATGGCCGCCGAGCCAGGCTTGGCCGCATTGCGCCGTCACGTCCCAGCGGCAGCCTTCGTTCAGGTGGAACGTGAGCGCCGTACCGGCGCCGGCAACCAGCAGCAGCGCATAGGCGGCGGCGCGTCGGCGCTCGAGCGCCTGCACCAAGTCGCGGGCGTAGTGGCCGGCGATGAAGGCGAGAAAGGCGACGCCGAGAAGATCGATCTGGTAAACGTTGCGCCAGCTCAGCGCCGTGGCGGTGAGCGTGAGCGCGAAGAGCCCCAACCCCACGCCGATCAGCACAAGATCGCCGAAGCGGTTCGCCACCGCGGCGATGACGCGCACGACTGCGAGCGCGACGAGAAACCAGAGCGCGGTCAGCGAATAGACATCGCCAAGGACCGCCATGCGGGCGAGACCGCGCACGAAGCGCATCGGCTCGAGCGGATCGACACCGAGCGCCGCGGCGAAACCGGCAAGCGTTGCGATGAGGCGCAGCAAGTCGAACAGCACACAGGCGATCAGCGTCAAGATGACGAGCGAGAGCGCCTGGCGCAGCGTGGTCGCGAGGGACTTGTCCTCCCGCCAGCCGACGCCGGACAGAAAGAAGAAGAACACCATCATGAACGAGGCGCCGAACTTCCATTGCAGGAAGGCGGCTTCGCTGAAGTGCTCGCCCGCGCCCATGAACCAGGGCGCGAGCGCGTGCCCGTAGATCACACTGAGGATGGCGATGCCGCGGCCGACATCGAGCGCGTTGGCGCGCCCTTCGTAGCCGGCCCATCTGCCGACACGTGTCCCCAATGCTGCCATGGCAGCAAAGAACCACGCGCGCGCGCGCCATCAAACGGAAAGCCCGCCGCGCGCGAACGTTACGGCGCCTAGTCGCCAGGCGCCCGCAAAGCATGCCGTTTCAGCACAATTCCGCTGCGATCCTGGAGGCCCAAACGCGGATGTCGGGCGCCGCCGTGGATTCCCAGAATGCTCCCTGTGTCAACGGACCAAGAGCGTAAAGATCGTCGTGCGGGCGCCCTTCGGCATCGATCACTCGGCTTCTGTCATCGAGGTCGAATCCGAGCCCGCTCGCATGTGGGCGTGCAAGTCCGGCATCAATCAGTTGGACGATCAGAGGATCGTTGCTGCGCCGGAGATCCGCATCGCCCCCGGTGCAGTTAACGATGCCCGCCACATCCAGGCGATTGCGCGCGACGCTCGTGCGCCGGCGATACTCGACCGCGACTTTGCCCTTCATCTGTTCAGCAGCGATGACCTCTCCGGCGATGATGCGGAGACGTCCTTCAGTTTGAAGCGCGGCGATGTCCGCGGCGGCTTCAGGCGCCATGCGGTGACGGTGAACGTCCCACCACGGCCGCAAGTGGCGGAGAAATCGGCGCTGAGCAGTCGGCGAGAGCCGGGTCCAGAGCGGCGTCGTGTGAGGGCGAAGACGCTCCATCGCCTGCTGCCATGGCTCGCCTTCTGCGGCCAGGCGCGCCGCTTCCGCGCGAAAGGCGGCGACCGCGTCGCAGAGCCGCAGAGGCAGATCGAATGTATCGCTCGGGCGCGGCCATGGCGGGTCGAGATGTGGGCGGGGCGTGAGACCCCTGCGCGAAAGCGCATGAATGACGCGGTCCCGCCGCCTTCGCGCCAACGCAAGCGCGACATCGACCATCGTGAGCCCTGTGCCCAGCAGCAGCACGTCGCCGGAGCCGACGCGCCGCAGCGCGCGCCGATCCCAGGCTCCGATGACCGCAATATCGCTCATCGCGGCGATATTGCGCGGCGGCCGATGGCCGAGCGCGAGCACGACTGCGTCTGCTTCCAATGTCCCGCTTGCCAGCCTGATGCGCCAAGCGTTGCCGAGGCGTTCGCAAGCGCGGACTTCGTGGCGCAGGCGCTTGAGACGACGGCCGAACGCGCCACTCTCTCTGCGCAGGGTCTCGCCCATGTAGGCGCCATAGAGCTTGCGCGCCGCGAAGGCCTCACCGGCTTGCCCGGTGCGCGCTCTCAGCCAGCGCGCGAAATGATCCGGATCGTCGGCGAACGCGCTCATGTTCGAAGCGCGTACGTTGAGCAGATAGCTGTCGTCACGCACGCCGTAGGCAAGCCCCGCCCCGAGCCGGGCGCCGCGCTCGATCAACGTGACCGATTGCTTCGCCCGCATCAGCAAGCTGGCAAGACACACGCCGCTGAAACCGCCGCCAATTATTGCAATGCGCTTGCGCGTCATAGCAGACGGGCGGAATCGAAGGGGCAATGAGCACACATCGGCGCATCATCGCCCAGCTCCAGGAAAAAGTGCCATGCTCGAACGCATAGCTCCGTGCGACGAGCGTATGCCCCGCTGCCCCTCCGAGCGGGTGCGTCTCAGCAGCCGGCTGACGACACGATCACATCAAACCCTGCAGCATCGGCGAGCTCAGCGCGGCAATGGCGAAGTAGGCCATTGTTGCGCCGATAAAAGCGAGGACGTGTTTGGTTCGCATAGGTCTCACATCCGTCGTGTGCTGCGGATGCGATTAACTCTGGGAGCGAAAGCCGGTTCCGGATCGACGGTCACGGGACCACCCAGGTGTGCGCTCCAGCATTCTCGCCGTTGCTGGCGCACTGCGGTCAAGCCGCCCGTCAGGCGGCGGAGAGCACCGGCGACGTGAGCACTGTGACGCCGAAGTAGAAGAGCGTGACGCCGATCAGCGCAAAGAGGTGTTTGGTTTTCATTCGTGGTCCCACCGTTGTCGGCGGTGGTGTAGCCAACCGGCGGGCAGCGCGGCGTGACGCGCGTTACGCCGCGGCGGGACGACCCGGGCGCGTCACGGCGAACTCGCGCCGGATCACGATGGCTGTGAACACAGCGGCTGTGAGCAGCAGCACGCCATAGGCGCCGCTCAGGAGAATGCCGGCGCCGCGCAGATGAACCCAGGTGGACTCGTCGCCGAAGTAAAGCAGGAGCTGGCGCGGCCAGGCCAACACCAGGGCGAGCACGAGCCACGCCGTGGCCATGGCGATCCACAGGCCTTGCCGTGGCGAGTCGGCGCGAATGCGGCGCCAAGTCAATGCCATCGCGCCGACGACGCCCGGCAAGACCATAAACATGTGATCGCCCTCGGTCACCGGCCCGATACTGAGCAACGCCGCAAGCGCAGCGCCGAAGCGCAGAAGATCGAAGGCGCCGGCTTCATCTGGCGCCGCTGCGCGCCCAGGTGCGGCGATGATCCAGAACGTCGCTATCGCGACGACGGCGGCGAGCGCCAGCAGCGCCAACGCGAGCGGCGTCGCGATCAGCCAAGCCTCGCTGTAATCGTTCGAAGTGAAGAGACGGAGGCCGAGCGCGTAGAACGACTGGTTCAGCGGATTGGCGGCATATTCGATCGAGGCGTAGTGGCGAGTGGTTTCGCGCCACGACTCGAATGTGTCGAACACGTTCGGATAGGTCGGCAGAAACGATGACCAGAAAAGGATCGCGCTGAAGGCCACTGTCGCAAGCGCCGCCTTCCAGCTTTTCTGGCGGACGAGGAAGAACACGACGACGCCGAGAAACGGCTTGCAGCAGATCGCCACCGCCCAAAACGCGCCCGCAGCCCACATCCGCCGCGCCCGCCACGCCATCAATCCCAGCAGCAGCAGGAGCAGCAGCATGAAATTGAGCTGGCCATGCATCAGGTCGGCGCGCGCGGTGCGCCCGATCAGCAGCAGTCCCGCCCCGAGCAGCGCCAGATGCGCGGGCGCTGCAAAACCGAACCGCCGGCTCATCAGCCAAACCGAAACGAGCAGGAACAGCGCCGTCGTGACGATCCACACGTAACCCGCCGACGCGCCGAACACCGCCGCGAACACGGCGATCAGTTCGGCGAACAGCGGCGGATAGGGATAGCGATGCAGCCCCTGATCCGGCGCGTCGTACGGGTTGCGACCGTGCGACAACTCACGTGCGGCATCGAGATAGAGATCCATGTCGGTGTAGGCCGGCCAATCGCCCCGCACCTGAATCTCGTTGGCGACCCACACGGCGGCGACGCCGATGAGCACGAAAGCGAGCAGCGCCGCCGCAGCGCGCAGCCAAAGCTGCGCGTCGAGCGCGACCAGCCAATCGCTGATGCGCTTGGGTCGGAGGGCTGAGGCCAGTCCGTTCACATGAAACCCCGCAGACGGCGGCGTGACGTTACGCTTGCGGCGGCTCAGGCCGCAATGACTTTGACGATCAGTCCCGGTTCCCGAGGGGTCTCGAACGTCAGTCGAGGCCGTAAGCCGCCCTCATGTCCGGCTCTTTGGCCGCCACCAGCTTCGCCAGATCCACGATCACTTTGGCCTGCTTCCAGGTGGCGTCGTCGAGCATCTTGCCGTCGACGAGGGCGACGCCCGTGCCGTCGGGCATGGCGTCGAGCATTCGCTTGGCGAGTTTCACCTCTTCGACGTGGGGCGTGAACACGCGCTTGGCGATCTCGATCTGCGACGGATGCAGCGTCCAGGCGCCGACGCAGCCCATCAGATAGGCGTTGCGGAATTGCTGCTCGCAGCCTGCGGCGTCCGCGAAATCGCCGAACGGACCGTACATCGGCTTCAGTCCGTGCATGACGCAGGCGTCGACCATGCGTGCGAACGTGTAGTGCCAGAGATCCTGCTGCGCGGAAGCACGTTCGCTCGCGCCCTCCTGCGCGTCGCTCAGCACGCGATAGCCAGGATGGCCGCCGCCAACGCGCGTGGTTTTCATCTTGCGCGAAGCGGCGAGATCGGCGGGCCCGAGGCAAATGCCGTGCATGCGCGGGCTCGCGCCGGCGATGGCTTCCACATTGGCGACGCCCTGCGCGGTTTCGAGAATGGCGTGCAGCAGGATCGGACGCTTCACATTGTGCTTGGCTTCGAGCAAAGCCAGCAGTTGATCCATGTAATGGATGTCCCACGGACCTTCGACTTTCGGCACCATGATGACGTCGAGCTGGTTGCCGATCTCGGCGACGAGCTGGGTTACGTCGTCGAGGTGCCAGGGCGAGTTGAGCGCGTTGATGCGGCTCCAGAAGCCGACGCCGGTCTCGGCGAAATCGAAGCGCTTGCCCATTTCGATGGCGCCGGCGCGGGCGGCGTCCTTGGCGTCGGCGGGGATCGCGTCTTCGAGGTTGGCGAGGATGACGTCGACCTGTTTGGCCAGGTCGGGGACGCGGGCCCGGAGTTTCTCATTATGGGCCGGCACGAAATGGATCATCCGCTCCAGGGTGACCGGAAGCTCGCGGAGGGGCGCGGGCGCGCCGGCGGCGAGCGGGGCGAAGAAGTGGCGGGGCGGTTTCATGGCTCGCTCCAGCCTCCCCCCTTGCGGGGGAGGCGCCCGCGAAGCGGGCGGAGGGGGGGCGCAAAACACGCCCCGGCGCCTGCGCGATTGAACGCCCCCCATCCCCTGCCCCTTCCCCGCAAGGGGGAAGGGGTCGCTAATCCGCAAGCGCCGCGCATGTAGCCTCCAATCTCGCACCTGCAGCATGGGACGCGCCGGGCCGGCTGGCAATCGCCCTAGCCCGGCTGGCGCTTTACCTTGAAGCATGGGGCCGGGTCGGTATTGTCCGGCGCTTTCCAGGGCGGGCCGGTCTGGCCCATGGGTTTGAGCCGCTTTGCGCACCTATCTCGACTTCGAAAAACCGGTCGCCGAGATCGAAAACAAGATCGAAGAGCTGGCCGCCTTGGCCGAGGCCTCCGGCGCGGACGCGATCTCACAAGGCGTTGAGCTGTCACGCCTCAAGACCAAGGCCGAAAGCCAGCTCGCGGCGATCTACGCCAAACTCGATCCCTGGCAGAAGACGCAGGTGGCGCGGCACCAGGACCGGCCGCGCTTTCGCGATTACGTCGCAGCGCTGGTGACGGACTTTGTCGAGCTCTCGGGCGACCGCAACTATGGCGAAGATTCCGCCATCCTCGGCGGCACGGGCAAGTTTCTCGGCCGGCCGATCCTGGTGATGGGCCATGAGAAGGGCCGCACCACCGCCGATCGGTTGAAGCACAATTTCGGCATGGCGCGGCCCGAGGGCTATCGCAAGGCCGTGCGGCTGATGGACTTGGCCGAGAAATTCGGTCTGCCGGTCGTCAGCTTCGTCGACACGGCGGGCGCTTATCCGGGCATCGGCGCCGAAGAGCGCGGCCAAGCCGAAGCGATCGCGCGCTCGACGGAACGCTGCCTCACGCTTGGCGTGCCGATGGTGGCGGTGATCGCCGGCGAAGGCGGCTCCGGCGGCGCGATCGCAATCGCAGCGGCGAACAAAGTGCTGATGCTGGAGCACTCGATCTACTCGGTGATCAGCCCCGAAGGCGCGGCGTCGATCCTGTGGAAAGATTCGGCGCGCGCGAAGGAGGCGGCGACGGCGATGAAGATCACGGCGCAGGATCTCCACGAACTCAAAGTGATCGACGAGATCTTGAAGGAGCCGGTCGGCGGAGCGCATCGCGAAGCCGCGGCGGCGATCGCGACGGTCGGCGCGGCGGTGGCGGCTTCGCTCGACGAACTGGCGCAGCTGTCGCCGGACGAGCTGCGCAAGCAGCGTCGCGAACGCTTCCTGGCCATCGGCCGGTTCGAAGCGGAAAGCGGCGCCGCCTAGACGTTCAGCTTGCGCTCAGGGTCGCGCGCGCCACATATGCGGTGCGGGCCTACCTGAGGGTGAATGCCATGTCCGATGCTATGTCACGCCGCGCGTTGGCGCTGGGTCTGGGCGCGAGCGCGCTTCTGCCGGCGGCGGCGCTGGCGCAGAACAACGACACCTATTCCGAGCCGGAGATCGTCGACGCGGCCGAGCGCTTTTTCGGCGCCGGCGCGGAAGGCGTCGCCGCCGTCGTCAGCCACGTGTTCTCCGATCTCGGCCGCCCGAACGGCTACATCGAAGGCGAAGAAGGCTCCGGCGCCATCGGAGTCGGGCTGCGTTACGGCGACGGGCGGCTCCGGCTGAAGAATCGCGGCGGCGCGACTCGCGTCTACTGGCAAGGGCCGTCACTCGGCTTCGACACCGGCGGCAACGCCTCGAAGGTGTTCACGCTGGTCTACGGCATGAGCGATCCCGAGCAGATTTTCCATCGCTTTCCAGGCGTCGAAGGCACGGCCTATTTCGTCGGCGGCGTCGGCGTGAACTATCAGGAGCGCAACGGCGTGACTTTGGCGCCGATGCGCGCGGGCGTCGGCTTCAGACTGGGCGCGAACATCGGCTACCTCGCCTACTCGCGCCGGCGCCGGCTCAATCCGTTCTGATCACTCCGCGGCTTCCTGCTGCGCGTCGTTGAGGGCGCGTTGGGAGGCTTCGTGGCGTTCGCGAAATTCTTCGGCGAAGGCGGAGGCGAGAATGCCGGTCGGCAATGCGACGATGCCGACACCGGCGAGCGCGACGAGGCCGGCGGCGACGCGGCCCCAGAGCGTTTCCGGATAGACGTCGCCGTAGCCGACAGTGGTGAGCGTGACGACCGCCCACCACATCGCGCGGGCGATCGAGCCGAACGCCTGCGGCTTGGTCGCGCCTTCGATGAAGTAGAGCATCATGGCGGCGATGTAGAGCTGCGCCGCGGCGACCGCGAGCGCAGCCATCAGCGGCGCCCAAGCGCGGCGCACTGCTGCGCCGACGATCGCGAACGCCGGCACGTAGCGCGCGAGCTTGAACAGGCGGAAGAGCCGAAGCGCGCGCATCGCCGGAAACAGCATGCCGGTGTAGCTCGGAAAGAACAGCATCGCGATCAGTTCGGGCGCGAAGGCGAGCACGTCGCCGATGGTGACAGGCTGCGCCAAGAAGCGCAGGCGGCCGATCACGCCGGCGTGGCGCGGGTTCTCGCCTTCGGACCAGAAGCGGAGCGCGAATTCGAGCGCGAATATCCAAACGACGGCGACATTGATCCACTGCACCAATGGCAGCCAGGCGCGGTCGAGCCCGGAATCGACGCGCAACAGCTCGGTCTCCATCGCGAGCGAGAACAGGCTGACGATCACCAGCGCGATGATCGTGCCGGAGAAGAAATTGATACCGCCGGGCTGATCCGGTTCGAGCCAGTCGTGGACGTAGGCCTTCGCCGTCGCGTGCTTGCGTTTGATGAGCGGCATGCGCGCTCGCCTCCCCTCGTCTGACTAGTAAGGCCGGGCGAAGGGGCGAGACAAGCGGGCTCGCGTCAGATGCGTTCGCGGGTGCGGATGGTCTGCGGCTGGCGATCGGCGATGGTGTCGCTCGGCGGCTGCATCACGCCGACGCGGTGGCGATAGGCGAGCTCGCCGCCCTTCCAGCCGGTGTAGAGCAGGATCACGCCGACTGCGGCCGAGAGCGTGAGGCCCCACGGCAGCACGGCTTCGGCCGCGCCTTCGGAGAGGCGCACGCCCCAGGAAACCGCGGCGAGCGTCACGGCGATGAGATTGCCGACCATGTGCCGCCAGGCGTCGCGCAGCGCGCGGATGCGGCTGTCGCCGAAGAAATCGGTGAAGCCGGCGAGCGCGGCGACGAGCGCGGTGACGACGCCGGCGCCGGTGAGCCAGGCGGCGGCCTGCGCCCAATCCTCGTGCGGATTGCTAGCGTAGACGAGGTCGCAGACCAGCGCGCCGATCCAGAACGCGATCGGGAACACGATCAGCATTGGATGTATGGGGTGGCCGCCGATCTTGGCGGTGCTCTTGGGATTTTCGTACATCATGGCGGAACTCCGGAGTAACGGAGCAACGCCGGCGCGTACGCACCGTTCCGGGAACTAGCTTGGGCTCGTCACTTTGAGCCCGACGATGCCGGCGACGATGAGGCCGATGCAGCCGAGCCGGATGGCGTTGGCGCTTTCGGAGAACAGCATGATGCCGAGCAGCGCCGCGCCGACGGCGCCGATGCCGGTCCAGACCGCATAGGCGGTGCCGATGGGGAGTGTGCGGGCGGCTTGGGCGAGCAGCCACATCGAGGCGATCATGGCGGCGATGGTGACGGCGCTGGCGAGCGGCTTGGTGAAGCCGTCGGCGTATTTGAGGCCGATGGCCCAGACGATTTCGAGAAGACCGGCGACGGCTAGTGTGATCCAGGCTTGCATGCGCTCATATGGACCGCGGCCGCCCTCCCCGGCAATCATTGTCGCGCGCATGCGGCGGCGCCGCGCGAATCGGGTGTTTCGCGCGGGGATCAAGACGATGGGAGACGGCCAGGCGCGCATCAGGACGTGTCGAAGCGGAGTGGCGCGACGCGGGCGAGCGTTGCGAGCGCCTCTTGCGGCGGACGCACGACGCGCATGGCGAACAGACGCGTAAGGCGCCGCTTCAGCCGCTTGGCCGCGCGCACGGCGAGCGCGTCGATGCTGTTCAGCGCATTGACGATGAGAGCGAAGCGCACGCGCAAGTCGCGATGGCGCATCAGCTTGCGCAGCCAAGCGCCGCGGGCGGCGCGCCGAATTGAACGTACGCGGGTGCGGCAGGCAAACCCGCGGCGCGCCCAACTGCGAATTCTGAGGCTGCGTGGCCGCGGCCGACCCATGTTCAGATAGACGCGATAGACGACGAGGCTGGCGACGAAGTTCGCGGCCCGGGTCAACTCCGCATGCGCCTGACGGTGCAACGGGTGGCGGCGGTCGAGCTCGAACAGGGCGATCCACATCCCGCCCAGCCACGCGAGCGCAAGTCTCGCCCAGGCGATAAGCCTGGCGAGTCTGTGCTCTGTGATGGCGGAGGGGCGGTGTTTCATGCGGCGCATTGTACAGCCGCCACGGCGCCGTCGGATTTCTTTTCGCGATGTCGCGCGATTTCAACGGCTTAGGGCGAAAAGTGCGGGGATAGAGGGGATGTCTATCCCACAGAGCGCGGCGCTTGCAGGCGGAATGCTCGCTTCGCGAGCCTCCGGGGATGGGTGAGTTGTTGCGTCAAACAGAGCGCAACATGCTCTAGCCGCGCAGCGTGCCGCCCGTCGCCTTCATCACAGCGCTGACGATTTTGGCGCTGGCCGCTTCGATGTCGGCGTCGGTCAGCGTCTTTTCGCGTGGCTGCAGCGTGACTTCGATGGCGAGCGATTTCTTGCCGGGCTGCATGCGTTCGCCGCGATAGACGTCGAACAGGTTGACGTCGGTGATGAGCTGCTTGTCGGCGCCGATGGCGGCGCGGACGACGTCGGCGGCTGGCGTGCCGTCATCGACGATGAAGGCGAAGTCACGCGTCAGCGGCTGGAGATCGAGCTTTTCCAACGGCGGCTTGGTGCGGCCTTTCGCGCGCGGGGCCGGCAATGCGTCGAGGAAAATTTCGAATGCGAGCGCGGGGGCTTCGACATCGATGGCTTTCAGAGCGCGTGGGTGAATTTCGCCGAAGTAAGCGATCACTTTGGGGCCGAGCTTCAGCGCGCCGGTGCGGCCGGGGCGCCAGTGGGCGGGCGCCTCGCTGGCGGTTTGCAACGAAGCGACCGGCGCGCCGATGGCTTCGAGGATCGTACGCACGTCGCGCTTCACGTCGAAGATGTCGGGCTGGTGATGCGCGCGCCAGTGGCGCGGCGGGCGCGCACGCCAGATTGCGGCGAGCGTGCGCTGCTGGCCGGAGTCGCTGGTGCTTGTGTAAGCGGGGCCGGCTTCGAACAGACGCGCGTCGTCGAAACCGCGGTCGGCGTTGCGTTGCGCGGCGGCGAGCAGTTGCGGCAGCGCTGTGGGGCGCATGCAATCGAGATCGCTGGCGATCGGGTTGGCGACCAGCATCTCTTCGCCGCCGCCGCCGAAGGCCTGCGCCTGGGCGCGCGAGCAGAAGCTCCAGGTGATGGCTTCGTTGTAGCCGAGCGACGCGGCGGCGCGCTTGGCGAGGCGCGAGCGGCTTTCGCCGACGCTCGCCGGCGGCGGGCGGAAGCCCGGCGCGCGCGGCGGATCGACCAGCGGCATCTTATCGTAGCCTTCGATGCGCGCGACTTCTTCGACGAGATCGGCCGGGCCTTCGACATCGCGCCGCCAGGTCGGCGGCTGGACGATGAAGTTCTTCGAACTCTGGCCTTCGCCGGTGACCTCGAAGCCAAGATCTTTCAGCACGGCGCGCACCCGCGTGGGCTTCACGTCGATGCCGGCGAGCTGGCGCACGCGGTCGGGGTTGAAGGTGATGGCTTGCGGGGCCGCGGGCTCAGCGCCTGCGACCTGGATTTCGCTGGGCTCGCCGCCGCAGAGATCGAGGATCATGCGGGTTGCGAGTTCGAGACCGGGCACGACGAAACCGGAATCGACGCCGCGGGCGAAGCGGTACTGCGCGTCGGTGGTGAGCTGGAGCGCGCGGCCGGTCTGGTGCGTAAGCGTTGGATCGAACAGTGCGCATTCGACCAGGATGTCCGCGGTCGTTTCGCTGACGCCGGAATATTCACCACCGATGACGCCGCCGAGGCCGAGCACGCGCTCGTCGTCGGCGATGACGCACATTTGCGGCGTCACGTTGTAGACGTTGCCGTTGAGCGCCTTGAAGCTCTCGCCGTCGCGGCCCATGCGGGCGCGAACAACACCACTGAGCTTGCCCGCATCGTAGACGTGCAGCGGGCGCCCGCGGTCGTGGGTGATGAGATTGGTGATGTCGACCAGCGTGCTGATCGGCTTTTGGCCGATGGCGCGCAGACGCTGCTGCAGCCACGCGGGCGACGGGCCGTTCTTGACGCCACGGATGAAACGGCCGGCGAACATCGGGCACGCGTGCGCGTTTTCGGTCGCGACTTTTTGCGGCGACGGATAGCGGCCCGGGATTGGCAGGATCGGTTTCGTCGTTTGCTTGCCGATACCGGCAGCGGCGAGATCGCGGGCGATGCCGGCGACGCCGAGCCAATCGGGCCGGTTCGGCGTGACTTCGATGTCGATCACCGGATCGTTCAAGCCCAGCGCTTCGGCGAGCGGGGTTCCGACTTTAAGCTCGGGATCGAGTTCGAGGATGCCGTCGGCGTCGGTGTCGAGTTCAAGCTCGGCGCCGGAGCAGAGCATGCCGTTGGAGACGACGCCGCGCACGGGGCGGGCTTCGAGCGTGATGCCGCTGCCCGGGATGGTCGTGCCGATCGGCGCGAACGCGGTGACGAGGCCGGCGCGCGCGTTGGGCGCGCCGCAGACGATTTCGAGTTGGCCTTGCGCGGTTTCGACTTGGCAGACTTGGAGTTTGTCGGCGTTCGGGTGTTTCGCCGCGCTGATGATGCGCGCGACGGTGAACGGCGCGAGCTTTTCGCCGGCGTTCTCGACGGATTCCACCTCGAGACCCGTCATGGTCATGGTTTCGACGATTGCCGCGATGCTCGCATCGGTGGCGAGATGCTCTTTGAGCCAGGAGAGCGTGAATTTCATTGTGCCGCCCCTAGTTCAGTGCGGAGAGCGCGCGCAAGCGGGCCGAGATAGGTCTGATCCATACTGAAGCTTATGTCTGCCTTATGCGATTGATGGTCATCAAAGCGCGCATTCACTTCGACACCACCGAGCGTGCGAACGCTCACGCTGATGGCGACTTCCTGGTCAATTCCCGAGAGCGTTGAGTTTCCGGTTAGTGTCTTGTCCATCCTCTCTAGGTCGGAGATGAACCGCTCTGGCTCCATCAAAAGCGTTGAGAACGCACCGCTCAGCGAGGACACCTGAAATGTGCCCTCAGATAAGATGTAGCCGAGCTCTTCGTGCCGACCTCGGAAGGACAGCGACACGTTCGCCGTTGGCGATCCGATGACAACCATCACCCGATCCCCTGCGCCAAACCCGGCAGCAGATACGGACTGAAGCCGTAATGCTTCAGCCAGCGCGTGTCGGCGGCGAAGAAGTCGCGGAGATCGGGCATGCCGTATTTCAGCATGGCGAGGCGATCGATGCCCATGCCGAAGGCGTAGCCTTGGTATTTGTCGGGATCGATGCCGCAATTCTTGAGCACGTTCGGGTGCACCATGCCGCTGCCGAGGATTTCGAGCCAATCGTTGCCGGCGCCGATTCTAATCGTGCCGCCGGAACGGTCGCAGCCGACATCGACTTCGGCGCTCGGTTCGGTGAACGGGAAATGGTGCGGGCGGAATCTGAGGCGCACGTCGTCGACTTCGAAATACGCTTTGATCGCGGCGATCAGCACGCTTTTGAGATCGGCCATGCTCGTGGTCTCGTCGATGACGAGGCCTTCGATCTGGTGGAACATCGGCGTGTGGGTGGCGTCGGAATCTTTGCGGAACGTGCGGCCCATGCAGATCATGCGGATGGGCGGCTTCTGCTTCAGCATCGTGCGCACTTGCACGGGTGAGGTGTGCGTGCGCAGCACCTTGCGCGCGCCGTCTTCGCCCTTCGCATCGAGGAAGAAGGTGTCGTGCGTTTCGCGCGCCGGGTGGTTCGGAGGGAAGTTGAGCGCGGTGAAATTGTTGAAGTCGGTCTCGATGTCCGGGCCTTCTTCAACCGAGAAGCCCATCTCGCCGAAAATGGCGGCGAGTTCTTCCATCACTTGGGAAACCGGATGGATCGTGCCGAGGCGAGGACGAACCGGCGGCAGCGTCACGTCCACCGCTTCGGCCTGAAGCTGGCGATCGAGCGCAGCTTCCGCGTGCGCCGCCTTCTTGGTGACGATGGCTTCGGTGACCTTGTCTTTGAGGACGTTGAGCGCCGCGCCGAACGTCTTACGCTCGTCCGGGCTCATCGCGCCCAGGCCCTTCATGAGCGCCGAGATGCTGCCCTGCTTGCCGAGCGCTTCGACGCGCAGGGCTTCGAGGGAGGCTTCGTCGTTGGCCTGCTCGATGCGCGCGATGAGGTCGCGTTCGAGAGCTTGAAGGTCAGTGGTCATATCGAGCCGCCTCAACTGCTCCCCCGCGTGCGGGGGAGCTGTCACGCGAAGCGTGACTGAGGGGGCTGAGGCGCCACGTTCTAAGAGGGACTTACCCCCTCCCCCTCGCTTCGCTCGGGACCTCCCCCGCATGCGGGGGAGGAGGAGTCACTTCAGTGCGGCTTGGGCTTGCGCAACAAGACCCTTGAAAGCCGCGGGCTCGTTCATGGCGATGTCGGCCATGACCTTGCGGTCCAGCTCGATGCCCGCCTTGGCGAGCCCGCTGATAAATCGGGAATAGGTGAGGCCCTCTTCCCGCACCGCGGCGTTGATGCGCTGGATCCAGAGCGCGCGGAAAACGCGCTTCTTGGCTTTGCGGTCGCGATAGGCGTAGAGGCCGGCCTTCTCCACCGCCGCGTTGGCGGTGCGGAAGGTGTTCTTGCGGCGGCCATAATAGCCCTTCGCCTTCTTCAGAACTTTCTTGTGGCGAGCGTGGGCGGTGACGCCCCCTTTGACGCGTGCCATGTCAGTACTCCGTCAGTTTGAGGGTTAGTCGAGCCCGTAGGGGATCCACAGCTTCACGCGGTCGGCGTCCGGCTTGGCCAGCGCGTCGGTGCCGCGGTTCTGACGAATGTACTTCGCGTTGTGGCTGATCAGGCGGTGGCGCTTGCCGGCGACGCCGGCCTTCACCTTGCCCGAAGCCGTGAGCTTGAAGCGCTTTTTCACGCCGCTCTTGGTCTTCAGTTTCGGCATTTCATCCTCCAGTCGGATCGAGGCGCGCTGGGCGCGCGAAAGGGCCGCCACGGCATGCCGTTTAGCCGGGCCGCCCCATGAAGGCGGGGCGTCTAGCACGGGGCCGGGGCCGGAACAAGCGGCCAGAGGGGGGCGCCTTACCGTCTGGCAATCCATCTGCAGCTGACGAGGGAACTCACAGGCAAGTTGCGCTTTGGCAACGTGGGGGCGCAGTACGGTGGCGACGCTGTGGCGCACGATCCGGAAAAAGACCATCCGTCCTCGCGGACCGCGGAGGAATTGGCGCGGGCTGCGGCTCGCGCCGAAAGCGCCGAACGCAGGCTTTGGCGGCTGCAATGGGCGCAGGCTTTCAAGCGGCTGTCCGAGCTGGGCGGCCGCAAGGGCGAGGACCGCGACACCCGCTGAGCCCGCTGGCGGGGCGGGCGCTGGTCCCCTAGAGTTCTGAAGCTCTGGGAGGATGGGTCCGTGCGACAGCCCCGATCGCTCGACGAAGCCAAGGCCATGGTGCGCGCGGAGAAGGCGAAGCTTTCCACCGCCCTTAAAGCCATCGCCGGAGCGCCGGCCGTGACGGCCGTGCTGGCGGCGCTGCTGATCGCGTTCGGGGTCAATCTGCTCTATTCGCCGACCCAGCTGCCGCTGCTCGGCGATTGGACCTTCGCCAGCATCGGCCTACCGAACTTGGATCTCGGCCTCGCCGGCGAACAGGCGGCGCAGATCCGCGACGCGGCGGCGGCGCAGGACGTCAGCGGACGCGCGCTGAGTTGGGCCGATCAGAACCCGGACAAGGTCCCGCTGATCAACGCGATTGGCGCGGGCGGTGCGCTGGCGCTGCTGTTCGTGAACTTGGGGCTGACGGCGCGGCGGTATGGGCGCGCGGCTTAGCCGCGGCGAAAGCCGAAGCGGTACGGCGGCCGTTGGTGTTCGGACCAATCGGTCCATGGCCCGGGCGAAACAGCCATGAGCGCAAACGAACCGTGCGGCGTCTCGACCGCGGCTTCATCCAGCGTCAGCTCGCGCTCGCCGACGCCTTCGACCGTCACGCGCAGGCGCAGGCGGCCGGCCCAGACGCAGCGCGCGTTCTGCGGGCAGCGGCTGTCTTCGAGCACTTCAAGCGGGCGCACGCGGAGACCGCCACCGAGATCGGCGGTTTCGTTGAGGCGCGCGGCGACGACGCCGGCTTCAGATAAAGCGGCGTTGCGCTGGGCGAGGTCTTCGCGGATGTGCTGGGGCAGCTGCGCTTGCTCAGGCGCGCCGCCAGCCGGCGAAGCGCAGGCCGCCAAAGCGAGAGCCGCAAACAAAACAGCGCGCATCGAACACACTCCTTAGTCGCGGCAAGCTATCGGCCACAGCTGAACGGCGGCTGATGGCGCCGCGGTTACGCCCGCGGCGCCATCACCATCACGACCTGGCGGCCTTCGAAGCGCGGCTCGTGCTCGACCTTGGCGATGCCGTCGAGCTCGTTGCGCATCCGGTCGAGCAGCTCCATGCCGAGGTGCGTGTGCGCCATCTCGCGGCCGCGGAAGCGCAATGTGACCTTCACCTTGTCGCCTTCTTCGAAGAAGCGGTGAATGGCCTTCATCTTCACTTCGTAATCGTGGTCGTCGATGTTCGGACGGACCTTGATTTCCTTGAGCTCGACGCGCTTGGCCTTCTTGCGCGTCTCGGCCTTTTTCTTCTGCTCCTCGAACCGGAACTTGCCGTAGTCGAGAATCTTGCAGACGGGCGGCACGGATTGGGGCGCCACCTCGACCAGGTCGAGGCCCGCTTCGCGCGCTGCTTCGAGCGCGGCGGAGATCGGCATTTCGCCCTGCTTTTCCCCTTCTGCATCGATGAGGAGCACGCGCGGAACGCCGCGGATCTCCTCGTTCACCCGCGGGCCATCCTTCGAGGGCGGCGGCGCGGCGTACGGACGTCTAGCTATCGGGCATTCTCCTGTTGCTGTTGATAAGACACGCGCAGTCCGCGCCCCTGGGGACGCGGACTCAGCGGACGGAATATTGCCTTTACGGGCGGTTTCATCAAGCCGTCGCGGCTTGGCGCAGGACGCCGCAATTGCGGAGTTGGCGCTCCACCTGCTCCACCGGCAGGTCGGAGATGACCGAGGCGGTCAGCGTGACGACGCCGCCGCGGCCGCGCGGCGCGCTGAGTTCGGGATGGCTGAGCGCGGACAGGAAGACGAGACAGGGCACGCCAGTGGCTGCGGCCATGTGCATCAGGTCCACATCGTCGCCCACCGCAAAGGCGGCGCGCTCGAGCAGGCCGACGGTCTGGAAGAGATCGGGGCGGGTGACGAGGTTTTTGGCCCGCGGCTCGAGCTTCGCGACCGCGGCGCCGGCCGGGCGCTCGTCGGCGCCGCCGAGTACGACAGGCGTCACGCCCTGCGAGGCGGCGCGGCGTGCGAGGTCGGCGTACTTCGCATCGTCCCACCGACGTGCGGGATCGGCGTTGGAGCCGCGCGGCAGCAGCACGATGTAGGGCCCGCGAATGCCGAAATAGTCGGGGCTGAGGCGGGGGGGATCGCGCAGCACGTGCCGCACCCAAGTCAGGTCCGACATCACCGGCTCGGGCGGCAATCCAGCCGCCGCCAGCTGCGCGGCATAGCGGTCGAGCGGATGCATCTGCGTGCGCGCGGCATCAAGGAAGGTGTGGCTGGCGCCCGGCGTCGGGCCGGACCATTTCGGCGGCCACGGTCTAAGACCTTGGAAATAGTTGTTCGTGCGGCTCGACCCTTCGAGGTCGTAGATCATGTCGTATTTGGCGGCGCGGATACGGGCGATCAGTTTGGTGATCGCTTGCGGCTCAGTCGGCTTGCCGTCGGCTTCGACCGTGTCGAAATACGGCGCCTTCTCGGCGAGCTCCTTGGTCGCTTCCGTCGTCAGCAGCGTGATGCGCGCGCCGACGTGGTGTTCGCGGATGCGCTTGGCCGCGGCCAAAGCCATTACGAACGCGCCCAGGCCGCCGAGCTGGATCACCAGCACGCGCTTGGCGGAATTCGTTTCGCTATCGGACGACGCAGCAGACTTGCGCCAGATCATTCCCCGACTCCTCGCCGCAGCTTTTTACAGCACCGGCTCGTGCTTCGTAACTGTCTTGCGCTGCTCGGCATCGCGCAAAAGCCGTTGGTAAACAGCTAATGTGGCGGTTTGGAGCGCTGTCTTAGAATACAGGTTCTGCACGCGCCGCTGGCCTTGGCGTCCCATTTCGGCGCGCGCGTCGCGGCCGAGGTCCATGGTCCGCTCGATCGCCCCGGCCAAGGCTTGCGCGGCGCCGGGCGGGACAAGGAACCCGGTTTCGCCCTCGACGATCGTTTCGGTGAAGCCGCCGAGATTGCTGGCGATGGCCGGCACGCCCATCGCCTGCGCTTCCACTGCGCCGCGGCCGAACGCTTCCGCTTCGATCACCGGGAACACGGCGATATCCGCCGCCGCGAACGCCGTCGGCATATGAGAGATGTGCCCCGCGATCAGGACAACTTCCTGTAAGCCGGCGGCCTCGATCGCCGCCTTCAATTCAGTCACGTACCCTTGCCGCCCCTGCGGGTCGCCGGCGAGCACCACCTTGAGCGCGCCGGGCCGGCGCGCTTCGATCATCCGCACCGCTTCGATCAGCACGAGCTGGCCTTTCCAGCGCGTCAGCCGCGCGGGCGCGATGACGACGCAGCGCGCGTCCTGCGGTGCGAGCCCCCAATCCCCGCGCGTGATCTCGATCTCGCTCGTCGGGACCTTGCTGCGGTCAAACTGAGCAAGATCGACGCCGCGCGGGATCACGGTGATGCGCTGCGGTTCGACATCGTAATTCTCGAGGATGTGCTCGCGCGTGTAGTGCGAGTTGGCGATGACGGCGTCGCCGCGCGTCATGATCGAATTGTAGAAGCGCTTCAGCGGCGAACGAAAATTGTAGATGCCGTGGAACGTTGTCACGAACGGCTTGCCGGTGAGCCGCGCCGCGAAGAACGCGCTCCAGGCTGGCGCGCGCGAGCGCGCATGGATGATGTCGACGCGCCGCTGCCGCGCCAGCGCGCCGAGCTTCCACGCATTGGCGATGGCGACGAACGGGTTCTTGGTTTGGAGCGGGAGCTTGATCAGCTCGCCGCCGGCCGTCTCGAGGTCCGGCTCGAGACGGCCGCCGGCGCTAGCGACCAAAGCGAGCCCCCCGGCGCGGCTGATCGCCTCCGCTATTTCAAGCGTAGTCCGCTCCACGCCGCCAGCGTTCAGCTCAGGCGTGACTTGCAGAACCCGCGGGATGTGACCTTCTTGCAATGCTTCGCCGTCGCCCGACTGCGCCCGTTTCGGCTAAACCGATGTTTAGACACGATTTTGCCGAGCTTGGCGCTGCTATTCGTTAAAGACGCGCTTTCGCCCGCCTTCTGCGGGCCAAGTTTCGCCTGTTAGTAGAGCCACCGCCGTGGGGCCAAGTCGAGGCGGCGCTGCAGCATCTGCCCCTGCCCTGAGCGAGGCGCTTGGCATCACCTTTCGCTTCGGGCATCGCTTTTTACGCCTTGGTCCGGGGAGTTACGCACGCATGATGACCGCATTCGCCAGCCTGTTGCTGCCGTTCGCTTTGATGCAGACGGCGACGCCCGACGCGGGCGGCGCGGCCGCGCGCACCGCTGAGCGCTTCAGCCAGTGCGTCGCGATGATCGATGACGACGCCGAGCGCGCCTACGAAGAGGCGATGGCCTGGGCCGCCGAGGTGCAGTCGGTCGGCGCATATCGGTGCGCCGCGATGGCTCTGGTTGCGCAGAACCGCTACGCGGAAGGCGCCCGGCGGTTGGACTCATTGGGGTCGGCGGTGAATCCGGCCGAGACGGCGACGCGGGCTGAACTGTTCAGCCAAGCCGGCAACGCGTGGCTGCTCGGGCGCGAACCGGCGCGGGCGCGCGCCTCCTTCACCCGCGCCATCAGCACCATCGAGAGCGACCCCACGCAGCTGCCGGACCTGCTGGTCGATCGCGCGCGGGCCTACGCTATGGAAGAAGACTGGCGCCACGCGGAAGAGGATCTCTCCCGCGCGCTCGACCTGCGTCCGAACGATGCGCTGGCGCTGCGGCTGCGCGCGTCGGCGCGGATGCATCAGAACTCGTTCGACCTCGCCGAGGCCGACGCGCAGCAGGCGTTCACGCTGGCGGCCACCGAAGACGATCGCGTCAGCGCTGCGCTGGTGCTCGGCCACGTGCGCGAGAGCAAGCGCACCGGCGCGCCGGTGGACGAGCAATAGCGTAGCCGAAATTTCGCCCGCCCCAGCGACGGAAGCGCTCACTTGGCCCGTTTGAGCCAGGGTGAGGGATGTCGCCTGGGAGGCGCCAAGTGAAGTTCAAAGCCATTGCCATGGGTGCGTTTTTGGCCGTCGCCGCGTGCGCGTCGGCGCCGCCAGCCGAAGCCTGGACGCAGATCGGCGTGCGTGAAGTGCGTGACCGCACCGATCGCGACACCATCGTCGTCGAGGGGCCGCGCCGGTTCGACCGCATCAAGCTCTGCGTCTATCGCAACCCGGTGCATTTCATCGATCTCGATGTCCGCTTCGCCAATGGCGGACATCAGGACGTCGGCGTGCGCCAGCGCATCAATCCGGGCCAATGCACGCGCGCCATCGACCTCGAAGGCGACGAGCGCAACATCACGACGGTGTCGATGCTCTATGAAGAAACGAGCTTCCGCCGCCGGACGGCGACGGTGCGGTTGTTCGCGGAATAGTGCTGGGTGATGGGTGTTAGGTGTTCGGTGACCTGCTCGGCGCCGCTCACACCCAACACCCCATCACCTAACATCTAATCCGCGCACCCACCCGACTTCGGGATCGTTGAAATCAACGACATCGCCGAGTTCGTAGACGTTGCGATAACCGTAGCCGTAGAGATTGATGAAGGTCTGGATGTTGAGCGCGAGCTCCACCCGCTTCAGCACCACGGGCGCTGCGTTGTTCGAGAAATTGTTGTTGCAGTAGATCAGGATCCGCACGCCGGGATCGCGGAGCGCGGCGCGCAAGGATTGATCGGTGAAATCCGTGAAGGGCAGATTGACCGCGCCTTCGATGTGACCTTGGGCGTAGGCGTCGGCCGAGCGCGCGTCGAGAACGATCGTGCCGGGCTCGCGCGCCATCCGCTGGAAGTCGGCGAGTGAGATCAGCCTCTCGGCGCGATAGGCCTCCACTTCGCCGGTGAGCCCGCGGAAGCTCCGATAATCGATCTGCGCTTCGGTTGTCGGGCGCAGCTTCTCTTGCGCCAGCGCGGGCGCCGTCAGCACTCCGCACGCAGCCGCAAGCGCAATGAACAGGCGCATCGCAAGAACCCTCCTCCTCCTGGCGAGGCGAAGGATGGCGCTTCGATCTGGCTTTTATTGCGGCGGCTCAGCTGCCGCTATTGATGGCCGCGATCAGGTACGGCACGCCGACCGCGTAGGCGCCGCCGATCAAAAGCCCCACCGGCATCCCCATCAGCGCGCCGACATAGCCGTTGCCGAGCCGCTCGCTCCAATCGAGGCCGCGCCCGCCAAGCCGGACCAGAAAGCCGAGACCGCCGCCGATCAGGCCGCCCATGCCGCCATAGTTCCAGCCGATCACGCAGAGCACGATCATGCCGATGAAAGCCGCGACGCTAAGCAGCAGCCTTAGATTATCCACGCCAGCCTCATCTCAAGTCCCGCCCCCCGGGGCGCGGGCTCTGTCATGACAGGCCCGCCCCGGTGACGGCAAGCGGGGGTCGCAGGCTTAGAGCGCCGGGCGGATGCCGCCGTTGGTTACCGGCGGAGGGACCGGCTCGTAGGCGGCGCCGTTGCGCTGCACGCGCGCAGCGGCTTCGCGCTGGGCGGCGGCGCTGATGAGGCCGAGCTCCTGCGGCGTCACCACGACCAGCTGACCCGACGAAGCCAGAGCTTCGGCGATGTTCTGGCGCGTCTGCATCTCGAGCAGCGTCAGGATCGCGGCGGTCGAGGCCGGATCGCGATCGGCGAAGACATCGGCCAGCTGATCGATCTGCTGCGGCCGGAGCGCCAGCACGCCTTGCGCCCGCATCGCTGCGCGCGCGGCGTCGATGACGGCGGGCGTCCCGCCCGGGCCGGCGGTGACGACGCTCGCGCCGGGCGAGGCGTTGACGGCGAATTCGTCCGGCTGCGTGTACGTGAAGTTCGCGGTGTGGAAGTTGACGCCGAGCGCCATGCCGGGTTCGCCCGCCTCGTCGCCTTCGGCTTCGGCTTGGCGCAAGTGCTCGATCGCGGCGCGTTCGACTTCATGCAAGGCGGCGCGCAGTTCTTCGTCCTTGCGCTTGCCGATTTCGGAGCGAAACGCGCTTTGGATGCGCGAATCCAGAGCGAGGCTGAATTCCTGGATTTCGTAGACGTGCTTCAGCAGCCGCCGGTTCAGGCTGAACTGCACGCGCGCATCGACGATGACGCGGTGGCTGTCGGCGGTGACCGCCTCGAAAGGCAGCGGCGCGCAATATTGCGGGCGCAGGTTGACCGACCCGGTCCTTGGATCAAGCAGCCGCACCATGCGCCGACCGCCCGTCGACGGATCGAGCGCGACGAACTCGATGTGCGGGGCCTCGGGCCCTTTGACGACGGCCTCTTCGACGTCCCACAGCACCACCTTGCCTTCGAGCGCGCGTTTGAAGCCGCGCTCATTGTGCGTCATGTAGGTGCGGTCATAGCGGGCTTCGTAATAGCGCGTGATGACGAAGGCGGCGGCGGCGATCAGCGCGACCAGCACGACCGCGACGGCGATAATCAGGATCATATTCATCGCACTCTCCCCCGAGGCGACATTCACCATATCGCACTCGCAACAGAGTTGCAGTGAAAAGTCCTGTCGAGGCGAAAACTAGTTACGCCGGTCACTTTCAAGGACGCAGCCGGCCAGCCCTTCGTTGCGCACCACACGCGCGCGGCCGACCAAAGCCGCGGAACGGCGGCGCACATACGGACCCGGATTGTCGGCGCTCCAGCGGTTCGGATTGGGCAGCACGGCGGCGAGGCGCGCGGCCTGCAGCGGCGTCAGGTCCTCGGCCGAGACGCCGAAGCGGGCGCGCGCCGCAGCCTCGATGCCGAAATTGCCGTCGCCCCACTCGGCGGCGTTCAGGTACGCCTCCATGATGCGCTCTTTCGGCCACATGAACTCGATCAGCGCCGTGAAGTAGGTTTCGAAGCCTTTGCGCACCCAAGAGCGCTCAGGCCAGAGAAACAGATTCTTCGCCGTCTGCTGGCTCACGGTCGAGCCGCCGCGCACATTCCCGCCGCGCGCGTTCGAGCGCATCGCACGCTGAATCGCTTCGACGTCGAAGCCGTCATGAGTGCAGAAATTGCCGTCCTCGGCCGCGATCACCGCGCGCACCATGTGCGGCGAGATGCGCTCGAGCGGCACCGGATAGTGCCGGATGGTCTCTCCTTCCGCCGCGCGCTGCAGCATCAGGATCGTCGCCGGCGGATCGAAGAAGAGATAGGCGCCCGCCCAGGACACCGGGATCAGCACGAAAGCGATGAAGATCACCGAGACGAGCGTGTTGAACAGCCCGAAGCGCTTGCGCCGCTTGATGCGGCTGAGGTCGAGATCGAGATTGGTGCGCGCATCGCGCGCGCGCTGGCGATCGCTGCGCCGCGGCGTGCGCGGCGGCAGCGGAATCTCGGCGTCGCCGAACAAAGGTTCCTCACGCGGCGGCGGTTCAGGCATCCGCTCGTAACGCGGCGGCGGCGGCGCCGGTTCAGGCGGCTGCGGCCTCGGATCGTACAGAGGTTCGTGATCGTCCGCTTCGGACGGCGGCTCGCTCGGCTCGGACTCTCCTCCCGCTGCGGGTTCACTTGGGCGCGGCGGCTCGCCTTCACGTTCGGGATTCTCTTCGTCAGGGCTCATGCCATTCCTCAGCCACGCTCGCCTCAGTCTCGCGCGGCGCCTGCTCGGATTTGAGGCGCTGGAAGGCCCCGGCGTCAAGCAGGCGCCGGCACGCCCAGACGGCCATGCCGCGCACCAGCGCTGAATTATCGCCGAGCCGCGCGATCGCCGCGGAGGCGAGATCGGCGTCGCCGGAATTGCCGATGGCGACGAGCACGTTGCGCACGAACCGGTCGCGGCCCGTACGCTTCACAGGCGTGCCAGCGAAGCGCGCGCGGAAGGCGGCGTCGTCGAGCGCGGCGAGTTCGGCGAGCGGCGCGAGACGCAGATCCGCGCGCATGCCGATACGGTTTTCGCGCGCTTGCGCCGCGAACTTGTTCCACGGGCACACCGCCAGGCAATCGTCGCAGCCGAAGATGCGGTTGCCCATCGGCGCGCGATAGGCGCGCGGGATCTGCCCGTGATGTTCGATGCTGAGATAGGCGAGGCACTTGCGCGCATCGAGCTGGAATGGCGCTGGAAACGCATCGGTCGGGCACACGTCGAGACAGGCGCGGCAGGAGCCGCAGCGCTCTTGGTGCGGCGCATCCGGTTCGAACTCGGCGGCGGTGAGGATGGCGCCGAGGAAGAGCCACGAGCCGTGTTCGCGCGAAACGAGGTTGGTGTGCTTGCCTTGCCAGCCGATCCCCGCGCGCTCGGCCAGCGGCTTTTCCATCAGCGGCGCGGTGTCGACGAACACTTTCACCTCTTCGCCGCTCGCGTGCGCCAGCCATTGCGCCAGCTGCTTCAGCTTGCCTTTGACGACGTCGTGATAATCGCGCCGGGCGGCATAGGCGGAGACGACGCCTTTGTCCTGCTCCGCCAGCAGCGTCATCGGATCGTCATCGGGCGCGTAGGACTGGCCGACGATGATGACGCTTTTCGCCTCGGGCCAAAGCTGCTGCGGATGGCTGCGGCGGTGCGCCTCGCGCGCCAGCCAATCCATGTCGCCATGGCGGCCGTCGGCGATGAAATGCTCGAGGCGCGCGCCCGCCGGCCAAGGTTCGCGCGCCGAGGCGACGCCGAAGGCGTCGAAGCCCAATGCATGGGCGCGTGCGGCGATATCCGCTTTTGCAATGGTGAGCGCGACGGTCACGCGGGTTCTATGCCGCAGGGCGGTTGGCGCGTCGACGTTCCGCCTGCCTAGGGCTACCCCTCGGCGGCGTTGCAGCTGTATAAAGCGCCGTCCAGCAGACGCGGAGGGGACCCCACATGCTGCGCCGACCACGCTTTGCTCAATATGTTGCCGCCGCCGCCCTGCTCGCGCTCGCCGCCTGCGGGCAGGCGCCGGAACAAGACGTGCAGACGACGGATGCGACCGTCATCGAGGAGAGCCCCGCGGCGGCGCCGAGCGAGCCGGCGCTCGGCTCGACGGCTGCGCCCACGGAATTCTGCGCCGAAGTCGGCCGCCGCGTTTCGGCTGAGGATTGTGCCGACTTCGCCGCGCTGGCGGAGGACGCCGCGCAGGGCACGGCCGCATTCAACGCGCCGGACCCGATGGAGCGCGGCGAAGCGCACACGCTGCAGCTCGCGATCAGCTTCGCGCTGACGCAGGAGCAGATCGCCGCGCGCGAGGAGCGCGCACGCTTGGAGGCCGAGCGGCTTGCAGCGCAGGCGGAAGAAGAGACGGTCGCGCTGAACACCGTCGACTCGACCGAGACCGTGGATGGGCGCGAAGCGCCGCCGCCGATCTCGGCGTCGGCGCCGGCGCCGTCGCCGCCGCTGACGCCGTCGGAGACCGTCGATCCGCTGCAGGGCGAGACGGTCGAGTTCGCGCCACTGGTCGGGCGCTTCATGCGCGCCGAGCTGGTCGGCAACGGCTTCGAGATCACGCCGCTCACCGAAGCCTCGCAGGAAGTGCTGCAGGACAGCGTGACGACCTGGAGCTGGCGCGTCGTCGCGACCGAGGGCGGGCGCCGCTCGCTGACGCTGCGCACCGTGGTCGAAGGCTGCACCGCAGAAGGCCAGTGCTATCCACTGCGGTCGACTAGCCAGAACTACGACGTCAACGTCACCGTCGGCCTTGTCGGCCAAGCGCAAGACCTGCTCACCGCGGCGCCGACCTGGCTGCGTCTCGTCGCCGGCGTGCTGACGGCGCTCGCAGTGCTGGTCGGCGCCTGGTTCGGCCTGCGCAACGCTTTCCGCAAAGGGCGCGCCGAGGCTTAGAGCGTCGGCGTCGGCAGCGCGAGCTGCTGGCCGCGATAGACCTGCTGCATGGCGAGTTCGTCCGCGATGGTGACCAATTCGGCCAGCGCCGCGTCGACCTGGGCGTACTTCGCCGACGCGGGCAGGCCGATCAGGCGCTCCATCACGTCGGCGGCGGCGGAGAGGCTGGTCATGGATTCTTCGAGGCTGACGAACAGCCGCGCGGCGGCGTCGCGCACGTCCTGCGATAGGCCGAGCGAACTGAAACTCAGCTCGGAGCGTGTGCGGGCGATCGAGGCGCGGCCCTCGCGCACCTGCGTGCGCATGGCGCCTATCGCCGCCTGCACATCGCGCCGCTGCTCGGCCGTGATCACGAGCGAGTCGGCGAACGCGCTCTCGACGATCACGCTGGCGAGCACGATCATGCCTTCGTTCATGGCGATGTGCGCGCGAGCGAGATTCTGGTTTGGATGGCCCGGCGGCGACAACGCGGTGACGATGCGCCAGGATTCGTTCTCGAACTGCAGCAGCTCACGCATCATAGCCATGCTGCGCTGCATCACGCTGGATTCTCGGTCGAGCTCGCCGCGCAGCACGGCCAGAGTGAGGTTGGCCATGGCGTCGCCGAAGGCTTGGGCCTGATCAATCTCCAGCATCACGCGCGAGGCCATCTCGTCGAGCATGCGCTGCATGTTTGCGCCCATCACCGATTCGATGCGCGGCGGCGGCGGAGCCGCAGCGATGTCGACGCGAAGTTGGGCCAGCTGTGTCGCGTAGCGCGCGCGCCAAGCGTCCACGGCGGCAATAGCGTCGGCCGAGCCCTTCGACTCGTCAGCCAAATCGTACACGGCGTCGAGTTCGTCCGCTGACTGATAGAGCGCGACAAGGCGCGCCCCAAATTCCGCGTTGCGCCCCGACCAGGCGCCGACCTGGCGCAGCGCGTACTCGGCCTGTTCGGCGGTCTGCGCGTTCGCGGCGGGCGCCCAGCTCAAGAACGCCGCAGCCATCAGCATCAACAAAGTGCGCATGCCACCCTCCCGCCTCCGTTATGAAACGGCGGGAGGGCGGCGTCGACTACTAGTTTCCGAGCGCGGCGGCGACCGCCTCCATGGCCGGATCGCGGCCGGCGCGGTAGGCCTCGATCGTCCACGGCGCGGCGATGTCCGGGGCGAGGCTCTCCACCGCGATGGGATGGCGCACGACCGACCCGTGACAGTTCTCGATGTTGCGGCAGCCGGTGCGATAATCGTGACGCTCGGTGGCGTAGAGCACGGCGCCGCCCGCGTGCGGCAGCGTGATCACGTCGCCTTCGGCGTGGAAGTCGAGCCGATCGCCGACCATTTCGCCGACGATGGTGACGCGGTCCGGGGCCGATTGCTTCAAATAGCCGACGGTGGAAATCGCGGCCGAGAAGGTGTTCGGGCTCGTCAGCACGAAGACGCGTCCAGGGACGACGCGCGGCAGACGCCGCACCCAGGCGCGCGTGGTGTTGAGATCGCCGCCGCCATTCATACGCATGTCGAGCACGATATTGCGCCGGCCCGACGTGCGCGCCGCTTCGAGCGAGTCGAGCATGAACTCGGCGATGTCCATCTCTTCGGCGCTGTTGTTCTGCCGAAGCTCGATGACGAATGCGTCGATCTCCGGCGCATCGCGCATGCGGAACGGCTGATCCGGCTCGCGGAACGCCCACGGCGCGGCGTCCACGCTGAGCAGCGTGCGCATGCCGCTCTCGCTTTCCATCGGCGCCGGATAATACCAGCGATCGGTGTTGGCGCGGAGGCGATCAGGGTTGGCGGGCTCCGGCGTGAAACGGCGCGTGACCATGCGGCCGTTGGGCAGCTGGAAGCGATAGCTGGCGCGATCGGCGCGCGGGATCACGTCCAGCGCGTGCATCTGTTCGGGGCTTTCGAAGAAATAGGCGGCGTTGCGGTCGCGCCAGGCTTCAGTGCCGCCGGCGAGCGAACGCGCCGCGGCGCGCACCTGCGCGATCGAGCGATTGTCAACCGAAACGAGCCGCGCGCCGAGCAGGTCGGCATTCGCAGCCGTGGCCCGCAGCACGTAGAAATCTTCGCCGAACGGCGCGAACCGCACATCGGCAATGCGGTTGAAGCGGCGCGAGCGCGGCCCCGGGAAGTAAGCCGTGTGGCCGTTGTCGGCGAGCGCGACGATGCGGGCGAGCTCGAGTTCGAAATAGGCTTGGCTCACCTCGCCCGCCTGCGCTTCGAGCGCGGCGATGCGGCGCTCGGCTTCGGCGCGGGCGGACGCTGTGTAAGCGACGTCGTGCGCCATGAAGTTCTCTCGGAAGAATGTGAGGTCGGCGCGACGCGCTTCCGCGCTCGTCGGCGCGATCGGCGCGGTTTCAACCTCCGTCGGCGCGCTGTGCTGCGCCGACGCGTGCGGCGCGCCGAGCAGAACGCCCGCCGCCAGCATGGCCGCAGCCATGCGCTTGAAGCCCATCATTTCTCCCTCCCTCGAGTCAGCCTAACGCTGATCGTATGGCGCGGGATCGGGCTTCGGCGCATGGAGCGCGCCGAGCGTCAGCCCCGCGCCCAGAAGCGCGGTGAAGACGAGCAGCGCGAGGCGCAGTGAGCCTTTCCCGGTCATGCCGCTGAGATGCGCTGACGCACCGGCACGGATGCGCCGGCGCGACGAATGGTCAGGCCGCTGCGACGGGCGACGTTTCGTCAGCGTCGGTGAGGCCGTGCTGCAGGCGCGGCAACATCTCTTTCGGGCAAATTTGCCAGAACTGGCCGCGCGCTTCTTTCCAGTGCGCCAGCAGATGCGCGGCGCGCGGCGAGCCGGTGCGGCGGACGTGCTCTTCGATCAAGCTCTTGAGCACGCTCTCCCAATGCGCCGATCCCAAGCGGCGCGCAACAACGCTGTCGCCATTGAGCAAGTGCTCGAACCGGCCGGCTTCGTCATGGACGAACGCCATGCCGCCCGACATGCCGGCGGCGAAGTTGTCGCCGACCGGGCCTAGAATGACGACCGTCCCGCCGGTCATATATTCGCACGCGTTGGCGCCAGCGCCCTCGACGACAGCCGTCGCGCCTGAATTGCGGACCGCGAAACGCTCGCCGGCGAGACCGGCGGCGAAGAGCTTGCCGCTTGTGGCGCCGTACAAGCAGGTGTTGCCGATGATGGCGCCGAGACGGCTCGCCTCCTCCGGCGCAGGCTTCAACGTGATGAGGCCGCCGGAGAGGCCTTTGCCGACATAGTCATTCGCATCGCCCGTCACGTGCAGCGCAATCCCCTGCACCAGCCACGCGCCGAGGCTCTGCCCGCACGAGCCGCGCAGGTTCACGCTGAGCTGGCCTTCCGGCAGCGCATCCATGCCGAACCTGCGCACGACGTGCGCCGCCGCGCGCGCGCCGATCGCCCGCTGCGTGTTGCGCACGGCGAAATCGAGTTGACGTTTCTCGCCGCGCTCGAAGAAGGCCGGCGCTTCCTCGATGAAGTGCTGGTCGAGCGAGGCCGGCGGCTCGTTGCGGCCGAGTTGGGTGCAATAGCTCGGATAGGGGCTATCGACCCGCACCAGCAGCGGATTGAGATCGAGATCGTCGAGATGTTCGGCGCCGCGGCTGATCTGCTCGATCAGATCGGTGCGGCCGATGATTTCCTCCAAGCGGCGGAAGCCGATCTGCGCGAGAATCTCGCGCACTTCCTCGGCTATGAAGCTCATCAGATTGACGACCTTCTCCGGCGTGCCGGTGAACTTTTTCCTGAGCGCCTCGTCCTGCGTGCAGACGCCGACCGGGCAAGTGTTGGAATGGCACTGCCGCACCATGAGACAGCCCATAGCCACCAGCGACGCCGTGCCGATGCCGAACTCCTCCGCGCCAAGAATGGCCGCGACGACGATGTCGCGCCCGGTTCGCAGGCCGCCATCGGTGCGCAAGCGCACGCGGTGGCGGAGATTGTTGAGCATCAGCACCTGATGCGCTTCGGCGAGGCCCATCTCCCACGGGATGCCGGCGTACTTGATCGAGGTCTGTGGGGAAGCGCCCGTGCCGCCGACATGGCCGGAGATGAGGATCGTGTCGGCGCCGGCCTTGGCGACGCCCGCGGCGACCGCGCCGATGCCCGATTGCGCGACGAGCTTCACAGTGACGCGCGCGACCGGGTTGATCTGCTTCAGGTCGTAGATCAGCTGCGCGAGATCCTCGATCGAATAAATGTCGTGATGCGGCGGCGGGCTGATGAGCGAGACGCCTGGCGTCGCGTGGCGGAGGCGCGCGATCAGTTCTGTGACCTTGAAGCCGGGCAGCTGGCCGCCCTCGCCGGGCTTGGCGCCTTGCGCGACCTTGATCTCGATCTCGCGGCACTGGTTCAGATATTCGGCGGTGACGCCGAAGCGGCCCGAGGCGATCTGCTTCACCGCCGAGTTCGCATCGTCGCCGTTCGGCAGCGGCTTATAGCGCGCGGGGTCTTCGCCGCCTTCGCCGCTGACGCTGCGCGCGCCGATGCGGTTCATGGCGATGTTGAGCGCGCCGTGCGCTTCAGGGCTCAGCGCGCCCATGCTCATTCCGGGCGTCAGGAAACGCTTGCGGATGTCGTTGACGCTTTCGACTTCCGCCAGCGGCGTCGGGCGAATCTTTTCTTCGCGCACTTCGAGCAGGTCGCGCAGCTGAATCGGCTGGCTGAGACGCCGCTCGCGCACCGCTTCTGAATATTTGCGGTAGGCCTTGTAATCGCCGGTGTCGCAGGCGCGCTGCAATTGGTGGATCGAGTCCGCTTCCAGGGCGTGACGCTCGCCGCTGGCGCGATGGCGATACTGACCGCCGACCGGCAGCGCCACAACCGCGCCGTCGAACGCGCGCGCATGCTGATCCGCCGCTTCGAGCGCGAGGCCGGAGAGGCCTATGCCGGAGATGCGGCTGGTGAGTCCGGGGAAGAACTCATCCGCCAGCGCGCGCGAGAGGCCGATGGCTTCGAAATTGAGTCCGCCTCGATAAGACGAGATCACCGAGATGCCCATCTTGGACATGATCTTCAGCAGGCCTGCTTCCAGCGCGGCGCGATAGTTGGCCGCCGCTTGCTCTTGGCTGAGACCGCCGCTGAGGCCGCGCGCAGTCCGGTCGGCCACTGTATCGAAGGCGAGATACGGATTCACCGTGGTGGCGCCGCACCCGATCAGCACGGCGGCGTAGTGCGGATCGAGGCACTCGGCGCTGCGCACGCTGATCGAGCAGAACGAGCGCAAGCCTTTGGCGACGAGGTGCGAATGCACGGCGCTCGCCACCAGGATCATCGGACAGGCGATGCGGTCCGGCCCCTGCGCTTCGTCCGAGAGAATGACGTGCGAGCGCTTGTTGTATGCGACCGCCTGTTCGGCTTCGGCGCGGATGCGATAGATCGCAGAGCGCAAAGCGGCGCCTGCATCCTCGCCCGGCCCCAGCGCAGCGAAGGTGCAGTCGATACGGGCGATGTCGTCGCGCAACTCCTTCATCAACCGTGCATACATGCCGTTGGTCAGAATCGGGCTCGAGAGCACATAGACGCGCGATTGGGTCTCGTCCTGGGCCAGGATGTTGCCGAGATTCTTGAAGCGGGTGGCGAGGCTCATCACCCGGCCTTCGCGCAGCGGATCGATCGGCGGATTGGTGACCTGGCTGAAATTCTGCCGGAAGTAATGCGAGAGCGGCCGGTTCTGCTCGGACAGCACCGCGAGCGGCGCGTCATCGCCCATCGAGCCGATCGCTTCCTTGCCCTCCTCCAACATCGGCTGCAGCAAGAGCTCGACATCTTCCATGGTGAAGCCTGCCGCCGTCTGGCGCTGAAGCAATTCGACGCGATCGCTATGGAGCCGCGGCTCCGGACCTTCGAGCTTCTTGTCGAGATCGATGACGTTCTTCAGCCACGCGCCGTAGGGATGCTGCGCGGCGAGCGCATCGACCAGCTCTTCGTGATGATAGAGCCTGCCCTCGTGCGTATCGACCGCCACCATTTGCCCAGCGCCGATGCGGCCGCGTTCGGTGATGACACGATCGTCGAGCGGGCACATGCCGGTTTCGGAGCCGACGGCGAGCAGGCCGTCCTGAGTCAGCGCATAACGCAGCGGACGAAGACCGTTGCGGTCGAGGCCGGCGACGGCCCAGCGGCCATCGAACATGGCGAGCGCGGCCGGGCCGTCCCACGGCTCCATCACCGCGTTGCAGTAAGCGTAGAGCGCGCGGTGGCTATCCTGCATCGTGCGCGACTTCGCCCACGCTTCCGGGATCAGCAGCGACTTCGCCATCGGCGCGGCGCGGCCGGCGCGGACCAGCACTTCGAACACGTTGTCGAGCGCGGCGGAATCCGAGCCGCCGGGTTGGACGATCGGCTTTACGTCGGAATCGGCGTCGCCGAACGCTTCGGACGCCATCCGCACTTCGTGCGAGCGCATCCAGTTCACATTGCCTTTGAGCGTGTTGATCTCGCCATTGTGCGCGAGCATGCGGAACGGCTGCGCCAGGCGCCATTGCGGGAACGTGTTGGTGGAATAACGCTGGTGATAGAGCGCGACGCTCGAGGTGAAACGCTCGTCGCGCAGATCGGGATAGAACGCATCGATTTGCGCAGCTAGGAACATGCCTTTGTAAACGAGCCGCTTCGCCGAGAGCGAGCAGATGTAGAGTTCGGTGATGTTCGACGCGAGCGCGCGCTTTTCGATGCGGCGGCGGACGATGAAGAGATCGCGGTCCACCGTTTCGGAATCGCGCGCTTGCGGGTCGTAGAACAGCACCTGCTCTATCTCGGGACGCGTCGCGTTGGCTTTTTCGCCGATCTGGCTGATGTTCACCGGGACTTGGCGCCAAGAATAGATCACGAAGCCGGCGCGGATGATCTCGCTCTCGACAATGACGCGCGCCCGCTCTTGGGCGCCGAGATCGAGCCGCGGCAGGAAGATCTGGCCGACGAACACCGGCCCGTCCTTCGGCGTGTGGCCGGTGCGGACGACGACTTCGCGGAAGAATTCCTGCGGCGCTTCGATCAGGATGCCGGCGCCGTCGCCGGTCTTGCCGTCGGCATCCACGGCGCCGCGGTGCCAGACTGCTTTCAGCGCGGCGATCGCCAGCGTCACCACATCGCGCCGCGGCCTGCCGTCGATCGAGACGACCATGCCGACACCGCAGGCGTCGCGTTCGTCTTGGGCGCTGTAGAGGCCGTGGGATTGAAGTTTCGCGCTCTCCTCAACGTAGCGCGCGATGTCTTGTGCTCCCCCGCGTGCGGGGGAGCTGTCGAGCGCAACGCGCGAGACTGAGGGGGGAGTCGCCAACGCCCCCCTCCGCTTCGCTTCGCTCAGCACCTCCCCCGCGTGCGGGGGAGGAGTATGATCGCGCCGCTTCATTCCGCCGCCACTTTTGCATTCTCCTGAATCCACGCATGCATCGCATCCGCGGCGTCCCGGCCCTCTCGGATCGCCCACACCACGAGCGATGCGCCGCGGACGATGTCGCCGGCGGCGAACACGCCGGGCAGGTTCGTCGCGTACGTCAGCGGGTTGACCTTGAGCGTGCCCCAACGCGTCGTCGCCACGCCCCAGCCGCTCAAATCCTCCGCGTCGAAGCCGAGCGCGGCGATGACGAGATCGGCCGGCGCCTCGTAAGCGCTGTTCGGCTGCTCTTCCGGCGTTTGCCGTCCGCTCGCGTCTGGCGGGCCGAGTTGCATGCGCGCCGCGCGCACGGCGCCCTTGCTGACGGATTTCGGCGCGGCGAGCCAATCGAAGCCGACGCCCTCTTCTTCGGCGTGGCCGGCTTCGCGCTGCGAGCCCGGCATGTTGGCGCGATCACGGCGATAGAGGCAGGTGACGCTCTTTGCGCCCTGGCGGCGCGCCGTGCGCACGCAATCCATCGCCGTGTCGCCGCCGCCGATGACGACGACGCGGCGATCCTTCGCGTCGAGCGCGCCGCTCGCGAACTCCGGCACGTCGTCGCCGAGGCCGACGCGGTTGGAGGCGATGAGATAGTCGAGCGCGGCGACGACGCTTTGATCGTGGGGCGCGGTGAGCGGGCGCGCCTTGTAGACGCCGGTCGCGATCAGCGCTGCATCGTGGCGCTGGCGCAGCTCCACGAAGCTGATCGTCTCGCCGACATTGCAGTTGAGCTCGAACTTCACGCCGCCGTCGATCAGCCGCTGCGACCGGCGTTCGACGACCTCCTTCTCCAGCTTGAAATTCGGTATGCCGTAGACCAGCAGCCCGCCGATGCGATCGTGGCGGTCATAGACGGTCACCTTATAGCCGCGCAGACGCAGGCGCTCGGCCGCGGCCAGCCCGGCGGGTCCGGCGCCGACGACGCCGATGCTCTCGCGCCGCTCGCCGCGCGGTTTGATGGGCGCGACCCAGCCTTCGCGCCAGGCGGTGTCGGTGAGATACTTCTCCACCGCGCCGATGGTCACGGCGCCGTGGCCGCTCTGCTCGATCACGCAGGCGCCTTCGCAAAGCCGGTCCTGCGGGCAGATGCGCCCACAGATCTCCGGCATCGGATTGGTGACCGCGGACGCTTCGTAAGCCTCCAGCAGCCGCCCTTCGGCGGTGAGGCGGAGCCAATCGGGAATGTTGTTCTGCAGCGGGCAATGGGTCTGGCAGAACGGGACGCCGCACTGCGCGCAGCGGGCGGCCTGGGCGGCGGCTTTTTCGGCAATGAACGCGCGGTGGATTTCGTGAAAATCGCCCGCGCGCTCGGTGGCCGAGCGCTTTTCGGGCCAGTTTTGCCCTAAAGACACAAATTTCTGCATGCGTTCAGTCAAGAACGCCCTCCAAAGCGGCAGATGGGCGGGAGATTCTTCCCTTATGCCCGAATTCGCATCTGCAGCAAGAGAAGCCGCGGCTTAGCCGGGCTAAAGGGCTGGAATTGCCGCTTCCGAAGGCAGCCGACGCACTTCATGGTCACGCCGATTTTTTGCTGCTGGGGGCGCCGCCTTGGACTTCCTCGACCTGATCCGCGCCGCCTTTCTCGGCGTCCTCCAGGGCCTTACCGAATTCCTGCCCGTCTCCTCGACCGGGCACTTGCTGATTTTCGGGCGGATGATCGGCTACGACGATCCGGGCGGCGTCTTCACCGTCATGATCCAGCTCGGCTCGATCCTGGCGGTGATGTGGCTCTACCGCCAGCGGATCATCGACGTCATCGCCGGCCTGCCGACGAAGCCCGAAGCGCGACGCTTTGCGCTGATGCTGTTTCTCGCCTTCTTGCCTGCCGCCTTCATCGGCTTGTTGGCGAACTCCTACATCCGCGACGAGCTTTATCTGCGGCTCGACATCATCGCCATTGCGCTGATCCTCGGCGGCTTCGCCATGCTGGCGATCGAGAAATGGCCGCCGAAAATCGAAGTGAAAGATGCAGCCGAAACGCCGATCTGGCGCGCCGTCGGAGTCGGCGCGTTCCAGACGCTGGCATTGATCCCGGGGGTATCGCGCTCGGGCGCGACCATTTTCGGCGGCCTCGCACTGGGGCTCGATCGGCGCGCGGCGGCGGAATTCTCGTTCTTCCTGGCGATGCCGACGATGGTGGCGGCGTTCACTTACGACTTGGTGCGAATGATTCGGACCATGTCCGATCCTGCGCTCGCAGAGAACGCGGTGCGGTTCACGCCTGACTTCGCGGTCGAGATCGCCGTCGGCTTCGTCTTCGCCTTCATCTCCGCTGCTTTGGTGGTGAAGCCGTTCCTCGACTTCGTCACCCGCGTGGGCTTTGGCCCGTTTGCGTGGTATCGTATCGTCTTCGGCGTGTTCATTCTGGGCATCCTGGCTTTAGGCTGGCTGTGAGCGACAAGGTCTGGACCATCGGCTACGAAAAAGTCGGCCAAGCCGATTTCGTCGCGGCGCTGAAGGCGGCGAAGATCAAGACGCTGGTCGATGTGCGCGAAGTCGCCAACTCGCGACGGGCCGGCTTTTCCAAGAAGTCCCTCGCCGCCGCGCTCGATGCAGCCGGCATCGCCTATGTTCACATGAAATCCTTGGGCACGCCGAAGGCCGGCCGCGAAGCGGCGCGCAAAGGCGACACAAAGACCATGCATCGCATTTTCGAGGCGAAGATGGTCGAGCCGGAAAGCCAGCTCGCGCTGGCGGAAGCGGCGGAGCTGGCGAGGAAAGGCCGCGTCTGCCTCATGTGTCTCGAACACGCCTGGCGCGACTGCCATCGCACCATTGTCGCCCAGCACCTGACCGACGCGTTCGGCATCAAGCCGACGCACCTTTCGCCAGAACCCAGAATTTGAAGACGGTCAAATGAGCAACGAACGGATCACGATCGACCGGTACGGCTTGGATGGGGCTCGAGCCTGTCACCGCCGAAAAGCCGTAGCGACGGCCGCTACCAACAGCGCGAGCCACGCGATGGTGAAGGTTGCGCTCATGGCGCTAGCGAACTGAACATGACTTGACGCGGCAACGGCGACGCCCAAAGTTGGCGCCATAAACGCAACGCCGAGCATCCAGCGCGGCTTCGGCCCGATTAGGCACAAGCCCGCGCAGAACAGCGCGTGCGCGGCGAGCAGCGCGAACTTCGACCATGCGCCGAGCTGTGACATTGGCAACAGGGGCTCGGCCGCATCGAAGTTCGCCGTGATGTCGAGCAGCGTGGTCGTCTCGAGCACATCCGCGAGCGCCGCGAGAAGCGCAGCGGCGACCGCGGCGGCGGCGAGCGGCCTGCCCCACTGCCCGGCGGCGAGATAGAGCGCCGCGCAGAGGCAGAACGCGGTGTAGGCCGGGATGAAAGCGATGAGGTCGATGCGGTTGACCGCGTCCATGGCCGCTGCGCCGAGCGTGCGGCACGCGCTGCCGGGCGGGCCGAAGATCGCTTCGAGATCGGCCGCGTTGCGCGCGAGTTCGAACTGCACCACTGCGCCCGGCGGCAGGCAATCTGCGGCGGCGCGCACCTCCGGCAGCGCCAGGAAGACGACGAACAGAGCCAGCGTGAGCAGGCCCGCAATCGCAGTCGCGACGGCCCAGCCCCGCGTGCTCACGCCGGGTTTTGCTTGGTCTGGAACTGGCCGTACGGACGGAAGCGCCAGAGATAGGCCGGCGTGATCGCCTCGACACTTTCCAGCTGCGTTACGCCCAGGTCGGCGATCACGCCGGCGTCCGGATCGAGCCCGGCGACATTGTCGCGCCGCAGCGTCCGCACTTGATCGCCGGTGATCGGCGGGTTGAACGGCAGCAGGCTGAAGAGACCGCCGAACAGGAGCCCCATCGGCTGCGCGACGAAGAACGGCAGCGGCACGAGCGGCACGCGCCGTTCGGTCTGCTCGCGGATGTACTCCATCAGTTCGCGGAAGCTATAGATGCGCGGACCGCCAAGTTCGAACACGCGCCCGCGCGCATGCTCGCTGGTGAGCGCCGCCGCCGCGGCTTCGGCGACATCGCCGACGAACACGGGCTGGAAGCGGGTCTTGCCGCCGCCGATCAGGGGCAGGAAGCCGAGCGGACGGAAGGCGGCCGCGGTCGCGGCCATGCGGCCGAAGCGGTTGAAGAAGCCGTCCTCCGGTCCGAACACGATCGACGGCCGCAGGATAGTCGCGTACGGCGCAGCGTCCAGCACCGCGCGTTCGCCGTGATACTTGCTGCGCGCGAAGCGCGAGCCCTTGGGTCCGGCGCCCAAAGCAGAGATGTGGACGATGCGGCCGACGCCGCGGCGGGCGGCCGCTTCAGCGACGGCGCGCGCGCCCTCAACATGCAGCGCCTCGAAATTCTGCGGGCCGCTTTCGTACAGCGTCGCAACCAGGTTGATGACCGAGCCTGCGCCCTCGAGCGCTGCGTCCACCGATTCGGGGAAACGCAGATTGGCCTGCACCAGCTGGATTTGGCCGACGTCGCCCATGACGCGCAATTCGTGGCCGAGATGCGGGCGCCGCATTGCGATACGGACGCGATAGCCGCGCTTGGCGAGCGAGCGGACGATCTGTTTGCCGATGAAGCCCGAACCGCCGAAGACGACGACAAGATCACTCATGAATTGCTCCATCATGCGCGGTTCAGTCTGCGCCGACGACGATGCGCGCTCAGAACCGGCATGCGCCGAATTTCGTCGCGGTATGAAGATTCCGCCACATTTTGGCAACTGCCGGAGCTGGCCGCCCGGGCGCGGCAGCTTGGCTCACGTTCCACCGGAACGAGGCTGCAGCGCCCCGGATTGACTTGGTGAACGTGCCCAGGACTGGGCGACACGATTTGAGGAAGGACCAATGAAGAAGTTCCTAGCAATGGCCGTCGCGGCGAGTGCGCTTGCTGTCGCGGCTCCCGCCTCTGCTCAAAGCTGGCAGAGCATCAATCAGCGGCAAGCCAACCTCGATCAACGAATCGACGTCGGCGTGCGCAACGGCTCGCTGACCCGTGGCGAAGCTGCGCGTCTGCGCGCCGAATTCCGCGACTTGGCCCGCCTCGAAGCGCGCTACAGGGCGTCGAGCGGGCTTTCGTACGGTGAACGCGCCGATCTCGATCGCCGGTTCGATAGCCTGAGTTCGCAAATCCGCTATGAGCGGCGCGACGACGACGATCGGCGCTGGCAATCGATCAATGCGCGTCAGCGCCAGATCGACAACCGCATCGACTGGGGCCTGCGCCGCGGCTACCTCACCCAGCGCGAAGCGACCCGCCTGCGGGCCGATTTCAACGAAATCGCCCGGCTCGAAGTGCGGTATCGCCGCAACGGCCTCAGCCGCGGCGAACGACGCGACCTCGACCGCCGCTTCGACCGCCTGAGCGCGACCGTGGAAGCCGAACTCCGCGACCGCAACAGACGTTGGGGCTGAGCGCTCATACACTTGTGAACAACGAAGCCGCCTTTGCGTGAAGCATGGGCGGCTTCGCCTTATGCTGGCCGCGTTTGCGCGTACACCGACGGACGCCATGGGCCAGCCGCAACCGACACGTCTGCGTGAAGTCGAATCCGCGCCGCTGAATGACGCGAAAGTCATCGACGCGCAGTTCAAGGTCGTCGGCCGCGAAGTGCGGGCGCTGCGGATCCTTTGGGGCGCGCTGGTGGCGGTGTTCTGGGCGGCGTTGATCGGCTTCCTGATTCCGCCGGCGTGGATCTTCTTCGAAGGCATCGGCGAGTATTTTGCGGCGAACTAGGCGCTTAGCCGCTGCAGCTCCGCTTCGCTGATGTCCTCGTTCGAATAGACGTCCTGCACGTCATCGAGATCGTCGAGCTGGTCCAAGAGCTTCAAGAGCGTCTCGGCGTTGTCGCCTTCGACCGGAATGGCGATGTCGGTGCGCCAGACGAACTTGGCCGAAACCGGATCGCCGAACTTCTTCGCCAGCGCCTGCGAGACGCCGGCGAGCGCGGCCATGTCGCAGGTGATGACGTGCTGTTCTTCTTCGACGACGCAATCGTCGGCGCCGGCTTCGATGGCGGCTTCCAACATCGCGTCCTCGCTCGCGGCGGCGAGCGGATAGCGGACTTCGCCGAGCTTCTTCCACGCGAACGAGACCGAGTTCGATTCACCCATGTTGCCGCCGTTCTTGGCGAAAGCGGCGCGGACTTCGCCGGCGGTGCGGTTGCGGTTGTCGGAGAGGCATTCGACGATGACGCCGATGCCGCCAGGGCCGAAGCCCTCGTAGCGGATCTCCTCCAGGTTCTCCCCGCCCGCGCCGGCGCCGCGGTCGACCGCGCGCTGGATGTTGTCCTTCGGCATCGACTGCGCGCGCGCCGCGGTGATGGCGCGATAGAGGCGCGGGTTGGACTCGGGATCGGCGCCGCCGAGCTTCACCGCCGCCTGGATTTCGCGGGCGAGCTTGGTGAACATCTGGGCGCGCTTCTTATCCTGCGCGCCCTTGCGGTGCATGATGTTGGCGAATTTGGAATGGCCGGCCATGGGGCGGAGCTTCTAGCGGGAGGCTGCCGGTTTCTCAAGGCGTGAGCTGGGAGGCATGGCGTCTCCTTGCATGCGGGCGTGCGCCATCCTTGGGGGCTTGCGCCGGTTGAAAGCGGAGAGCGGGACGCGGCGCGTCACGTTCTGAAGTGCGCTCCCGCGAAGGAGCGCGGAGTGAACGCGGCGCGCCGCGTCCCGTGATCGTTATGCGCCGGCGCCGTCGCCAGGGATGTTTCACCCTGGGAGGCGGCTCGGCCGACGGCGTGCGGATGTCGCGTTCGACGACGTTCCGGTGCGTCTTCCCGCCTTTTCATGTTCGGCGGGCTTCACCTCTGCTTTGCTCAACCGCGCCACGGAGGTTCACGCTCGATCACCCCGTTCTCGCATCGATCTCGAACAGCGGCCGACTGCTCTCCTTGCTGAACGGTGCAAGCAGTATCGCACGGTTTTTCTGCAGGCGGATAAGTTTCGTATGCGGGTGAGCGATTTCAGGAGGTTAGTGCGGAAAGAGCGGGGATAGAGCGGCGCGCTATCCCCCGCTCGAACGCAGCTCCGTCATGAACGGAGGCTCAATCGCCCTTCCTGCGGCGGCGCGGCGGCTGCGCTTCGAGCAGCCAAGCGGTCACCATCGCTTCGTAGTCGGCATAAGGGATCGCTTCAGGCTCGAACCCGAGACCGCCGGCGATCTGCCGGCTTCTTGCTGACAAAGTCTGCATACGCGCCTTGTATGAGCCTAGCGCCGGGAAGCCGGCGCCGCGAAACATTCGCCAGCCAATTCCGCACGCACGCCACGGCGTTGTCGACCTCGCCGCCGTGTTCGCGGATGTCCATTCCAGACAGGTCCGAGATGAATCGCTGATAGCGATAGCGATCGACATCGAGGACGAGACAACGCTTCTGCCGCTGCGCGTCTTCTCCGAACTTCTTCGCGCCCAGGAAGATGCCAAGCTCCAAGGGCATGTTGAACCTTGGCAGCCCGTTCTGCGGATCGAGTTCGGTTCGGGAGAGATCGTGAATGCCAAACCGGCACTCGCCGATAATGCCATACAGCTTCTCGATGCGGGGCTGACTGGCGTCTTCGAGTTCAAGCGCCGATCGAGGTCGAAACTCGCACGCGAAAATCGTGAAGATCAGCGCATCAAAAATGGGCTTGTAGTCTTCATCGAAAGGGCAATTGACGAACACATCGTCCGCCGACGTGGCCGTCGAACTCGTCACGCCTTCTTTTGGGCGAGCACGGTGCGCGTGACCTCACGCATCTTGTGCTGACTGACGCTGCCTCCCCGTTTCGCAACCGGTTTCAGGACAAACTTGCCGGTCACCGCGCTTCTGCCCAGCTTAACGGGCTCGCCGGCGGTTTTAGTCTGCTTCGCCATACCGCCACACTGCCAAAGCACAGCTTAATATTCAATGCGGGATGTCACCGACTTGCTTCCCGGGCGGAATTGCGCAGTTCGACGACAATGGTTTCGGCGCGATCGAGGCGGTCGAACAGGTCGGCGGCGTCGCCGGTGACGCAGCCGGCGTCGAAGCGCGTGCGCCGCTGCTCTGAACCATCGCGCGCGGACCAGACGACATCGCCGTAGGGGCCGTCGGCGATCAGGCGATGGCACGCGAAGTCTCGGTTTTCGTAGGGACGGAAGATGTCGCGGATCTGATCGAACGCCGCCGGCGAGACGGCGAACGTTGTGTTCTGATCGCCTTCGACATAGCGCCCTTCCCCGGCGCTGCTGACCGACCAGCTCGACGTCGGGTTGCCCCAATACATGCGCTCGACGGCGATGATTGTCGGATCGGGCGTTGCGGGCGATGTGGCGCATGCGCCGAGGAGGACGATCAAGCCAAGGAAAATTGTGCGCACGAGTTCGCCCCCCAAATGTTCATCGCGCCGAAGCGCAGCGTCCCTCGCCCATCCTTCATGCGTCTTGCTGTGCGTGCAAGCCCCGAAGCGCCGCGCGAGTCCCTATGGGCAAAAGCGAGCGCGCTCACCATCTGTGAACGGTGCAACCAGGGAGCGCGGAGCATGGGCGAGGTGCTGGTGCGGGCTTATCACGACGGCGACGCGGCCGCGTTCAAGGCGCTCAACATCCAGTGGATCGAGCAGCACTTTCGCGTCGAGCCCAAGGACCTCGAGGCGCTCGACCATCCTGAGCGCATTCTCGCCGACGGCGCGATCGCGATCGCCGAGATCGATGGCGAAGCGGTGGGCGCTTGCGCGCTGATCAGGCGGCCGGAATCCGGCACGTGGGAGATCGCGAAAATGGGCGTCGCGCCCGCGCGGCGCGGCGCCGGGATCGGCTCGGCGCTGATGGCGTACTTGATCGCGCTTGCGCCGTCGCTGGGCGCGCGGCGGCTCTACATCGAAACCAATTCCGCGCTGGCGCCGGCGATCCGCGTCTATGAGAAGTTCGGCTTCCGACACCTGCGCGCGGACGAGCATCCGGCTTCGCCGTACGTGCGTGCGGACGTGTTCATGGAGCGCGTTCTCTAAGGCGCGCAGCGTGCGCCTTCTTCGCGCGCTAGAGCGGCCCCCCGGTTTGTGCGGGCGCGCCGCCGCCTTCGCGCGGGACGCGCATGAAGTCGGGACCGCGATAGCCTGCGGCGGCGCCGTGAGCGGCGGCGAAGCCCTTCGGGAAACCGGAGCGGTCACTGTAGTCGCGCGGCGGCTCTTTGCGCGCGGCCTGCTGTGACAGCATCGCGCCGACGACCACATCGACGACGGTGATCGCGGCGACGGCGGCGAGCGCGGTTTTGGCGGCGACGCGCTTGTCGTTATCGGCGCTGAGCCCCTGCGCGAGCATCGCGAGATCCAGCGCGTCGCCCGCAACTCTGCTCCAGACCGCCGGCGCCGGGTTGGGCTGCAGCGCGCCGAGACCGGAAGCGATCTCACGCAAGCCGTAGGCGCGCAGCAAGCCGTCCTGGTTCTTCAGCCCAAGCGCGCGTGAAATCGCGCCGGGAAAAGCGAGCTCGGCCGCGCCGAGCGCGAGTGAGAAGAAGCCAAGCCCGCGCGCCGCGTGATCGACAAGGCCGAGCGAACTCTTGCGGAAGATGGTCTCAGGTTCGTGCATCATCTCTCGTCCTCCGGCTCAGTGGCGCGTCTGCGACATGTGTTCGGGCTTCAGCACGACCTTGATGCAGCTGTCCTGCTTGCGCTGGAACGTGCGGTACATTTCCGGTCCCGCTTCGAGCGGGCGCGTGTGAGTGATGACGAAGGACGGATCGATCAGCCCCTCCTCGATCATGCGCAGCAGATCGTCGGTCCAGCGGCAGACATTGGTCTGGCCGGTGCGGACGGTCAGGCCCTTGTTCATAAGCATGCCCAGCGGAATCATGTCGGAGACGCCGCCGTACACGCCAGGCACCGAGAGCACGCCGCCGGGCTTGCAGGCATAGATCATCTCCCGCAGCGCATGCGGGCGGTCCGTCTCCAGCATCAGCGCCTGCTTGGCGCGGTCGATCAGGTGAGCCGGCAGCATGCCGGAGTGCGCCTCCATGCCGACAGCGTCGATGCATTTCTCGGGGCCTTTGCCGCCGGTGAGTTCGTTCAGCCGTTCGATCACTTTCTCTTCGGCGTAGTTGATCGTTAGCGCGCCCGCGGCCGCGGCCATGCTGAGCCGCTCGGGGAAACGATCAATGGCGACGACTTGCTCGGCGCCGAGAAGGATCGCGCTGCGGATGGCCATTTGTCCGACCGGCCCGCAGCCCCAGACAGCGACCGTATCGGTCGGCTCGATGTCGCATTGCACCGCGGCTTGCCAGCCGGTCGGCAGAATGTCGCTGAGGAACAGGAGCTGCTCGTCGGAGAGGCTGTCAGGAACCTTGATGTGCGTGCGGTCCGCGAACGGCACGCGCAAATACTCGGCCTGTCCGCCGGGATAGGCGCCGGTCAGCGCCGAATAGCCGAACGCGCCGCTGCCGGCGTGCCCGAGCAGCTTGTCGGCGAACGCCCGGTTGCGGTTGGTCCGCTCGCAGGCCGAATAGTTGCCCCGCACGCACTGCTCGCATTCGCCGCAGAAGATCGTGAACGGCACGACGATGCGGTCGCCGACTTTCAGGTTCTTGTTGTCGCCCCCGACCTCGACGACTTCGCCCATGGTTTCGTGGCCGACGATGTCGCCCGGCTTCATGAACGGGATGAAGTTGTGGAAGAGGTGGAGGTCGGAGCCGCAGATGGCGCAGCTGGTGACCTTGATGATCGCATCGCGCCCATCCTCGATCTGCGGGTCAGGGACGGTGTCGCAGCGGATGTCCTGAGGGCCATGCCAAACCAGCGCCTTCATCGGCAATCTCCATTGCGGGATGCGCGATCAAGATTTTGCCGGCCGGCGCCGTTCCTCCGTCGGCGCAATATTTTTCTGCGGACGATCGATGCGGTGTGCGGCGGCGCCTGAAGTTATGCGCTGCGGCCGCGCAGACCCTCGCCGCGCGCGCATTGGATCGCTTCTTTGGGGGTGATCACCCAATCGAGGTGGGCGTCGTGCGGGCCGGTGGGGACGGCGTCCATTTCCTGTTCGGCGTAAGCGAGGCCGGCGGCGATGCAGCCGTGGGCGCGATAGAGCGAGATGATGCGATCGTAGTGGCCGCCGCCTTGGCCCAAGCGGCCGCCGGCGCGGTCGAAAGCGAGCAGCGGCACGAGCAGCAGGCGCGGGGAAAGATCGGCGCCGGTCGAGGGCGGCGACGGGACGCCGAATGCGTCGGCGGTGAGCGCCTCGCTGCCGCGCCAGGCGAGAAAGCGCGCCGGGCCGGCGCGGCTCTCCATCCGCGGCAAGGCGATGGTGCGCCCGGCTTTGGCGAGCGCGGCGAGCAGCGGGCGCCCGTCAATCTCGCCGCCGACCGGCCAGTAGCCGGCGACCGGGGACAGGCGGGCGAGTTCGAGCGGGAAGTTTTCGATCAGCTTAAGCGATGAATCGCCCGGTTCGAGCGCGGCGCGTTCGGCGCGCATCATCAGGCGCGCATCGGCTTTGGCGGCTTCGAGGGCGGGGTCGGTCATGGCGCTGCCGCGCGTGCGGGGGAGCTATCGAACGCGAAGCGTGAGACTGAGGCGGGCGTTGGCGTCGCCGCGTTCAACTTCCCCCTCCGGCTCGCTACGCTCGCCACCTCCCCCGCACGCGGGGGAGGAAGGCGGAACCACATGCGCCGGAAGGAATGCTCATCCTCTCGAACCCTAGCAATACTAGGTGGGCACCAGGTGCTCCAGACCACGGTCCGGAACAGAGCCAGCTCCCGAGAGAGATGATACGGTCCCAGGGATGAAAGCGCCTCTCGAACGCCGCAGTAACCGCCCGCGACGAACGTAGTGTGGCGCGGGCGCGCTCTCAAGCCACGCCTTGTGCGACGCGCAGCGCATCGATGCGGCCGCGGTCGTCGATCACCGCAGCGCCGGCCTTGGCGGCTTCGAGCTTGGCTTCGACCAGCATGTCGCTGAGGCGCTCGATCTCGTGGCGGGCGCGCACCAGCGCGGCGCTGGTCGCCTGGGTTTCGTCCAGCAGCGAAAGCGCGGCGAGCACGAGGCGATGGGCGTCGTCGCCGGCGAAGTGCGCCAAGCGCGCGTCAAGCGCGCGGGCGAGATCTTCTAGGCGCCGGCAATCGCCCTCGCCGCATTCGATGGTGAACTGACGGCCAAGAATGGTGACGTTGGTCTGCATCAGCGGACCCCCTCCCGAACGGCGGCGCCGAAGACGCGGACCGGCTCCGCGAGCGCCTCTGCGATAAGCGCCGGAGGCGCGCCGGGTTCCAGCCGGTCCAAGCTTCTTTCCAGCGCGCTGAGCGCGGCTTCGATGCGCTCGGCTTGGGCCGTTGTCGGCGCGGGTGGGGAATCGCTCGCCATTGCGACGAAATGTTACGGCGAAGTGCGATTCGGAGAAACCCTGCCCTGCGGTTCCGGACGTGGACGCAAGGACGCTTTGCAGCTATCCCCACAGCCACAAAATCAGGAGCAGGATCATGACGGTGAAGGTGGCGATCAACGGGTTCGGGCGGATCGGGCGAAATATCCTGCGCGCCATCTACGAATCCGGGCGCACCGACATCGAGGTGGTCGCCGTCAACGACCTGGGGCCGGTGGAAACCAACGCGCACCTGCTGCGCTATGACAGCGTTCACGGCCGTTTCCCCGGCGAAGTGAAGAGCGGCGAGGACTGGATCGATCTCGGCCGCGGCAAGATCAAGGTCACCGCGATCAAGAACCCGGCCGAGCTGCCGCACAAGGCGCTCGGTGTCGACATCGCCATGGAGTGCACCGGCATCTTCACCGCGCGCGACAAGGCGGCGGCGCACCTGGAAGGCGGCGCCAAGCGGGTGATCGTTTCGGCGCCGGGCGATAATGCGGACTACACGCTGGTCTATGGCGTCAACCATCAGGGGCTGACGAAGGACCATCTCGTCATCTCGAACGCCAGCTGCACGACCAACTGCCTCGCCCCGGTGGCGAAGGTGCTGCACGAGGCGATCGGCATCGAGCGCGGCATGATGACGACGATCCACTCCTACACCAACGACCAGCCCTCACTCGACCAGATGCACAAGGATCTCTACCGCGCCCGCGCCGCGGCGCTGAACATGATCCCGACCTCGACCGGCGCGGCGAAGGCGGTGGGCCTCGTTCTGCCGGAGCTCAAAGGCAAGCTCGACGGCTTCTCGATGCGGGTGCCGACGCCGAACGTCTCGGTCGTGGACTTGAAGTTCATCGCCAAGAAGGCGACCAGCAAGGAAGAGATCAACGCCGCGATCAAAGCGGCGGCGGAAGGCCCGCTGAAGGGCGTGCTCGGCTTCACCAACGAGAAGAACGTGTCGTGCGATTTCAACCACGATCCGCACTCCTCGATCTTCCACATGGATCAGACCAAAGTGATGGACGGGAATTTCTGCTCGATCCTCACCTGGTACGATAACGAGTGGGGCTTCTCGAACCGCATGGCCGACACCGCCGTGCATCTGGCGAAGCTGATCTGAGCGGCGCCAAACTCCGCTTCTACGAGAAGGTCGTCGTCGCCAAATGCGACGACGATCCGTCGCTGGTCGGATTGAGCGGCCACGTGCTCGGCATCGGCGATGCGCCGGGCGAGCCCGCCGCCTATGACGTTCTGATCGAAGCGACGGACCGGGTTTGTTGCTTCACCGAAGACGAGCTGACCGGCACGGGCGAGATCGCGCCACGCAGCCAATTCTTCGATGACAGCGCCGCGCCGCTCCGGGTGCGCGTCGTCGACGGCAAAGGCTTTCTGGCCGACGATTGAGCCGATGAAGCTGCCGCACCTGACGCCCGTCGCCAAAGGCCAGCTCTGGGGCATGGCGGCAGGGTTTGCGCTGGGGCTGCTGGCGTGCGCGCGGCTGGAGCTCTCGTACGCGATTTTCGTGATCGGCATGCTGGCGGCGTGGGTGGCGAGCGAACGCTATCTGGCGCCGCGCCTGACCGGCGCCGATGGGCGGACGGTTGCGCTCGCTGTGGTGAGCGGCTTGGCGTTTCCGGCGGTCGGCGTCGCGGCGGCGTGGCTGCTCGAAGCGCTGCGTCCTTAATCCTCGCCAGCGCGGTGAGAAACGCAAACGGCGGTTGAAGGCGCGGGCCTCAAGGCCGCTTTCGTGCGTTGATGGCTCCATGCGCGCGCGCCGGAGACCGGACGAGTTCACCGTGGCGTTTGGCGATCTTGGCTTCGCCATCGCCATCTTTGCGTGCGGGCTGTTCAACGCCCCGCTCTGGACGGCGGGGCTGGCGGCGTTCGGGATGCTGGCCTATTGGAGCTGGACCCGCCGCTCCATACTTAACCGGCTGCGCGGCGCGGCCTGGGCGAGCCAGACTTCGCTCGCGATTGCTGTGCTGATCGCCATCCTCGCAGGCGCCTACTGGCTGGGCCTTGGAGTGGGTGGCTCGCTCTAGGGGAAACGTCCAAAATGACCAAGCTTTCGATGCACGCCGTCAGCGCGACCGTACTCGTGCACATGCTGAAGAATTTGTCCGCCATTCTCGCCAAGGCCGAACAACAGGCGAAGGCGAAGGGCTACGATCCGGCCGTGCTGCTCAATGCGCGGCTCGCGCCGGACATGTTTGCGCTGACGCGGCAGGTGCAGATCGCGACCGACCAGGCCAAGGGCTGCGTCGCACGCCTCGCCGGCCACCAGCCGGAAGCGATCGAGGACACCGAGACCACGTTCGCCGAGTTGCAGGCGCGTATCCGCAAGGTGATCGGCATTGTCGAAGCCTACAAGCCGGAGCAGATCGACGGCTCGGAAGGGCGCGAAGTCACCGTGAAGATTCCGAACGACGAGCTGAAGTTCACCGGGCTCGACTACGTCAATCACTGGGTGATGCCGAACTTCTACTTCCACGTCACCACCGCCTACGCGATCCTGCGCGCGAACGGGATCGAGCTGGGCAAGCGGGATTTTCTGTTCAGCTAGCCGCTGCGCAGCTGATCATTTAGATCGTCATTCCGGACGCGCGGAGCGCGATCCGGAACCCAGGGGCGCGTGGCGCAGCGTTTGCCCCTGGGTTCCGGGTTCTCGCTTCGCGAGCCCCGGAATGACGAAGTTTGCATTAGGACCAAACGAAATGAGCTTTCGCCGCATCGAAGACGCGCCATTGAACCAAACCGCTTTGGTGCGTGTGGATTTCAACGTGCCGATGGCGGACGGGGCGGTGAGCGACGATACGCGGCTGCGCGCGGCGCTGCCGACGATCCAGGCGCTGCGCGCGAAGGGCTGCAAGGTGGCGCTCTTGGCGCACTTCGACCGGCCCAAGGGCCAACGCGTGCCGGAGATGTCGCTGAAGCCGGTGGCGCCGGCGCTGGAGAAGCTTCTCGGCGCGCCGGTGGCGTTTGCGGACGATTGCGTCGGCGAAGCGGCGAAGGCGGCGATCGCGGCGCTGCCTGCGGGCGGTGTGATCCTGCTGGAGAACACGCGCTACCACGCCGGCGAAGAGAAGAACGATCCGGCGCTGGCGAAGGAAATCGCCGCGCTCGGCGATTTCTACGTCAACGACGCCTTCTCCGCCGCGCACCGCGCGCATGCTTCGACCGAAGGCGTGGCGCACATCCTCCCATCGTACGCCGGCAAGCAGATGGAGCGCGAACTTGATGCGCTCGATGCGGCGCTCGGCAATCCCAAGCGCCCGGTGCTGGGCATTGTCGGCGGCGCCAAGGTGTCGACCAAGCTCGACCTGTTGCAGAACCTGATCGCCAAGCTCGACAAGCTCGCCATCGGCGGCGGCATGGCCAACACCTTCCTTTATGCTCAAGGCGTGGAGATCGGCGGCTCGCTGGCGGAAAAGGACATGGCCGACACCGCGCGCGCGATCATGGATGCGGCAAAGGGCAAGTGCGAGATTTTGCTGCCGGTCGACGTCGTGGTGGCGAAAGAAGTGAAACCGCACGCCGAAGCGCGCATCTGCGGGCTCGATGATATCAAGGCCGACGAGAAGATCCTGGATGCCGGCGAGAAGACGGTGCAGAAGCTTCGCCACGCGATGAAGCATTCGCACACCTTGATCTGGAACGGCCCGCTCGGCGTGTTCGAAGTGCCGCCGTTCGATCAGGCGACGGTGATCGCGGCGCAGGAAGCGGCGGAGCTGGCGAAGGCCGGCAAGCTGGTCGCGGTCGCCGGCGGCGGCGACACAGTGGCGGCGCTGAACCATGCGGGCGTTGTCGGCGACATGACGTTCGTTTCGACCGCCGGCGGCGCGTTCCTGGAATGGATGGAAGGCAAGGCGCTGCCGGGGGTCGAGGCGCTGCGGCGGTGAAGATTTCCACAGGCTCAAAGCCTGCGACATGTTGTTTTTTATGAGATTGTAACGTGCGCCGAACAACTCGCCGCTTCATGAGTTCAGCTCTAGCCCCGAATCGTGTCACGTGAGCTAATGTCCGAAGAACTCGCCCTCGCTTACGCCAATAGTGTCAACCGACAAGTCTGCGATGAATTTTCCTCAGATTTGCGAAAATTGACAGAAGTGACGGGCGGTCTGCCGCACGAGATAGAACGGGAGTTCGCGACGTTCTTCGCGGATCTTCAAACCGCAGCGGCCGAAACTCGGGAACTTATTGCCGAGATTGAAGCGCTCACTCGCTAGACGGGATATTTTTGGCGCGCGCGGTCGATGCTGCTTTGCATAGCGCGCGATAGTTTCTCAAACTGAGAGAACACGCGCTCATTCGCTTTTAGACGCTCGCCAGCCTTCCTCAAGGTCTCCTCCTGGAGTGACACCTTGAGCGCCAAGGCATTGCGTTCGCGTGCAAGCGTATCGCATTCGTCCTGCAGTTCAGCGATTTTCTTCTGCTGCTCAGTGCTCTCTTTTGCACTGAGATTGTTGACCCACTCTCTAGTATCCTTGTCAGCTCGAACGACATCGGTCGGTGGCGACGTTATGACGTGCCATGTCGTGCTGAAATGATGACTTATATTTGTAACGGTTTGACGAACCGCGCTGGTCGTGAAGGCTGCAGCAATGCCTGCGAAGGCCCCAGTAGCGACGATTACCCAAACTGATGGCCAATCCGATTGATGGATTTCAGCAAAGTTGCGCTGCCAATTGATCAGAATGTCCGGGTGGGGCCAGCCATAAACCCGGAAGTGCCAGCCCTTTTCGGTACCAAGCTCCACTAGTTGGAGCGCCATGATGGTGGCCGCGCTGATAATCCCGACGACACTGCTAAGACGCCTGCCCATTCCTCGCACGGTTGCGAGAAACCAGCTCTCCCGATCGCTACTTCCTGCGGTGTGAGCGCTCATCATTCTCCGGCCCCCCGGCAGAATTTTATTGCGATTGGTTAACTATACCATCTGCGGTAGCACGGGAAGACCTTATCCGGATCGGGCTGCGGCGCGGAGCACTGTACCTACGCGTTGCGCCACGTGGCCTTTTTCCACGCAGCGCGCTAAACACCCCGCCATCTATGCAAATCGCGGGGTTTTTCCCCGCCAAAACGGGGCGTTGACGTGAATCTCGAGGCATTGGCGAAGGTCGCCGACGACATGGTTCAGCCGGGTAAGGGCATCCTGGCGGCGGACGAATCCACCGGCACGATGGGCAAGCGGATGGCTGCGATCGGCGTCGAGAACAGCGAAGAGAACCGGCGCGATTATCGCGAGATGATGTTCCGCGCCAAGGAAGCGATGAGCTACGTCTCCGGCGTCATCCTCTATGACGAAACCATCTGGCAGGACGCCAAGGACGGCACGCCGCTGGTGAAGCTGATCGCCGACGCGGGCTCCATTCCCGGCATCAAGGTCGACGAAGGCACGCGCCAGCTTGCCGGCGCGAAGCCGGGCGAATGCATCACCAAGGGCCTCGACGGCCTCGATAAGCGCCTGCCGAAATATTACGAGCGCGGCGCGCGGTTCGCCAAATGGCGCGCGGTGATCGATCCCACCAACATCTCCTACGCCGGTGTGCTCGCCAACGCGCATGCGCTCGCGCGCTATGCGAACCTCTGCCAGGAATTCGACATCGTGCCGATCGTCGAGCCGGAAGTGCTGATGGACGCCGACAACGACATCGACACCACCTACGCCGTCACCGAGTGGGTGCTGAAGGAAGTTTTCCAGCAGCTCTACTATCTCAACGTGAAGCTCGAAGGCATCGTGCTGAAGCCGAACATGATCGTCCCGGGCAAGAAGTGCGCGAAGCAGGCCTCGGTCGACGAAGTCGCCGAGAAGACGATCAAGTGCCTCAAGGCGTGCGTGCCGGCGGCGGTGCCGGGCATCGCTTATCTCTCGGGCGGCCAGTCGGACGAACTCGCCACCGCGCACCTCTCGCGCATGAACGAAATCGGCGGTTTCCCGTGGCAGATGACGTTCTCCTACGGCCGCGCGCTGCAGGCGGCGCCGCAGAAGGCGTGGGGCGGCAAAGCCGAGAACGTCGCCGCGGCGCAAGCTGCGTTCCTGCACCGTGCGCGCATGAACGGCCTCGCCAGCACCGGCAAGTGGAACGAAGTGCTGGAGCGCCAGCAGGCGGCTTGATCGCCCAACGCGCGTGAACATCAAGGCCGGGCGCCCCGCGCGCTCGGCCTTTTTCATGGGTATGGCAAACGCGCTTTAACCTTGCGCGCTGACCGGGACTTAATCGGTTACGGCTAAGCTTCTGCGATCACATCGCGGGAGTTCGCCGTGGGATTGCTTGGCCTGCTGTTCAGCCTGAACGGGCGCATCAACCGCGCCCAGTATTGGCTCGGTACGATCGGCGTCAGCGTCGCCGTGTTCGTCCTCGTATTCGTGTTGATGCTTTCGACCGGCGCGTCGCTCGCCAACGCGAGGGAGAATCCGGCGGCGGCTGTCAGCGCGGTGGCTCGGCTGGCGCTGGCGATCGGGCCCATCCTGCTCGTTTCGAGCTGGTGCGGAATGGCGCTGCAGGTGAAGCGCTTCCACGATCGCGGCCGCAGCGGCTTGTGGGTGCTGCTGCCGGCTCTGCCGATGACGATGCTGGTCTCGACGCTGTTTCATGGCGTGGCGACCAACATGAGCGGCGCGGAAGTTGGCGCTGCGATGCAGCCGTGGCTGATGTTCTTGTGGCTGATCAATTTCGCCTTCTTCATCGATCTCGCCTGTCTGCCGAGCAAGGAAGGCCCAAACAAGTACGGCAATCCGCCGGGCGCGCCGCCCTCCTCGACGCCCTATGCGCCATCGGGCGCACCAGCTGGAAAAGCGGCGCCGGCCGCTGCCGCGGCAAGCTCCCTGCTCGGCGCTCAATCAGCAATGGACCGCGCCATCGCCGAGCGCGCGCGTCAGCCGCAAGGGCCGGTCAAAGCGGCCGCGTCGGCCCCACGCACAGCCGCCTCGCCGGCGTCAGCGGCCGCGCCCTCGTTCGGCCGCCGCGTCACGCGCTAGATTGTCCCCGCTTCGCGCCAACTTGGCCGTCGGCTCGACCGCAGCTATATTCAAGAGATGACGGATTTAGCGTCGCTAGCTGCAGATGCGCGCAGGGCCGCCCAGGAACGCTTGGGCGCCATGGTCCAGGACGTTGACGTTCACAACTACGTCGATGAAGACGGGGAGTCGGCCTACGAAGTCGTGTTTGTGCTGAGCAAATACGATCCGGACGTGCTCACTGCTCAGAACCGCTCATGGATCGTTCGCTCCATCATACGCAGACTGAAGGACGAGGGCGATACGCGGTTTCCCTTTGTGAAATTCATCTCCCGCGACGAGCTGGCCGAAGCCGCGAACGATGATTGACCCAGATTATCTGCTGTGGCGGTCTCACGAGGAGCTCACCCACAGAGAACGCGGCGCACCCAATCAAACATTTCTCAGGAGAGCGACCTCTGAAATCTACTACGCTCTCTTTCATGAACTCTGTCGCCAGATAGCCGACCAACATGTTGGCGCAACCCTCCGTCGAGAGCCCAGGTATTCGCTGATATATCGCTCTTTGGATCATGGTCGCGCCAAAGACGCCTGCAAAAAAGTCGCTGCCGATCCCCGGTCGAGCGCCGAATCGGCTCAAGTCGCCGCCACGTTCGTCACGCTACAAGAAGCTCGCCACCAAGCCGATTATAATCCGGCCCCACGCTTTCGCGTTGCGGAAGTGCATGGATATTTCCTGGACGCCGAAGCGGCAATCGACGAGCTGAGGGGAGGCTTCGTCGATAAGCCTCACTTCTTGACGCGTCTGCTTGCGCGTGAGCGAGCATAAGTTCGGTGCGCTGCCGCCTCTATCTGATCACGCCGCCCGCTCTGGAGCTCGCCGCCTTCACGCCGGCGCTGCGCGAAGCGCTGGGCGGCGGGGACGTCGCGTGCGTGCAGCTGCGGCTGAAGGACGTGAGCGACGCTGAGGTGCTGCGGATCGGCGCGGCGCTGATGCCGATCGTACAGGAGGCGGGCGCGGCGTTCATCGTCAACGATCGTCCTGACCTCGCCGCCAAACTTCGAGCAGATGGCGTGCACATCGGCCAGGACGACGCCAGCTACGCCGCGGCGCGCGCCGCCGTTGGCAAAGACGGGATCGTCGGCGTCACCTGCCACGACTCGCGCGATCTCGCGTACGAAGCGGCGGAGGCCGGCGCGGACTATGTCGCGTTCGGCGCGTTCTATCCGACGGCGACGAAAACGCCGAAGACCAGCGCCGATCCGGAGCTGCTCGAAATCTGGCAGGAGACGATGGAGACGCCCTGCGTCGCCATCGGCGGCATCACGGTCGAGAACGCCGCGCCGCTGGTGCGCGCGGGTGCGGATTTTCTCGCCGTCTCGGCCGGGGTGTGGACGCACCCGCAAGGACCAGGCGCGGCGGTGTCGGCGTTCAATGAACTCTTCGACGTGCTGGCGAAGGGATAGAGTCAGAAAGGGGCGCGCGGCCCAACAACGCCGCAAGCCGCACAAGCAAAGCGCGCGCAGCGGCATGCTCCGCTTCGCCGCGCCAATCCGAAAGATCGGCGGCGGTGACAACGCCGAACGGCGGCGCGATCTCGCAGCGCTCGAACAGCACCGGCGCGAGCATGCCGCGCGCCAAACCGAGCCGCGCTTCCTCACGCACATGCGGCGAAGCGCAAGCGGCCCTGCTCCAGCACACGATCATCGATTCGGCGCAGTCGATCTGGCGCGCGATCTGAGGACGCCATTCCACGCCGATTTCCAGCTCCGCATCGAACCAGGTCGAGACGCCGCGCTCGTGCAGAAAGGCGCGCAACTGTTCTGCGCGGCGCCGGTCCTCGCGCTTGTAGGCAATGAAAACCTCGCTCATCGCGCCCTCCCGCCGCCGCAGTGTAGCGGCGAGCGCGCCGGATCGGAACATCGGCGGCGCGCCTTGGTTTTCCGCGAAAGCCACAAGGAGCACGAGATGGCGCAGAAGCTGGCCGGAAAGAAAGTCGCGGTTCTGGCGACCGACGGGTTCGAGCAATCGGAACTGACCGAACCCGTAAAGGCGCTGAGGAACGCCGGCGCCGTCGCCGAGATCGTCTCGCCGAAAGCGGGCGAAATCCAGGGCATGCGGCACGACGAGAACGGCGACAGGATTCGCGTCGACAAGCCGCTCGCCGAGGCGGACGCCGGTGACTATGACGCGCTGGTGCTGCCGGGCGGCGTCGCCAATCCGGACAAGCTGCGCCTCGAACGTGAAGCGATCGCCTTCATCCGCCGCTTCGTCGAGGACGACAAGCCGATCGCGGCGATCTGCCATGGGCCGTGGACGCTGATCGACGCCGGCGGCATCGAAGGACGCAGGATGACGTCCTGGCCCTCGCTCAAGGCGGACCTCAAGAACGCCGGCGCGCAATGGGTCGATGAAGAGGTCGTCGTCGACAATGGGCTCGTCACTTCGCGCAAACCGGACGATCTGCCGGCGTTCTGCGCCAAGATGATCGAGGCGTTCGGCGAAGGCCGCCATCCGAACGGCGCGGCCGGCTTCACTGGCGCCGAACGCGAGAACCGGGCGCAGTGAGCTCGCCCGCCGGGCGGAAGCCAAGCGAAGCCAATTGCGGCGGGAATACGCCCGCCGCCGGCGCCCGGCCGGGCTAGGAAATCGGGCCGAACCCGCCTACGTCTGAGCGCAGATTAGGAGCCCTGCCCCAGATGTTGACCTACCGCCTGGACGACGAAGACGAGAAGAAGAACCCGGCCGACGCCCGCAACGCCCCGGACGTGATCGAGAAGGCGCTGTTCGACGCCCGCGTCGTGATGCTGACGGGCGAAGTGAACGACATCCAGGCCCGGCGCGTGACCGAGCGCCTGTTCGCGCTCTCCAGCCAGAACTCGAAGCCGATCACCTTCGTGATCTCCTCGCCCGGCGGCCACGTCGAGAGCGGCGACATGATCCATGACGCGGTGAAGTTCATCGACGCGCCGGTGCAGATGCTGGGCACCGGCTGGGTCGCCAGCGCCGGCGCCCTCATTTATTGCGCCGCCCCGCGCGAGCGCCGTTTCTGCCTGCCGAACACGCGCTTTTTGCTGCACGAACCGCGCGGCGGCGTCGGCGGCATGGCCTCGGACGTGGAAATCCAGGCGCGGGAAATCCTGCGCATGCGCGAGCGGCTGAACCACATCTTCGCCGCCGCCACCGGCCAGCCGGTGGAGAAGATCAAGAAGGACATCGACCGCGATTACTGGATGCTGGCCGAAGAAGCGAAAGCATACGGCCTCGTCGGCCGCATCGTGAACCACCAGCGCGAGCTGAGTTAAGCTCTTGCTGAGCAAGTCCAGCGCCTGTGCATCCTGTGAGTGCTTTGCAGCGGCGCTGTACTCGTAAGCACCTCGTTAGACTAGACCTAGTACAAACGGGCAGGAGCGCTGAGCTTCTGTCCGTTTTTTCATGATCGGCACTCGCGCCTCAGGCGCGTTTGGTTCCACAACCTGACAGAATGCTTAGGAAAACGAGGCGGAGTTCCTCTGGCCCCGCCCCCTCCCTGTCCCATTTTCGCCCTGTGGAGAAGTAAAAACGCATACCTGTGACCGCGGCGCGCTGCGGGGCGGTCGCGACCAACTTCTTATCAATAGCCACGGCGGGCGGGGTCGTCCGTCCATGAACTAGAGAGACCAAGATGGCCGCTCGGTGGGTCGGACTTGTTCGTCCGAACAATAAAAAAGCAAATGCCCGTACCGCTGCAAAGCGCAGCGTTAAGCACTCCCTTCATGCGCTCGGCGCGACGAGCGTGCTCGTCATGGCCGCCGCGTTCAATTTTGCGCTCCATCCCGAAGCGCTGGCCGAAGTTGTTGGCAGCGAACGTCAGATCGTCGGCTTCGTTCCGGACCGGCCGGCGGCGAGCGCAGCGGAACAACAGGCGGTAGCGCCAGTGGTGCTGAACGAGGCCGAAGTGCGCCTTCTCGCCGCCACGATTTGGGGCGAAGCGCGCAGCGAAGGCGAAGACGGCATGCGGGCCGTGGCGCACGTGATGGTCAACCGCGTAGGGCAACGCTTCGGCGAGAACCTCGAAACGGTGATCATGACGCCGTACCAGTTCTCGGTGTGGAATCGCGGCGACCCGAACCGGCGTCTCGTGTCGAACCCGGAGCGCTATGCGACCGGCGGCGTCGCGCTGGAGACGTGGGAAGCGGCGCAACGCATCGCGCGCGAAGTGCTCTCGGGCCAATCGGTCGATCCGACCGGCGGGGCGCTCTTCTATCACACGCGCGCCGTGCGGCCGTCCTGGGCGCGCCAAGGCGTCGGCCGGCAAGTGTTCGGCGCGCACATCTTCTACGCCGATGTGCCGGACGCCGGCGTGCGGCGCACGCCGCGCACGCTGACCCGCGTGACGCAGGTGGCGCACACGTTCCGTCAGCCGCTGGCGATCGACGGCCCGGCCGCCGAGGGCCCGCGCGCCGGACGCGTCGGCGGCGTGATCCAGCGTGCGTCCGCCTCGATGGCGCGCCAGCGCCTGCCGAGCGAGACCATCGATGTGAACGCCGCGGCGACGCCGACCATCAACGGCGTGCCGATCAGCCAACAGACTTCGCTGCGCTAAGCGCAACGACCGAACGGAAAACAGCGAGCCGCCCTAGACGGGCGGCTCGTTTGCTTTTTCGCCGTCCCAATAGTCGATGCTCGCGCCTTCGCGGAGGATCAAGCGGTCGAGACTGTTGATCATGATCTTGCCGCTGTCGGGATAGACGCAGGTTTCGTTCGCGGCGCGGTCGCCGATCATGATGAAGCGGAACGGCTTGTCGGTTTCATTGATCAGGCAATGGCCGGCGCGCTGGCCGGCCGGGAAGCCGACATAATCGCCGGCTTTGATCGGATAACGCGCATCACCGAGCCGGAGCGTGGCTTCGCCTTCAAGCGCGATGATGTGCTCCTCCTCCACCATATGATAATGGAACGGCACGCTCTGCTTGCCGGGCGGCAATTCCTCGTAGCTGACGCCGATCTTGCGTCCATCCTTGCGCGTATCGGAGAGGACGCGATAGCGGGAGCCGAAGCGCACGCTCTCGCTCCATTCGGTCCACGGCACGGTGTCGATGGTGATCGGGCCGCGCGGCTTTGCTTCGTTCATTTATCCGCTCCAGGTACGATCGCGCACTCCCAGCCGTCGTAGACAACGCCGAACTCGGCGGCGAGCGCCTCCATCTCTTCGCTGATCCGATTGATGCCGACGGGATCGACGCGCCTTTGCGCCTCACCGCTGACACCGTCGCCATGCAGCGTGTAGATCGACCAGCCGGCGGCGACCAACCGCTCGGCCAGCGGATTGAAGACAAGCTCCCCGTCGCGCTCATCGTCTTCGGCGCGAAGGAAAAAGACGAGCGTATGACGCACGGACGACAGATCGTCGCCATGCTGGTTCAATTGTTCGAGGATCGCCCGATCGGCGGGACGGCTCACCTTGTCCAAATCGCTCATGCTCACGTCCAGATGCGGATGAACTCGTCCATGTTCGGCAGCACGTCGACGAGGCCGTGCAGCAGAACCACGAGCAGCAAAGACTTGGTCCGCGCATAGATCAAGCCGAACAGGAGCCCCATCGGCGCGAGCACGGCGATCGTGTAGGCGATCACCTGCAGCAGATCGGCCGAAGAGCCATCCGTATCGGCGCTGCCGCGCAGGAAAAGGCCGGGCGCGTGGACGGCGCCGAAGACGAGCGCCGAGACGAACACCCCGGCCCAGGCCGACTTGAACAGCGCCTGCAGCCGCGTCTGCAGCACGGCGCGGAAGAGCACTTCCTCGTTGAGGCCGGCTTCGATGGCGATCCAGATGAAGCTCACGGGCGCGACCCAGGCCAAGGTCGCGAACGCTGGTTCGGTCGCGGCGATGTTCTTGAGGCTGGGGCTGATGAGGCATTGCAGCGCCAGCAGGATCGCGCCGAGCACGATCAGCGTGCGCCAGAACTTGCGGCCGCTGAGGCCGGCCTGGAACAGCGGCCCGAGCCGCGCGCCGAGCGCCAGCAGCAAAAGCGCCGGGATCGCGACGTGCGCCAACAGCTTCAGGCCCATGACCAACAGCTCCTGCGCTTGCCCTTCCGGGAAGGCGGCGCGCGCGGCGCTCATGCCGTAGCCGAGAAAGAGCACGGCGTAGACGAGGAGGTAGATGATGAGGACGCCGCTCTCGAGCGCGGGCCGCCTCACCTCGATCGGCGGCGCATTGGCGCCGCGCGTCAGCAGCCAAGCGATGCCCGACAGTGCGATCCCGAAGATCGCCATCACGAAGACGCCCGTGAACCAATCCTCGTTGGCTTTGGCGAAGAGGTAATAGACCGAGCCGCCCCAAATGGCGGCGAATGCGAGCACAGCGGCGACGGCCGCGCCCACGCCGTTGCGTGTCGCTGACATGAAAAGCGCACCCTCCTGTTTCCAGGAGGATGCGCCTCATTGTTCCTTTGGATGCGACCTAGTGGCTCTCGTTGCGCCAGATCTGCTTGTACGAAAGATACAAGAGCCCGGTGAGCACGATCAGGAAGGCGAGCACGACGATGCCCATACGCTTGCGCTCTTCCATGTGCGGATCGGCCGCCCATTGCAGGAAGTGCGTCACGTCGGCGGCGTATTGCTCGACCGTGGTGGGCGAGCCGTCGGCGTAAGGGACCGCGCCTTCGGCCAGCGGCGGCGGCATCGCGATCATGTGGCCCGGGAAGTACGGGTTCTCGTAGAGCGCGCCCTCGCTGGCGCCGGTGTAGCCGGTGAGCAGCGCATAGATGTAATCGGCGCCGCCGTGGCGGGCCGACGTGATCACCGAAAGATCCGGCGGGTAGGCGCCGCCGTTCGCAGCGCGCGCGGCGATCTCGTTCGGGAACGGGCGGCGGAAACGGTCCGAGATGCGGCCCGGGCGATCCGTCATCTGGCCCGAGTTCGGATCGACATCGGAGATGGTCACGCCCGCCGCGATGGCGCGCACGTACGGGTTCTCGGTGACGTCGACGAACTGGCCGCCATGCTCGGGCTTGCCGATAACCAGCTCCAGCTCGCCGGTCTCGTGATTTCGCACCATGTATCCTGCGAACGGACCGCCCTCTTCGCCGAGATGGCGATAAGCGAGGTGATCCATGCCGTGACAGGTCGCGCAGACTTGCTGATAGACCTGATAGCCGCGCTGCACTGCGGCCATGTCGTAGCCGTCGACAGGGCTGTCGAAGCTGAACGCGTGGTCGTGCGGGTGCTCGGCATCCCCGGCGGCGAAGGCGACGCCGACGCCCGCGATCATCACGGCGGCGGCGACTGAGAGTGCGCGCAACATTTACGAAGCCCCCTGCACTTGGCCGTCAATCACCGGCTTCGCGATCGTGTCCGGCACGCGGCCGGGCTTTTCGCGGAGGCCCAGCAGCGGCAGGATGATGAGGAAGAAGAGGAAGTAATAGGCCGTCAGCACCTGCGAGAGGCGCGTCACCGTGAAGGTGAACGGCAGATGCCGCTCGACGTTGAAGAACGGCGCCGCCTGGCCGACTTCGGTCTTCGCTTCGCCGATGGCGGCTTCCAGCTCGTCCTGCGTGCCCGCACGCACCTGGCGGCTCTGCTCGGCGCCGCCGACAACGCCGCGGACGACGCCTTCGTTGGCGGAGGTGCGCGTGATCGCGACCATGGTCGCGCCGCGTTCGCGCATGTCGGCCTCCGCCGCGGCCGCGGCTTCTTCCCACGAGCCGGTTGCGCGGATTCCCATCTGCTGCACCGCGCCGCCTTCGACCCAGCTCAGATTGGCCGAGAACGTCGCCGGCGCGAGGATGCGGCCCGGGTTCTGCCCGCCGCACCAGCCGAGCGCGACGCAGACGATCACGAAAATGACGAACCACCAACGCGCCACGGGGCGATAACGCATCGAGCGCACGCGCGAGGTGTCGAGCCACGGCAGCACGAACAGGATGCCGATCGAGGCGAACATCGCCAGCACGCCGGCGAGCTTGGAATCGATCGGGCCGATGTTGAAGTCGAACGCGCGCAAGATGGCGTAGAACGGCAGCAGGTACCATTCCGGCACGATTTCCGGCGGCGTCTGCAACGGGTTGGCCGGGATGTAATTGTCGGCGTGGCCGAGCGCGTCCGGCATATAGAACACGAACACCGAGAACAGGATCACGAAAAGGCCGGTCGCGAACAGGTCCTTCATCGTCGCGTGCGGCGTGAACGGCACGGTGTCGGCCTTCGACTTCACGTCGACGCCGGCCGGATTGTTCTGCCCGGCTTCGTGCAGCGCCCAAACGTGCAGCGCGACGACGCCGGCGATCACGAACGGCAGCAGATAGTGCAGCGAGAAGAAGCGGTTCAGCGTCGGCTGATCGACCGAGAAGCCGCCCATCAGCCAGTTGCGGATGCTTTCGCCGACGAGCGGCAGCGCGCCCAAGAGGTTGGTGATGACCGTCGCGCCCCAGAACGACATCTGGCCCCACGGCAGCGTGTAGCCGAGGAACGCGGTCGCGACCATCAGCAGATAGATGATGCAGCCCAGAATCCAGAGCAGCTCGCGCGGCGCCTTGTAGGAGCCGTAGTAGAGGCCGCGGAACATGTGGATGTAGACGGTCAGAAAGAACATCGAGGCGCCGACCGAGTGGATGTTCTGGATGAGCCATCCGTACGGCACGTCGCGGTCGATGCGCTGCACCGAGGCGAACGCCATGTTGATGTGCGGCACATAGTGCATCGCCAGCACGACGCCGGTGACGATCTGCACGATGAGGCAGAGCGACAGCATCGCACCGAAGGTCCAGAAATAGTTCAGGTTGCGCGGCGTCGGGTAGGCGACGAAGCTGTCATAGCCGAGCCGGACGATCGGCAGGCGCTTGTCGAGCCAGCGCGTGAAAGCCGTTTTCGGCTCGTAGGTGGAAGATCCAGCCACTTAACAGGCTCCAGACTTAACCGATACGGATGGCCGTCGGGCCGGTGAAGACGTACGGCGCGACGAGAAGATTGGCGGGCGCGGGGCCGCGGCGGATGCGGCCGGACGTGTCGTAGTCCGAGCCGTGGCACGGGCAGAACCAACCGCCGTAAGAGGAGCCTTCGACGAAGGTCGGCACGCAACCCAAGTGGGTGCAGCTCGCCTGCAGGATCAGCCATTCGGGACGACCGGCTTCGCCAGTTTCCTGCACCAGGCGCTCCGCGTCGGTCTGCGGGTCCTTGAGCTGGGCGAAGTCGTCGCGCTGCGCGGCGGCGATCTCCGTCGGCGTGCGGTGGCGCACGAACACCGGCTTGCCCTGCCACATCACCTTGATTTGCTGGCCGAGCTCGACCGCGCTCAGATCGACTTCCGTGGTCGACAGCGCGCGCGTGTCGGCGGCGGGGTTCATCTGGTCGATGAAAGGCCAGATCGTCGCCGCGGTTCCGACTGCGGCCGCCGCACCGGCAGCGATGTAAATGAAGTCGCGCCGATTAGGGTCTTTGTCGTCGGCCACTCAGTCCAGCTCCCGGCTTGGTTCGGCGGCGAAGCTAGGCTAGTCCGGGCGCGCAAGCGCGCGGCGCGTCGCCGCATGCGTGCCGCTTGTAGCACCCGATTCAGCCCAGATTCTCCGGCGCGGAGGCCATAACGTGCGGCTTGCTCTCTATCAACCGGACATCCCGCAAAATATGGGCGCGGCCATTCGCCTCTGCGCTTGCCTCGGGGCGGCTTTGGACGTGATCGAACCGTGCGGGTTTCCGCTGACGGACGCATCGCTGAAGCGCGCGGCGCTCGACTATGGCGACAAGGCGAACGTCGTCCGCCACGCCAGCCTCGCGGCGTTCCGTTCGGCACCGGAACGTCAGGGCGGGCGGCTGGTGCTGGTGGAGACGGACGGCGCAGTGAGCTTTCAGGACTTCTCGTTCTCCACAGGCGACACTTTGGTGCTGGGGCGCGAGAGCGCGGGTTCGCCGGGGGAACTCTACCAAGCGGCGGAGGCGAGCGTGCGGGTGCCGATGGTGCGGGGAGTGAGGTCGCTCAACGTGATCACCGCCGGGGCGATAGTGTTGACCGAGGCGATGCGGCAGACCGGGGCGTGGGAGAAGTTTTGAGGTGAGCGAGGAACGCAAAGCGCGCGCGAAGGCCTGGTTCGAGACGCTGCGCGACGAGATTTGCGCGGCGTTCGAGCGGCTCGAGGACGAGGCGCCGGCGGCGCTTTATCCGGGGGAGCCCGGCCGGTTCGTGCGGACGCCCTGGCGGCGGGGGGACGGCGCGAGCGATCAGGGCGGCGGCGTCGCCGGCATGATGCGGGGGCGATTCTTCGAGAAGGTCGGCGTGCATGTGAGCACGGTCCATGGCGCGTTCAGCGCAGACTTCGCCAAAAACATTCCGGGCGCAGCCGACGATCCGCGCTTTTGGGCCAGCGGCGTTTCGCTGATCGCGCACATGAAGAACCCGCACTGCCCCGCCGCGCACATGAACACGCGCCACATCGTCACGACGCAATGGTGGTTCGGCGGCGGCGGCGATCTTAATCCGACGCAGAGCTATCAACGCGATGAGACGAGCGAAGATGCGTTGGCGTTTCACGCGCCCTATCGTGACGCATGCGAGGCGCACCAAGCCGGACTCTACGATCGCTACAAGACATGGGCGGACGAGTATTTTTGGCTGCCGCATCGCGGCGAGCCGCGCGGCGTCGGCGGCATTTTCTACGATCACCACAATAGCGGGCGCGACCGCGGCGAGGATTCTTGGGAGCGCGACTTCGCGTTCACGCAAAGCGTCGGCCGCGCCTTCCTCGAAGCCTATCCGCCGCTGTTGCGCAAATACATGCACAAGCCGTGGAGTGAAGGGGAGCGCGAAGAGCAACTCGTACAGCGCGGCCGCTATGTCGAGTTCAACCTGCTCTACGACCGCGGCACGACGTTCGGGTTGAAGACCGGCGGGAATGTGGAGAGCATTCTGAGTTCGATGCCGCCGGTGGCGAAGTGGCCTTGACTAGCTAGCGCGCCTGCACGTTCTCGTGCAGCCACGCCGCGAACTCCGCGTCGTCGATCTCGCCGGCGGCGAGCGACACGCACTGGACGATCACTTCAGCTTCGCTGGCGACGATCTCGAGCCCGTTCACATAAAGAAACGAGTACGCGGCCAGAAAGCCGGTGCGTTTGTTGCCATCGACGAACGGATGGTTGCGCATGATCCCCGCCGCATAGAGCGCAGCCAGGGCGACGAGGTCGTCCTGGCCATAGCTCCAGGCGTTGCGCGGGCGAGCCAGCGCGGAATCCAACAGACCAAAGTCACGAATGCCGCTCGCCCCGCCATGTTCGGCGATCTGCTCTTCGTGCATGATCAAGACGGAGTCGACGCCAAGCCACTTGGGCTCAGTGTTCATTTCGCCAGCTCACGCAGCGCGTTTCGGTAGCGCTTCATGGCGCGGCGCGCGGCTTCGATCTGCTCCTGCAACTCGGCGTCATGAGGCTGGAGCGCGACGCCGTTCGGAGTATCGCTAACCGTTAGCTCATCGCCCTCGCCGACGCGCAGTTTCGCCAGCACGTCCTTGGGCAGAACGACGCCGAGCGAATTGCCGATCTTGCGGACCTTCAGCGTGCGGCCAACCGGCTTCGTAGGCGCTTGGGCCTGGAAGCTCGGTGACTGGGCTTCGCTGACGCCCTTGGGCTTTTCGGTGTTATCGGTCATAGCGTCTGCAATTTAAGTTATAACGCCTGTTATAACAAGGGTCCGGCCCTTTTCTTGCGTCAGGCGAGCGGTCATGACGCGTTTCGCCTATCCGCAAGAGCTCAAGCCTCTGACTTCGCTGCGTTTTATCGCGGCATTCTGGGTGCTGCTGTACCATTTCAAGGACCATCTCGGGCTCGATGTGGGCCGGCTGGGCCTGGTGGCGGACGGCTATCTGGGGGTCGATCTCTTCTTCACCCTGTCGGGCTTCATCCTGGCCCACGTCTATCTGACCAGCCTGGAGGAGCGCCGCTTCGGCTATGGCGGCTTTCTCAAGAACCGGATCGCCCGGGTCTATCCGATGCACCTTGCGGCGCTGGCGGCGATGATCGTGCTGTTCGCGGGCGCTTCGGCTGTGGGCGCGGGCGTCGGCTCGCCGGAGGCGTTCAAGTGGAGCGATCTGCCGGCGCACCTGCTGATGGTTCACGCTTGGGGGGCGACCGAAGCGGTGGGCTGGAATTTCCCGTCCTGGTCGATCAGCGCGGAATGGGCGGCCTACCTCCTCTTCCCGCTGATCGCCGCGCTGGTGGTGAAGGCGCAGCGTTGGTCCGCCGCGGTGGCGCTCGGCGCGCTCACACTTTGCGTCGCTTCGTTCTGGGCGCTTTCGAATTTGCATCAGGCGCTGCCGTGGGTCGGGCGCGACTTCTCACAGATGACGGCGCAGATCGGCGCGCTGCGGATCCTGCCGTCGTTCCTGCTCGGCGTTGCGCTCTACGCGTTCGGCCGCGACCACGCGGCGCCGAAGAGCTGGGCCTGGCCGATCGTCGCCGCGAGCGCCGGCTGGATCGTCGCGGTGACGACGCTGGGCTGGTGGGAGGGCCTCGTCTGGTTCGGCCTCGCCGGCCTGCTCTACGGCCTTGCCGAAACCTCGCGCCACGGCGTCGACGCGCCGATGAGCGGGCGCGCGTTCGTGTTCTTGGGCGCGGCGAGCTATGCGCTTTATATGATCCATCTGCCGATCGACATTGTCTGGTTTCATGCGCTGGAGCGCTTGGGCGTGACCGAAACCAGCGACCTGACCTTGCGCATCGGCGCCATGGTCGGCGTGTTCGCCGTCTGCATCATCGTGTCGGCGTTCGCGTATCTCTGGCTTGAAGAGCCGGCGCGGAAGTGGATCAGAAAGCTGGAGTTGCCGCAGTATCGCAAGGCCAAAGCCGCAGAAGCTTAGCTTCTAACGCAGAGGTGATGACCACTTCGCGCACGCCTCTGCTACTAATTTCGAGCGGAGTTGTTCGATGCGAGAAGCGGCCGGAGCAGTGATCTTGGCGACTGTCCTGACGGCTTCCGCTCTTCCGGCGCTTGCATGTAGTTGCGTGCGGTTTTCCAATGCGCGTGAGCAAGTTCGGACGACTGACGTGCTATTTATCGGACGCGCCGTCCGAACCGAACGGGATTGGTTCAATCGACATTTGATCTACACAACGTTTGTCGTCGACGAATCGCTCAAGGGCGACGTGCGTGGCCACGTTCGTGTGGCGCAAAGCGATCACACGACGTGCGCGGTCCAAACCTTTGCACGCGGCGCGCGGGTGATCGTGCTCGCCGACCGCGGTCGGCGAGGGTTGCACATCGGCCCATGTGTTTTCCCGTATTTCACGGAAGCGGAGTACCGCGCCGCGCTGCGCCCTTCATGATCAGCTCATCCCCTGCGCCACGGCCTTCAGCCGTTCGATCACGCTGAGCTTGTCGTCCGGGAAATCGGCGTCGATCCACCAGTCTTCGACTTCGCGCATGACGAGGCCCACCTTCGGGCCGGCCGGCACGCCGGCGGCCATCACTTCATCGCCGGTGAGCGGCAGTTTCGGCGGCGTCCACATCTGGCCGTGGGCGACCAGCGCGCGCCATTGCTGCGCTTTCTCGCCGCCGGCGCCGGCCCAGGCGAGCATGACGCGGTCGCGGAACGGCTGGTTGCCGAGGCGATATATGGCGCGCCGCATTTCGCGCAGCGACATGTAGGAGGTGATCTTCACGTCCGTTCCGAGCGCGGCGACGAGGCGCTCGCGTTCCTCGTTCGAGAGCTTCAGCCGGCGCGCCAAAGCGCGGGCGCTGTCCTGATCCGCGAGCGCGGCGGCGATGCGCGTCATCGGATCGGGCGTCAGCATCAGATCGGCTTCGATGCTGCAGAGCGCGTCGAGCCGGGTTTCGTTCGAGAACTCCGGCAGTGCGCGGGCGCGCGCTTCGATCGCCGTCATCCCCTCCCAAGCGGCGCGCGGATCGGGCGCGGCGAGCAGCTTCTTCACTTCCTTCCAGATCCGCTCGGCCGACAGCGTATCGAGCCCGGCGACCAGATCGGCGCAGGCGGAGAGCCCATGCGGATCGAGCGGCCCCTTCGCGTACCAGGCGTTGAAGCGGAAGAAGCGCAGGATGCGGAGGTAATCTTCGCGCAGGCGCGTGTGCGCGTCGCCGATGAAGATGACGCGGCCGGCGCGGACGTCTTCCAGGCCGCCGCTGGTGGGATCGTGCACAGCGCCCGAAGCATCGGCGTAGAGCGCGTTCATGCGGAAATCGCGCCGCTCGGCGTCCTCGTCCCACTTCTCGGTAAAGGCCACGGTGGCGCGGCGGCCGTCGGTGCTGACGTCGCGGCGCAGCGTGGTGACTTCGAACGGCCTGTGATTGATGACGACGGTGACGGTGCCGTGCTCGATGCCGGTCGGGTGCGCGGCGAAGCCGGCTTTGGCGCAGATTTCGGTGACTTGGTCCGGCGTCAGTTGCGTGGCGACATCGATGTCGTCGACCTCGCGCCCCATCAGCGTATTGCGCACGCAGCCGCCGACGAAGCGCGAACCATTCGGCCGCGCCGCTTCGAGCGCGGCGATCAGCGCTTGCGTTTCCTTGGCTTTGAACCAGGCGGTGTAGGCGATACTCGCGGTCATCGCGTGGCTCGTGGAAACTGATCAACAAATTCACGCACGCCGCTCACTGCGGATACTTCCGCACCAAATCGTGAAATCATCTGTGTGAGCTCATCCTCACTGTAGCCAAACATTGAACGATAGAACCAAGCTCGAAAATCGGTTTGAGAATGTCGATTTAGCATTTGACCGGGAAATTCTGGGTCCGGTTCTTGTCCTTCAATTGTATTCTGAAATACGATCATTCCCTTGAACTGCTCAAGCGTCCAAAGGACCGACGGTGCGGACGAGGCTGAACGAAGGGCATCGCGATAGACTGTGAACCCCTGCTCATTCGCGAACTCGCCAATAAACCGAAGCAACGCCTCCCGAGCTCCTTCGTCAATCGTGACTTTGAATTGCCGTTCCGGCGTCAGTTCGTAGAAGCCACGATGCCCGTAACCACAAGCACTTAAACCTGCGGCTAGGCCCAGCCCAAGCAACGATCGGCGCCTAAGCATACAACCGCTCCCACAGCGCCCTGATCATCCCCGCCGTCGCGCCCCAGATGAAGTGGTCGCCGTACGGCATGGCGTAATAATAGCGGGTGCGGCCTTGCCATTGCGCTTGCCGCTTTTCGTGGTTGGCGGGATCAAACAGGAAATCGAGCGGCGCTTCGAACACGCGCGCCACTTCGCGCGGATCAAGCGTCAGCGTGAAGCCCGGCTCGACCAGGCCGACGATCGGCGTGACGCGATAGCCGGTGATGGTGTCGTAGCGATCCCAGGCGCCGAGCGGCTCGATGAAGCGGCGCTCAAGCCCGATCTCTTCCATCGTTTCGCGCAGCGCCGTTTCGACCGCGCTCGCATCGCTCGCCTGCACGCGCCCGCCGGGAAACGAAATCTGCCCCGGATGCGCCGGCGTCTCCACCGAGCGCTCGGTGAACAGCATGGTCCAGCCTTCGGGCCGCTTGATGATCGGCGCCAGCACCGCAGCCGGGCGCTGTTCGGGATGATTGTCCCAATCGGGATTGAGATCGTTGTCGCTGCGCGTGCGGGCGGATTCGTCTGCGACGGCGTCGAGCGGATCGAGCTTGGTTCGGAGCAAACGTTCGAAGGCGTCGCTCATGACTCCCCCTCCCCTCGAGGGGAGGGGGTTGGGGGGCGAGGTGAAGCGCGATGCTTCGCTATCAAACGCCGACAACCCGGACCGCCGGCGCCCTCGCCGGCATCTGTTTCAGCTTGCACGAACCAATGCCGGCGAGGGCGCCGGCGGTCCGGGTCTTCCGTCGCGATTTCCAGGCACGGCGCTTCACCCCGCCCCCTGCCCCCTCCCCTCAAGGGGAGGGGATTCAATCTGCGCGTGACGCTCACAGCTTCTCGCCCATTTGCGCCAGAACCCATCGGAGCGCTTCGGCGTTGCCGCGCGCGTCATCGACGGGATTATGCGTATGCATGGTCTCGCGCCGCTTCTTGAAAGCGTTCGTGTTGAGAGGCTCGCCGCGCCGACCCGCGTCAAGATCACCAATGCGTCGCGCGCTGAAACCACCCGGATTCTCGCCAACAAACTTATGGCAATACCAGTTCCAGAATTGCCAGTCGAACGCGGGATTGTCCGACCAGAACACTGCGCGCTTGCCGCCAGTGAGAGCGTTCACCCAGGCGACGGCTTCGCGCATGACGATGTCTGGCGCGCGATAGCTCTGCTGCGTTTCATAGCTGATCCCGACAACCTCGCGCGCTTGCTGCACGCCTGCGCTCTCGATAATTGGCGCGACTTCGCCGAGAAAACCGTTGGCCGGATCACCGACGGACACCAGGCCGAATGAGATCATGTTAAAAAGGCCCGCGGCGGGCCCGTCCGACTCCACGTCGAGGACGATGTGATTATTCCATTTAGACATGAAAGTATGATCGCGACACGGCGCCAGTACGTCAAACGCTAACGCGAGCCCAACTCAAACCACTCACCTCTGCCCCCTCCCCTCAAGGGGGGGTGCGCACGTGGGATCGGATCAATCGAATCAAGGCGCGTGCGGAGAAGGGTTTCGAAATCGAGCATCACACTGGTTCGTTCGCGCCTTGGGCTCCTTTGTCAAATTCCGTCCGCGTGAACCACTGCACTGACGAGAAGCGCGGGTCAGAAACCAGAGCGCGATGAGTAGCATGCACCATGGCAATGAACTCATCCGGCGCGACGCCACCTTGATTCTCGCAGATCAGGAGCCAAGGATCGACGTACTGCAGCACGAAACCCAGAGCGCCCTTCGGCTTTGTCGCGAAGGCCCAGCCGTAAAAACTGTGTTGGACAGGAGGGAAGACTGGCACACCTTCTTCGGCTAGCTGATGGCAGAGTGCAGCGGCAATTGCGTTGCCGCCCGGCCGTTCTACGTCACCGGCAGCATTGAACACAGCGTCGTCCGCGAAGTCCGCGAAGAACGTGACGAAAGTCGGCACGGTGGTCATTCCGCGCCCAACTCCCACCAAGCTCCCCTGCTCCAAACACCCAACGTCCCCTCCCGCGCCTCGCTCCACTCCACCAGCTCATAGAAGGGCGCGCGGAGGACGCGCGCATCTAACCTCCCGCGCACGAGCACGTACGGCCGTGGCTCACCATCGCGCATCGCGACGCGCAGCGGATGCGCTGGCCCGCACTCGACCACATCGCCGACATTCGTCTTGAACACGATCGTCTGCTCGCGCCCCTCGCCGACGCGATCGGCGCGCACAGCGACGAACGGCGCATCTTCCACGCGCACGATGATCTTCTCCACTGGCGTGACGAGATAGGTTTGGCCGTCTTCGTCCTTGCGCAGGATCGAGGCGAACAGGCGCACCAAAGGTTCGCGCGCAATGCGCGTTCCGGCGTGCTTCCACGTGCCGTCGGCGAGGATCTCCATGCCGATGTCGCCGCAATGGGTGGGGTTCCATTTGTCGACGGGCGGCGGGCCCCGAGAACCAGAGTTGGCGCTGCCGCCGGCCTCCCTCTTGAGCAGGGCCAGCAATTGCTCCAGGGACGTGGGGTTATCAGGCGCCGTCATATTTTAGCCCCCAACTACGCGAGCTTCGCCCCCATGAGCAATCACGACAATCCGGAAGCGTTGGTGGCCGAGGCCGAGGCCGCGGGCGAAGCCTTGGCGCGGGTGCGCGCCGAGATCGGCAAATCCGTGTTTGGCCAGGAGCGGGTAATCGAGCTGACGCTCGCCGCCGTGCTCGCTGGAGGCCACGTGCTGCTGGTCGGCGCGCCGGGCCTCGCCAAAACGCGGCTGGTCGAAGCGATGGCGCGGGTGCTGGGGCTCGATTGGGCGCGGGTGCAGTTCACGCCGGACCTGATGCCGGCGGACATTCTGGGCTCCGAGGTGCTGGATCAGGACGAAGCGGGCCGGCGTCACTTCCGCTTCGTCAAAGGTCCGATCTTCACGCAGCTACTGATGGCGGATGAAATCAACCGCGCCTCCCCGCGCACACAATCGGCGCTGCTGCAAGCGATGCAGGAGCATCACGTCACCGTCGCCGGCGCGGCGTACGATGTGCCGCGCCCGTTCCATGTGCTGGCGACGCAGAACCCGATCGAACACGAAGGCGCTTATCCGTTGCCGGAAGCGCAGCTCGATCGCTTCCTGCTGCAAGTCGACGTGCCGTATCCGGACGCGGAGATCGAACGGAAGATTTTGATCGAGACGACGGGGCTGGAGGATGAGCAGCCGGAGACCATTCTCAATGCGGAGTCGCTGATGCGACTGCAGCGGCTGGTGCGCACGATGCCGGTGGGTGAGAAAGTGCTGGCTTCGATCTTGGAGCTGGTGCGTTCGGCGCGGCCGGGTTCGAGCACGGATCAACGGGTGAACCAGCACGTCGCGTGGGGGCCGGGACCGCGCGCGGGACAGGCTTTGATGCTGGCGGTGCGTGCGCGTGCGCTGCTGCGCGGACGCTTGGCGCCGGCGGTCGATGATGTCGCTGCGCTGGCGCGGCCGGCGCTGGTGCATCGGATGCAGCTCAGCTTCGGCGCGCGCGCGGAAGGTTTGGATATCGATAGCTTGGTGGATGATCTGGCGGAGCGCGCGGCTTGAGTGTGATGCGCGCTCTTTCTCCCCCGCCCCCTCGCGGGGCGGGGGTCGGGGGGCGCGGGGCGTTCAAACGATCAGGCGCCTGCTTGTTTGCACGCCCCCCCTCCGGCCGCTTCGCGGCCACCTCCCCCGCAAGGGGGGAGGTTCTCCGTGTCTAACTCCCCGCGCCTCGACGCGCTCAATCTCGCCGGCGATCTGCCGGGCGTGCTGCTGGACGCAAAGCGGCTCGCCGCGAGTGCGCCGGGCGTGCATGGGCGCAGGCGCGCGGGGCAAGGGGAAGATTTCTGGCAGTATCGCGATCACCGTGCTGAAGACGGCGCGCGGTTGGTGGATTGGCGGCGTTCGGCGCGCGGCGATCGGTTCTTCGTGCGCGAGCGCGAGCGCGAAGCGGCGCAGACGGCGTGGTTCTGGATCGATCCTGACGCCGGCTTCGACTGGAGCAGCAACCCAGCGCGGCCGACGAAGCTCTACCGCGCGCGCACGATGGCGCTTGCGTTGGCGATTCTGCTCTCGCGCGGCGGCGAGCGTGTCGGGGCGTTGGGACAGCAGCCGCGGCGCGGCGCGCGGGCGGTGGATCGCCTGGCAGTGGATTTGTTGCAGCCGGTGCGCGATGTCGAAGCGCCGAGCAATTCCAGCATCGTGTTCTTCAGCGACTTCTACGCGCCGGTCTCGGCTTGGCGCGAGCGCTTGCTTTCGTGCGCGCGCGCCGGCGCGAGCGGCGCACTGGTGATGATCGCCGATCCGGCGGAGGAAGACTTTCCGTTCCGCGGGCGGACGCTATTTCAGGCGCCCGGCCGCGGCGGCGAAGTGCTGATCGGCCGCGCCGAAGCGGCGCAAGCGACCTACGCCGAGCGCCTGGCGCAGCAGCGGCGCGACATCCGCGCGCTCGGCGCCGAGTTCGGCTTTCCGGCGCTGCTGCATCGCACCGACCACAACGCGGCGCCCGCGCTTTCAATGCTGATCGCGTTCGTTTCGGAGCGCTACGGGTGACGGAGTCTTTGCGATGACTCTGGGCCCGATCCTGTTCGGCGCGCCGTGGGCGCTGGCCGCGCTCGCTGCGTTGCCGGCGCTCTGGTGGCTGATGCGCGCGACGCCGCCGCCGCCGCAGCGCACGCAGTTTCCGCCGACGCGGCTCTTAGAAGGCGTGCGCACGGAAGATCAGAGCCGTGAGCGCGCGCCGTGGCAGCTGGTGCTGTTCCGCGCGCTCGCGGCGGCGCTGCTGATCTTGGCGTTCGCGCGGCCATCGCTGGCGCCGAGCGCGGCGGAGAGCGCGCAGGGCGGGCGCACCTTGATCGTGATCGACGACGGCTGGACTTCGGCGCCGTTCTGGAGCGACACGCGCGCGGCGGGCGTTGCGGCGGCGACGCAAGCCGAGCGCACCGGCGCGCCGGTATTTTTGTTGCTCACCGCGCCGAGCGCGCGCCCGCGCGATCCGGGCGAAGCGATGACGGCGGCCGATGCGAAAGCTGCGATCGGCAGGCTGGAGCCCCAGCCGTGGCGACCCGACCGCGCGCAAGCGGCCGAGCGCCTGGCGCAGACGCAAGGACGGTTCGACCGCATCGTCTGGATCACGGATGGGTTGAACGACGACGGCGCCCGCGCTTTGGCGGCGGAGCTGCAGCGGCGCGGGCCGGTGACGGCGCGGCTGCCGACGCAAACGGCGCGGGCGCTCGTCGGCGGATCGGTGACGCCGCAGGGCGTGGTGGCCGACATTCGCCGCGCGAGCAGCGGTTCGCCGATCGTGGCGATCGCGGCGGAGACGGCGGAAGGCCGTTCGCTCGGCGCCGCCGAAGCGCGCTTCGCCGGCGACGCGACGAGCACGTCTGCGCGCATCGAGCTGCCGCCGGAGATCGCCGCGCGCGCGGCGCGCGTGCGCATTGTCGGCGAGCAGAGCGCGGGCGCGGTGAAGCTGTTGCCGGCGGGCGCGGGGCGGCCGTTCGTCGGCCTCGTCGATGCGGGCGGCGCGGGACAGCCGCTCTTGTCCGAACTCTTCTATGTCGACCGCGCGCTGCAGCCGTATGCGAGCTTGCAGCGCGGTTCGATCAGCCAATTGATCGACGCGCGCGCGCAAGCGCTGATCCTGCCCGATGCCGGCCGGGTCGCGCCGACCGACGCCGGCGCGCTCGAACGCTGGATCGAAGACGGCGGCTTGCTGGTGCGTTTCGCCGGGCCGCGGCTTGCGAACGACGCCGACGATTTGCTGCCGGTGCGTTTGCGCCCCGGTTCGCGTTCGCTCGGCGGCGCGCTGGCGTGGGAGACGCCGCTCGCCATTGCTCCGTTTCCGGCGGACTCCCCCTTCGCCGGCATTGCGCCGCCGCCGGACGTGAACGTGCGCCGGCAAGTGCTGGCCGAACCCGCTTCGCTCGAAGAGGCGCGCGTCTGGGCGACGCTCTCTGACAATTCCCCCTTGGTGACCGCGCAGGCGCGCGGACGCGGCCTCGTCGTGCTCTTCCATGTGAGCGCGACGCCGGATTGGTCCGACGCGCCGCTCTCTGGCTTGTTCGTCGAACTGCTGCGGCGGACGCTGGCGTTCGCGGCGCGGCCGGACGGGGCCGGCGAACGCGAGATCACCGGCGGGCCGTTCACGGCGCAGCGCCTGCTCGACGGCTTCGGAACGCTTGCGCCGGCGCCGCCGGATGCGGAGCCGATTGCGCCGGACGCGTTCGCCTTGGCGGTCGCTTCGCCTGAGACGCCGCCGGGCCTCTACGAGCGCGCCGGCGTCAGCGCCGCCATCGATGCGGCGCGGCCGGCGGAAACGTTGGAGCCGCTGGCGCTGCCCGGCGGGATCGCGCGCCAAAGCCTGGGCGGCGTGATCGAGCGGCCGCTGTCCGGCTGGCTGTTCGGCGCGGCGGCGTTGATGTTGACGATCGATCTGCTGATCGCGCTGTTTCTGTTCGGCAAGCTGCCGCGCCTGCTGAAGCCGAGCGCGGCGGCGCTGATCGCGTTCGCGCTGATCGGCGGCGAAGCAGAGGCGCAGACGCGGCGGGACGATCCGACACAAACGCTGCGGCTCGCTTATGTGCGCACCGGCGATGCGCGCGTCGATCGCACCTCTGCTGCGGGGCTGGAGGCGCTGTCGCAAATTCTGACAGAGCGCACTTCGGTGGAGCCGGGGCCGCCAGTGGCGATCGATCTCGCGCGCGACAATCTCGCCGCTTATCCGTTTCTCTACTGGCCGGCGCCCTCTTCGCCGCAGCGGCTCTCCGACGCGGCGCTCGCGAACGTCGATCATTATCTCGCCATCGGCGGGCTGCTTCTCGTCGATACACGCAACGCCGCGAGCGGCGGGCGCGGGCGGCCGGCGGCGACGATGCTCGCCGGCGTCGACGTGCCGCCGCTGCAGCAGGTGACGACTGAGCACGTGGTGGCGCGCGCCTTCTATCTGATGCGCAGCTTCCCGGGGCGCACACAAGCGACCACGCTCTGGGCCGAAGAGGCGAGCGCGGCGGAATCGCGCGACGGCGTCGCCGCGATCTTCATCGGCGACGGCGATTGGGCCTCGGCCTGGGCCGGCGACGTGGGAAGCGCGCGTCAGCGTGAGCTTTCGCTGCGTTTCGGCGTCAACATCGTCATGGTGGCGCTGACCGGCAATTACAAAGCCGACCAAGTGCACGTGCCGGCGCTGCTCGAACGGATGGGACGCGAGTGATCGGCGCTTGGCGCATCGGGCTGGATCCGGCGTTGCCGACGCCGGCGCTGATCGCGCTGGGCGTGCTCGCGCTTGCGTCGCTCGCGTTCTATCTCTGGCGCGGCGGCGGCGCGCCGATCCTGCGCGCGCTTGGGCTGGCGTTTGTTTTTCTCGGGCTGATGCAGCCGCAATGGGTGCGCGAAACGCGCGAGCCGGCGGAAGACATTGCGCTCGTCGTCGTCGATCAAAGCGAGAGCCTCGGGCTTGCCGGACGCCGCGAGGCGGCGCGGGCGGCGGGCGATGCGATGGCGGTCGCGCTGGCGCGCGAGCCGGGGCTCGAAGTGCGCGTGCGCGAAACGCGCGGCGGGCCGGATGGGACGATGATCACATCGGTGATCGAAGATGCGCTGAGCGATGTCGCGCGCGACCGCATCGGCGGCGTCGTTGTGATCACCGACGGCCAAGCCGCCGATCCGCCAGCCGAGCCGAACCGATTGCGCGAGCTTGGGCCGGCGCACATCCTCATCGTCGGCGATCCCGAGCGCGGCGACCGGCGGCTCGAATTGGTGTCGGCGCCCACATTCGGCATCGTCGACGAGCCGATGCGGATCACGGCGCGGGTAATCGACGAAGGCTTCAATGCGCCTGTCCGCGTCAGCGTCAGCATCGACGGCGTGCGCGTGACGCAGACGACCGCGCGCGCGAACCAGGAATTCTCGATCAATGTGCGCCTGCCCAAGCGCGGGCGCAACATGGTGGTGGTGGAGGCGGAAGAAGGCCCGCGCGAGATCACGCTGGCGAACAATCGCGCCGCGTTCGCGGCGAACGGCGTGCGCGACCGGCTGCGCGTGCTCTTGGTGACTGGCGAGCCGCATCAGGGCGCGCGGGTGTGGCGCAATCTGCTGAAGAGCGATCCGGCGGTGGATCTGGTTCACTTCTCGATTCTGCGGCCGCCGGACAAGCAAGACTTCACGCCGCTCAACGAGCTGGCTTTGATCCCCTTCCCGACCGAGGAATTGTTCGAGCGGCGGCTCAACGAATTCGACCTCATCATTTTCGACCGCTATCGCCGGCGCGGCATCTTGCAGGCGTACTATTTCGCCTCGATCGCGCGACGGGTGGAGCAAGGCGGGGCGCTGCTGATCACCGCGAGCGAAGCGGAAGCGGGCGTCGAAGGCATTCATCGCACCGCGCTCGCCGGCATTCTGCCGGCGCAGCCGACGGGCAATGTGTCGACGACGCCGTATCGCCCGGCGCCGACAGCGCTCGGGCGGCGCCATCCGGTGGTGCGCGGCTTGCCGTCGCCGGAGCGCTGGGGGCGCTGGACGGTGCAGGTCGAAGCGCAGGCGACGGGCGGGCAGACGGTGCTGCAGGGCGCCGGCGGCGCGCCGCTGCTGACGCTCGATCGCGCGGGCAACGGACGCGTCGCGCAGCTCTGGTCCGATCAGCCGTGGTTGTGGGCGCGCGGCTATGACGGCGGCGGACCGCACGGCGAGTTGCTGCGGCGACTCGCGCACTGGCTGATGCAGGAGCCGGAGCTGGAGGACGAGCGGCTTTCGCTTGAGCCCGGGCCGCGTGGTCTCGAGATCGAACGTTCGACGCTGGCGGCGGGCGTGGCGCCCGTCGAGATCATCGCGCCTTCGGGCGCGCGATCGACGGTTGCGCTTGGCGAAAGCGCGCCGGGACTATTCACCGGCGAAGCGGATGCCGAGGAGCAAGGCTTGTACGAAGCGCGCAGCGGCAATCTCCGCGCGTTCGCCGCGGTGGGGCCGCTCAATCCGCGCGAGGCGGCGGCGCTTGCGGCCGATCCGGATATTCTGCGCCCGTTCGCCGAGGCGACCGGCGGCAGCGTTTTTCTCACCGGCGAAGACGGACGGCGTTTGCCGGACGTGCGGCGCATCGATCGCGGCGCGCGCGCCAGCGGCGGCGACTGGATCGGCATCGAACGCAACGGTGCTTATGTCGTGCGCGCCGCGCGGGCGAGCCCGCTCGGGCCGGGCTGGCTTTGGGCCGTGATCGGCGTTGCGCTGCTGATGCTGGGCTGGCGGCGCGAGAGCGCGTGAGGCTCAGTACGCGCGGCGGCGGGCGAGCGCGAAGAACGCAAGCGCCGCCAGCAGCAGAGCGACGCCGATCCACGGCAGCAGCTCGCTCCAGCTCAGGCCGAGGATGATGGCGTCGTGCCCGCCGACGGACTCGGCGCCGGAGGGCGGCGGCGTTTCCACACCGGTTGGCGCTTGCGCTTCGGTGCTGGCCGGGGGCTGCGCATCGGGCGCGCTGCTTTCCTCGCCTTCGAGGATTTGCGAGCCCACGGCGGCGCCGCCGCCGGCGGCCGTCGTCGCCCCGGCGCCGTTGAGCGCCGCTCCGGTCGCGCCGCGCTCGCGTTCAGGCAGCGGGGTGAACGCGCCGTCGCCCGACTGCGCGCTGCTCTGACGGCGCTGCACCGAATTGGACAGCTGCACGTACGTCCCGGCGTCGACCTCGCCTGTGCCAGTCATGCCGCTGCTCAGTTGGAAGCTGCGCACGGCGTTGGCCGAGCCGGAGCCGAACTTGCCGTCGACGCCGCTCGATGCGTTGAGCAAGCCGAGATCGGCGAGCAGAAGCTGCACGTGGCGATCTCGGCCTTCGGCGACGACGGCGCGGCGCGCTTTCACGATTCCGAGTCCCGTCGCTTCGGCCCGGAACACCGGATCGTCGAACAGATGCGCGCCCAAATCCCAAGCGGTCAGCGTGAAGGTGAAGCCGTTGAGCTGGAGCGTCAGCGGCAATCGTAAGTCCCAAGCGTCCTGACGAATGAGATCGAGGAAGCAATCCATCCGATAGACGGTGCGCGGCAGCAGCGCATTGCTGTGCCCGGCGAGCCAAGCGCGGCGTTCGCTCAGATAGGCGGCGATCCATTGCCTCTCGTTCTGAGCGCTAGGCTGGCCGGCGACATTGCTCGCACGACCCTTCATCGCTTCCCAGGAGCCGTGCACGAAACTGTCGTACACGACCGCGCAGCCGAGCGGCGTGACGAAGCCGCACGCCTGCGCCTCCCGCAAGGCTGGCCCCATGTAATGGTGATTGAAATACTCATCCTGCGTGCGCTGCATCACCGGATCGGCGGCCGCTTCGCGGAGCACGGCGACGAGCGCATCGTCATGATCGAGCGCCCGATCCTCCGCCTGCATCTGCGGCAAATACGGGCGCAACCGATCCGCGCATTGAGCGCCGTCGGCGCTGCAATATTGCGAGATGAGCCGGTGCAGCGAGCCGCTGACCAGCGCGGCCTGGTGCTTGCCGTAGCTCAAGCCGCCGCGGTCCTGTGCGCTGCGGGCGATCGCATCGTATTTGCCGGGCGAGTTGGTCTCGAACAAGGAGACGATCGCGTCGATCGTCCCGATCTCGATCGGCGACAGGCGTGAGCCTTCGTCCGACATCGCAGCCTCCCCCGAAATTGCGCTTGGCGTTAATCTATATTACGACTGGCGGCGCGCCAACGCGGAAGTTGGGCAGCCGTGAAGGCGGCGTGGCGCTGGAGGGGGGCCATGCTCAACAGCCCGTTGTTTCAGCTCGCCTTGGCGCTGCTGCTCGTTTTTCTGGTGATGGCGGGCCTCGTCAGCCTGGTTCAGCAATTCGTCGTCGAAGGCTTTCGGCTGCGGGCGCGAACGTTGCGCAGCAGCATCACCAAGCTCTTGAGCGACAAGACCTACAAGGACGAGATCGCCAAACGTTTCTATCGCCATCCGATGACCGCGGCGCTTTCGGGCGGACGGGCGCAGACGACCTGCATGGAGCCGGACACGTTCGTCGTCGCCTTGGCGAGCGCGGTGCAGCCGAGCTGGTCGAACGGCGATCCGGTGCTTGCGCTGCCGGCGTCCGTGGCGGCGCTGCGCGATGGCGACCTGAAGCAGCGGCTACAATTGGTGCTGCCTGCGGCGGGCGCATCGCGCGATGAAATCGCGACCGCGGTGAAGGCTTGGTTCAACACCTCGGCGCAGAAGATGTCCGACCGCTTCAAGGCGGATTGCACGGCGCTGTCGTGGGCCGTGGCGGCGGTGCTGACCATCACGCTGAACGTGAGCACGATCGAAATCGGCAAGCGGCTGCAGGCGAACGACGACATGCGCGCCGCACTCGCCTCGGTGACGCCGGAGCTGGCGCAATCGCAGGCGGCGTTCACGACGCTGGCGACGCAGCCGGCGGCGCCGGATGGCGAAACGGCCGCTGCGGAGACGGGCGCAGACCCCGCACTCAGCGCGCAAGAAGTGGTGACGCTGTTGACGATCGCGCGCTGCGCCGGCGGCGATAGAGACATTCCTGTCGGCTGGCCGTGGATGGCGGACGTGGCCGAGCGGATTCGCGGCGGCGTCGACACCTCGGCCAATGCGGCCTGCGCGGCGGCGCAAGAGCGGGTGGCGCCCGGCAGCCAACTCGCACAACGGCTCACGGTGCTGCAGGCGGCTTCGCAGCAGGTCGCGACGGCGGATCTCACCGTGCAAGCCGCGCCCGTGTATGGGCCGGACTTCGAGCGCAATGGCGTGCTCGAGGTGTTGCTGGGCTGGCTGATCACGATCGTCGCCGCGGCCCAAGGCGCGCCGTTCTGGTTCGACGCGATCCAGCGCATCGTCGGCCGGCGCTAGGGTTTCGGCGCGCCGATCTCGCCGCGGACCTTGTCGAAGCCGCCGGGGCGGAGTTCGAGCCAGAGCAGACGTTTCGGATCGACCGGGCCGGGCAAACCGATGCGGCCCTCGGGCGCGACGCTGAAACCGGCCGGACGGAAGAAGCGCTCGGCGCCGACGAGCGCGATGCCGGAGCCGCCGACGCTGCGGCAGGCGGCGATGGCGTCGCGCACCAAGGCAAGGCCGAGGCCGGCGGCTTGCGCGGCGGGATCGACGGCGAGCGGACCCAGAAAATAGAGCGGCGCGCCCGCTTCGACGCGCCAAATGCGGCAAACGCCGATGACCTCGCCTTCGGAGTCGAGCGCGACGCGCGAGAGCCAAGGCTCCAGCATCGCGCCGCGCTCGCGCACGCGTTCGCTGGTCTTGGCGAAGCGGCCGGGGCCGAAAGCGCGGTCGAGCACGCGCTCGATTGCGGCGGCGTGTTCGGGTTTTTCGGCGACGAGCGTGTGGGCCAACGGAGGGTCTGGGTTCTAAGTGCTAGGTTCTGGGGAGGCGCATGAAGCACAAAGCGCGACGCTCTCCAACGAAAACCTAGAACCTGTTGCAGGCTGGGGCGGACGCGGTCCATACGGCTTGCGCCTTGGCCGCGCTTCGCATCCCTTCCCTCGACATCTTCCGGCATCGGCTGTTCGCCCAGTTCTGGGCGGGGCGGATGTTCGCCAGCATGGCGGTGCAGATCCAATCGACGGCGATGGGCTGGCAGGTCTATGACGCCGCGCGCGCCGCCGGGCAGAGCATCGCCGAAGCGGCGTTCGTGCTGGGGCTCGTCGGGCTCGCGCAATTTCTGCCGCTGCTGTTTCTCTCGCTGTTCGGCGGCCAGGCGGCGGACCGCTACAATCGCCGTCTCATCCTTACGGCTTGCATCGTCGCCAAGGCGCTGATCGTGCTGTGGCTGGCGCTGGCTTCGAACATGGGGCCCGAGATCGTCATTCCGGCGGTGTTCGCCGCGGCCATCAGCGCCGGGATGATCAACGCCTTCATGCCGCCGGCGGCGAGCGCCCTTTTGCCGATGCTGCTGCCGCGCGAGGCGCTGCCGCCGGGAATCGCCTGGTCCTCGCTCGCGTTCCAGTTTTCGCTGATCGTCGGGCCAGCGATCGGCGGCCTGCTCTATGGCGGCGGGCCTGTCGTTCCCTATCTCACCGCTTTCGTGCTGGCTTCGATCTCGGCTGTGCTGATGCTCACGCTGAAGCCGCCGCCGCAAGAGCCGGTGAAGGACGCGCGCACGATCGGCATGATCGTCGAAGGACTGCATTACGTCTGGCGCAACAAGATCGTGCTCGGCGCGATCTCGCTCGATCTTGTCGTGGTGCTGCTCGCGGGCGCGGTGGCGCTGCTGCCGGTGTTCGCGCGCGACATCCTCAATGCGGGGCCGAGCGAGCTCGGCGTGCTGCGTTCGGCGATGGGCGTCGGCGCGGCGGCGGTGGCGCTGTGGCTCGCGGTGAAGCCGCTGCGGGCGCGGGTGGGCCTGTGGATGTTCGGCGCGACGATCGCGTTCGGACTGGCGACGATCGTGTTCGGGCAATCGAAATATCTTTGGCTGACGGCGGCGGCGCTCGCGGTCGCGGGCGGGGTCGACATGATCTCCGTGTACGTGCGCCAGAGCCTGATCCAACTGGCGACGCCGGATGCGATGCGCGGGCGCGTGGCGGCGGTGAGCTTCGTCTTCATCTCGGCGTCGAACGAGTTCGGTGATTTCGAAGCCGGGCTGATGGCGCGCATTTTCGGACCGGTGCTGGCGGTGACGATCGGCGGCGTGGCGGCGGTGGCGGCGTCGGTGTGGTGGATGCGGCTCTTCCCGGAGCTGGCGAAGGCGGACGGATTCGAGCCGAAGACTTGAGGCGCTCCACGCGCGCAGCACTTGCGGCCGCGGCGAACGTCCTGTTCGGCGCGGGGGCGGGCGTGCGGGGCCGTGGGGGTTGCATCAAGACGTGTCGGCGCACGTGACGTCGGGCGCGGCGGCGACGCTGGACAGAGACGCGTGCGGGGGACGCACGGCCAGCATCGGACAGGTGCGCGTCATGCCGCGGCGCAGGCGATGGATGATGCGGCGCGCAAGGCGGTCGATATTGGCGAGCGCCTCGACGATGCGGGCGAAACGCTGCGCCAGGTTCGGATGCTTCAGCGCTTTGCGCAGCGCCGAACCGAACACGGTGCGCCGATAATGGCCGCGGCGGATGCGGCGGGTGAAACCGGGCGCCGCATAGTTGCGCAGCGGCCGGACGTTGAGCCGGTGCATCAGCTGGTGGCCGCGGCCAATGATGAGCCAAGAGACGACGTAGGCGATGCGGTCGAGTTCGAGCCAGCGAAACCGCCGGCGGATGTGACGCCGGTTGACGCGCACAGCCTCGCCGAACAGCGTCGCGCCGATCCACGCGAGCGTCAGCCACGCCCAGGCGGCGAGCCGGGCGAGCTTTCGCTCTGCTGCTGGAGTGGATCGGATGAGTTTCATGCGCGGCATTCTACGCCCGCTGAAGCGCGGTCGGATTGAATCGCCCTCGCTTTCCGCGCGGGCGTTGATTGGATGAGGATTTCACCTGCGAATTGGGGGGATAGAAACCGCGCCTATCCGCGCATCCGCCATCCAGCGGGCGCTGGCGCCCTCTGAATCTGGGTTCTCGCTGACGCGCGCCCCAGATGACGGCGCGCAGCGCTGGAAAAGCGCAGCTCTTCACCCTTTCTCCCCCTACCCGCGACCCGCGCGGGCGGCTAAAGCCTCCACCCTTCGGAGGACATCATGGGCGTGCTGGACGGGAAGGTCGTCGTCGTCACCGGCGGCGGCAACGGCATCGGTAGGGAGTGCGCGCTGCTGGCGGGGCGCGAAGGCGCGGCCGTGGTGGTGAACGATCTCGGCGGCGGGCTGAAGGGCGGCGATGCGGGCTCAGCTGGTCCGGCCGAAGAGGTCGCCAAGGAAATCCGCGCCGCGGGCGGCAAGGCGATCTCCAATTCCGACAGCGTCGCCGACTATGACGCGGTCGCGGCGATGTTCGAGCAGGCCAAGAAAGAGTTCGGCGGCCTGCACGCGGTGATCAATCCGGCCGGCATCCTGCGCGACGGCATGTTCCACAAGATGCCGCCCGAGGACTGGAAAGCGGTGGTCGACGTGCATCTGCACGGCGCCTTCAACGTGACGCGCGCCTCGATCGAGCATTTCCGCGAGCAGCAGGACGGCAGCTACGTTCTGTTCACATCCACTTCAGGTCTGATCGGAAATATCGGTCAGGCGAATTACGCGGCCGCCAAGCTGGGTGTGATGGGACTTTCGCGGATCATCGCGATGGAGAATGCGGGCAAGAACGTGCGCTCGAACATCATCGCGCCATTCGCCTGGACACGGATGATCGCCTCGATCCCGGTGAAGGACGAAGCGAGCGCGGCGCGCGTCGAACGTTTCAAGAAGAACATGCGCGCCGATCAGGTGGCGCAGCTCGCGGTGGCGCTCTGCGCCCACGGCGCGAAGGACACGACCGGCCAGATCTTCGCCGTGCGCGGCAATGAGGTGTTCCTGTTCAACCAGCCGCGGCCCGTGCGCGGCATGGCGCGGATCGAAGGCTGGAGCCCGCAGACGCTGATCGACCATGCGCTGCCGGCGATGAAGGCGAACTACACCGATGTCGGCGCGAGCGCCTCGGTGTTTCCGTGGGATCCGGTGTGACGCGGACGCTCGCCTTCCTTGCGCTCGCCTTGACGCTCGCCGCCTGCGCGACGAGCGAACCGGCTGCGCCGGCGGCGTCCTATCTCGCCGGCACGAGCTGGCGGCGCGTGGACGACTTGAACGCCAACCCGCACGGCGCGACGATGGCGTTCACCGAGAACGGCGCGTCGGGCGACACGAGCTGCAATCGCTGGTTCGCAGCGGTGACCCATTCCGGGGAAACGCTGCGCTTCGGCGGCATCGGCACGACGCGACGGGCGTGCCAGACCGAGATGCAGGCTGCGACGGAGCGCAGCTTCCTCGATGTGCTGCGCAGAGCCCGCTACGCCCATTACGATCAGCAAGCGCTCGTGCTGCTGGATGGAGAGCAACAGGTCATCGCGAGGTTCGACGCCGAATGATCCGGTCATTGGCGCTCGCCCTCATGTTGGCGGTTTCGGCGTGCGCGGAGCAACAGGCGGCGCCGCAGCCGACGCCGCCGCCGGTCGTGCAGCTCAACCGCACGCAATGGATCTCGACCGAGGGCGGGCTGAACGCGCCGACGCTCGAGTTCATCGACTCGCGCGCAAACGGCCATACCGGCTGCAACCGCTTCTTCGCGCAGGTGGAGCTGAACGGGCCTTCGATCCGGTTCGGCGGCATCAGCACGACCCGGCGCGCCTGCTCGCCCGATCTGATGGAGCTGGAGCAGAATTTCGTGTCGCGGCTCGAAGGGGCGAGGTTCGTGCGGGTCGACGCCGACGCGCTGGTGCTGCTCGATGTGAACAATGTCGAGATCGCGCGATTTGGGCGGCGAGGGCGGGAGTAGGGAATTGGGAATTGGGTGGTGTGAGGCCCCGCCCTACTCCCTCCTCCCAACTCCCTATTCCCCTTAAGGCGTCGGCGTCGGGCCGATCTCGACCAGCGGCAGCGTGCGCGGGCAGCGCGAGCGCTCTTCGCCGCCGCAATTGGCGACCTGCACTTCCGTGGCGCCCGGCGCGAACACGACCAGCCATTGCTGGTTCGGGTCCATGCGCGTGGCGGTGCGAAGTTCGCCGCACTGCACCGAGATCACGAGCGAACCGACATACGGGCCGTAAGCGCTGTTCGGATCGATGTTCGGCGGGATGACGCCGCGCGATTCCGTTCCGCGCACCGCTTGGCAGGGCGGCTGCGATTCTGGGTGGGCTTGCTGATAAGCCGCCAGCTGGGTGGTGGCGAAAACGAGTTGGTTCTCAGGCGCCATCGCCTGCACCTGCTCCATCAGGCCTTGCGGCGCGGCGGGGGCCGCCGGGGCTTCAGTGTCGGCCGTCTGTTGGCCGCAGGCGGCGAGCGCGAGCGCGGCGGCCGTCAGGGCGAAATGGCTCAGCTTCATGGATGGTCCCTCCGTTGCGGCTCTGTGAAGCCTCCGGCGCGATTGACGTCAAGCGGGAGAGCGACGGGCGGTGTAAAAGCTGTGCCTTGAGGGCGCGCGGGGCCAGCCCACATTGGACGGCGAAGAGGTGATCCGATGATCGAGAAACGTCCGTTCGACAGTCTTGGCCGCCATGACGCCGATTGGCTGGCGGCGCGCTACCATTTCAGCTTCGCCGGCTATCACGATCCGGACCGCGTGCATTGGGGCGCGCTCAGGGTCTGGAACGACGACACGATCCAGCCGAAGACCGGCTTTCCGCCGCATCCGCACTCGGACATGGAGATCATCACGTACGTGCGCTCCGGGGCGATCACGCACCAGGATTCGATGGGCAACAAGGGCCGCACCGTCGCCGGCGACGTGCAGGTGATGAGCGCGGGCTCGGGCGTGACGCACGCGGAGTACAATCTCGAGGACGAGCCAACGACGATCTATCAGATCTGGATCATCCCGAAGGAGCGCGGCGGCAAACCGTTCTGGGGATCGGCGCAGTTTCCGAAAGGCGATCGCGCCGGCGCGCTGGTGACGCTGGCGTCCGGATTTGACAAAGATCAAGCGGAGGGCGCGCTGCCGATCCGGCAGGATGCGCGCGTGCTCGCGGCGACATTGGAGCCAGGACAGAGTGTCGATTACGCGCTGACGCCCGGGCGGCATGCGTATGTGGCGCTGGCCAAGGGCGAGGCGCGCGTCAACGGCGTGACGCTCGGCGCGCGAGATGGAGCGGCGATTACAGATGAAGCGGGCATCCGCATCGAAGCGGATGGCGAAAGCGAGATCGTTCTGGTCGACGCGCCGTAGCTGAACACAACGTCAGGTTCCTGCATGCACGCAGACCGATAGGAAGCGGCAATAGACGCAGGCGCGCAGCGCGCTTTCTCTCCGACAGCCGATGAAATTTACCTCGCATTTGCGGTTGCAGGTGTTTGTCGAAGGCTTGGGGGAGGTTCGAAGACCATGACGTCGCTGAGCGATCTGCACGTGCTCATCGTCGACGACAGCCGACAGATGCGCCATGTGCTGCGCTGTCTGCTGCGGGCTGTCGGCATCTACGCCGTATCCGAAGCAGAGACTGCGAACGCGGCGCTTGCGATCATGCGGGCGGGCCCGGTCGATCTCGTTTTGCTCGACTGGAAGATGGCGCCGATCGACGGACTCTCGTTCGCGCGCATAGTGCGCTGGAGCCCGACGAGTCCGAACCCGTACGTCCCCATCCTCATGCTGACGGCGCACACCGAAGCCTCGCGCGTCGCGGCGGCGCGGGATGCGGGCGTCACCGGCTTCGTCAAGAAGCCGATCAGCGCGCGGATGCTGTTCGACCGCATCAGCTTCGCGCTGACCGACACGCGCATGTTCGTGCGCACCGAGGATTTCTTCGGCCCCGACCGGCGACATGGCGCGATCAAGGGCTATGCCGGTCCGTTCCGCCGCAGCACCGACGCCCGGACGGAGACGGCGGAGACGTTCGACGTCGATGATTTGCGCTGGAGCGCGTGAACTGCAGGCGGCGCTTGCGCGCGGGCGAGAGCTTGCGCACGGTCGGCCAGGTCTTTGCGCGGGGACGAATGATGATCCGGATTGCCGCTGTCGTGCTGCTGATGCTGCCGCTGGGTTCGTGCCTGGCCGGCGCTGTGGTCGGCGCCGCCGTGGACGTGACCGGCGCTGTCGTCGGCACGACGGTGAAGACGACCGGCGCCGTGATCGACGCCGCCATTCCTGACGGCGACGACGAGGACGAAGACGACGACGATCGCGCCGGCAAATGAGGCGCGGCGGCGCGTTTCTTGTGACGTGAACGTGAATGGCGCTCGCGCAACGCGCGGGGCATACTCCGATCGGTAAGATTGGGAGTCGCAGACATGCGTGTTGTCTCAATGCTCGTCGGCGTCAGCGCGCTTGCTTTTGCGCACGCAGCCGCAGCGGCGCCGGTTTCGCTCGCGCCGATCTCCTTCTCGCCCGAGTTCCAGACCGATCTCGAAGAAGAGTACGGCGTGCGCGAGGGCGAAATCCTGCAGACGGCCGTGCGCGAAGCGGTCGCGGCGGAACTGCAAAGCCGCGGCGCCACGGTCGACGGCGCCGGCGGGCTGACGATCGAGATCTCGATCGTCGACGCCGATCCGAACCGGCCGACGATGCAGCAGCTCGCCGACCAGCCGGGACTCGACAGCATCCGCTCGATCTCGATCGGCGGCGCTGAACTGCGCGCAGTGCTGCGCGGCGCCAACGGCGCCGTGGTGAGCGAAGTCACCCACCGGCGCTACAATCACAGCCTCGCCGACATCGCCGGCCCGGCGGCGACCTGGACGGAGGCGCGCCGCGCCATTCGCCAATTCGCCCGCAAGGTCGCCGACGCCTACGAAGCCAACGCGCAGTAAGCGCGCGCGCCAAGGGCGGGCCCATCCCCGTTCGCCCCGCCCGCCCTGGCGCAAATTCGACCGAATTAGCCGATCCGACGCTCACGTCTGCGACGTGAGCAGGACGGGCGGCTGCGGACGAGCTGGCCCCAGCCTCTTGTTCGCAGCCGCTTCGCGGCGCGTCAGCGGATGCCGAGGTCTTTGTGTGTTTGCAGGCTGAGCCGCCAGCGCGGATGGGCGAGGCAATAGGCGATGGCGGCGCGGGTGTTCTCCGCGCGTTGCGGGCTGTCCATCGGCTGCAGGTAGAAGTGTTCGAAAGCGAGGCGTTCGTAGCGCTCGGGGTTCGCGTTCTCTTGTGGGAAGACGAGCTTCAGTTCGTGGCCTGAGGTTTGCGCGAGTTCGGTGTCGGCTTTCGGGCTGACGCAGATCCAGTCGACGCCCGCTGGCGTGGGCAATGTGCCGTTGGTCTCGATGGCGATCTCGAAGCCTTCGGCGTGCAGCGCATCGATCAACGGCGCATCGAGTTGCAGCGACGGCTCGCCGCCGGTGCAGACGACGTAAGGCGCGCCGCCGCCCGGCCAGAGCGCTGACGCGGCGCGCGCCAGCGCTTCGGCGGTTTGGAATTTGCCGCCGCCGTCGCCATCCGTGCCGACGAACTGGGTGTCGCAGAATTGGCAGACCGCTTCGGCGCGGTCCGCTTCGCGCCCGCTCCAGAGATTGCAGCCGGCGAAGCGCATGAACACGGCCGGACGCCCGGCGCGCGCGCCCTCGCCTTGCAGCGTGTAGAACATCTCTTTGACGCTGTAGGTCACGCGCTTACGCCTTCACGCCACTCGTTCCACCCTTTCGCGCGTAATTCGCACGCGGGGCACGCGCCGCAGCCGTAGCCCCAGGCGTGGCGATGGGCGCGGTCGCCTTCGTAGCAGGTGTGGCTGTGTTCGAGGATGGCTTCGACCAGCGCCGCGCCGCCGAGTTGGTGCGCGAGCGCCCAGGTCTCGGCTTTGGTCAGATGCATCAGCGGCGTTTCGATTTTGAGCGGCTGGTCGAGGCCGAGCGAGAGCGCGCTCTGCATCGCGTCGATCGTGGCGCGGCGGCAGTCCGGATAGCCGGAGAAATCGGTCTCGCACATGCCGCCGACGAGCGTGCCGGCGCCGCGCCGGTAGGCGAGCGCGGCGGCGACGGCGAGGAAGACGAGATTGCGGCCCGGCACGAAGGTGGTGGGCAGGCCGGTTTCGGCCATCTCGATGGCGCGTTCGGCCGTGAGCGCACTTTCGGCGATGGCGCCGTAGCCGGAGAGGTCGACGACATGGTCATCGCCGAGCCGACCCGGCGCCGCCGCGGCGAGAATCGTCCGCAGCGTCTGGCGCTGCTCCAGTTCGATGGCGTGGCGCTGGCCATAGAAAAAGCCAATCGTTTCGACGCGCTCATATCGAGAAAGCGCCCAAGCAAGGCAAGTCGCGGAATCCTGGCCGGCTGAGAAGAGAACGAGAGCGGAGCGGGTCATCTGACGGGATACATCTGGGGAGAAGCCGGCCCATGCAACCAGCGAGGGCGGCGGCATCCAGTGCGAAGCTAACGCCACGGCAAGCCTGACGCTAAGATAGTGTGGCGCGGTTGTCGCACCCTCCTGTTGGTATGACGGGGGCGTCAGGTTACGCGGCGAAGTCCCGTTGACACACCCGTGTCGCCTGCCTGCTATAGCACGCAGGACAGGCAGGGTCAGCGGGGGGAGCCACTATCGCTCGCACCCCTACATGCCGATGGTTTGGCCGGTTCCGCCCACAAGAAGGCGGTGGGCCGGCTCTGGGAGGACGGCGATGAGCAAAAAGTTTGGTTGGACTCGGATTCTGCTTTCGGGCGCTTCGCTCGCGGCATTGGGCGCAACGCCCGCGCTAGCGCAAGACGAAGGCGAAGTGTCCGAGGAAATCGTCGTCACGGCGACGGGCCGCGCGGCCGCGATCCAGGACGTTCCCCTCGCCGTGACCGCGATCGGCGGCGAGACGCTGGAAAATTCGGGCGTCCAAGATCTGCGCGACATCACGCAAGTCGCGCCCTCCTTCGCGATGTCGTCCGGCCAATCGCAATCGTCCGGCACGACCGCACGCATCCGCGGCATCGGCACCGGCTCGGACAACCCGGGCTTCGAGGCGGCCGTCGGCATCTTCATCGACGGCGTCTACCGCGCTCGCGCCGGCGCTGCGCTCTCCGATCTGCCTGAACTCGAGCGCGTCGAAGTGCTGCGCGGCCCGCAGGGCACGCTGTTCGGCCGCAACACATCGGCCGGCGCCATCAGCGTCATCACCGCCGGCCCCGACTTCGATCCGGGCGTCTATCTCGAAACCACCGCCGGCCTCGACGATTACGAGGAAATCGGCGCGCGCGGCGGCGTGAACATCCCCGTCACCGACTCGCTGGCGTTCCGTTTCGACGGCTCGGTGCGCTCGCGCGACGGCTACATCACCGACCTGATCTCGGGCGACGACATCAACACGCGCGACCGCGGCGCCTGGCGCGCGCAAATGCTGTGGGACATCAGCCCCGACGCCTCGCTGCGCGTAATCGCCGATGCGTCGCAAACGGATGAAGTGTGCTGCGGCATCACGCCGTTGCTCTACGGTCCGGCGCAAGGCGTCATCACCGCGCTGACCGGCGGCGCCGGCACCCCGGCGATCGACGTCGAGGGCCGCGGCATGACCGTGACGCCCGGCCGCTCCTATGCGGAAGACACCGAGGACGAAGGCATCTCCGCCCAGCTCGATTGGGACATTGGCGGCATCAACTTCACCTCGATCACCGCGTATCGGAACTGGGACGCGGTGCGCGATCAGGACATCGACTTCAACCTGATCGACATCGCCTATCGCGATAACCTCGAAGTCGGCTTCGAGAACTTCACGCAGGAATTCCGCTTCCAGGGCGAAGCTGGCCGCCTCAACTGGCTGGTCGGCCTGTTCTATGCGGACGAAAAGCTCGAAACCACCGACCGCATCCGCATCGGCGCGACCTCGAGCCTCTACGCCAACGTGATCTCGACCGCGAACACCGGCGCGCTCTTCCCCGGAGGCTGCGAACTTTATCCGTTCTCGGCGCAGCCCTCGCTGTTCCAGTGCGCGGCGCTCTCGCCGGCCCTTGCCCCGTTGAATCCGGGCCTGATCCTCGCGGTCAACAGCGTCGGCACCGTTCCGGGCCACCTGGACCCGAACCCGAACGGCTCGGGCCAATCGGCCGACAACTGGAACATCGACACCGAGAGCCTTGCGCTGTTCACGCACAACGAATTCAGCATCAGCGACCGGCTGATGCTGACGGTCGGCGTGCGCTACAGCCAAGAGACGAAGGATCTGGTGGCCGATCTGACCAGCGTCTCGCCGAGCTGCGCCACGCTGCAGGCAATGGAAACGGCGACTGCGGCGGTGCCGGGCATGCCGGCCGGCTTGGTCACGCTGCTGCAGACCCCGGTCAGCGGCGGCGGCTTCGGCGCCTCTTCGCTCATGAACCTGGCGTGCAATCCGGCGGTCAACACCATCGCCAACGGCACCCACACGGGCGACAGCGACGAGGAAGAGTTCAGCGGCACGGTCTCGCTGTCTTACGACATCAGCGACGACATCATGCTCTATGGCGGCTACTCGCGCGGCTACAAGGCGGGCGGCTTCAACGTCGACCGTTCTGGCTTCGCGATCACGCCGGCGACGACCAACACCGCGGCGGTGCAGGTTTCGGATCTGCGCTTCGATCCGGAATTCACCGACGCCTACGAACTCGGCATCAAATCGACCATCTTCGGCGGCACCACCACGGTGAACCTGACCGGCTTCTATCAGCAGATCTCGGACTATCAGCTGAACGCCTTCAACGGCTTCAACTTCATCACCCGGAACATTCCGGACGTGATCAGCCAAGGCGTCGAGTTCGAGTTCAACGCGCGCCCGACCGACGCGCTGACGCTGAACGGCGGCATCGTCTACACCGACGCGCACTATGACAGCACGGTCGTGTTCAACCCGCTCAACCCGGGCCCGAACACGGTGAACTCCGGCGATCCGCTCTCGCTGGTGCCGGAGCTGACCGTCACGGCCGGCATCGGCTACGAAGTGCCGATCGGCGGCAACCTCTCGGCGCTGTTCTACCTCGACGGCCGCTGGAACGACGGCTACCGGACGATGACGCTGGGCCGCAACCCGATCACGGACAATGGTGAGTTCGCGATCTTCAACGGCCGCATCGGCATCGGTCCGGAAGACGAGCGTTGGTCGGTCGAGTTCTGGGGCCGCAACCTCACGGACGAGACCTATTATGTCGGCGCATTCCAGCCGCCGCTGCAGGACGGCACGTTCGTGGTGTACCCGAACGAGCCGGCGACCTACGGCGTCACGCTCCGCGCTTCGTACTAAGCGCTGGCGCACAATCGGAAACGGCGACGGCCGGAGCGAAAGCTCCGGCCGTTTGCTTTTGGGTCGATGCGAAGCCTCTTGCGAGAGCAAGGCTCTCAATCGGGGCCTTGCTCTCACCCATTGCCAGGGCGACGCAACGCGTCGAGCCCGGCGCCCATAAACACAACGGGTTTCAGTGTAGAACCGCGATAGTCGTGTTTATGGGCCCCGGAATGCTCGCTTCGCGAGCCTCCGGGGATGGGTGAGTTCTTGCGTCAAACGAAGAGCAAAAACCTTCCAAGGCTACTAAGGTCGGCCTCATGAAGCTCAGCGAACTCGATGTGCTGATCGTCGATGATCACGAGGCGATGCGGGTGATGCTGACGCGCGTGTTGGCGCGCGCGGGCGTGACGGCGATCCGCGGCGCGTCCGGCGCAATGGAGGCGCTGGCGCTGATGGCAGAGCGCGCGCCATCGCTGGTGCTGGCGGATCAGCGCATGCCGGGGATGGATGGCACGGCGTTCATTGGCGCGGTGCGGGCGGATGCGGCGCTTGCCGGCGTGCGCGTGGTGATGATCAGCGGCGCGACGAGCGAAGAGCACTTCGCAGCGGCGAAGGCGGCGGGCGCGGATGCGGTGCTGGTGAAGCCGGTCTCGCCGCGGGCGCTGCTGGAGGCGATCGAGGGGGTGATGAACTAGGGGAGTAAGGCAGTAGGTGAGTAGGTGTCGATCCAACTGAATCGCCTACTCCCCTACTGCCTTACTCTCCTACTCACGTCCGCCCGCGAAGCATTTGCAGGATGAACGAAAAATCCTTGCCGCCGTGTCCCTGCGCCACGAGTTCGGCGTAGAGCGCTTCGGCGGCGCCGCCGAGCGGGGTGGGCGCGCCGGAGGTGTCGGCGGCTTCCTGGGCGAGCTTCAGGTCTTTCAGCATCATCGCCGCGGCGAAGCCGCCTTCGTAGTCGCGGTTGGACGGCGCCGCCGGCACCGGGCCGGGCCATGGGCAATACGAGGTGAGCGACCAGCATTGGCCGCTGGCTTTGCTGGCGATGTCGAAGAACTTCTGCGCGTCGAGGCCGAGCGATTCAGCGAGCGCGAACGCTTCGCTGGTGGCGATCATCGAGATGCCGAGCAGCATGTTGTTGCAGATCTTGGCCGCCTGGCCCGTGCCGGACTCGCCGGCGCGGATAATGGCTTTGGCCATGGGCTTCAGCGCCTCTTCGATCTCGGCGAAATCCTGCTCGCGGCAGCCGACCATGAAGGTGAGCGTGCCGCCTGATGCGGCCGCGGTGCCGCCGGACACGGGCGCGTCGGCGGCGCGGAAGCCTTGCATCGCCGCGTCGCGGTTCACGGTGCGGGCGCTGTCGACGTCGATGGTGGAGCAATCGATCAGCAGCGCGTCTTTGGGCGCATTCGGCAGGATCGCTTCGGCGTAGACGCTGCGCACGTGATCGCCGGCCGGCAGCATGGTGATGACGACGTTGGCGTCTTTCACCGCTTCGCTGGCGCTGGCGGCGGGCTTCATGCCCTGCTCGGCGGCGCGCGCGAGCGCTTCGCGGGAGAGATCGAAAGCGACGATGTCGCGGCCGGCTTTCGCCTGGTTCGCGGCCATACCCGAGCCCATGTTGCCGAGGCCAATGAAAGCGATGCGCATGGCGGTGCTCCTTGTGGTTTGGGGCTTGTCTTAGGACGCTGCGCCAGCGGCGCAAGTTCGGGCGCCCCCTCGCCCCGCGCGAAGCGTGGGGGAGGGTGTCGCGAAGCGACGGGCCTTCGCCCGCCGAAGCGGATTGCAGTACCAATGTAGGAACTGGCTTCGGCCCGCGTAGGCGGGAGGGGGACGGTGTATGTCCCCCTCCCCCAGCCCCTCCCCCGCTTCGCGGGGCGAGGGGAGTCAGAGCGGCGACCACTCCTCGCCCTGTGGCAGCGGGGCGAAGATTTCGTCGAGCAGCGCATCGGTGACGGCGTCGAGCGTCGCCGGATTCCAAGCCGGTTTGTTGTCCTTGTCGATGACGACGGCGCGTACCCCTTCCTGGAAGTCGTGTCGTGCAGAGACGCGGGCGGCGATGCGATATTCCTGGCGCATTTCGTCCTCGAAGCTCGCCATCTCGGCGCCTTCGCGGAGCTGGCGGAAGGTGACTTTGAGCGTTTGCGGCGATTTGGTTTGCAGCGTTGCGAGCTGGGCTTTGGCCCAGTCGCTCGGATCGCGTTCGAGGGCGACGAAAATTTGTTCGACGCCGTCGAGGGCGAAGATGCGATTGATGCGCTCGATGTTTTCGGGCGTGAGTTCGCGCGGCGCGCCGGCGGATTCGCTGAGCGCCTCCAAGCCGCTTTCGAGCGCGCGTTGCGCGTCGTGCGTTTGCGCCGCGCCGGCGATTTGCGCGCGGGCGGCGGCCAGGATTTCGGTCGGCATATAGTGGGTGGCGATGCCGGCGATGAGGCAATCGGCGGACTTGAGCCGCGCGCCGGTGAGCGCGAGCCACATGCCGATCTCACCTGGCTTCCTCGGCAGATACCAACCGCCGCCGACATCGGGGAACAGGCCGATGCCGGTTTCCGGCATGGCGTAGGTCGTGTTCTCGGTGGCGATGCGGAAGCGCGCGGGCATCGAGATGCCGACGCCGCCGCCCATGGTGACACCGTCGATCAGCGCTACGATCGGTTTCGGATAATGGAAGAGCAGATGGTTGAGGCGATATTCGGTGAAGAAGAACGCGCGCGCCGCTTTGCCGTCGCCGGCGCCGCTTTCGGCGATCATGCGGATGTCGCCGCCGGCGCAGAAGCCGCGCGTGCCGGGGGCGTGATCCAAGAGGATGGCGTGGATGCTGGCGTCGTCGCGCCAGCGTTGCAGCGCATCGATCATCGCGGCGCACATCTGCGTGTTGAGCGCGTGCAGCGCTTGCGGGCGGTTCAGCGTGATGTGGCCCAGGCCGGCGGAAGCGGCGGTGAGGATTTCGTCGGTCATGGTTTGGCTGGGTTGGTGATGCGGGCGATGACGAGCAAGGATACGAGGCACGTGACGATCGCGACGCCGGGAATGCCGACGAGCAGCGCCAGCGCGCCCTGCTCCGGGCCGAGCGCGGCTGATTGCAGGTAGGAGACGTAGAGCGCCTGTGCGCCGAAGCCGATCGTGGCGGCGACCGCGGCGGCGACGCGCGCGCGGCGGCGGAGGGCGAAGACCACGGGCGCAGCGATGGCGCAGAGGACGAGGGCGACGAGCAGGATGAAGGGCAGGATGTTCATGGCGCGGCGCCTAGTCTTAGCTCGTCATTCCGGACGCGCGAAGCGCGATCCGAAAGCCAGGGGCGACCAGCTCGTCGCGTGCCCCTGGATTCCGGGCTCATCGCTGCGCGATGCCCCGGAATGACGATTAGTGCGCGCTCCGACGTCACCGCATCGTCGGAATGACGAAGCTAGAGTCTTCCTGCATGCCCTCCGGCCAGCGCGCCGTCACCGTTTTCACCTTGGTGTAGAACTTCACGCCTTCGAGGCCGTGGACGTTGGTGTCGCCGAAGACGGAGCGCTTCCAGCCGCCGAAGGTGTGATAGGCGACCGGCACCGGGATCGGGACGTTGATGCCAACCATGCCGACGTTCACGCGGCTCGCGAACTCGCGCGCGGCGCGGCCGTTGCGGGTGAAGATGGCGACGCCGTTGCCGTATTGGTGCTGGCTCGGCAGCGCGACGGCTTCCTCGAAGGTTTCGGCGCGGACGATCTGCAGCACCGGGCCGAAAATTTCTTCCTGGTAGGTGCGCATGTTGGTTTCGACTTTGTCGAACAGCGTCGGGCCGATGAAGTAGCCTTCTTCGTAGCCTTGCAGCGTGAAGCCGCGGCCGTCGCGCACCAGCTCGGCGCCCTCTTTGGCGCCGAGGGCGATGTAATCCTCGATGCGCTGCTTGTGCTGCGCCGTAACGACGGGCCCGTATTGCGCTTCGGGATCGGTCGAGATGCCGACCTTGAGCTTCTCGATCTCCGGGATCAGGCGCTCGCGCAATTCGTCGGCGGTTTGCTTGCCGACCGGCACCACGACGGGGAGCGCCATACAGCGTTCGCCGGCGGAGCCGTAGGCGGCGCCGACGAGATCCTTGATGGTCTGATCCATGTCGGCGTCGGGCATGACGATGCCGTGGTTCTTGGCGCCGCCCATGGCTTGGACGCGCTTACCGTTCGCCGTGCCGTTGGCGTAGATGTATTGGGCGATGTCGGAGGAGCCGACGAAGCTGATCGCCTTGATGTCCGGATGGGCGATGATGGCGTCGACCGCTTCCTTGTCGCCGTGAACGACGTTGAGGACGCCGGTGGGCGCGCCCGCTTCCATCATCAGCTCGGCCAGGCGCACCGGCACGGACGGATCGCGCTCGCTCGGCTTCAGGATGAAGGTGTTGCCACAGGCGATGGCGACACCGAACATCCACATCGGGATCATCGCCGGGAAGTTGAACGGGGTGATGCCGGCGACGACGCCGAGCGGCTGGCGCATCGAATAGACGTCGATGCCGGGGCCGGCGCCTTCGGTGTACTCGCCCTTCAGCGCGTGCGGGATGCCGCAGGCGAACTCGATCACTTCGAGGCCGCGCTGGATATCGCCGCGCGCGTCGGCGATGACCTTGCCGTGCTCGGAAGAGAGCAGGTGCGCAAGCTCGTCCATGTTCTGCTCGACGAGCGCCTTGAAGTTGAACAGGACGCGGGCGCGGCGCTGCGGGTTGGTGGCGGCCCAGCCGGGCTGCGCCTTCAGCGCGGCTTGGACGGCGGCGTCGACATCCTTCGCGGCAGCGAACGCGACTTCGGCCTGCTGTGCGCCGGTGTTAGGATTGAAGACGCGGCCAGCGCGTCCGCCGGAAGCGGACGCGCTCTCGCCATTGATGAAATTACGGATCGCGCGCATCGGCGGGCACTCCCATGAGGTTCGGAATTGCCGCTCTTATGGCGTCAAATCGGAACCCAGTAAATGCCGCGCCGGTGGAGGCGCCCGCGACCCGTTAGCCCCTTCGCGCCATGCCCATGATGAGGGAGACCACGAACAGGACGAGGAAGATGAAGAACAGGATCTGGGCGATGCCAGCCGACGCCGAGGCGATGCCGCCGAAGCCGAAAATGGCCGCAACGATCGCTACGACGAAAAAGATAAGGGCCCAACTGAGCATGTGCGTCCTCCTGGAATACAGTTGAAATGAGAACGTGTGTTCCAGGAGGCCAGTTCCGCGCAGGTTCAGACCGGGTAGGTCCAGCCCTGCTCACCTTTTCGTGCGGCCTCATATTGCCGCTCGGCGAAGCGCCAGTTGATCAGCGAGTTCAAATAAGCGTCGAGGAAGCGGCCGCGCTCGTTCTTGTAGTCGAGATAATAGGCGTGCTCCCAGAGATCGCAGACGCTGAGCGCGGTCATGCCCTCGTGCGCGAGCGGCGTGTCGGCGTCGTGCAGATCGGTGAGCTGCACCGCGCCTGACTTGTCGGCGACGAGCCAGAGCCAACCGGAGGCGAAGTGGCCCTCTCCTTTTGCCTTCGCTTCCTGGCCGAAGGTCTTGAGATCGCCGAAGGCTTTCTCGATGGCGCTGCGCAGCTCGCCTTGCGGCTCGCCTTGCGCTTGCGGGCTGAGCGAATTCCAGAAGAAGCCGTGATTCCAGGCCTGGGCGGCGTTGTTGAAGAGCTTCTTGTCGTTCTCGCGTTTGGCGAGGCGAACGACCTCTTCGAGCGAGGCGGGCGCGTTGGCGCGCTCCTTGAGGAAGGCGTTGGTCTTGTTGACGTAGGCGGCATGGTGCTTGCCGTGGTGAGTGTTGAGCGTTTCCCGCGACATGTGCGGTTCGAGCGCAGCGGCGTCGAACGGCAGATCGATCAATTTGAACATGAGCGCCTCCTCTGCTGGAGGCATATAGGACCGTCGCCAGCGCTTTTCGAGCCGAACGTCGCCGCCTTCACGTGACCGATTGTCCGCGCAGCGCGCGGATCACGAAGCTGACCACGAGCAGCACCAGGAAGACGACGAACAGAATCTTGGCGATGCCGGCGGCGAGTCCGGCCAAGCCGAAGAATCCGAAATACCCCGCGATGAGTGCGAGAATGAAGAATACCAGCGCCCAGCCAAGCATGGCGTCCTCTCCTGGATAGAAACAGGCTACGAGGCGAACGTGCGCGGCTGCGCGCCGTTCCTGTATTGAGCGCAGGCGATCAGGCGGGTTGCGGTTGCGGCTCGCGGCGCGGCTGGGCGGGCTCTTCCTCCTTCGGCGCCGGCACGCTGACCCAGAGCATGAACGGCCGATCCGGATTGCGGCCGACGCTCGCGCCGAGCTGACGCGCGAACGCCTCGATCAGCCGTGCGCCCGGGCTGGGCGCGGTCACTGTCGCCTCGGCCGCGTCCGCATCGACGGCGAAGCGCACGGCACCGTCCGCGTCCTGATGGAGATAGATCGAGAGCGTCACCGATCCGACGTCGGCCAGCGCGTCGAGCGCGGCGGAAAGGCCCTCGCCGATCAGGAAGGCGAGCGGCATGGCGCGGTCGACGAAAGCCCGCGCGGGCTCAAAATGCAGCGCCAGAGCGACGTCCTTCACCTGCGCGCCACGCGATTGCACCAGCTGCCGGCAAATCTCGGCGAACAGATCGTCGATCCTGAGCTCGCGCACCTCGCCGGAGGCGTAGATGCGCTGGTGCACCAGCGCCAGCAGCTGAACGCGATCGTGCGCGCGGGCGAGCCCCCAGGCTTCGCTTTCGTCGCGGGCGTTGCGCGCTTGGATATTGAGCAGGCTCGCGACCATTTGCAGGTTGTTCTTCACCCGGTGGTGCACTTCGCGCAGCAGCGCGCGCTCTTCCGCCAACGCCTCGACCAAGCGCGTTTCGCGGCCGCGCAGCGTCTTGGCCATGGCGCCGAGCGTGCGGCGCAGTGATCGGATCTCCTCCGGCGCGCTGCGCAGAGGCGGCGGATCGGCCACGTCCTCGCCGCCGCGCGCGAAATTGCGCGCCGCCGCTTCGACGCTCGAGAGCGGGCGCGCCACGAACACCTCGATCGCGAACCAGCCGGCGGCGACGGCGAGCAGCCAGATCAATAGCGGCGCCGCGAGCGAGAAGATCACCTGGCCCCAGCGCCGCCACGCCGGCTGGTCCGAGGGCCAGGACATGACGATGTAGAGATCGGGCGCGTGCAGCGGCACGATCACGGCGCCGCCGTCGTCGACGCGCACGAAGCCGGGATCGGGCCCGAGATGATTGCGAATCTGGTGCGCGCGCGGAAGCCCGACTTCGGGCCGGCCAGGCAGGGGCGAGGATTGCGCGATGATGCGCCCGCTCGCATCGACGATGGCCGCGCGCGCGCCGTCGAGTTCGCGGCTGCGGTCCAGCAATTCGCGCAACTGCGCGACAGTTATGGCTGCGCCGACGAAACCGATCCGGCGCGAGCCGTCGCGGATCGGTTCGAGCGCGGCAAGCACCGGTTGCTGGGTGATCGCGCCATGCTCGACAAAGCCGATGGTGAACGCGTCCCGCGCCATTGCCGTATCGCGCAAATCCGAGCGCGGCGCGCGCAGGCCCGCCGGCGCCTGCGGGTAGCTGCAGCGGACGGCGCGATTCTCGTCGGTCACGGCGATGGAGGCGACATAAGGATAGCGCGCAACGACTTCGCCGAGCCATTGGCGGCAATCGCCCGCTTCGATCTGCGGCAGCGCCGGCGTCGTCGCCAGCACGCGCATCATTTCGCGCACTTCGTCGATCACGCCCTTCTCGACGGAGATCGATTGCAGCGCCTGCCGGCCGAGCGACTCCTCATAAGCGGCTTGGCGTGCGGCGACGCCGTTCAGGCCCACCTGCATGGCGATGGCGCCGGCCGGCAGCATGGCGAGCCCAAGCAACAACGCCATGCGCCCGCGCATCGACCGGAGGGACAATGCGCGGGGCCAGGTCAGAAATTTTCGGTATCCGCGCGCGTTCACACGCTGGCTGTGTCCTCGATCATCCGCCCTTCACTGGGAATGGGCTGGCCTTCGTCGTCAAGGCCGAGGAGGTCGGCCAGTTTGCGGCGGGCGCGGTTGACGCGGCTCTTGATGGTGCCGACGGCGCAGCCGCAGATCTGCGCGGCTTCCTCGTACGAACACCCCGAGGCGCCGACGAGCGTCAGCACTTCGCGGTGATCGGGGGCAAGCTGGCTGAACGCCACCTTGAAGTCCTCGAGGTCGACCGAGCCGTCCTGCTCGGGACGCACCGCAAGGCGCGCCGCGAACTTGCCATCGGCGTCTTCCACTTCCCGCTTCAGCTTGCGCAGCTGGGAGTAATAGTGGTTGCGCAGGATCGTGAACAACCAAGCGCGAAGGTTCGTGCCCGGCTCGAAGCGTTCGACGTTGGCGAGCGCTTTGACCAGCGTGTCCTGCACGAGATCGTCGGCTTGGGCGGAATTGTGCGCCAGCGAACGCGCAAACGCGCGCAAACTGGGCAGGAGCTCGATGAGCTCAGCCTTGAAGGCCCCTGGCGCGTTCACGATTTTTTGTCCTCGGCGCTGTCTAGCGTCGACAGGATGTCGAGCAGCCGCTTCGGCACCGGTTCGCTGGCCACTTGGCCGTACGCCAGCTTCAGATTGCGGGTGATGAGCGCCTTGTGCGTTGCGGAGGCCGGCCGCGATTTCCCGTATCCAGCCCCGGATGCGTCCTGCGGCGGCGCTTTCTTACTCACGAGCGCTTCCATTTCTTCTTTCCGTGCCATAATGCCGATCAAGCCCCCGCTGGACTAGTCCGGGAGACCCACGGCGGCTCTCCCCCGGCGCACACAACGCCTCCGAGCGAAACCTGTTCCGATGCCCTGGAACATTTTTTCAGATGCCGCGTTCAACCGCTCTCGACGGGACGGGAGCGAACTATGCAAACCGAGGCCGCTTCTCAAAAATTTGCTAATCAAAACAAGGGGTCATATATGACGCTTGCCCGGGAAATCGCGCCTCACCTGCCGCTGCTGCGCCGTTATGCGCGCGCGCTGACGGGGGCGCAGGAGAGCGGCGACGCTTTCGTGGTGGCGGCGCTCGAGGCGATCGTCGCCCGGCCTGAAGAATTCCCACGCGAGCTCGACCCGCGCGCCGGGCTCTATCGCGTCTTCCACCGGATCTGGGAGAGCGGCAACGTCGAGTTGAACGGCCACACCAGCGAGGAATCGCTCGGCGCGCGAAAGGCGCACGAACGGCTGCGGACGCTCGCCCCGCTCAGCCGCCAAGCGCTGCTGCTGACGACGCTCGAAAACTTCACCACACAGGAGACGGGCGAAATTCTAGGCCGCTCGCCGGATGAAGTGAGCGCGTTGTTGGACGATGCGCTCGATGCGCTCGATAAACAGACGAAAGCGCGAATTCTGATCATCGAAGACGAAGCCGTCATCGCGATGGATTTGAGCGACCTTGTCACGGCGGCGGGCCACACCGTGTGCGCGGTGGAATCGACGGCCGCCGGCGCCGTGGAAGCGGCGAACCGCGAACTGCCCGATCTCGTGCTCGCCGACATTCAATTGGCGGACGGTTCATCGGGCATCGACGCGGTGCGCGACATTCTCGCCTCGTTCGAAGTTCCGGTGATCTTCATCACGGCGTTCCCGGATCGTCTGCTCACCGGCGAACGGCCGGAACCGACTTTCCTGATCACGAAACCGTATTCGCCCGACATGGTGCGCGCGGCGGTGAGCCAAGCTCTCTTCTTCGAGAGCACGGGAAACCTCAACTAACATGGGACGTTTTCATTGCTGACGCCGCAGGACGGCGCGGCAATGGAGACTATTCATGTCGAAGAAAATCACTTCTCCGCTGATCGCCTTGGCGGCGCTCGTGGGCGCTGCATCGCTCGGCGCGTGCAACACGGTCGAAGGCGTTGGCGAAGACATCCAACAGGCGGGCGAAACGGTCGAAGAATCCGCGGATGACGTAGGCAGCACGGAAGATCCGACGCCGTAACGTTGCGCCGCACTCATGCTCACGCATGGGTGCGGCAACACGTCCTCTGACCGCGCTGCCGGCGTGGCGCGATAGCTCTCGGCATGAGAGCTTTTTTTATCGCTTCGTTGATCTTGCTCGCGGCGTGCGGAGCGCCGTCGACGGCGCCGGCGTCCGAAAGAGCGGCCGAGCAGGCCGCGGCGGCGCAGCTCGAGGTGCGCGATGCTTGGGCTGCGCCGACGCCGAGCGGCGTCGAGGTCGCCGCCGGCTATCTCACCATCGTCAACGCGACGGCGAACGCCGATCGCCTCGTCGCCATTTCCACCCCGCGTGCAGCGCGCGCCGAGGCGCACGAGATGAGCATGGACGGCGGCGTGATGCGCATGCGCGCTGTCGAGGGCGGCCTAGCCGTGCCCGCGGGTGAGACGGTGACACTCGCGCCGGGCGGGCTGCACCTCATGTTCTTCGAGGTGACGCAGCCGTTCACCGACGGCGAAAGCATCCCGGTGACGCTGAGGTTCGAACGCGCCGGCGAGATCGCGGTCAGCATGCCGGTGCGGCGCGCGGCCGCGTCGACCGCCGAGCACACCGGCCACTGATCAGCGCGAGGTATACTCGAACATGGTTTCCGCCACGGTGCGGCCGATGCGGCCGGCGGTGGCGACAGTGGCTTCGTCGTCCAGTTCAACTGTGAGACCCGGCGCGCGCAGCTCGGAGAGCGCCCAGCGCTTCGACGTCTGACCGGTTTCGGAGTGGCTGAACGTCCACGGCAATGGCGGATTGACCGCCGCGTCGAGCCGCTGGCGCAGCAGCGGCAGGAGATCGATCGTCGGCGAATCCGCATCGAGCGGCGGCGCGTAGATCACGTTGCGGCGGGTCGAGTGAAAATCGAAGAAGGCGACGGTGCGCCGGTTCTGCGCTTCGCTCTGGATGAGGTCGCGCAGCGCGCGCGTCTCCGGCTGCGAGAAGTCGCGCCAATCGCGGTTCAGATCGAGGCCGCCATTATTCCAGCGCCAGTGGCCGCGCATGACGCCATCGGGGTTCGGCATCGGCACGAGCAGGATGCGGTGACGGGCGCGAAAGGCGTTCGCTTGCGGCGTGTCGGCCATGATGGTTTCGACGAAGTTACGGAACGCGACCGCGCCTGAGGTTTCCGGCGGGTGCTGGCGCGTCATGGCGACGACGAGATCGGTCCCTGTGCCGGCGCGGTAGGCGATCAGCGGACGATCGTCGATCGAGCGGCCGTACTCGACCGCTTCGAAGCCGCGCGGGACGATCACTTGTTGCGCCCAAGCGTGCACCGCGGTCGGCGTCTCGATCGGTTGGGCGGCGATGAAGGTCGCGCCCGGCTCCAAGCGCAGGTTCATGCTGGCGCGGCGCTCGTCGTCGGCGACGATGACGTCACGGCGCGGGACCGAACGCCAGGTGGCGCCATCGCGGGTGAGCTTTGGCGAATAGCGATGCTCGTACTCGCCATAGTCGAGCGTGACGCGCAGCTCCGTCGCCGCGGCGGCGTCGAGGCGGAAGGCATACCACGGGCTGCCATTGATCGGCGTACCTTCCGGCGTGACGGCGAGCGTGACTTCGCCGGTTTCGGCGACGCGGCAGGTGTGGCGTCCGCCGCTCGGGAAATCGACCGAGACGGTGACGCCCTGCGATTCGCAGATCGGCGTTTGCGCGAGCGCGGGCGTTGCGACGGCGGCGGCGGCGAGCGCCAGGAGCGCGGACTTCAAGTTCATCGGGGCTCTCCTCTTTCGTGCGGCGCCTGGTTGTCAATCAGCTGGCGCAGGCGCCGGCCGGCGGGGTCTTCGCCAGCGCGCGGCCGTCGAGCCGGTTGGTGGATGTCGCATTGTCGATGGCGAACACGCCGTTCACCAGCGCGTGGATGACGCCGACGGAGTACTCCTCCGGCTGCTCGTAAGTGGCGCGTGCGGCGAAGACGCGCGGATCGAACACGATCACGTCGGCGAAATAGCCTTCTCGCAGCAGGCCGCGTTCGGCGATGCCGAAAATCTCGGCGGTGAGGCCGCTGCTTCGATGGACGAACTCCTCCGGCGTCAGCAGCGGCGTCTCGCGGACGTAAAGCGCGAACTTCGACGGGAAGGTGCCGAAGCGGCGCGGGTGGCCGGTGGTGGCGTCGGACGAAGTGACGACCCAGGGCTGACGCATGAAGGCGCGGATGTCGGCTTCCTGCATGTTGAAGGAAGCGAGCCGCGCATCGCCGTTCAACGCGATCTGGCGGGCGGCTTCGGTGGGATCGACGCCAAGCGCGGTCGCGACATCGCCGAGATAGCGGCCGCGATGTTCGCCGCTGGTGATGAGCAAGGATTGCGGGCCGCCGCGGCCGCGGATCAGGCGCTCGATCTCTTCGTGCAGGCGCGTTTGTAGTTCCGGGTCGGCGAGCCGGCGGCGCATGGCGGCGTCGCCGCCGTCCTGGGTCCAGCGCGGCATCAGCGCGTTGGAGACGCGGGTGCCCGAGGCGCGCCAGGGATATTGGTCGGCAGTGACGCGGCGGCCGGCGGCGCGCTCGGCTTCGATGCGCGCGATCACGCGCTGCGCCTCGCCCTCGGTGTCGCGGCCAGCGGCTTTGATGTGCGCGATGTGCACCGGCAGATCCGCCTCGCGGCCGATACGGAGCGCTTCTTCGACAGCGTCGTAGAGCCGGCCATTGCCGGCGCCTTCGCTGCGGAGATGGGATTCGTAGAGACCGCCGCGCTGGCCGGCTTCGCGCGCGAGCGCGATCACCTCCTCCGTCTCGGAGAAGCTCTGCGGCGCGTAATAGAGTCCGGCGGAGAAGCCGAACGCGCCGTCGCACATCGCCTGCGCGACGAGGCCGCGCATGCGGTCGAGCTCGGCTTCGGTCGGCGCGCGGTCCTCCTCGCCGATCACGGCTTCGCGCACGGCGCCGAAGCCGACGAAGCCGCCGGCGTTGACGCCGATGCGAAGCCGCTCCAGCTGCGCGCGCTGCTCGGCGACGGCATAGGCGCCGTCGCCGTCATTGCCGAACAGGATGGTGGTGACGCCTTGGGTGAGATGATTGAGCGCGCGGCGGCGCATCGCGTCGTCCGAGCGCAGATCGCTCAGAGAGTGCGTGTGCGGATCGATGAAGCCGGGCGCGACGACGAGATTGGACGCATCGATGGTGCGCCCCGCCCGCATCTGCCCCGCCTCGCCGACGAAGACGATACGGTCGCCGCTGACGCCGATATCGGCGCTGCGGCGCGGGCCGCCGGTCCCGTCGATGACGACGCCGTTGCGGATCAGGATGTCGACCCGCTCCGGCGCCTGCGCGGCCGCCGCGCCCGCCATCAGGACGAACGCGGCGGCGACGAGGCTGCAGAGGCGCTTCACCTCGCGCTCCGCTTTAGAAGCGCGTGCGGATCGAGGCGTAGATGGTGCGGCCGCGCGGCGAATGCAGATCGCCGATATAGCCGGACTCGGTGTCGGCCAGCGGCGGATCCTCGTCGAAGAGGTTGCGGGCGCCGATGCGAACGCGCACTTCGTCGAACAGCTCGCCGCCGTCAATCACGTACTGAGCGTACGCGTTGTGCGTGATCCACGGCTTCACGCGCCAGAACTCGCCGGTCGCGAGTTGCACGCTGGTGTCGTCGACGCCGCCGACATAGGCGGTGTACCAGCCGGCGCCCCAATTGCCGGCGCGCCAGGTGACGGTGGCGCTCGCACGCCATTTCGGACGTCCGTTCTCCTCGATCAGGCTCTCGGCGCCGGGAATGTTGATCAGCGGATCGATCACGCCGGCGGCTTGGGCGTTGAGCAGCTGCTGCTGCTCGGGGCCGGGCGCCTGATAGAAGGTCAGCAGCCTGGCGAAGTTGAGATCCAGGTTCCAATCGCCGAGCGGCGTGTCGTCGACCTCGTAGAAGATGCCGATATCGTAGCCTTCGGCTTCGCGCGGACCGAGATTGCGATAATCGTCGATGACCTGGGTGATCTCGCCGACCGGCTGGAGCGGAGCGCCGTTGGCGTCGAGCGCGCCGGCGAACATCAGCACGTCATCCGGCGTCGGCGCCGCGCGGACGACGTTCGGATTCGAGCTGCCCAGCATGCGGAGCAGATAATCGAGCGTGATGGCGTTGCTGTCGCCGAGCAGGCCGATGACGCCGTCCTGCTCCACGTTCCAGTAGTCGGCCGTGATCGTCAGCTCGCCGAAGCGCGACGGGATGAAGGTCGGCTGGATGACGAAGCCGGCGGTGAAGTTCTCCGAGGTTTCCGGCTCCAGCTGTTCGCTGCCGGAGCGGTTGCTCTGCACCGATTGCGACTGGTTGCAGGCGTCGAAGTCGGTGATGACGCCATTCTGTTGCTGCGCTTCGCAGCGCACCCAATCGGTGCGGGTGTTCGAACGGAGAATGCCGCGCTCGTGCTGTTGCGGCAGGTTCGGGGCGCGGAAGCCCTGCGACCAAGCCGAGCGGAACATCAGCCACTCGGTCGGGCTCCAGGCGGCCGCCACTTTCGGGCGGGCGATGTCGCCGAACGCCGAGTAGTTCTCGTAGCGGACGGCGAGCTGCGCTTCGAGCGAATGCACGAGCGGAATGTTCATGTCCGGCGAGACGATCGGCAGCGCCATTTCGGCGAAAGCCGAGAACACGTTGCGGAAGCCGTCGGTGTCCGGCGTCGGGCTTGCGCCCATGACGTCGCTCAACGGCGCGAGCGGCGTCGAGCCGTCGAACGGCTGGAAGGTGATGGTGCCGTCGAGGCGCGCATCGCGGTCGTCTTCGTATGTTTCGTTGCGATACTCGACCCCGGTGGCGACGCCGACGGGGCCGCCCCAGATCTCGAACAGATCCGGCCGCGAGAGCCGGAAATCGAGCATGGTCATCGTCGTCGTGCTGCGACGCGACACATCGACCATGAAGCTGTCGATGACGCTTTGCGGATTGGGCGAGCTGTCGCCGTTGGCGGGGTCGAGCGGATTGCCGCCGGTGAACGGGTTGTACGCGTCCGGCGTCGAGCGCGCGAGCGCGTCCTGAAACAGCGTCATGCTGGGCTGACGCATGGTGTCGTGGGTGACGGCTTCGGACTGAACCAAAGCGGTTTCCCAGTCCCAGGCGTTCCACTGGCCGCGGAAGCCGACCAGGCCGCGCACGACCGATTGCTCGACATTCACCGGCAGCGGACCGGCGTCGACGACGCGATAGTCCTGCAGTTCGAAGTTCACCCCGCCCGACGGCGCATTGGTCACGGGAACGCGATTGGGATTTGGATTGCCGTTGAGGGTCGTCGGACCGAAGGGATTCCAGTAATTCGTGGCGGGAACGATCAGGCGCTGGGTGGAGAGATTGGTCTCCTGCTCGCGATAGCTCGTCGAATCGGACTCATAGACGCCGAGTTCGACGAACAGTTCGACATTGTCGCCCATGTCGTGGTTGACGAAGAAGAACGCGTTGCGCCGCTCCACTTCGCTCCATAGCGTGCGGCCGTCATTGGTGTTGTAGCGCAGATTCTCGTCAGACCCGGTGGTCGAAACGACGCCGTTGTCGAAGCAGGTGCCGAGAGCGGCGGGAAATTCGACGCTGTTGCAGCTCGCGTTCGTGATCGGCTGAATGTGGAACGTCGCGTGACCGTCGCTCGTGCTGGTGATGGTGGTGCCGTTCATCGACAGCGAGGTGGTCGACGGGTTGAAGCTCGCCGTCAGGCGGCGGAATTCGGGCCACGGCGTATCGGTGCTGGTGTTGCGCCAGTCGGTGTCGTTCGCGAACGGGCTGCTCGGATCGATCAGCGAACGCAGATCGGATGTCGCGGAGAAGTCGCGGTCGCTGGCCCACAGCGGATCGCGGTTGGTGAAGTTGCCGAAGAACGAAACGTTGGTGCGGCCGTTGTTGAAGTCGGCGCCGGCTTCGATCGAGAGCTCGATCTCGTCCATGCCGTCGGACTGGCCGCCTTCGACCTCGAGGCGCAGGCCTTCGAAATTGTCGCGCAACACGGTGTTGATGACGCCGGCGACGGCGTCGGTGCCGTAAATCGCCGATGCGCCGTCGCGCAGCACTTCAACACGGCGCACGCCGGCAGCGGGGATGGTGTTGGTGTTGACCGTGGCGACCGGGACCAGGTTCTCCACCTGGATCGCAGGGTGCAGCACCATGCGGCGGCCGTTGAGCAGCATCAAAGTGTTGCCGGTGCCGAGACCGCGCAGATTGATCGAGGCGGTGTCGCCGCGGGCGTCGTTGATGCCGCCGGCCACGCGCGCTTCGTTGAAGGTGACGTCGCCCGCCTGCGGGATCGAGCGGAACAGTTCGTCGCCGCTCGAAGGCGCGATCGCGTCGAGCTGCTCTTCACCGAGCACGGTGACGGGCAAAACGTCGGTGACCTGGGCGCCGCGAATCTGGGTGCCGACGACGACGATCTCGTCTTCGTCGGACACGCCGGATTCGGCCGCGGTGACGTCCTCGTCCTGCGCATGCGCCAAAGGCGCCATCGCGCCGGTGATCAGCGCCGACGCCCCGAAGAGCAGCAGCGACTTGAGGCTGTGACGTACCGGCGATTTCATTCGATTTCCCCCTGGTCCCCGATGAGCCGTTGCAGCGGCTCGAATGTTTTCTTTTACGGGTGCTCCAATGCAGCACCCGACCGCGGCATCCGCGTCTACTTTTTGTTGGCGACGCTATAGCCGGAGGCTATGCGCGCGGCTCGCCCCACAGGCCGCGCGGCGCACGCATGCGCCCGTTGGCGAAAATCATGCCGTTTTCTCGGTCCTGCGCCAGCCACCAAGGGCCATCGAGATCGATGAAACTGGCATCCTGCGCGACGAGTAGCGCCGGCGCCACACTGAGCGACGTCGACACCATGCAGCCGGCCATCAATGTCAGGCCGAGTTGTCGCACGCGCTCGCGCATGACGAGCGCCTCGGTGAGGCCGCCGGTCTTGTCGAGCTTGATGTTGACCGCCTGATATCGGCGCGCGACGCGCTCCAGATCGGCGCTGGTGTGCGCCGATTCGTCGGCGCAGATGGGCACGGCGGGCTTCAGATTCTCCAACGAGGCGTCTTCGGCGGCGGCGAGCGGCTGCTCGATCAGGTCGACGCGCAAGGCCGCCAGCTGTGGCAGCAACTCGGCCAACAAGGACGCCGACCAGCTTTCGTTTGGATCGACGATGAGGCGCGCCTCCGGCGCGGCGGCGCGCACGGCCTGAACCGAGGTGAGTGGGTCGAAAGCGTCGACCTTCACCTTGATCAGCGGCGAACCGGCGATGGCGGCTGCGGCTTCGCTCATTCTGGCGGGCTCGTCGAGCGAGACGGTGACGGCGGTGACGATTTCGCCGGGCGTTTGGACGCCCGCGAGATCGGCCACGGTGCGGCCGGCTTGCTGGGCTTCCAGGTCCCAGAGCGCGCAATCGATGGCGTTGCGCGCAGCGCCGGCTGCAAGTTTTCGCTGCAGCTCGGCGCGGGAGAGACCGGCTTCAATGTCGGCAGAGACGGAGGCGATCTGCGCCAACACGCTCTCGACGCTTTCGTCGTAGCGCGCGTACGGCACGGCTTCGCCGCGCCCGACATGAGGGCCGTGCTGCAGATTGACGACGACCACATCGGCCGCGGTTTTCACGCCGCGCGCGATGCGGAAGGGCCGGCTCAGCGGCCAGCGTTCGCTGCGTGCGGTGAGCCTGCGAAGCATTCGAGCAAATAATCCGCGATCTGGTCGACACCCATGGCGACAGGGTCCTGCGCCGGCAAGTTCAATTCGGCGGAGACGCGTTCGCAGACGCGCTTCGCCTCCTGGGGCGGCAGGTTCGACGTGTTGAGAGCGACGCCGGTGCAGATGACGTCGGGATTGGTGAGCTTGGCGGCCTCGAGATTGGCCGCGAGCGTTTGTGCGAGGCTCGGCAGCGCCCGGCCGGGCAGTCCGCGCATGTGCGGCCGGCCGGGCTCGTCGCAGAGCACGATGGCGTCCGGTTGCGCGCCATGGAGCAAACCCAACGACACGCCGGCATAGGAAGGATGATAGAGCGAGCCCTGCCCTTCGATGATGTCCCAACCGCCGTCGAGGCGTTCGGGCGAGAGCTGTTCGACCGAGCCGGCGATGAAGTCAGCGACAACGGCGTCGACCGGCACGCCGGCGCCGGCGATCATGATGCCGGTTTGACCGGTGGCGCGGAAATCGCAGCGGACGTTGCGCTTCTTCAGTTCCCGCTCGATGGCGAGGCTCGTGTACATCTTGCCGACGGAGCAATCGGTGCCGACCGTGAGCAAACGGTAGCCCCGGCGGCGCTCGCCATTGCCGATCGGCAGATCGGGCGCGGGCTCGCGGACATCGTAAAGCGTGCGGCCGAGGCGCTTGGCCGTGTCGCGGATGGCCGGGCGCTCGTGCAGGCGCTGGTGCAGGCCGGAGGCGACATCGAGGCCGGCTTCGAGTGCGGCGATCGCTTCGGCTTCGTCCTCCGCCGTCATGACGCCGCCGCGGTTGGCGACACCGATCAGCATGGTGCGGGCGCCGCGCTTTGCCGCTTCGGCGTAGCTCAGCGGCTCGAGCCCGAGGCTCGGCGCATCGTCGCGCAGGCGCCGTTCGCCGATGCATTTTTCCGGCCGCCAATGGGCGACGCCGCGCGCCGTTTTGATGGCCAGGGCGTCCTTGGCGGCGCCGAGATAGAGGACGTAAGGAGAAGGGATCACGCGAAACCTCCGGCCGCGCTTCGGCGGTGATCCCATCTGACGGCGGCTGCGGGGGACCGCCAGTAGCGTTTCGGCTGGCGCCTATAACGAGCGGCTATGCCGCCAGGATGCGCTCGAACGACTTCTGCATCTCGGTGATGAACTTGGCCGCGAGATGAGAGGGCGGCCGATCCTCCAGGTGGATGGCGCAAATGTCGAACTTCACCGCCGGCTCCAGGCGCTTGAATTCGAGCCGCTCATCCCGCATCGCCCGAGCGGTAAGCTCGTCGACGATGGCGACGCCGACTCCCTCGCGCACCAGGCCGGCGGCGACGTAGAAGGTGTGCGCCGACACGACTTCGCGCACTTCGGCTTTCAGCTTGGCGAGTTCGGCCGAAAGGATGTCGCCCAGCGGGCCGCTCGAAGTGATGCCGACGAAATCGCGACCGATGATGGCGCTGAGCGGGATGCGCTCGCCGACATTGGCGAACTCGCCGCGGCGATAGAGCAGCACCAGTTCGCCCTGCCCCAATTTCAGCGTCTTGAGGCGCGGATGCTCGCCTTCGTCGAAAACGAAAGCGACTTCGCTGGTGCGGTCGAACAGGGCGCGCAGCGCTTCGTCGTGGTGGTAGGTCTGGATGTCGAAGCTGACGTCCGGGTGGCCGGCGCGGAAGCGGGCGATCGCGGCCGGCGCGGCGGCGAGGCCAGCGACCGGAAGCACGGAGAGGCGGATGTGCCCTGCGTCGCCGTTCTTGAGGCTTTTGCAGGCCTGCTGCAGCGTCTCGATCTTGGCGTAGACCTCGCTGGATTCGCGGAAGACGACGTGCGCCTCGTCGGTCGGGATGAGCCGGCCACGCACGCGGCGGAAGAGTTTGAAGCCGAGTTGATCCTCGGCGTGCTGCAGCGTTTTCGAGAGCGACGGCTGCGAGACGTTGAGGGCCTTGGCGGCGGCGTTGATGCTGCCGCTGAGATAGATGGCGTGAAAGACTTCGATGTGGCGCAGTCGCATGGCGGCGCCAGAATTAGGCGCCCGGGCTTGGAAACACAATCGTAACCTCTGCTGCGGGTGAGGCCCCAGGGTTAACGGTCACTTCAGTAGAGCAGGCTACAAGAGCCGGTCATGGCGACTTCTATCCGCTCACTGCCTCCCGCTTAGGCGCCGCACATGTTCGTCCGGCTGCGCCACAAGTTGACGGTTCTCTACGCCGGGCTTTTCTGCGCGGCGCTGATCCTCATTGGCGGCACCGCCTATGTCGTGATCGCCGACGCGACGCAACGCCTCGCGCGCGACCAACTGGTTAAAGCCAGCGAGATCTTCGAGCGCTCGGTCCGGCTGCGAACGGAGCATCTGGCCGCCAGCGCGGACTCCGCGGCGAATATCGTCTCGCTGCAGCAAGCCGCGGCTGGACGCGACGAAAGCGCCATCCGCACCCAGCTCGAGGCGTTACGGGACAACGCCAACGCCGACCTCACCTTCCTGGTGACGCGCGAGGGCCTCGTCATCGCCGAGGACGCGAACGCTCCGACCTCGGTCCCGCCGGGCCTGCAGCGGGCCCTGGCGCAAACCGAAGCGCCGTCCGGCATATTGGTGTTCGACGGGCGCCAGTATCACGCGGCGACGGCGCGCATACCGGGCGGCCTGGGCTGGCTCGTGGTCGGCGGACGCCTGGACGGCGACGTGCAGGCGCTCGAGGAGCTGGCGACCATTCCGCTCGACGCCTCGACGCCGCTGCACACGAGCGAAGGCTGGGCGCAGGGCGAGGACGCCGCGGCGCTCGGCGCGCTGATCGAACGACAAGTGCGCGCCCAGAGCCTGCGCGCCGAAGCCATCGAGACCTCGAGCGGGCGCACTTTGGCGCTGGCCACGCCGCTGCCGGCGCTCGACGGCTCACCGAGCGTGCTGCTGCTGCGCTATCAGCTCGACGGCGGGTTGACGCAGTATAGCGCGCTGTTCGGCACGCTGCTCACCGTCGGCCTGGTCGGGCTTTCGCTGCTCATCGCCGGCAGCTGGCTCTTGGCCAACGACATCACCCGGCCGCTGTCGACGCTCGAAAGCGCGGCGCAGAAGCTGCAGGAAGGCGTGTTCGAAACGGTCGCGATCGTCGGCCGCGACGAGCTGGCGCGCCTTGCCGCGAGCTTCAACGCCATGACCGGGGCGCTGCGCGAACGCGAGCGCAAGATCACCCACCTCGCCTATCACGACGCCGAGACGCGGCTGCCGAACCGGCTGGCGCTGGAGCGGCGGCTTGCCTCCGCACCGCAGCCGGAACGCGTCTATCTCGCCGCCATCGGCGTCGACCGCTTCACTGAAGTGCGCGGCGCGATCGGCTACACGCTCGCCGGCGCGCTGATGCGGGTGCTGGGGCAGAGGCTGCTGCAATTGGTGCCGAACGCGCCGGTGGCGCGGCTCTCGAGCGACGTGCTGGGCGTCGGCCTGCTCGCGGACAGCGAAGCCGATGCGCGCAAGCGCGCCAGTGCGCTGATCGGCGCGCTGGAGCAGCCGCTCGCGCTCGAAGGGCACAATCTCGATATCAACGTCACCATCGGCCTGGCGCAGCCGCGCGCGAAGACGGAGAGCCCCGGCGCCATGATCGAACGCGCCAGCGTCGCGCTCGATCAGGCGCGCAGCGCACGGCAGAAGCTCGGCCTGTTCGACGAGGCGGCGTACGGCGATCCCGCGCGCAATCTCTCGCTGATGAGCGAAATGCGCCGCGCCGTCGAGAGCGGCGAACTGATGATCGTGCACCAGCCGAAATACGATTTTCGCACCGGCCGGATCGGCAGCGCCGAGTGCCTGGTGCGTTGGCGCCATCCGACACGCGGCATGATCGCGCCCGACCTATTCATTCCGATGGCCGAGGAGACCGGCCATATCCGCGCGCTGACCGAATGGGTGTTGCGCCGCGCCATCGTCGATCAGAAACGCCTCGCCGCCGCCGGCTGGCCGCTGACGCTGGCGGTGAACGTTTCCGGCCGCCTGATCGGCGACGACGAATTCGCGCGCGCGGCGCTCGAGCTGGTCGCAAAGGCGCCGCATCAATTGTGCTTCGAGATCACCGAGACGGCGGTGATCGACAATCCGCAGAAGGCGCTCGAGAACATCGAGCTGTTCGCGTCCAAGGGCGTGCGCATCTCGATCGACGATTACGGCTCGGGCCTCTCGTCATTGGCGTACCTGAAGCAATTGCCGGCGCACGAACTCAAGATCGACAAGCTGTTCGTGCAGAGCATCACCAACAGCCAGCGCGATGCGTTGCTGGTGCGCTCGACCATCGAGCTGGCGCACGGGCTGGGGCTCGACGTGGTGGCGGAGGGGGTCGAGACGCCGGGGACGTTTGCGCTGCTGGCGTCGATGAAGTGCGATTTGACCCAAGGCTATCTGATCGCCCGTCCGGCGACGATCGAGGAGCTGATCGCCATCCTCGGCGACGAGAAGCGGATGCGCTTCTATCAGCAGACGGCGTTGGGCGGCGTTGCGCCTGCGGCCGCGCGTCTGGCTTAGGACGCGTCGTCGAGCGGCAGCTCGGTCGTGTTTTTCAAGTGCTCCAGCACAATCGAGCTTTCCATGTGCGCGATGGCGGCGCAGCGTAAGAGCTTCGACTGCACGATCTCCTGGAAGTGCGGCAGGTCGCGGGCGACGATCTTCATCAGATAATCCGCCTCACCCGTCAGCATCACGCAGAGCGTCACCTCGTTCATGCGGGCGACGAGGTCCTTGAAGGCTTTGACGTTGGCGGCGGCGTGGTCGCGCAGCCGCACGCGGATGATGGCGCTGCAGGTGAGCCCGGCGCCCTCGGGGTCGACGAGACCGACGACGGCGCGCAGCACGCCGGCTTCCTTCAACCGGCTGAGGCGCCGGGAAACGAGGCTTGGCGAGACGCCCGCCTCTTCCGCCAGCTCGGCCTGCGAGGCGGAGGCGTCGCGCTGAATGGCGCGGAGCAGGCGCCGGTCCGCGTGGTCGAGGTCGATGGGCTCACGTTTCATGCGCTTTAGGCCAACGTTATGCACGGTTCATGCAGCATAACGCGATTATTCGTCCGGACCAGCGCAGATTTTGCAGGCGAACGCGGCTATTGTTGCGCCTATGAGCGCCAAGCCGAAGCCGGCTCCCAAAGCCGCCCCTGAGACCGATTGGAAGCGCGTGGTCGAGCTCGTCCAATGCTCCCGCGCGATGGACGCAATCGAGGAGCGCGAACTCGTTCCGGGCAAGAAGATTTTCTATCAGTTCAGCGCCCGCGGCCACGACATGGCGCAAGTGCTGCTGGGCCTGCGCCTGACCCATCCGAAGGACGCGATGTGCGGCTACTACCGCTCGCGGCCGATCCTACTTTCGCTCGGCGTGGCGCTGGAGGACGCGCTGGGTTCGGCGATGGGGCGCGCCGGCGGTTATAGCGACGGGCGCGATATTGGCGTCGTGTTCAATTATCCGAATGCGACGGGCGCATCGGCGCTGCCGATGTGCGGCGGCGTCGGCGCGCAATACACGCCGACCGCGGGTTACGCGCAGGCGATCGAGTATCATAAGAATGTCCTCGGCGACCGCGCCTATGACGGCGCCATCGGCGTCGTGCTGGGCGGCGATGCATCGGTGGCGACGAACGGGTTCTGGGCGGCGCTGACGATGGCGACGACGTTGAAGCTGCCGATGCTGTTTTATGTCGAAGACAACGGCTACGGCATCTCGACGCCGGGCTGGCTGCAGACGCCGGGCTGCAACATCGCGCAGAACCTGGCGAGCTTCAGCGGGCTTAAAGTGCTCGACGGTGACGGGACCGATCCGGTCGAAGCGTCAGAGCTGATCGCGGATGCAGTGGCGCATGTGCGGGGCGGCAATGGTCCGGCTTTGGTGCACCTCACAGTGCCGCGGCTGCAGGGGCATTCGTTTCAAGATACGCAGGCGTACAAATCGAAAGACGTGGTCGACGCCGAGTGGGCGCGCGATCCGCTGCCGAAGCTGAAGGCGCATGTCGTGCCTGCGCTGATGAGCGAGAAGGATTGGGACGCGCTGCAGACGCAAGCTGAGGAGCGCGTGCGCCGCGCGGTGCAGATCGCCGATCAGCGGCCGGTGAGCGAGGCCTCGCAGGTGACGCGCTTCGTGTTCAGCGAAGAAAACGCGCTGCAGGACGAAGGCGGGCTGTGGAATACCGGCTATGCGGCGCCGCGCGTGAGCGATGCGCCGAAACCGGAAGGCGCGCGCATCAACATGATCACGGCGATCCGGCGCACGTTGGATCACGAGCTGGCGGTTAACCCGCGCGTCTTGGTGTTCGGCGAAGACGTCGGCCCCAAGGGCGGCGTGCATGGGGTGACGCTCGGCTTGCAGGAGAAGTACGGCGAAGGCCGCGTGTTCGACACTTCGCTGTCGGAAGAAGGCATTATCGGCCGCGCCGTCGGCATGGCGATCGCCGGGCTGATGCCAGTGCCGGAGATCCAGTTCCGCAAGTATGCCGACCCGGCCTGTGAGCAGATCAACGATTGCGGCACGATGCGCTGGCGCACGGCGAACCGGTTCGCGGCGCCGATGGTGGTGCGCATGCCGGTCGGCTTCTTCAAATGCGGCGATCCTTGGCATTCGCAAACCAACGAAGTGCAGTTCGTGCACGCGCCGGGCTGGCGCGTCGCCTGCCCCTCAAATGCGGAGGATGCAGTCGGCCTGCTGCGCACGGCGCTGCGCGGCAACGATCCGGTGATGTTCCTGGAGCATCGCAACATGCTCGACGCAGCGAGCGCGCGGCGGCCCTATCCGGGTGATGCGTTCGCGCTGCCGTTCGGTGTGGCGAAACGCGTGCGCGAAGGCGGCGACATCACGTTGGTGGCCTGGGGCGCAATGGTGGAGCGCTGCGAGGCGGCGGCGGATCAGGCTGGCGTCAGCGCCGATATTCTGGACCTGCGCACGCTGGCGCCTTGGGATTTCGAGGCGGTGCTGGCTTCGGTGCGGCGCACGCATCGCTGCTTCATAATCCACGAAGACATCGGCACCGCCGGCTTCGGCGCCGAGATCGCGGCGGTGGTGGCGGATCAGGCGTTCCTCGATCTCGACGCGCCGGTGGCGCGGATGACGATGCCGGACATCCCCTCGCCGCACCATCCCGAGCTGATGGAGTGGGCGTTGCCTTCGGTGGAGCGCATCGCGGCAAAGATCGAAGAGCTGGTGCGGTTCTGATGGCGGAGCAAAAAGACATCGTCGCGCCTGTCGAACAGGAAGGCACCAAGTCGGTCGTGCGCGCGTGGCTGAAGCAGATCGGCGACGCGGTGAAGCAGGACGAACCGATCGTCGAGCTGGAGACGGACAAGGTCGCGGTGGAAGTGCCGGCGCCGGCGGACGGCGTGTTGGCCGCGATCGCGCTGAACGAAGGCGATGAAGCGGCGCCCGGGGCGGTGTTGGGAAAGCTTTCGATCGGCTCTTCTCCCGTCATTCCGGGCGCGACGAAGTCGCGATCTGCTAACCAGGGGCAAACGCCGGAGCGGCGGCCCCTGGATGCCGGGCTCGCCGCTGGCGCGGCGCCCCGGAATGACGATGAGAGAGAGATGCGGCTTTCTCCGTTGGTGAAGCGCCTAGTGGCGGAACATCGGCTGGACACGACCGCCATCACGGGCACGGGCCGAGGCGGACGGATCACGCATAAGGATGTCGAAGAGCACATCGCGCGCGGTTCAACCAAACCGGCGCTGAAGCCCGCGCCGATCGCGCCGATCAAAGGCGGCCGCATTCCGCATGACGCGATGCGCCGCTCGATCGCCGAGCACATGTCGCGTTCGGTGGCGACGGCGCCGCATGTGACGGCGGTGTTCGAAGCGGACTTCTCGGCCATCGCCGCGCACCGCGCCAAGCACAAGGATGCGTACGCGAAGGAAGGCGCCGCGCTTACCTACTCCGCCTACATCGTCCGCGCGGCAGCGGAGGCGATGAAGGTCTCGCCGAACGTCAATGCACGTTGGCACGACGACTTCCTCGAAGTGTTCGAGGATGCGAATATCGGCATGGGCGTGGCGCTCGGCGACAAGGGCCTGATCGTGCCGGTGATCCGGCGGGCGCAGGCGCTGTCGCTGAAAGAGACGGCGGCGCAGCTGACCGACCTGACCGATCGCGCGCGCAAGAACCAGCTGAAGCCAGCCGATGTTCAAGGCGGCACGTTCACGATTTCCAATCACGGCGTCTCCGGCTCGCTGGTGGCGACGCCGATCATCATCAACCAGCCGCAATCGGCGATCCTGGGCGTCGGCAAGCTGGAGAAACGCGTCGTCGTGCGCGAGGTGGGCGGCCAGGACGCGATCCTGGTGCGGCCGATGGCCTACGTCTCGCTCACCATCGACCACCGCGTGCTCGACGGTCATCAGACCAATGCCTGGCTCACGCGCTTCGTCGAAGTTCTTGAAACCTGGCCTTCGGAAGATTGAAAGCAGACCGATGATTGAAACGCTCGCGCCGAAGGCGCCCGATCCGCTCCTGAAGATCATCAAGATGTTCCGCGAGGACCCGCGGAGCGACAAGATCGATCTCGGCGTAGGCGTCTACAAAGACGCGACCGGCAATACACCGGTGATGCGTGCGGTGAAGGAGGCCGAAGCGCTGCTGCTCGCGAACCAGAAGACGAAAACCTACGTCGGCCAGCAGGGCGACGTGGATTTTCTGAAGCTGGTCGGCCAGCTCGCGTTCGGCGAGATGTCGCGCCAGTTCGTTTCGATCCAGGCGGTCGGCGGCACCGGCGCGTTGCGGCTGGGCTGCGACCTGCTGCGCGAAAGCGGCGCCAAGCGCATCGTGCTGCCGCAGCCGTGTTGGCCGAACCATCCATCGATCGTGCGCGCGGCGCGGCTCGAGCCCGTCGATGTCTCCTTCTTCGACCTCGCCCAGCAGCGCATCGACATGGACGCGCTGATCGCCGGCTTCGATCGGGCTGAGCGCGGCGACGCGGTGATCCTGCAGGCGTGCTGCCACAATCCGCTTGGCGCGGATTTCTCGCTGGAGCAATGGACGGCGCTGGCGGATGCGCTGAACGCGCGGGGTCTGATCCCGTTTGTCGATCTGGCTTATCAGGGCTTCGGCGACGGCATCGACGAAGACGTCGCGGGCGCCCGGGCGCTGGCGGAGCGCGTGCCGGAAGCGGTGATCGCCGTTTCGGAAGCGAAGTCGTTCGGCATCTATCGGGAGCGCGTCGGCGCGCTCTATGTGAAGACGGCTGAGAAGGCGCGCGCGGCGGCGATGAGCAATCTCGCCGCGATCGCGCGCGCGAACTACTCGATGCCGCCGGATCACGGCGCTGCGATCGTGCGCGAAGTGCTGAGCGATGATGCGCTGCGGGCAAGCTGGCGCGAGGAGCTCGATGAAATCCGCGGCCACATCAAGCGCACGCGCCTCGCGCTAGCGGCCGAGCGGGTGAACTCGATCCCGATGCATCTCATCGCGGACCAGAAGGGCATGTTCTCGACGCTGCCGCTGAACGACGCGCAAGTGACGGCGCTGCGGGAGACGCACGGGATTTACATGACGGACGCAGCGCGGATTAACGTGGCGGGGCTGCGGGAGGCGGATATCCCGCGGTTTGTGGAAGCGTTGAGATCGGTGGCTTAGCGCTCCGCTTATGCTCCCCACCTCGTGGGGAGCTGTCGACATGCGAAGCATGGAGACTGAGGGGCGAGTCGTCGGCCTTTTACGCGCCCCTCCGCTTCCCCCGGCTTTCGCCGGGGTCAGCACCTCCCCGCACGGCGGGGAGGACAAGAACTCACGCCGCGTTCATGGTCAGCAAATCGTACACCGCAACGGTTTCGCCATCGCGGTTGGAGACTACGACATCCCAGCGCACTTCGCCTTGATCGGGTTTGCAGAGCGTCTTGTCTTTCACCGTGAGCGCGACTTGGATGGCGTCGCCGGGTTTCACCGGCTTGACGAAGCGCAGATTGTCGAGGCCGTAGTTCGCCAGCACCGGGCCCGGATCGGGATCGACGAAGAGGCCGGCGGCGAACGCAAGGATCAGGTAACCGTGCGCGACGCGGCCGCCGAACAGCGGATTGGCGCGCGCGGCTTCCTCGTCCATGTGCGCGTAGAAGGTGTCGCCGGTGAAGTGGGCGAAGTGCTCGATATCGTCGAGCGTGATTTCGCGCGACTTGGTTTTGAGCTGATAGCCGATCGGCAGATCGTGGAATTTGCGCCGGAACGGATGTTCGCTCGCCGCCTGCACCGGCATGCCGGCGACGTAGCGGTTCACGATGGCGGCGAGCACGCGGGGATGGCCCTGCAACGCGGTGCGCTGCATGTAGTGCGTGACGCCGCGAATGCCGCCCATCTCCTCGCCGCCGCCGGCGCGGCCGGGGCCGCCGTGGATCATATGCGGCATCGGCGAGCCGTGGCCGGTGCTCTCTTTGGCGCTGTCGCGATCGATGAAGGCGATGCGGCCGTGGAACGAGCCGGCGCCGAGCACGAGATCGCGGGCGAAACTCGTGTCGTGCGTAAACGCGCTCATGACGAGTGAGCCCTTGCCGCGATTGGCTAGCGCGACGGCGTCGGCCGCGTCCTTGTACGGCATGATCGTCGAGACCGGCCCGAACGCTTCGACGTCGTGCACGGCGCGCGCGGCCCACGGATTTTCGCAGCGCAGCAGTATCGGCGAGAGAAACGCGCCCTTCTCGTTCACCGGCGCGGCGTTCGGATCGCCGTAGACGATCGAAGCATCGGCGCCGATCTCCTTAATCTTTGCACGCACGTCGTCCCGCTGGCTCGTGCTGACGAGCGCGCCCATGCGCGTGGCTTCGTCGCGCGGATCGCCGATGGTGAGCTTGTCGAGGCGCGCCTTGAGCGCCTCCTGCGCCGCATCGAGCAGCGCGGCCGGCACGAGGCCGCGGCGGATGGCGGTGCACTTCTGGCCCGCCTTCACCGTCATTTCCTTGGCGACCTCCTTGATGAAGAGGTCGAACTCCGGGGAATCCGGCGTCGCGTCCGGGCCGAGCACCGAGGCGTTGAGCGAATCCTGTTCGGCGACGAAGCGCACGCTCTCGCGCTGAATCACCGGATGGCTTTTGAGCTTCGCGGCGGTGGCGGCGGAGCCGGTGAAGGAGACCACATCCTGCGACGTGAGATGATCGAAGAGATCGCCGGTGGAGCCGACGATGAGCTGCAGCGCACCTTTGGGCAGCACGTTCGCTTCCAGCATGATGCGCACAGCGGCTTCGGTGAGATAGGCGGTCGCGCTGGCGGGCTTCACGATCGCGGCGACGCCGGCGAGAAACGTCGGCGCGAGCTTCTCCAGCATGCCCCAGACGGGGAAGTTGAAGGCGTTGATGTGGACGGCGGCACCTTGCAGCGAAGTGAAGACGTGCAGGCCCTGGAACGTGCCGCCGCGCGAGAGCGCTTCGACATTGCCGTCGATCAGGATGGTGTCGTTCGGCAGCTCGCGCCGGCCCTTGCCTTGATAGACGGCGAACGTGCCGATGCCGCCGTCGATGTCGACCCAGCTGTCGGCTTTGGTAGCGCCGGTGTTGTAGGAGAGTTCGTAGAGCTCTTCCTTGCGCGCGGTGAGCGCTTCGGCGAGCGCTTTCAGCATCAGCGCGCGCTGGTGAAAGGTGAGTTTGCGCAGCGCCGGCCCGCCCTGCTCGCGGGCGTGGCGGAGCATGGCGGCGAAGTCGAGCCCTTGCGATGAAGTGAGCGCGACGACGTCGCCGTCGATGGCGGAGCGCAGTTCGGCCATGCCGCCGGCGCCGGCGATCCATTGGCCCTCGGCGAAGTTCTGCAGGGTGATCGGTTTCATCATTCGCTCCGGCGTTCGTGAGTGGGAGCGCGGCGCTCCGCGCCGCATGCGCGACGGAGTCGCGCGCTCCAATCTCCACTCATTCGTCTCAGCTTCCCGTGAACCTCGGCGGCCGCTTTTCCATGAACGCGGCGACGCCTTCTTTGTAGTCATGCGTGCGCCCGAGAGCGCGTTGCGCGTCGCGTTCGACATCGAGCTGTTCGGCGAGCGTACGCGCGCCGCTTTCGCGGATCAGCTTTTTGGTCGCCGCGAGGCCCTTGGTTGGCGCGGACGCGAACTTCTGCGCGAGCGCATCGGTCTCTTCGGCGAGCTTATCGTCGTCGACGCACTTCCAGATCATGGCCCAGCTTTCGGCGCGTTCGGCGGTGAGCGGTTCGCCGGTGAGGGCAAGGCCCATGGCGCGGGCTTGGCCGGCGAGGCGCGGCAAGGTCCAGGTGCCGCCGCTGTCGGGAATGAGGCCGATATTGGCGAAGCTCTGGATGAACTTGGCGCTCCGCGCGGCGATGACGATGTCGCAGGCGAGCGCGATATTCGCGCCAGCGCCGGCGGCGACGCCGTTGACGGCGCAGATCACCGGCATCTCGAGCGATGTGAGCCGCCGGATCAGCGGATTGTAGCGCTTCTCCAGCGACTCGCCGAGATCGACACCGTCGCCGCCGGGCGCGACGGCGCGGTCGGATAAATCCTGCCCCGCACAGAAGCCGCGGCCGGCGCCGGTGAGCACCAGCACGCGCGCCTCGCTGTTCGCCACGCTGTCGAGCGCGCGCGCGACTTCGTCGTGCATCTGCACGGTGAAGCTGTTCAGGCGATCGGGGCGATTGAGGGTGAGGCGCGCGACGCCGCCGGCGCTCTCGAAGAGAATGGTCTCGTAGTCCATGGGCCCTCCTCGCACGTCGGCGTGGCGTATGATAGAACGCCTGGTCGGTCAATTCACGAGACAAGGCATGAGCGAAGCGGACGATCTGGCGCTGCGCGTCGCGCAGACGTTGCTGGCGCGCGAAGGCACAGGACCAGCCTGGGGCGTCGAGATCGAAGCGGCGCGCGAAGGCTATGCCCGCGTGCGCATGGTCGTGCGCGAGGACATGCTGAACGGCCACCGCAGCGCCCATGGCGGCATGATCTTCGCGGTGGCCGACACCGCGTTCGCGTACGCCTGCAATTCGCGCAACGACACGACGGTGGCGCAGAGCGCGACGATCGCGTTCCTGGCGCCCGCCTCCGCCGGCGACGCGCTGGTGGCGGAGGCGCGCGAGATTTCGCGCAGCGGCCGCAGCGGCGTCTATCACGTCAGCGTGCGCACGGCGGACGGACGCGCCATCGCTGAATTTACTGGGCTTTCCCGCACCATTGGCGGGGCGGTAATTAATTGACCGAGCGGTCAGTGAAACCTATATTAGTCGGCTGAAAGTTCCGAAAGGCGCGGCCATGTACACGACCGATATGAGCGGCAAGAAAAAGGCCGAGGCGGTGGCGGAAGATCCCGCGCGCGTGGCGGCGTTCGAGGCGCGCGTCGCCAACGACCAATTCATCGAGCCGAAGGACTGGATGCCCGAGGCGTACCGGAAGACGCTGATCCGGCAGATTTCGCAGCACGCGCACAGCGAAATCGTCGGCATGCTGCCCGAAGGCAATTGGATCACGCGCGCGCCGAACTTGCGGCGCAAGGCGATCCTCTTGGCCAAGGTGCAGGACGAAGGCGGACACGGGCTTTATCTCTACGCGGCGGCGGAGACGCTCGGGATCACGCGCGATGAAATGACCGAAGCGCTGCTCAGCGGCAAAGCCAAGTACTCGACGATCTTCAATTATCCGACGCTGACCTGGGCCGACATCGGCGCGATCGGCTGGCTGGTCGACGGCGCGGCGATCATGAACCAGGTGCCGCTGCAACGGACCTCGTATGGGCCGTACGCGCGCGCGATGGTGCGCATCTGCAAGGAAGAAAGCTTCCACCAGCGCCAGGGCTACGAGATCATGATGCATCTGGCGAACGGCACGCCGGAGCAGAAGGCGATGGCGCAGGATGCGCTCGATCGCTGGTGGTGGCCGTCGCTCATGATGTTCGGCCCGCCGGACGACAAGTCGCCCAACACCGAGCAGAGCATGCGCTGGCGCATCAAGCGCGACACCAATGACGAGCTGCGGCAGAAGTTCGTCGACATCACCGTGCCGCAAGCCGAAGCGATCGGGCTCACCGTGCCGGACCCGGCGCTGAAGTGGAACGAAGTGCGCGGCGCCCACGACTTCGGCGAAGTCGACTGGGACGAGTTCTGGGCCGTCGTGAAGGGCGAAGGCCCGGTCGCCAAAGAACGCATGCAGGCGCGCCAGAAAGCGTGGGACGACGGCGCCTGGGTGCGCGAGGCCGCGCGCGTGCATGCAGAGAAGCGCGCGGCGGCAAAGCTGGCGGCGGAGTGATGCGCTACCGTCTCGCCCTGCGCCTTCCTATATCCTCGTCGGCTGCTTGAGTCGGGAGGAAAATCATGCACGTCGCAGAACTGAACATCGGCCGCGCGCTCTATCCGCTCGACGATCCGCGCATGGCGGGCTTCATGAATGCGCTCGCCGCCATCAATGCGATCGCCGACCGCTCGCCCGGCTTTGTCTGGCGCATGGCGGACGAAAACGGCGCCGGCAACACCGATACGAAATACACCGACGATCCGCAGCAGATCGTCAACATGTCGGTGTGGGAGACGGCCGACGCGCTGGAGCACTTCGTGTGGAAGACGGCGCACCAGAAGATCTACAATCAGAAACACGCCTGGTTCGAGAAGCCGACGCAAGCGATCTTCGTGATGTGGCCGGTCGAAGAAGGCCACATCCCGACGCTGGAGGAAGCGCTTGAACGTCTGGAACACCTGCGCGCGCACGGATCGACCGAGCACGCTTTCGGATGGGACCATCTCGCCCATTTGAAAGCCTGGATGACGAAGCAATGCGGATAACAAGATGAGCGATCCGAAGAAGGAATGGCCGCTGTGGGAAGTGTTCGTGCGCGGCAAGGGCGGGCTGTCGCACCGCCATGTCGGCAGCGTGCACGCGGCGGACGCGAAGATGGCGGTCGAGCACGCGCGCGACACCTACACGCGGCGGCTGGAAGGCGTGAGCCTCTGGGTCGTGCCGTCGGCGGAGATCACCGCGTCGGATCCGGGCGATGCGGCGGCGTTGTTCGAGCCGGCCGAGGACAAGGTCTATCGCCACCCAACCTTCTATTCGATCCCCGACCATATCAAACACCTCTGATGGCGCGCGACCTCCCTCCTCTCGCCGCGTATGCGATGCGTCTGGGCGACGACGCATTGATCCTCGGTCAGCGCCTCTCCGAATGGTGCGGGCATGCGCCGGCGCTGGAGGTCGATCTGTCGCTGGCGAACGTGGCGCTCGATCAGATCGGCCAGGCGACGCATTTTCTCGGCCTCGCCGGCGAGATCGAGGGCAAGGGGCGCGATGCGGATGCGCTGGCGTTTCGCCGCGATGTGATGGATTTCACCAACTGCCTCCTGGTCGAGCAGCCGAACGGCGATTTCGCGCAGACGATCGCGCGGCAATTCCTGTTCTCGCACTACCAGGAGCTGCTCTATGCGGCGCTCGCGACGTCGAAAGACGCGCGCTTCGCGGCGGTGGCGGCCAAAGCGGTGAAGGAAGTCACTTATCACGCGACTTTGGCGAGCGATTGGGTCGTGCGCCTGGGCGACGGCACCGACGAGAGCCGCGCGCGCATGATCGCTGGTTTGGATTGGATGTGGCGCTTCGCGGACGAATTGTTCGCGATGGATGAGATAGACGCGGCCGCGCTCGCGGCCGGCGTCGGCGTCGACAAGGCGGCGCTGCGCGGCGCCTGGGATCAGCGTGTGGATGCGGTGCTGGCGGAGGCGACTCTGGAGCGGCCTCCGGCGCGGCGGCCGGTGCTGGGCGGACGCGCCGGCCGGCATTCGGAGCATCTGGGACACTTGCTGACCGAGATGCAGTTTCTGCAGCGCGCGTATCCGGGAGCGACGTGGTGACGGACTATCACCATCGTCATCCCGGGACTCACGAAGTGAGAACCCGGGATCCAGGGGCCACGAGCGCGTCGTTTGCCCCTGGATCCCGGATCGCGCTTCGCGCGTCCGGGATGACGGAGGAAAATAAGCAGCGTTTGCTAGCAATTCTGGCCGCCGTCCCCGATCCTGAAATCCCCGCCGTCTCGGTGCTCGACCTCGGCATCGTGCGCGAGATCAGTCCAACGCGCGTCGTCATCACCCCGACCTACACCGGCTGCCCCGCGACGCTGGCGATCGAGCAAGCCATCCGCGCCGCGCTCGATGCGCACGGCTTTGGCGATGTCGCCATCGAGACGACGCTCTCGCCGCCCTGGTCGAGCGACTGGATCAGCGATGAAGGTCGCGAAAAGCTGCGCGCCTACGGCATCGCGCCGCCGCCGAAAGGCGCGGGCGCCTCGGCGCTGAAGAACGCGCAAGCGGCGGAATGCCCGCGCTGCGGCTCTCTGAATACCGAAGAAATTTCCCGCTTCGGCTCGACGCCGTGCAAGGCGCTGTGGCGCTGCAAGGCGTGCGCGGAGCCGTTCGACAGGTTCAAGTGTCACTAAGTGTTGGCCCAACTGCTCCCCCGTTTACGGGGGAGCTGTCAGCGCGCATGAGCGCGATGACTGAAGGGGCGGAGGCGCGCAGCTGCCGGACTTTCCCCCTCCGGCTCGCTTCGCTCGCCACCTCCCCCGCATGCGGGGGAGGATTATGAGCATTGACTTCCACAGACTGCGCGTCGCCGAGGTGAAGCGCGAGACGCCGGATGCGGTCTCGGTGCGGCTCGAACTGCCGGAAGAGCTGCGCGAGACGTTCGCGTTCCGCGCCGGCCAGCACCTCACCTTCCGCCGTGAGATCGGCGGCGAAGAGGTGCGGCGCAATTATTCGCTCTGCGTCAGCCCGAGCGAAGGGGTGCTGAAGATCGGCGTCAAGAAAATCGCCGGCGGCGTGTTCTCAGGCTGGGTCAACGCCGAGCTCAAAGCCGGCGACGAACTCGAAGTCATGGCGCCGCACGGCTCGTTCTGCTGGACGTTCGACGCCGAGGCCCGCAACGAATACGTCGCTTTCGCCGGCGGTTCGGGCATCACGCCGATTCTGTCGCTGATGAAGACGGCGCTTTCGCTCGAGCCGCATTCGCGCTTCACCTTGTTCTACGGCAATCGCAACTCGATCGGCGTCATGTTCCTGGAGGAGATCGCGGCGCTGAAGGACCGCTATCTCGACCGGCTGAGCGTTTATCATTTCCTCGAAGAGGAGGAAGAAGAGATCGCGCTGTTCAATGGGCGGCTGGATCAGGCGAAGGCGGAGGAAATTCTTTCGACTCTCGTGTGCACGGCGCACGTGGACGCATTCTTCATCTGCGGGCCTGGGCCGATGATGGATGCGATCGAAGAAGCGCTGGTCGCGCGCGGCGTCGAGAAGCCGCGTATCCTGATCGAGCGCTTCACCACCGGCCCGCTCTCCGCCGCGCAGGCGGCGGCGGCGCGGGCGCTCGAGGAGCAAGCCGCGGGTTTGCGCATGAGCGTGACGCTGAACGGGCGGCGCGTGCAGGTCGCGTTCGATCCCGAGAAGCACTCGATCCTGGATAATGTGCGCGCCGCCGGCCTGCCGGCGCCGTTCGCGTGCAAAGGCGGCGTCTGTGCGACCTGCAGGGCGAAGGTGACGAGCGGCGAAGTGCAGATGAAGGTGAATTACGGGCTGTCGGCGGAAGAGCTGGCCGAAGGCTACGTGCTGACCTGCCAGGCGACGCCGGTGAGCGAAGGCGTGGCGCTGACGTATGATGCTTAACGAACCGCGCAGCTTTCTTCAGCACTAAGCTCACGAAGAATAACTACCGATCCAGTGCGGTCCTGAATACAGGCGGCTGCGTTGCCACGCGGATGTGTACAAGCGTCCTCAATCGGCTCGACCAGCAGACGCAAACCGCCGCCTACAGTCCTTGATAAAAGGAACTCTGAAGTGCGTGCGTCCCGGATCAAAAGATAGTCCCGATAATCGCGGCCTGCTCGCGAACGCAATCGAATGCGATCTCCGAAATCATACTGGTACGTTCCGCACACCGCGATCGGAGTAGCGCTTGGCTGTAGCTCGGCGAGCTGAGCCCCTGCGCAGCTCGCAATGAACATACTAAGGACCACTAATCGGGTCAGGCTCATCGTCTTACTCCGCCGCCCTCCGCAGCCCGCCCAGCGTCAAATCCACCGCCATCTCCGCCAGCGCGCCGGCGCTGACGGGGCCGCGCGGATCGAACCAGGTGTGGGTCCAGTTGATGGTGCCGAAGAACAGCATCGCCGCCGAAAACGCCGCGCCGCTTTTCTTCTTCAGCGTCGGCTCGATCTCGACCAGCAGCTTCTGCACCATCTCGATCAGCCCGCGCTGCACGGCGACGATCTCGGCGCGGCGCGCCTTCGGCAGGCGCCCCAAATCGTTCAGCAGCACTTTGTGGCGATCGGCGGCGCCGACATAGAGCGCCATGAAGCGGTGCGTGAGCTCGCGCAGCTTGCGCTCGGGCGGCTCGGCGCCCGCCGTCGCTTCGCGCGCCGCCGTTTCGAGCGCGCGCACGTGGCTGATCATGACGTCGTAGAGAATGTCGTCCTTCGATTGGTAATAGTGATAAATCAGCGATTTCGAGATCTTGCCGCGCTTGGCGATGTCGGCGACCGAGGCGCCGTTATAGCCCTCGCGCGCGAACAGCGCCGCCGCCGTCTCGACGATCGCGTCCTTCCGTTCATCGTACTCGACTGCTTGCGTGCGCGCCATTTCCCTCTCTCGTGCAAGATACAGGCGAGGACAGGGCTTGCACCAGCCCTAGAAAATCAAACACCCATCCCCGGATGCGACTCCCGCGAAAGCGGGCGGAGCAGTCCGGGGCCCATAAACTCAGTTCTGCGTGATTTCTCGATAGAGTTGTGTTTATGGGTCCCGGGCTCGCCGCTTTGCGGCGCCCCGGGAATGGGTGTGAAACGTTCGAAGGCAGCCTCAGCGTGAACGCCCGCGCGCGGTGACCGGCCAGATGTCGATCAAGGTGTCGCCGCGGACGACGTGAAAGGCGTCGTAGAGATTGACGGTCGGGTCGCAGTGCGGCGCGGTGAGCGTGATGCGGTCGCCGATCTTGAAATCATGCCCCGGCGCGATCAAAGCGGCGTGCTCATCGCCCATGAAGAAGAAAGCGGAGTCCGCCGGCGCGCCGGCGGCAATGGCGGGATTGCCGCCGTCGGTGGAGAGGGCTTTGAAGCCTGAGTCGATCGTCGCCATGCTCGGCGCGTTGGCGCTGATGACGTGCGTATCGATATAGAGCGCCGTCTCGAACGGCGCGGCGCCTTCGCCGGAAAGGTCGCAGTCGAGATATTGCTTGTCCATGAAGACGTAGGATCCCACCTGCAGCTCGGTGAAAACACCGAGCGCGGCGTCGATGCGATGCGTGCCGGTGCCGCCGCCGGTGACGATCTCAGGCGCAAGGCCGCTTCGCGCGAGCAGGTCGACGACGCTCTTCAGGTAGGCCGTGCGCTCTTCGATCGCAGCGCGGCGATCGGCGAACGCAGCGATGTGCTGCTGCGCGCCGCAATAGAATTGCACGCCGGCGAAACGAAGCGGCCCGGCTGCAGCAATCCGCTGCGCAAGCGCGAGCGCGGCCTCGGGCGAGGCAACGCCGGTGCGGCGGATGCCGGGATCGATGTCGACGATCACCGGCAGCGGCCGCGACGCCTCGCGCGCGGCGGCTGCGAGCGCATCGACATTGTCCGGGTGATCGGCGACGACCATCAGGTCGCCGATGCGTTCGTGCAGCGCCATGAGCCGCGCGATCGCCTGCGGCGTGACCACAGGCGATGTGATCAAAATCGCGTTGATCCCCTCGCCGGCCAAAGCTTCCGCCTCGCCGATCTTGGCGCAGCACACGCCGCGCGCGCCCGCCGCCATCTGCAGCCGCGCGACATGGACGCTCTTGTGCGTCTTGGCGTGCGGCCGGAGCGCGATGTTGTTGGCGCGCGCGAACGCGGCCATCGCGGCGATGTTGCGCTCCAGCGCGTCACGGTCGAGCACCAGAGCCGGCGTGTTGAGCGCGGCGCGGGAGCCTTGCTGGCCGATGAGCGGGCGGTGCAGGTCGATGTCTCTGGCCATCAGGACTCCACGAAAAGCGATGCGAGATGCGCGTTGGCGAACTTGGCTTCAGGATCGTGCGCGGCGCGCACGGCGCGAAACCGCGCCGCCTGCGGATAGAGCGCATCGACGTCCTCTCTCGTCAACGTGTGACGCTTGGCCCAGTGCGGCCGCCCGCCATGGGCGCGGAAAATCGGCTCAAGCCCGGCGAAGAAGTCGCGCCAGGGCATTTTGGCATACTGGTGCGCGGAGATGGAGATGCAGGGACCGCGGTTGAACGGGCTCAACCAAATGTCGTCGCCGGCGATGGTGCGAAACTCGAACGGAAAGGTGATCGGCAGCTTGCGCGCGCGGATGTAGGCGATGGCCTCGCGCAGCGCGGCCCAGCCGTTCGCCATTGGAATCTCATACTCCATCTCCTCGAACCGCACGCTGCGTTCGGAGGGAAAGATCTGATAGGCGGGCCCTACGCGGCGCTGGCGGACGCCGGGGCGCACGATCAGCGGCTGCAGCCGGCGCGTGAGAAACGGCGCGGCGGCGCAGAGGTCGCAGACCATGCGGAAGGCGCGGTCGTCCATGTCGTTGAGCTGCTTCAGCGGCCCTTCACCGGGCGCAGGATTGAGCGTTTTCAGGATCGCCTGCTCACCGTAGGGGAAGACGAAAAATTCGACGTGGCGATTGTTGGCGACGAGCTCGTCCCAGCGCTCCGCCACTACGTCGAGCGGATGCGATTCGAGGCGCTCCTCCAAGTGATAGGCCGGCAGCACGTCGATCTCGATCCGCGTGGCGACGCCGAGCAAACCGAGCGAGAGGCGCTGCGCTTCGAACAGTTCCGGGCGCTCGCTTGCGCTGCAGGTCAGCACCGCGCCGTCGGCCTGCATCAGCTGAAAGCCGCGCGCGGCGGTGGAGAGCGAGCCGAGCTTTGCGCCGGTGCCGTGCGTGCCGGTGCTGATCGCCCCGGCGAGCGCCTGCGGATTCACATCGCCTTGGTTGACGAGCGAAAGCCCCTCTTCCCAGAGCGCGGCAGTCAGCTTGGCGAGGCTCCAGCCCGCCGGCGCCCAGGCGCGCGTGCGGTCGGCGCTGATGTCGACGCCGCCCTCCAGCTCGGAGAGCGAGACGAGCGCGCCGTCGGTCTCGCAGAGCGGCATGAACGAATGGCCGGCGCCGACGACACGCAGCTTGCGCGCCGTGCGCACGATGTCGGCCAATTCAGCGTCCGTGCGCGGGCGCGTGATCCGCTGCGGCCGCGCCTCGACGCTGCCGGACCAATTGCGCCATCGTTCGCCCAAAGCCGCTCCTCCCCCTCTTCTCTAACCGAGCGCACGGAACGCCGTCGAGCCGCGCGGCGGCTCTAGCGTTTGGCCGCGGTTTTCTTCCTGGCCTTCTTCACCGCCGTTTTGCGCGGCGATCGTTTCGGCGCGGGGCCAAGTTCGATCCAGGTCGGCGCGTGATCGCTGGTCTTTTCCCAGCCGCGAACGTCGCCGTCGACGCCCGCTGCTTTGAGCCGCTTGGCGAGATCGGGGCTGAGCAGCAGATGATCGATCCTGAGGCCGGCGTTGCGCGCATAGGCGTTCCGGAAATAATCCCAGAACGTGTAGATGCGCGCGCCGGGGTGTCGCGCGCGGATCGCGTCGGTCCAGCCCTGCTTCAGCAGCCGCGCATAAGCCTCACGCGCTTCGATGCGGAACAGCGCATCGTCGACCCAGCGCTCCGGCTTGTAGACATCGAGCTCGGTCGGCATCACGTTGTAGTCGCCCGCGAGCACCACCGGGCTGCCGGACCCGATTAGCGTTTTCGCGTGCGCCGTGAGGCGTTCGAACCAGCGCAGCTTGTACTCGAACTTGGGCCCGGGCCAGGGATTGCCGTTCGGCAAGTAGAGGCAGCCGACGATCAGCTCGCCGATCTCGGCTTCGAGATAGCGGCTGTGCACATCCTCCGGATCGCCGGGCAGACCGCGGCGGCGCTCGATCGGCTTGCCGCAGCGGGCCAGGATGGCGACGCCGTTCCAGCTCTTCTGCCCGTGCCAGATCGCCTGATAGCCGGCCGCGTTGATCGCCGCTTCGGGAAAGCGATCGTCCGGCGCCTTCAGCTCCTGCAGACAAACGATGTCCGGCTCCGTCAGCGCGAGCCAGCGCAGGAGCACCTGGAGGCGGCCGTTGACGCCGTTGACGTTGTAGGTGGCGATCCGCATGGGGGAGTATGGTGGTGGCGGGTGGACTTGAACCACCTACCTTGGGGTTATGAATCCCACGCTCTAACCAGATGAGCTACGCCACCGAAGGGCGGGACATGTACGCGCGCCGGCCGGCCGCCGCAAGGTCCCGCCCGCTGGGCCCGGTTCGGCCGCTGCGGCGCGCAACATTATTTCTCCTTCGGCTACTCTGGGCTTGCCCACGGGGGCCTGACCCGCCACTCTGGGCATAATCATCCCAGGGCAGGCCGTGGAGTGGAAACCTTGTCCGAAGAGCTCGACGCCGTCGACGCCAAAATCCTGGATCTGCTGCAGCGGGACGCCAGCCTTTCCATCGCCGAGATCGCCGAGCGGGTCGGGCTCTCCTCCTCGCCGGCCTGGCGGCGGATCGAGCGGCTGAAGAAGGCCGGCGTCATCCTGCGGCAGGTTACGCTGCTCGACCAGGACAAGCTCGGCCTCACTTTCGAAGTGTTCGCGACCGTCAAGCTGCAGCTGCCGTCGCGGGAGAATCTGGACCGGTTCGAGACGGCGATCGCCGAATGGCCGGAAGTGGTGGAGTGCGCCACCGTGACCGGGGCGGTCGACTACATGCTGCGCGTGCTGACGCGCGACATGCATGCGTACGACGATTTCCTCCGCGACAAGATGCTGGCGCTCGGCCTCGTCTCCGACGTGCAGTCGCGCATCGTGATGCGGGTGCCGAAGCGGACCACGTCGGCGCCGCTGGAGCTGATCTCGACTCATCTCAGCGGCTAGCGCGGCGACGGCGCCGTTCGGCTTCGCCCAGCATCTCCGCCGCCACGGCGCCGACGGAGCGCTGCGGGTTGGACGGCGGCGTCAGATTGCGCTCGCGCTCCCAAGTCTCGATGAGGCCCCTCGCGCTTTCGAAACTCTCGAGCAGCGTCGCGCCGCCGCGCAGGCCGCGATTGAACAGCGCGTCGCCGAAGAAAGTCCAATCGTTGTCCGGCTCGCAGCCGAACGACATGCGGTCGTGCTGCGAGGCCGTCAGCACGATGGTGTTGTCGTTGCCGAGGTGGGAAATGAAGGCGCCGGAATAGCAGGCCGAGATGATCACGATCCGGTTGCGGATGCCGGCTTCGGCGAGCAGCGCGGCGAGATGGTTCGGCCGCAATTCGCCGAACATCCTGTCGTGCTCGCGGATCGCGGCGCCGTCCGGGCCGCCATGCGTCGTGACGTAGATGACGACCAAGTCCTCCTCCGGATCGATCAGAGAGCCGACATGGCCGATCGCGGCGGCGATGTTGGTCGGCGTCGCCGGCGGATGCGTGCGCGGCCCCGGCTCCGACGCGGTGAGCACGATCGAGCGCTCCTCGGCGCCGAAATGCGCGCGCAGCAATTCCTCGGCGGCGACCGCCTCGCGGGTGAAGACGGGATCGCCCCACAGCGCCATCGAGATCACGTAAACGTCTTGGCGGCGGCGCCGCTGCGGCGCGAGATTGCGCAGCGTGTCAGCCAGCAGGAAGGCTTGCTGCGCGGCGTCCGGCGCCGATGGCGCGACCTGCACCGCCCTGAACTGGCCCTCCAGCGGATCGCGCTGCGGCTGCTGCTGCGCTGAGGCAAAGCCGGCGCACGACATCCATACCGCAGCGACCAGCCCCCAAGTCCACTTCATCCCCGACCTCCTCCGCGCCAGCTTCCCTTGCCGGCGCACCGCCGGCAAGGCGGATAGCGCGCGGGCCGCAGCTAGGCTAGCACTGGCTTCATGTCCGAACCGAGCAACAGCCGCCGCGACGGTTTCATCGCCGCGCGCAAGAGACACTTGGCCGAATCGATCGCGGCCGACAGCGCCGACGGGGCGACGCTGCGCGAAATGCTGCGGCTGCTCGGCGCGCTGTTGCACCACGAGGCGCACGAACGGCTCGACGCCTTGAAGGCGCTCTATGATCCGCTCGACCCGGATGCGCCGCCGGCGACGCGCGACGTCAGCGCCGCGGCGTTCGAGACGTTCGAAGCGGCGTTCTGCGATGCGCTGATGCGGGCGAATTTCCAGGAAATCGACCCCGACACGGTGCAGACGCGCCGGGCGACGAAGCAACTGACCGGTCTCGCCATCAAACCCTCCAGCGCCGGCATCAGGCGCGTGCGGTTCTTTGCGCGCGGCGTCCGGCCCGAGAAGATCGAGCGCCGCTCCTGGTTCGGGTTGCGCCGCGAAACCGTGCACGCCGAAGTGATGAACGATGTCGTCGTGCTGGTCGGCTTCAAGGCGGAGAGCGAAATCGGACCCGAAGACGCCAAGGCGTTCGCCAGCATGCGCAGAGGCGTGCGTCCGGGCGCGGCGCTGGTGAAGCACTTCCGCAGCGTGGCGACGCCGGAGCTGGTGACGCTGCATCCGGGCGCCAAGCCCAGCATGCGGCCGCGCGATCAGGTGATTCTCGCCGCGCCGGCGATCGCCACCGGCGTGCCGGTGCTGCTCAACATCTGGCCCGCCATCACCGTGATCTTCGCCGTGCTCGCCGCCTATTTCGGCGCGCAGGGCGCAATCGAGGAGAACGAGCTGAAGCGCGCCCTGGCGGCGGTTTCGGGTCTCGTCGCCGTCGGCGCCTTCGTGATGCGCCAGCGGCTGAAGTACGAAGCGCAGACTTTGCGTTATCAGAAGCAGCTGGCCGACACGGTGTATTTCCGCAACCTCGCCAACAATGCCGGCGTGCTCGATCTCTTGGTCGGCGCCGGCGAAGATCAGGACGCCAAGGAAGCGTTTCTCGCCTACGCCGTGCTGCGCGCGTCCGAGCGTCCGCTGGTCAAGGCCGAGATCGACAATGCGGCGGAAGCGTTTCTGCAAGAGCGCTTCGGGCTGGACGTCGATTTCGAGATCAATGACGCGCTCGCCAAGATCGAACGCTTGGGCCTGGTGACGCGCGAGGAGCAAGGCTATCGCGCCATCGCGCCGGCCGAAGCGCTGGCGAAGCTGGACGCCGCGTGGGACGATTTGTTCAGCTTCTCGGCGCGGCGTTAGGATTCGAGGCATGGCGAAGCCCGCGGACCTTTCGGCCCGCTTTCGATCTTCTCACAGTCGTTCCCATCGAAATGGGAGACGGGGCGCGCGATCCGCGCTCGGTAGTCCGTAGTCGGGTGCGTGGATCATCTCTGATCCGCCGCCGCGCGCTTCGCGCGCCCCGGTTTCCGGTCGTTTTTCCCGGCTTGGGACGAGGAGTTGTAGAACGCCGCTTGCGCGGCTCGCCTCCTGCACGATGGAATGCGGACGCGCCTCTTCACACCAGGCCGTATCCGCTCCGACGCAACCCGCCATCGACGGATGGCGTCTCGGGGCTTAGCTCCATTCCCAATTCGCCGGTGCTGTGGGCAGGCGTTCCGTTCACCTGGACCCGACGGTTTCACTCCCCGCCGGCAACTCCCACCGACCGTGTCTTGCACCTCTCGTCGTTTCGGACGTCTTCGAAAGCTCCCGTGTGCGAGACGGGGAGCATTGTACGGCGGGTCAAGCGCGGTCGGATAGAATCGCACAAGTTTTGTGCCTCGGAGCGCGCGGCTCCCGCCGCGCGCGCGTGGCGCAGCCGCGCTTTTCCTTGTGGCGCAATGACAAAACGCGCCTTTGGCGCGTGGGCGGGCCGGGCGCCGCGCGCTCCGATTTGGGGGATAGAGCGCGCGTCTATCCATCAATTCGACCAGTAGACGTACTCCTGCTGCTCGGTCCACGGCGCGTCGACCGGGACGTCGATGCGCACCGGACCTTCGAGCAGCGCCGGCCAGAGCGGCGGCGGCATCTCGGCGTTGTGCGCTTCGATCAAAGCGCGCAGTTCGGCGACGCGCTCGGGATGCTGCACCGAAAGATCGTGCTGTTCGGTCGGGTCCTCGCGCAGATTGAACAGCCAGACGCGGTCCGGCCGCTCCGAGACTTGCAGCTTCCAATCGCCGGCGCGCACGACACGGTACGGACCCGAGCGCCAGAACAACACATCGTGCGGCGGCGTGCGGCTCTGACCGGCGAGATGCGGCATGAGATCGACGCCGTCGATCTCGCGCTGCAGCGGCGCGCCCGCGGCGGCGGCGGCGGTCGCGAAGATGTCCATGTGCGTCACCGGGCCGGAGGCGCGCGCGCCGGCGGGAAGCCGGCCCGGCCAGCGGGCGAAGAACGGCGCGCGAATGCCGCCCTCGAAAAAGGTCGCTTTCCAGCCGCGGAACGGGCGGTTGAGTTCAGGCAGACCGACATACCAGGCGCCGCCATTGTCGCTGGTGAAGATCACGAGCGTGTTCTCGTCGAGGCCCTGCGCGCGCAGCGCCGCCATGACGCGGCCGACGCCGCGGTCGAGCGCGAGGATCATCGCGCCGTAGACGCGCTCGCTGTGATTCTCGATCCCGCTCAGCGCTTCGTAATCGGCGCGCGCAGCCTGCAGCGGTGTGTGCGGCGCGTTGAAGGCGAGATAGAGGAAGAACGAGCGGTTGCGGTTCGCCTCGATCGCGGCGACGGCCTGCTCGGCGAAATAGTCGGTGATGTAGCCCTCGGGCCGGAAGCGCTGGCCGCCATTCCACTGCACCGCGTACGGCAGATTGGCCCAAAGGAAGCGATCGATCGGATCGAACGGCAATTCGGCGTTGACGACATTCGGATCGTTCGGCGGCAAGAACATGCCGGCGCCGGCCATGAAGCCGAGGCTTTCGTCGAAGCCCTGCGCCTCAGGGCGCATCGCCGCCGTTTCGCCGAGGTGCCACTTGCCGATATGCATGGTGTGATAGCCGCGCGCGCGCAGCACTTCGGCGATCGTCACCTCACTCGCCGGCAAACCGAGCGTTTCGAGCGGCGGCACGTCGGCGACGCGCTCTTCGTGGAAGATCGGCTGGCGCAGCGCGTTCGGGTCCGAGTGGGAGAGATAGCGCGAGAACGCGACCGGCGCCGAGGTGAACTCGAAGCCGACGCGGCTCGGATAGCGGCCGGTCATGATCGCCGCGCGCGACGGCGAGCAGGTGGCGTTGGCGGCGTAGGCCGCATCGACGCTGACGCCCTCGCGCGCCAAAGCGTCGATGTTCGGCGTGCGCACGCGCCCGCCGGCGACGCCGCCATGGACGGAGAGATCGTTGAAGCCGAGATCGTCGGCGACGATGACGATGATGTTCGGCGGCCGATCGGCCGCCGGCGCGACATCCGGGCCTTGCGACCAGATCACCGGCTGGTTCGGCGCGATCGGATCGCGGATGTTGCTGATGAGGCCCGGCAGATAATAGGCGTAGTGTTTGAAGGCGAGATAGCCGGCCGCGACCGCTGCGAGCGCGACGCCGAGGATGATCGCCCACTTCTTCATCGCGTTTCCCTCAGAACCGCAGCCGGCGCGAACGCTCGAAGCCGCCGGTGAGCGGCAGCGAAATCACGTCACCGTCGCGCATCGCCCAGACCGGGCCATCGAACCTGGTGCGCGCATCGCGCTCGAAGGTGGAGACGAGGCCCGGAATCGGCGTCTGCGGCAGCAAGTGCGTCAGCGCCAACGCGCCGACGCCGGCTTCCTGCGCCACCGCGCCGGCGTCTTCGGGGCTGGCGTGATAATCGAGGATGTCGTGGAAGATGGCGCCGACATTGGCGCGACCGCTCTCGACCGCGGCGCTGCGCATGATTTCGTTCAGCCGCGGCGATAGCGCTTCGTGCACCAGCAGGTCGGCGCCGCGCGCGTTCTGCGTGAGCGAATCCGAGCGCGCGGTGTCGCCGCTGACGACGATGCTGCGCCCGCCATATTCGATGCGATAGCCGACCGCCACCGTCGGCGCGTGGTCGACGCGGAACGCGCTGATGCGCACGCCGTCGCGATCGTGCAGCACGATCGGCTCTGCAGCCAGCGGCGGAGCGAATTCGCGCGCGGAGAGGCCGGCTCCGGCGGGCGGCATGATTTCGGGGCCGTGGTGCGCGGTGCGATAGCCGGCGTCGATCGCGTACGCTTCGTTGAGGCCGGCGGCGACGCGCGCGGCGCCTGTCGGGCCGATCAGTTGGAGCGGCTGCTGCGCCGACCCCGTGGCCCAATGCTGCAGCGCCAGCGGCGCGAGGCCGTCGAAATGATCCGAATGCAGGTGGGTGAGAAACACGGCCTCGATGTCGCCGGCGTTCACGCCCATCAGCGCCAGCGTCTCGGCGGCGCCCTCGCCGGCGTCGAACACGAACAACTTATCGCCCGCCAGCACGGCGAAGCACGGCCCGGCGCGGCTGCGATCCGGCAAGGGCGAGCCGGTGCCGCAAAAGATGGCGTGCAACCCGTCGGGGAGGCGTTCGGCGAGCGCATCGCTCATCCCGCCGGCCGCGGCACGCTCCAACAGCCGCGTGGCGATCTCGCCGCGATAGGCGAAGGCGCCCGCGCCGAATGCTGCGAGCGCCGCCAACACCAGAGCGATCATGACGCCGCGTTTCATGCGCCCTCTCCCAAAAACCGCTTGACGACGCTCCCGCACAATCGGCACTCTTAGTGCCACTATATGGGCAGGCCGCGATCCGGTCAACGGCGGCGGGAAAGGACTCGAAAATGCAGGTTCTGCGCACGGCGGAGGAGCGCTTCGCTCAGCTGCCCGACTTTGCCTACGCCCCGCACTACAGCGATATCGCGCACGCGCCGGGCGTTACGCTGCGCATCGCCCATATCGACGAGGGCCCGCGGACGGCCGCGCCAGTGCTGCTGCTGCACGGGGAGCCGACCTGGTCGTTCCTCTATCGCAAGATCATCGCCGGTCTCGTCGCCAAGGGCCGCCGGGCCGTAGCGCCTGACCTGATCGGGTTCGGCCGCTCGGACAAGCCGGCAGCGCGGGAAGACTATACGTTCGAACGCCACGTGCGCTGGATGACGGATTGGCTCGACGCCACCGATCTCCGCGACATCACGCTGTTCTGCCAGGATTGGGGCGGGCTGATCGGTCTGCGCCTGGTCGCCGCGATGCCGGAGCGGTTCGCGCGCGTGATCGCCGCCAACACCGGCTTGCCGACGGGACACGGCGCAACGCCGGCGTTCGACGCGTGGCTCAATTTCAGCCAGACGACGCCGATCTTTCCGACCAGTCAGATCGTCAACGGCGGATCGGTGCGCGAGCTGACGCAAGCCGAGCGCGACGCCTATGACGCGCCGTTTCCGGACGAGACCTATAAGGCTGGCGCGCGCGCGTTTCCGGCGCTCGTGCCGGTGCGGCCGGAGCAAGCCTCGGTGCAGGAGAACCTCGCAGCGTGGGGCGTGCTCGAGCGGTTCGAGAAGCCGTTCCTCACCGCCTTCAGCGATAACGATCCGATCACGCGCGGCGGCGAGCGGGTGTTCCAGGCGCGCGTGCCCGGCGCGAAAGATCAGCCGCACGTGACCATCGCCGGCGGCGGCCACTTCCTGCAGGAAGATCAGCCGGAGCAGATCGCCGCATTGATCGACAGCTTCATCGCCCGCACGAGCTGAGCTTGACCAATCTCGAGGGGACGCAGATCGACGGGCGCCGCCGCCGCGCCGATCAGAGCCGGCAACGCATCGCCGAAGCGATGCTGCAGCTGGCGCGCGAGGGCGAGCCGGCGCCGAGCGCCGAGCTGGTGGCCGAGCGCGCCGGCGTCGGCCGCCGCACCGTGTTCCGCCTGTTCAGCGACATGGAAGGGCTCTACCGCGAGATGCACGCCATCATGGTGGCGCGGATCGCGCCGACCTTCATGGCGCCGCTGAGCGGACGCGAGTGGCGCGAACGGCTGGAGGAGATCATCGATCGGCGCGCGCGCATGTTCGAGGAGATGCTGCCGATCAAGGCGGCGTCGGACGCGCACCGCCATCGCTCGGTGTTCCTGCAGCGCGAGCACAAGAAGATCACCCGGCTGCAGCGGGAGACGCTGCTCGCGATGCTGCCGGCGGCGCTACAGAAGCAGGCCGAGCGCGTCGAGGCGCTCGATCTCGCGCTGAGCTTCGAAGCGTGGCGGCGCTTGCGGCAGGAGCAGCGTTTGGCGCCGAAGCAGGCTGTCGGCGTGGTTCGGCGCACGGTGCACGCTTTGCTCGATTAGCGCGGCGCGTCGGCGACGGTGCGGAAGCCGATGTGCGACATGCCGAGGCCGGGATCGCCGGGCTGGCGCGAGCCGCTGCGGAAACGCGAGCAGAAATTGCGGGCGCAGAGATTGGAGCCGCCTTTCAGCACGCGCGGCGGCGCTTCTGTTTGCATCGCGCGCGCGACGTCGTGGGTTTGGCCGTCGGCGTAGACGTCGCTGGTCCATTCCCAGACATTGCCGATCATGTCGTAGAGGCCGCGCTCGTTGGCGGGAAAACAGCCGACCGGCGCGAGCCCGGCGTGGCCGTCTTCGGCGGAATCTTGAAACGGAAACATGCCCTGCCAGGTGTTGGCGCGCGGCCTGCCTTCGGCGTCGAACGCTTCGGCGGCGATGTCTGCGGGCGCGGGCGCTGCGCCGCGGGCGGCGAACTCCCATTCGTTCTCGCTCGGCAGGCGCCGGCCGGTCCAGCGCGCATAAGCCTGCGCGTCCTCGTAGGCGACGGCGACGACGGGATAGCGCTCGCGGTTTTCGATCGAGGTGTCTGCGCCTTCGGGATGGCGCCAGTTGGCGGCGGGATCGACGCGCCAGGCGCCGGTTTGGCGGTCGAACACCGCGGCGCCGAGCGGGGCGCCGTCGGGGCCAGCGCGCTCGGCGAGCGTGACGTAGCCGGTTGCGGCGACGAAGGCGGCGAACTGGCCGTTCGTCACTTCGTGCGCATCGATGGAAAAGGCGCCGACCTCGCCCGCGCCGCCGACCGCTTCCTCGGCGTTGAACTGCGCTGCGCCGCGGGCGACGCGCCCTGCCGGAACGTCAATCGATTGGCCAATGACGATGTCGGCGGCGCAGTGCGCGCTCTGCGGGGCCGGCGCGCACGCGGCGAGCGCGAACACGGCGACGAGGATCGTCAGCTTGTCATGCGGCTTCATTGCCGTGATTGATACCGTGCGCGGCGGCGCGCCGTCGAGCATAAGGCAGAGCCATGGACGCAGAGCGCATTCCGGTGATCGTCGGCGTGGGGCAGATCAACGATCGCCCGGCCGATCCGTTCGCCGGCTTGGATTCGCTTGGGCTGATGGCGGCGGCGGCGCGCGCGGCGGACGTGGACGCCGGCGGCGGCTGGCTCACGCGGCTCGACTCGGTCGCCGTCGTCAATCAGATCTCGTTTCCGGCGCTCGGCGATGTTTCGCAGCCGCTGGCGCAGATGCTGGGCGCCCGCCCGCGGCTGTGCGCGCAGACCGCTTACCCGAGCGGCGCGAGCCCGGTGCGTCTGCTCAACGAAGCGGCGAGCGCGATCGCGCTGGGCGAGATCGGAGCGGCGCTGATCGCCGGCGGCGAAGCTTTGCGCACGGCGGCGCAGCGGGCGGCGGCGAGCGCCGGCGGCAGCGCTTCGGATCATGAGGCGACGCGCCGGGCTTCGACGCGCAGCGCGCCGGACTATCGCCAGCGCTACGGCCTCATCGCGCCGGTCGATGTCTATCCGCTTTACGAGAACGCGATGCGCGCGGCGCTCGGACAAACGCTGGCTGACGCGCAGGCGGAAAGCGCGGCGATGTGGGCGGGCATGTCCGAGGTCGCGGCGCAGAACGAAGCGGCGTGGCTGCGTGCGCCGGTCAGCGCGGCGGAGATATTGGCGCCCTCGCCCAACAACCGGCCAATCGCATTTCCGTACACGAAGCTCATGGTCGCCAACAGTTCGGTGAACCAGGGCGCGGCGTTCATCGTCGCCAGCCTCGCCGCCGCACGCCGTCATGGCGTGAGCGAGGAACGGCTTATCTATATCGGCTACGGCGCCGCGGCCGATGAGCCAGCCAACATCCTGAAGCGCGACCGCTTCGATCGCTCCGTCAGCATGGCTGTCTCACTGCGGCGGACATTGGAGTTGAACGCGCTCGGCGTCGCTGAGATCGATCACGCCGAACTCTACAGCTGCTTTCCGTGCGTGCCGAAGCTGGCGCGGCGCGCGATCGGGTGGCCGGCGGATCGGCCAATCACCGTGGTCGGCGGACTCACCTTCGGCGGCGGACCGATCGGCAATTATATGAGCCACGCCGGCGCCAGCATGGCGCAGCGTCTGCGCGACGGCGGCGGAACGGGGCTCTTGTTCGCGAATGGCGGCTTCGCGACGCAGAACCACAGCATCGTGCTGAGCAGCGATCCCGAACGCGCCATGCGCGAGGCGCGCTCGTTCGACTATCAAGCCGAAGCGGATGAGGCGCGCGCTCCTGCCCCGCCCGTCGACGAGCGCTACGAAGGCCCGGCCGAAATCGAGACCTACACGGTGTTCTACACGCGCGAAGGCGCCCCGCGCGCCGGCGTCGTGGTCGGCCGCTCCGAGGCGGGGGCGCGCTTGCTCGCCAAAGTCAGCGGCGACGACGCTGAAGCGATCGCCTTTCTCACCAATGGCGCGGCCGAACCTGTCGGCG
>Ga0196972_1000020_pt1 | contig 153727 bp, 147 predicted proteins | sample S1v_2013CmetaG_FD_148618 | JGI IMG/M metagenome (GOLD analysis project Ga0196972, IMG submission 148618) | Soil microbial communities from Anza Borrego desert, Southern California, United States - S1+v_20-13C | ecosystem: Environmental > Terrestrial > Soil > Desert | place: USA: California...
TCGTCGTGATGAATTCCGGCCGTCCGGTACTGATCGTTCCGTACGTCGGAACTTACGAATCCATGCCCAAGCGCGTGCTGATCGCATGGGATGCGAGCACGAGTGCCACGCGTGCGGTCACCGCGGCGATCCCGATGCTCAAGCGCGCGGAGAACGTCGACGTCGTCGTCTTCAATGCGGAATCCCGCGGCGACGCGCACGGCGAGCTGCCGGGTGCAGATGTCGGCCTCTATCTTGCACGCCACAACATCAAGGTCAATGTCGTTCGCCAGAAGACCGACATCGACGTCGGCAACGCCCTGCTGTCGATCGCAACCGACCTCGGTTCCGACATGATCGTCATGGGCGGTTACGGACATTCACGCTTCCGTGAAATCCTTCTCGGCGGCGTAACCCGTACCGTCCTGGAGTCGATGACCGTGCCGGTACTGATGGCGCATTGATGTATCGCGGTGCGGACGTTGCGCTCCGCACCGCTCACCTGCCCCGTACGTACCGCCTGCCGGGCGAGACTGCAACAGCAACGGGCGAATTCCCAAAAAACTTGATCTCGATCATTTATTGCGATGCGGCCGCTCCGGTAGCATCGTTTTCAAGTCAGGCAAACAGCCGTATTTTCAATTAGTTATAAAGGAAGCACCATGCAGACCGAAGTCTTGAATGTCACGGGAATGACCTCCGAAGATTGCACCGAGACGGTGATGCGTACGATCAAATCGATTGAAGGCGTTGCCAACGTCAGCGTTTCGTATCCGCAGAATCATGCCATCGTGCAATTCGACGAAGACCAGACCGCACCGCAGGAAATGGCAGCAGCACTGGCCAAGGCCGGCTTCGGTGTCAGGAAGATCAATCTCGGCGAACAGGAAGGCTCCTGCGGGGGTTGCTGCGGCAAGTGCGGCTCGTGATTTGAGGGAACTAGCTGGGGATTCACGGAAGACGGGCCGAACTTCGGCCCGTTTTTTCGCCCCCTTCCGGATACCGCTACTCCAGTTCGCGCACCGGCAGCCGCGGCGCGGTCAGCTTGGCCGGCTGGAGGATGTCATCCAGTTGCGATTTGGTCAGCAGTCCTTTGGACAGCACCAGGTCATACACGCTGCTGCCGCTTGCGAGTGCTTCTTGCGCCACTTCGGTCGCATTGCTGTAGCCGATATACGGGTTGAGCGCGGTGACGATGCCGATGGAATTCTCGACGATCGCGCGCAGCCGGTCCCGGTTCGCGGTAATGCCGCGCACGCAGTGCTTCTCCAGCGTCAGGCAGCCGTTGCGCAAGTGGTTCACGCTCTTGAACAGGCTGTGCGCGATGATGGGTTCGAATGCATTGAGCTGCAACTGTCCCGCTTCCGCGGCAAAGCTCACCGTCACGTCGTTGCCGATAACCTCGAACGCAATCTGGTTGACGACTTCCGGAATGACCGGATTGACCTTGCCCGGCATGATGCTCGAACCCGCCTGCTTCGAAGGCAGGTTGATTTCTCCCAGGCCGGCGCGCGGGCCGCTGGATAGCAGACGCAAGTCGTTGCAGGTCTTGGACAGCTTGACCGCGACACGCTTGAGCACACCCGACAATTGCACGAATGCACCAACGTCCTGCGTTGCCTCGATCAGGTTGGGAGCGGTCAACAGCGGGATGCCGGTGATCTGCGCCAGGTAGCGGCAAACCAGCGGCGCATAATCGGGGTGGGAATTGATGCCGGTGCCGATCGCCGTCGCGCCGAGGTTGATTTCGCAGATCAGTCCGGCCGCCTCCTGCAGGCGCGCCTCGTCTTCCGCGAGCATGACCGCGTAGGTGCTGAACTCCTGTCCCAGCGTCATCGGTACCGCATCCTGCAACTGCGTGCGGCCCATCTTGAGCACATCCTTGAATTCCTCGGCCTTCGCTTCGAATGCGCGGCGCAGCACGCTCATCGCGTCCACCAGGCGGTGAATGCCGACATGGGCGGCAATCTTCAGTGCAGTCGGATAGACGTCGTTCGTACTCTGGCCTAGGTTGACGTGTTCGTTCGGATGCAGGTGCTGGTACTGGCCGCGCTTGTGACCAAGAAGTTCCAGTGCGCGGTTCGCGATGACCTCGTTCGCATTCATGTTTGTCGAGGTGCCGGCGCCACCTTGAATCACATCGACCACGAATTGCTCGTGCAGTTTCCCTTCTCGAATTTCCATGCAGGCCTCGACAATGGCACGCATGCGCGACTCGTCGAGCAGGCCGAGCTCGTGATTGCTCAGTGCCGCGGCCTGCTTCACACAGGCAAGCGCATTCACAAGATCGGGATAGATGGAAATCGGCGTGCCGGTGATGGGGAAGTTCTCCACCGCGCGCAGCGTATGGACGCCATAGTAGGCGCTGTCCGGAATCTCGCGGTCGCCTAGAAGGTCGTGCTCGGTCCTGCAGGTTGAAGAGGGCATGAATATCCTTTCTGTCGTATGCATACTTCCGATGCGCGGGATTCGCATTGCGAAGCATCCGGCAGAAAGGATTCTACGCGCCTGCAGCGCGCGCGCTATGCCGGTTTTTCATGGTGTTATGCATGAATGACATAGAGGGTACCCGTCTCCGATGAGGCCACTTCCCTAAACCTGTTTCTCGGCAGCGCTCCCCATCCCATGCTCCACCGCATACACCGCCGCCTGCACACGACTCGACAGGTCGAGTTTCTTGAGGATGTTCTGCACATGGATCTTCACCGTGCTTTCTGCCACGTCCAGCGTGCGGGCGATGACCTTGTTGCTCTCGCCGCGCGCCAGGCATGCAAGGATTTCCTTTTCACGCGGCGTGAGCCGGTCGATCTCTGAAGGCGGCGCCGGTTTTGACGCGCCACCTTGCATATGCGCCACGAGCTTGCTTGTCATCGCCTCGGCAATCACCGGCTCGCCGGCCGCAGCACGGCGAATCGCCCGAACCAGGTAATCGGCGTCGATGTTCTTGATGAGATAGCCGCGCGCGCCTGCCTGCAGGGCAGCCGTGAGGTCCTGCGCCTCCTCCGAAACCGTGAGCAGGATCACCGCCGTGTCCGGGCAGTCCTGCAGGAGCAACTGAAGCGTTTCCAGTCCCGACATCCCCGGCATGTTCAGGTCGAGCAGGACTACATCCGGCCGCAGTTGCTTGGCGCGCTTGATGCCATCCACGCCATCGGCCGCCTCTCCCACGACCGTGAAATCGGGGTTGCGCTGCAAGAGCGAACGTATCCCGCTGCGGAAAAGCGTATGGTCGTCCACGAGAAGCACACTGATCGGTTTCGTGTTCATATCCATTCTTTCTCTCAGGCCGCCCGCCGCTCTTCATGCGGAAGCCGCAGCGTCACCATCGTCCCATCGCCTTGCGCGGACACGATGTCCAGCGAGGCGTGGATACGCTGCGCGCGTTCCCGCATGATGTTGATGCCGACGTGCCCGTCTCCTTTCAGCAAAAGCGTTTCCGCGCTGAACCCGATTCCGTTATCCCGAATCGTCAGCAGGAAGTCCTGCCCGTCCATCAGCCGTATCTCGACATACCTTGCAGCAGCGTGCTTGCGGATGTTCGACATGGCTTCCTGTACGATGAACAGCACCTGCAGTTGCTGTTCGCGCGAGAGTGGAGGTCCGCTTCCTTCGCTCCCGAAATCCACCTCGACACCGGTCTGTCGCCGGAACTTCTCGACCGCGGTCCGCAACGCGCCCACGAGGTCATCTTCCGCAAGACGGCTGCGGAAATTCAGCAGCAATTCGCGTACATCCTCGTAACTCTCCTGAACGCCCGCCCGCAAGGCAGGCACGATCTCCGCGGCTTCATTCACCCGCCCTTCGCGCAAGGATTCATCCAGCATCTGCAGCTGAATATTCATGAAGGTCAGTCCCTGCGCGATGCTGTCGTGCAGTCCTTGCGCAACGAGGTTGCGCTCTTCCGAGATGGCCATCTCGCGCTCGCGGCTTCCCAGGCGCACGTTCTCGATGGCCGTGCCGAGCATCTGTCCGACCGTTTCCAGCAACGATTGCTCGCGCTCGCTGAATCCACGCGGCTGCCGGAAATGCAGCGTAAAGAAGCCGATATGCTGTTCATGCGCGATGATGTGAAAGATGGAGACGGTTGCAAACCCCTCCTGCCGGCACTGGCGGTTTTGCGCGCCATCCACCTGCCTCAGGTCGTGAACGACTGCGACCTTCCTCACCACCGCGTCACCGCACAGGCATTGGTTCGCCTTCATGCAGTGTTCCGCCGTCATGTGTGCGTTCGACATGCCGTGGTGCACGACCATATGGGCGTTTCCGTTGCGCTCGTCCAGCACGCGCACGGTACCGGCATCGGCTCCGAAGTAAGCCTTGATGCGTTGGAGGAATCCTTCGCACATCGATTCCACCGGCTGAACACGCTGAAGGAAGGCGGCGCTGTCGTACAGGAGCGCCAGTTCGCGGTTCTGGTCGGCGAGCGCGGCCGTCTTCACCCTCACCCGCTCCTCCAGGCTGTTGTACAGCTCTTCCAGGCGATCCGCCATGTGGTTGAACCCCCGGGTCAGCTGGCCGAATTCGTCGTCGCTCTCGACCGGAAGGCGTGCGCTGAATTCTTTCTCCGTCATCTTTTCGATACCCCCGCGAAGCCGTTCCACCGGCTCGATGATCAGCAGGAACATCAGGTAAATGATCGCCACCGTGCCACTCAGCGCCAGCGCGATCAGGGCCAGCTGCGAAGCCCGCAGCCAGAACGTTCGCATCTCGCTGTCGTTTTCCACGGCCTTGACCAGGCTATCCACCTCGGACACGAAGCCGTCGACTTCTGACTGGAACTGGACCCATGCGTCGTTGCGCACGGTTTCATTCGCGCTGAGAGCATCGTTGGCCAGGACCTGCATCTTCTTGTGCCATTGCGCCGATACCTGCCTGAACGCGCCCTGGATCTTCGCCGTGGGAGGCAGGAACAACGGCCGCTGCGGATCCCCGCGCCGAAGGCGCATGAATGCGTCGTTGATCGCCTTGATCTTTGCTGTGGTGGCGAACCGGGCCTCCTGGTTCGAGGGATCGTCCACGCTACGCCCGAGCAACACAGTCAGGTGGTAGCTGTGTCTCCTCAGGCTCCCGGTCTCGTTGATCGCAGCTGAACTGCCTTCCAGCTGCCACGACAGCGTCAGCGTCGTGCCGATCGCCAGCAACGCCAGGCAAAGGAAGCCGAGCAACACGCCGACAATCTTCGTCGAAAGACGCTGCCAGGTAGGCAAAAGAGTGTCGAGAGTCATGAACCTGTCCATGTCGCCTGCGTTGTAGAGGGTGTTATGAACCAGGCTGGGGGTCGCGCAGCCTGGTTCATAACACCCTCTAAGCCTTTGTCCGATGCGTTCGTGTCACAACGGCATCATTGCCGTAATCGGCGAACGCGCGCAGACGTCCGCCGGCTCCGAGTATGAGCGGCGCCTGATGCAAAAACCATAAGGCAAGTCAAGGAAATGCTATGTCCGCGGCGTCCATGGACCCCGTCTTTCGCTCGCTGAGCGGACAGACGAGCGGCAGGAACTCCTGCTTGCGCGGCGAATAGGCGAGCAATGCGCCGGTTTCGATATCGAAATACCAACCGTGGAGGATCAGCTTCCCCGCTTCCACGCGGCGCCGGATCCAGGGGTAGGTCATCAGGTTGTCGAGCGAATGCAGGACGCTGGCCAGCTCGCAGGCCTTGTGCTGCTTGGGATCGTCCTTGTGCGGCAATTCGCGCAGCACGCGTTCGCGCACCGGCTCCGCAATGCGCATCCAGCGCCCGACGAAGTCGGTTTCCTCAGCAATCCGGCGCGGCGACATCAGGGCGCGGATGCCGCCGCAGCGCGCATGACCGAGCACAATGACCCGATCCACCTCCAGCCCGCAGACAGCAAACTCAATCGCCGAAGTCACACCAGGCGGCGCATCCGGTGTGCATGGCGGCACAAGGTTGGCGATATTGCGGACGACGAACAGTTCGCCGGGGTCGGACCCTGTGAGCAGCGCCGGATCGACGCGCGAATCGCAGCAGCCGATAACCAGTGTTGCGGGCCGCTGGCCTTCCCGCAGGCTGTCGAAGCGGCCCCGTTCGGCGAGGTATTGCTGCTGGAAACGGCTGAAGCCGCGGATAAACTTTTCTATGTCCTGCATGGCGGCCACCCTATCCACCCGTCTGAGACATGAAACGTACGATTTTTGCCGGCTGCTCGCGGAACTCGTGCTTTTGCGGCTTCAGCTCGATCGCCGATCGAATCGCCGCTTCCAGCTCGTCGTCGCTCGCACCGTCCCGCAGCAAGGGACGGAACTCGAACTTCTCTTCCTGTCCGAGGCAAAGGTACAGCGTGCCGTCGACCGACAGCCGGACGCGGTTGCAGGTCGCGCAGAAGTGCTGCGACATCGGCGTGATGAAGCCGACGCTGGCCTTGCCGTCCGCAGTTGCCAGGTAGCGTGCGGGACCACCGCCCAACTCCGCCGCCTGCGGTCGCAATCCGAACTTCTGCGCAAGCCGCGTGCGGATCGGTCCCAGATCGAGAAATCCCTTATCCTGTCCGGTCGTCCCCATGGGCATCGTTTCGATCAGCCGCAGGATGAATCCATGTTCGATGCAAAACTCGACCATGCCATCGATCTCGCCGTCGTTGATCCCGCGCATCGCCACCATGTTGATCTTGATTGGTTCGAATCCGGCGGCCTTGCCGGCCATGATCCCGTCAAGAATCTGCTCCAGGCTGTCGCGCCCGGTGATCTTCTCCATGCAGCCGCGGTCGAGCGAGTCGAGGCTGACGTTAATGCGGGACACGCCTGCCGCCTTCAGCGCCTCGGCATGGCGATCGAGCCGGGTGGCGTTGGTCGACAGGGACAGGTCGCGGATGCCGGGCAGCCGGGAGATCCGGCCTGCGAGTTCGGGAAGATTGCGGCGCAAGAGCGGCTCGCCGCCGGTCAGCCGGATCCGGGATGTGCCGAGCCGCGCAAACACCGACAGCAGGCGCTCAATCTCATCGAAGGTCAGCCAATGCTTCGGCTCCTCAAAGCCCTTGAAGCCTTTGGGGATGCAATAAGTGCAACGCAGGTCGCAGCGATCGGTCACCGAAAGGCGCAGGTAATCGATCGATCGGCCGAAACGGTCGCTTAACATCCTTACTCCCGGTGGTGTTTCTGATGGATTTCATTGTATCGGGAGGGGTTACGGATGAAAGTTGGCATGAGGAGCTAATGGGTATAGTTCTTTGGAACTATCGTCTCCAGTACCGAACCGCACCGGCGTGGTGCAAGGGTTCCGAAGTCCGCGGACCTCGTCAGCAAATCGCAACAAGATATCGTTCGCGGCCTCTCTCGGCAGCATGCCCCGTATCAATTCCATTTCCCATCTGCTATGTTGAAAGTGCGGAGTCTTTACGTATTTGGACAAGGCATATAACACATATATTTGTCACTACGACAATAAAAACGGCCGCCGCCCGGCGCTTCTCGGAGCCGCTTGCAGAACGGGGGTGAAATTGCCGGGCGAGTGACACGCTACCGAGGAGAAAAAAGTGAACATTTATGCAATCCTGGATCGACTTCTGCTCTGGCACAAGTTTGCCATCCTGAGTATCGTCGGCGTCATTGTGACCGCCATTCCCGCCACTCTCTACCTGCTCGAAACAAGCAAGAGCCTTCACGCGATCACAGGGGAGGCGGACGCCCGGGTCCCGATGGCGACCATCCTGAAGACCATACAGACCACCCAGCAGCATCGCGGCTTGTCCGCCCTGATGCTGGGCGGCGTGAAGGAAGCCGAGGGCAACCGGGAAGGAAAGCAGCGTGAGGCAGACCAGAACTACGATGCAGTTTCCGCTATCGTCAAGGGCCTCAACGACAGGAACATTGAGGCAGCCTGGGACACCGCCAGGCGCGACTGGGAAGCGCTGCGCAACGGTGTCAGCAACCGGACGCTCTCCGTTCCGCAAAGCTATGAAGCGCATACGGCTCTCGTTCCGAAGCTGCTCGTGGTCAACGACCTGATGGCCGACCACTACGGCTTGAATCTCGATCCCGACCTCGACACCTACCAGCTGATCCAGTCGATGTTCTACCAGTTGCCCTACCTGTCGGAAGAGCTCGGGAAAATGCGCGCCAAGGGCGCGGGCCTGCTGGCGACAAAGACGGCCACGGCCGAGGACAGGATGGTGCTGTCGGCCATCGTCGCGCGCGTCGGCGACCGTCTTCATCAGACCGTCAATCAATTCAATAAGGCGGCCAGTGCCAATCCTCGCATCCGCGAGAAGCTGGAAGCGAGCATGAAGGATATGGCCGCGCAGGCCAATAGCACCATGCAGCTAGCCATCGAGAAGATCGTAAAGGCCGATCCGCTCGAATATTCCGGCCCGGAGTACGTGAAGCTGACGACGCAGGCGATCGACGCGCAGTACGCCACCAATGCCCTGGCGACGGCCGAGCTCAATGCGATCTTGGACGAGAAAATCCGCGACCTGCAGATTGCGCGCGGGCTGATGCTGGCGTCCATCCTCGCCCTGATCGGTTTGGGCGGCCTGATCCTGTACCTGATCGCGCGCTCCATCAGCGTCCCCTTGAACCGCGCTGTCACGCTCGCCGAGCGCGTGGCCTCTGGCGACCTGACCACGCAGATCGACGCCAGCGGCAAGAGCGAGACGGCAAGGCTGATGATGTCGCTCAAGCAGATGAACGACAACCTGAAGCGCATCGTCGGTGAAGTGCGTGCCAGTGTGGATACCATCGGTTCGGCGGCCAACGACATTGCGAGCGGCAATTCCGACCTGTCATCCCGCACCGAGTCGCAGGCATCCAGCCTGGAAGAGACCGCATCCTCGATGGAGGAACTGACTTCCACCGTGCGCCAGAACGCCGACAATGCCAAGCAGGCGAACCAGCTTGCCGGTCATGCATCCGAGGTGGCTGTCAAGGGCGGCCAGGTCGTATCCGATGTGGTGCACACGATGGGCGCCATCAACGAAAGCTCGCGCAAGATCGTGGATATCATCAGTGTGATCGACGGCATCGCGTTCCAGACCAATATCCTCGCGCTCAATGCTGCAGTGGAAGCTGCCCGTGCCGGCGAACAGGGCCGCGGCTTTGCCGTGGTTGCCTCGGAAGTACGCAACCTTGCCCAGCGCAGCGCATCCGCCGCCAAGGAGATCAAGGAATTGATCAACAACAGCGTGGAGAAAGTCGACGCCGGCAATCGCCTCGTTTCAGAGGCCGGCGCGTCGATGGAGGAAATCGTCAACAGCGTCAGGAACGTGACGTCCATCATCTCCGAAATCGTGATGGCGTCCCAGGAACAAGCCAGCGGCATCGACCAGATCAATCAGGCGGTCACTCACCTGGATGAGACGACACAGCAGAACTCCGCCCTGGTCGAACAGGCAGCCGCCGCCGCGGAAAGCCTGAACGAGCAGGTACAGAGGCTGGTGCACTCGATGGAGATCTTCAAGCTGAGCGAACATGACACGGCGCATGGCACGCCGCGCCTGGTGACCAACCGCGGCAAACCTGTCGCCCATCCGATGCAACAGCATCGCCTGATCGGCGCACGCTGAGATCGTCGAAAACATTTGCGCGGGGTGTGTTCAATGCACCCCGCGTGCGCTCTTGCGCAATGTCCTATTGCACCAGCGGCGAAACGGCGCCTTCCAGCTTCACTCCCTGAATATCCGCCTTCCCGACAAGTATCTGCAGGTACTGATGCAAGGCCTTGTGCCATGCTTCCTGGGTCAAGGCTTCCGCAATCTGCGCCTTCACCGCAGAGAACGGCAGGAGCTTGCCCTTGACGTGTTTCATGACTTGCACGATATGCAGTCCGAAACGGGTTTCGACCAGCCTGCCCGCCAGCTCGCCTTCAGCAAGCCGGAACAGCACACGCTCGAATTCCGATACGGTCTGTCCTCGTGAGAGCTGCCCAAGGCTGCCACCCAATGCACCTGACGGACAGTTCGAATAGGTCTTCGCCATTTCCGCAAACCGTTCGGGATGCCGTTGCAGCTCTTCGAGCACCGACTCGGCCGTAGCCCGCAGGAATTCCAGCGACACATTCGGTGTGACCTGGAACAGGATATGGCGCGCTTCCACCAACTCACCGAAGGTGTAGCGTTCCTTGCGGCTCCGGTAGTACGCCTCGCACGCTGCCTCGTCCGCTTCAGGCACATGCACTTCCCGTGCGAACAAGGCTTCGATGCGGGCATCGTCGTCTTCGCCGTCCACGCCGAGCCGGTCCGCTTCCTGCAACAGCAGGGTGCGCAGGACCAGCTCGTGGACAGTCTCCTTCAATGGGTTTTCCGCTTTCTGGTGATGCACGATTTCCTTCTCGATGGCTTCGTCGGTGATTTCGATGCCGTTGACGGAAATGCCCATGGCCCCTCCTCCTCTTTTCCTAAAGTGGCATTAGCTCGACATTAGCGCGGACGCACCAGCTGGTAAGCGCGGCTGAGATAGCCGACAGAAGCGAAGCCGCTCCACACATGCACCAGGCGGGTGAACGGGAAGATCACGAACAGCGACATGCCCATGAACAGGTGCACCTTGAACAACAGCGGTGCTTCGGCCAGGAAGCTGGCGGCATCGCCGCGGAAAGTGACGATGTGCTGCGCCCATTGCATGAAGAGCGTCATCAGGTGGCCGTCGGTGTGCGAGGCAGACATGAAGATGGTCGACAGGCCGAGGAGAAGCGTCGCCAGGATCCACAGCAAGACGATCTTGTCCTTGAACGTGGTGACGGCGCGCAGGCGGTCGCTGGCGAATCGGCGTGCGAGCAGTGTCAGCAGCCCGATCAGGCACAGGCTGCCCATGATGCCGCCGGCGGTCATCGCGATAATCTGCTTGGCGCCATGCGAAACACCCAGCGTGTCCCATACCCAGATCGGGGTCAGCAGACCGGCAGCATGGCCAAAGAACAGGCCGATGATGCCGATGTGGAAGCAGATGTTGCCGAAGCGCAGCGAGCCGCGATGCAGCAGCTGGCTGGATTCCGACTTCCAGGTGTACTGCTCACGGTCGAAACGGACCAGGCTGCCGAGCAGGAAGATCGCCAGCGCAATGTACGGGAAGATCCCGAAGACGAATTGATGCAGGTAGTTCATGTGTGGTTCTCCTTGTAGTCCTGTGGCACCGTCGTTGGTTTGTCAGGCTGGTGCTGCAGCTGCTGTCGATGTGGCAGGCCGCTTGGGATGGAAGTTGATCGGCTGCACGCCGCTCGATCCGCAGCCCAATCCTTTGTTGAGCAAGGGCTCGACGCCATCGGCCCCGGGCCCCATCGACTCGAGCAATTCGTCCATGTCGCGGATAGGCGGTTCGGTCAGTTCTTCCGCCGGCACCGGGCTGAGTGCCTCGATTGCCTGGAGCACGACCGCATATGGGCTGTTGTTGGCAGCCAGCTTGCGGCCGAGGTGTGCGAGAACATGCACAGCGTCCGAAAGCAGGCGGTCCGATTCTTCCTTGTCAACCTGGGACAGGAACTCGAGGAACAGCGGGACGTAGTCCGGTAAGTCGTCGGCGCACATCTCCAGGCCGTGATTCTTGTATTCCTGCATGAGGTCGACCATCGCCTGGCCGCGATCGCGGGACTCGCCGTGGATGTGTTCGAACAGATGCAATGAATGCGACGGATTGCGATCAAAGGTCGACACGTAGTTTTCCTGTAGCGGCAGAAGATCCTCGCCGGCGAGATAAGCAAACAGCGGTTGCAACGTCGCTTTCATCTCGGGCTGGCCGTCCAGCGCCGTGTACAACTCATCGAGCGCCTCGATCAGCGGCTGCTCCGGGTACATCAGCAACGTGGACAAGACTTGATAGTGTTGCATGGTCATTTCCTTATTCAACGCGTGCCTTTTGGCTCGGGGACGGACGGCGAGGTGGGGCGGGATTGGCGGGAACCCCACCTCGCCTTTGGCGTCCTACACGCCCTCCGTCTCTTTCTTCTTCCTCGACTTGGGCATGTCGACGAAGATCACCGAACCCTGCTTCTTCTTGCCGAACAGCGAATGGTCGCTCACGCCGTCCGAGCAGCCGTTGCCGAAGCTGAAGCCGCAGGAGCCTTTTTCGTTGAAGCTGTCCTCGACCATCTCCTTGTGGCTGGACGGGATGACGAAGCGGTCCTCGTAGTTGGCGATGGCCATGACGTGGTACATGTCTTCCACCTCCGCCTGCGACAGGCCGACCTGCTTGAGCACATCCAGGTTCTCCGTGCCGTCCACCGATTTGGCGCGCATGTAGGCACGCATCGCCAGCATGCGATCGAGCGCGTGGACCACCGGCTGCTCCTTGCCTGCCGTGAGCAGGTTGGCCAGGTACTTGACCGGGATGCGCAGGCTCTTGGTGTCCGGGATGATGCCGTTCATGCCCATCTTGCCGGACTCGGCCGCAGCCTGGATCGGCGACAGCGGCGGGATGTACCAGACCATCGGCAGCGTGCGGTATTCCGGATGCAGCGGGAAGGCGACCTTCCAGTCCATCGCCATCTTGTAGACCGGCGACTTCTTCGCGGACTCCAGCCAGGACTCCGGGATACCCTGCTTGCGTGCTTCCGCGATCACCTTCGGATCGTTCGGGTCGAGGAAGAGCTTGAGCTGGGCTTCGTACAAGTCCTGCTCGTCGGCTACGGAGGCAGCGGCCTCGATCTGGTCGGCGTCGTACAGCATCACGCCGAGATAGCGGATACGGCCCACGCAGGTTTCCGAGCACACCGTCGGCTGGCCGGCTTCGATACGCGGGAAGCAGAAGGTGCACTTCTCGGCCTTGCCGGAGGACCAGTTGTAGTAGATCTTCTTGTACGGGCAGCCGGAGATGCACATCCGCCAGCCGCGGCACTTGTCCTGGTCGACCAGCACGATACCGTCGTCTTCACGCTTGTAGACGGAACCGGACGGGCAGGAGGCGACGCAGGCCGGATTGAGGCAGTGTTCGCACAAGCGTGGCAGGTACATCAGGAAGGTGTTTTCAAACGTGCCGTAGATTTCCTTCTGCACGCCGTCGAACAGCTTGTCCTTGCTGCGCTTGGCAAATTCGCCGCCGAGGTCGTCTTCCCAGTTCGGGCCCCATTCGATCTTGTCCATCTTCTGGCCGGTGATCACGGACACCGGACGGGCGGTCGGCGGGGTTTCCGACAGCGGCGCGTTCTGCAGGCGCTCGTAGTCGTAAGTGAACGGCTCGTAGTAGTCGTCGATGGCCGGCAGGTTCGGGTTGGCGAAGATGTTGGCCAGGATCTTCAGCTTACTGCCCTGACGCGGCTCGATCTTGCCGTCAGCGTTGCGCTTCCATCCGCCGTTCCAGATGTCCTGGTTTTCCCATTCCTTCGGGTAGCCGACGCCCGGCTTGGATTCGACGTTGTTGAACCATGCGTATTCCACACCGTCACGGCTGGTCCAGACGTTTTTGCAGGTGACTGAACAGGTATGGCAACCGATGCACTTGTCCAGGTTCAGCACCATGCCGATTTGTGCTCTGATTTTCATGTTTGCTCCAGAATGGTGACTGTGTGATTACGCCTTCTCTTTCAACGGACCTTCCAGCCAGTCGACGTTCTTCACCTTGCGTATCAGCACGAACTCATCGCGGTTCGAGCCGACGGTGCCGTAGTAGTTAAAGCCGTAGGACAGTTGGGCGTAACCGCCGATCATGTGCGTAGGCTTGGTCACGGCGCGGGTCACCGAGTTGTGGATGCCGCCGCGCATGCCCGAGGTTTCCGCACCCGGCATGTTCACGATCTTTTCCTGAGCGTGGTACATCAGCGTCATGCCGACCGGAACGCGCTGTGATACCACCGCGCGGGCCACCAGCGTGCCGTTGACGTTGAAGACTTCGATCCAGTCGTTGTCGACGATGCCGGCTTCCTTCGCGTCGATTTCCGACAGCCACACGTGCGGACCGCCGCGCGACAGCGTCAGCATGCGCAGGTTGTCCGAGTAGGTCGAGTGGATGCCCCACTTCTGGTGCGGCGTGATCCAGTTGAGCGCGATCTCCTTGTTGCCGTTCGGGCGCTTGCCGAGGATGGCGCCAGTGGTCTTGGTATTGATTGCCGGCTTGTACACGCACAGGCCCTCGCCGAACTCGCGCATCCACAGGTGGTCCTGGTAGAACTGCTGGCGGCCGGTCAGGGTGCGCCAGGGGATCAGCTCGTGCACGTTGGTGTAGCCGGCGTTGTAGCTGACCTCTTCGCTTTCCAGGCCGGACCAGGTCGGCGAGGAGATGATCTTGCGCGGCTGGGCCTGCACGTCACGGAAGCGGATGCTGTCGTGCTCGCGCGGGATCGCCAGATGCGTGTGGTCGAGGCCGGTGATCTTCGACAGCGCGTCCCAGGCCTTCACGGCGACGTGGCCGTTGGTTTCCGGTGCCAGAGACAAGATCATTTCCGCCGCATCGATTGCGGTTTCCAGGCGCGGTTGTCCTTTCGACACGCCCTCTTCCGTCACCACGCGGTTCAGGCCGCGCAGGATGTCGACTTCATGCTCGGTCTTCCAGCTGATGCCCTTGCCGCCGTTGCCGGCCTTCTCCAGCAACGGTCCGATCGAGGTGAACTTCTTGTACACGTCCTTGTAGTTGCGCTCGACCACGGACATCGCAGGCATGGTCTTGCCCGGGATCGGTTCGCACTCGCCGGCACGCCAATCCTTGGGATCGAAGGGCTGGCCGAGTTCGCCGGGGGTGTCGTGCATCAGCGGGGTCAGCACGAGGTCCTTCTGTGTGCCGAGGTATTCGCCGCCGATCTCGGTGAACTTCTTGGCAATGCCCTTGTAGATTTCCCAGTCGGACCTGGCCTTCCACAGCGGCTGCACGGCTTCGGACAGCGGGTGGATGAACGGGTGCATGTCCGAGGTGTTGAGGTCGTCCTTCTCGTACCAGGTCGCGGTTGGCAGCACGATGTCGCCGTACAGTGCGGTGGTCGACATGCGGAAGTCGAGCACGACGAGCAGGTCGAGCTTTCCTTCGGCTGCCGGGCGGATCTTGATGTCGCGCGGCTTGACGCAACCTTCTTCCTCGCTCATCAGCGCGTTCTGCGTACCGAGCAGGTATTTCAGGAAGTACTCGTGGCCCTTGCCGGAGCTGCCGAGGATGTTGGAACGCCACACGAACATGCAACGCGGGAAGTTGGCCGGATTGTCCGGATCGTCGCAAGACAGGTTCAGCTTGCCGTCCTTCAGCTGGGACACGGCATACTTGACCGGATCCTGACCGGCAGCCTCGGCTGCACGCGTTACTTCCAGTGGATTCATTTCCAGTTGCGGCGCCGACGGCAGCCAGCCGAGGCGTTCCGCCTTGGCGTTGAAGTCGATCATCGACATCTTCGAGAACTCGCCATCCGCGGTGGGCGTCAGGATCTCGTTGCTGGCCAGCTTCTCGTGGCGCCACTGGCTGGTGTGCGCGTAGAAGAACGAGGTGGAGTTCATCTGGCGTGCCGGACGGTTCCAGTCGAGCGCGAAGGCCAGCGGGGTCCAGCCGGTCTGCGGACGCAGCTTTTCCTGGCCCACGTAGTGCGCCCAGCCGCCGCCGGACTGGCCGACGCAGCCGCACATCATCAGCATGTTGATGATGCCGCGGTAGGTCATGTCCATGTGGTACCAGTGGTTCAGCGCGGCGCCGACGATGACCATGCTCTTGCCGTGGGTCCTGTCGGCGTTGTCAGCGAATTCGCGGGCGACGGTGATGACGTCGGCGCGCTTCACGCCGGTATGCTTTTCCTGCCATGCCGGGGTGTACGGGATGTCCTGGTCGTAGCTGGTGGCGACATTGCCACCACCCAGGCCCCGGTCGACGCCGTAGTTGGCCATCGACAGGTCGTAGACGGTGGCGACCAATGCGGTGGTGCCGTCTGCAAGCTGCACCTTCTTGACCGGCACATTGCGCACCAGCATGTCGTCCGCGTCGCGGCCGCCGAAGTAGGCGAAGCCGACGCCGGCTACGTCATCCTTGCTGTCGATCAGCGACAGTTTCGGATCGATCGCCATACCGCTCTTGCCTTCCTTCTGCTCCAGGTTCCATTTACCCGATTCACCCCAGCGGAAACCAATGGAACCGGACGGCGCGACGATGTTGCCGGTCGCTTCGTCGACGACGAGCGTCTTCCACTCCGGGTTGTTGGCTTCATCCAGATTGTTGGCCAGGTGCGAGGCGCGCAGGAAGTAGTCCGGCACCAGGTAGCCGTTCTTTTCCTTCAGCAGCACCAGCATCGGGAAGTCGGTGTACTGCTTCGCGTATTCGCGGAAGTAGGCCGACTTGCCGGTGGCATGGAATTCCTTGAGGATCACGTGACCCATGGCCATGGCGAGCGCGGCATCGGTGCCCTGCTTGGGTGCGAGCCAGATGTCACCGAACTTGGCCATTTCGCCGAAGTCGGAGGACACGGCGACGGTCTTGGTACCCTTGTAGCGCACTTCGGTGTAGAAATGCGCATCAGGGGTACGGGTCATCGGGATGTTGGAGCCCCACACCATCAGGTAGGTGGAGTTGTACCAGTCGGCGGATTCCGGCACGTCGGTCTGTTCTCCCCAGATCTGCGGCGAGGACGGCGGGAGGTCGCAGTACCAGTCATAGAAGCTCATTGCCACGCCGCCGATCAACGACAGGTAGCGGGTGCCGGCGGCATAGCTGACCATGGACATTGCGGGAATCGGCGAGAAGCCGATGATGCGGTCCGGGCCGTATTTCTTGATCGTGAAAGCGTTGGACGCGGCGATGATCTCGTTGACCTCATCCCACTCGGCGCGCACGAAACCGCCCTGCCCGCGCACCGACTTGTATCGTTTCGCGCGCTCCGGGTTCTGGCTGATGTATTCCCAGGCTTCAATCGGGCTCATCGTCCTGCGTGCATCGCGCCACATGTTCATCAGTCTGCCGCGTACCATCGGATACTTGACGCGCTGCGCCGAGTACACATACCAGGAATAGCTGGCGCCGCGCGGACAGCCGCGCGGTTCATGGTTCGGCAGGTCCGGGCGGGTACGCGGATAGTCGGTCTGCTGGGTTTCCCAGGTGATCAGCCCGTTCTTCACATACACCTTCCAGCTGCACGAACCCGTGCAGTTCGCACCGTGCGTGGAGCGCACGATCTTGTCGTGCTGCCAGCGCTGGCGGTAGGCGTTTTCCCAGGTGCGATCTTCTTGCACTACCGCTCCGTGGCCGTTGGAAAAGGTTTCCTTGGGCTTGCTGAAGAATTTCAGGCGGTCCAGAAAGTGACTCATGGTTTCTCCATACGTGCGCCCTTGTCGGGGCGCCTTGTTTTTAACTGCGCTTGTTACTCGTTAAGGTTTGCTCACTGTGAAGTCTACGTAGCGCTCCTCGCCCTTCCTATTCGCAAGAAGTCGGGCTGACACCTGCGTTGGTATTAGCCCGACTAGTCATTTCGAACTAGCACGGCATCGCCGCATCCTTGCGGGAATAGCACCACCAAGTGATGGCGATGCAGGTCACGTAGAACGCAATGAAGCACCACAGCGCAGCCGTCGGTCCGCCGGTCATGGCAATCGAAGTGCCGTAGCTCTTCGGGATGAAGAAGGCACCGTAGGCACCGACGGCCGAGGAGAATCCAAGCACCGCTGCGGCTTCCTTGTTGGCATCGACGATGGCCTGCGCCTCAGCCGGCTTGCCCTTGCCCGCTGCCGCACGCTGGCGCTCGGTCATGAAGATCACCGGGATCATGCGGAAGGTCGAAGCATTACCGACGCCGGTACCGGCAAACAGCAGCATGAACATCCAGAAGAAGCCGTGGAATTGGCCTGCGGCGCCATTGGTCGGAAGGAAGGTGATGACGCCGATCACGGCCAGGATCATCACGATGAAGGTCCAGAAGGTCACGATCGCGCCGCCGAGCTTGTCGGAAATCCAGCCGCCCGCTACGCGGGCGAGCGCGCCGACGAGCGGTCCGAGGTAAGCGTACTGCAGCGGATTCACGTCTGGGAACTGCGACTTGATCAGCATCGGGAAGCCGGCGGAGTAGCCGATGAAGGAACCGAAGGTGCCGATATAGAGCCAGCACATCAGCCAGTTATGCTTGCGCTTGAAGATCACGGCCTGCTCGGAGAACGATGCGCTGGCGGAAGCCAGGTCATTCATGCCGAACCAGGCGGCAAGCGTGGTCAGCGCGATGAACGGCACCCAGATAAAGCCGGCGTTCTGCAGCCACATCTGCTTGGTTTCGCCCGCCTTGGTCCAGATCTGCGGTTCGCCGCCGATCGCACCGAAGATGCCGGCGGTGATCACCAGCGGCACGACGAACTGCACGGCCGACACGCCGAGGTTGCCCAGGCCCGCATTCATGCCAAGCGCATAGCCCTTCTGCGCCTTCGGAAAGAAGAAGCTGATGTTGGCCATGGACGAGGCGAAGTTGCCGCCGCCGAAGCCGCACAGCAGCGCCAGAATCAGCATGGTCGGATAGCTGGTGGCCGGATCCTGTACCGCGAACCCGATGCCGATTGCCGGAATCAGCAGTGACGCGGTAGAGATCGTGGTCCACTTGCGGCCGCCGAAGATCGGCACCATGAAGGAATAGAAAATGCGCAGCGTCGCGCCGGACAGGCCGGGCAGCGAAGCCAGCCAGAACAGCTGGTTGGTGCTGTACTGGAAGCCGATATTGGGTAGGTTCACCACCACCACGCTCCACACCATCCACACCGCAAAGGCCAGCAGCAGGGCCGGGATGGAGATCCACAGGTTGCGGTTGGCGGTCGGTTTGCCCTTGCTGGCCCAGAACGCCGGTGTTTCCGGTTCCCAGTGGCTGATCAGGTATTTGCTCACGTTGTTCTCCTCTTATGGAATGCGACAGATGCGACAGCTCAGGCCGCCTTGGCGAGCGGCACGGAAACGTCGGGAACATCCGGCGTTCCCCGCTCGGGTTTGAACGAAAAATGCATCCATACCAGCGACACGCAGACGGTGCCGTACAGCAGCATGAAGGCACTGGAACGGATGCCGGTCAGGTCGACCAGCGCGCCGAACATGATCGGCAGGATGAAGCCGCCCAAGCCGCCGGCCAGGCCGACCACGCCGGAGACGGCGCCGATGTTGTGGCTGAAGTCATCCGAGATGAACTTGAAGACCGATGCCTTGCCGATCGCGGTGGCCACGCCGACCACGAACAGCAGGAAGGTGAAGAACCAGGCGTTGATGCCGATGTGGATGCTCATGTCGCCCTTGACGGTCTTCACGATCATGCTGGTCTGCGGATAGGACAGCAGGAAGAAGGCCACCCAGCACACCCACATCACATACCAGGTCACCTTGTAGGCGCCGTACTTGTCCGAGATCCAACCGCCCAGCGCGCGCAGCACGCCGCCCGGAAGCGAGAAGCAGGCAGCCAGCAAGGCAGCGAGCTTCATGTCGAAGCCGTATTCGGACACGTAGTACTTGGTCATCCACAGCGCCAGCGCGACATAGCCGCCGAACACCACCGAGTAGTACTGGCAGTAGCGCCAGACACGTGGGTCCTTCAGCATGCGCATCTGCGAAATGAAGCTGACGTTGGACGGTACCGTGTGCGACTTGTCGGTGTGGCTGAAGAACCAGAAGATCAAGGCAGTGGCCAGCATCGCGCCCGCATAGACCTTGGGCAGGAACTGCCAGCCGAAGCCGGCGATGATCGCCGGTGCGACGAACTTGGTCAGCGCCGAGCCGGAGTTGCCTGCGCCGAAGATGCCCATTGCCAGGCCGCGGCGCTCAGGCTGGAACCAGCGCGCGACATAGGGCGTGCCGACCGAGAAGGAGCCCCCAGCCAGGCCGACGAACAGGCCGAGGACAAGGAAATGCCAGTATTCGGTGGCTTCACTGATCAGCCAGATCGGGATCACCGTCGACAGCATCAGCACGAACAGCACGGTGCGTCCGCCGAACTTGTCGGTCCAGATCCCCAGTGGCACGCGCACCAGCGAACCGGTCAGCACCGGCGTCGCCGCCAGCAGGCCGAACTGCGTTTCGTTCAAGCCCAGCCTGGTCTTGATGGGAATGCCCAGGACGGCAAACATCATCCAGACCGCAAAGCAGATGGTGAAGGCGAAGGTACTGCTCGTCAGCACGGATATCTGCTTTCCCTTCATGTTTCCCTGATCGGCCACGACACACCTCCCTCGATGATTGACGCGATGTCGGAAGGTTACGTCCGGGCCTTTCAAGGCACTATTGGCCGGAGGGTTATCCGGCGAAGGCAGTCGGCGTAGTCCGGTAGGTCGAAGGGGATAGGCGGTACGCGGTTGAGGTAGGCAGAAAGGACTAGAGGGTGTTATGAACTAGGGAAGGGGGCGCGCAGCCCCGAGAGCCGGCTGAATGCTAGGCGCAACGACGTGTCGTTGCGGACTCGGCGTCCCCGTGCTACGGCAAGGAGTTGCAACACCGCAGGCGGCCGGTTCTCGCGGCTGCCCGCAGGGTTCGGTCGAGAAGGGACGCATTGCGTTGTTGCGCCGCTTGCACAGACACCCGGTCTGAGCGGCGCGCCGCGGACTCGGCGTCCCCCCGCACTGCATCCCTTCTCGACCGAACGCGACCCCTTCCCTAGTTCATAACACCCTCTACGTCCGCACGGCGGAAGGCGCTGGCAATCGGTTCGATCACGCTTCGGCAGGCATTGCATTCGCCGCCGGCAACGCTGCCAGCCTAACCGGCGGTAATAGGCGCTCCCGCTTGGGTAATTTATTTGCGGAATCGCCTTGTCATTGGGCCGTCCAGCGTATAAACCGATAGCGATGCGGCAAAATTTTCATTGCCGGCTTTCATGCAGCGCAAGGGCGCTGAATACATGAGCCGATGCGAGGAGTTGCACATGGGACGCAGGTTCCTCCAAGTGTGGCTTTTCATCAGCTTTGCGCTGGCGACAGCTGCACAAGCGCGGGAGTTGCGCGTGGCTGGCACGCATTTCGCCCGCGTCTTCGAACTGGCCCCGAACGGAGAATACACCGGGCTCGGCGCGGACCTGATCCGGGAAATCGCCAGGCGTACCGGCGACACCGTACGCTTCGCCATCTACCCGTGGGTGCGAGCCCAGGCCCTCGTCGAGCGCGGCGAGGCCGACATACTGATCGGACCATACAAGACCCCGGAACGCGAGGCGCGCTTCGCCTTTTCCGACCGCGCGTTCTATCAGGACCGCATGTTGTTCTACGTGCGCACCGGGGCACAGATGCGATGGGACGGCGACTACGACACCCTGCGCGGCCGGCAGATCGCGGCGGTCCACGGCTGGGTCTACGGCGCGATGTTCGACCGCTTGCGCGACACCATTCAGATGCAAAATGTGCAGACGCTGGAAAACGGCCTGATGATGCTGGTGCATGGCCGCATCGAGATGCTGGCGACGAATCAGCGCAATACCGAAGACCTGCTGCTGCGGCTGGACCTGACGGGCAAGGTGCAGCCCATTCTGCCGCCCATCGCCGTGCAGGACGGCTACTTCGCCTTTCCCAAGTCGCCGCAGTATGGAAGCCTCCGCGCGACGTTCAATGAAGTCTTCAACAGTATGGTGAACAGCGGCGAGCTGGCGCGGCTGGCCAGGAAGCATGATGTTCACATACCGTGATCCCCCAACCACCAAGGAGACGAAAAATGCGCATGCCGAACCGATCCATACTGGGTTTCGCCGCCATCATGACGCTGGCGGCGCCGGCTTTTGCCGATGATGCCGCCGACGCGACTGCCATGGTCAAGAAAGCCGTCGGTTACGTCAAGGAGCAAGGGAGGGACAAGGCGCTGGCGGAATTCAATAATCCATCCGGCATGTTCAAGAAGGGCGACCTCTACATCTTCGTGACCGACCTGCAGGGCAAGATGCTGGCCCACGGCGCCAACCCCAAGCTTGTCGGCAAGGACCTGATCGATCTGAAGGATTCCGACGGCAAGCTCTTCGTCAAGGAATACATCGATCTCGCCAAAAGCAAGGGGAGCGGCTGGAGCGACTACAAATGGGTCAATCCGACCACCAAGGCCATCGAACTGAAGTCAACCTATGTCGAGAAGGTGGACGATATGGTGGTCGGCTGCGGGATCTACAAGAAATAGCCTTGTGCCATCCGGCACAGCGCACCGAAGCGTTCCGGTTTCTGTCGGAAGCGCACCGCTGATGTATGCCTTCTTCCGTGCGCCCTCCTGGTCATTGTTGACCAGGATCAAGGAAGCTTTCCGTTGAGAAACCTAGCATGGGCAATGCGTCATCCGGCGCCGCCTACCCTCAACCTGGAAATGCATCATGTTCAAGACGATTCTTGTTCCCACCGACGGATCCCCGCTATCCGACAAGGCAATCGACGCCGCCGTCACCTTCGCCAAGGGCGGCGGCAGCAAGGTCATCGGTATCTCGGTTTCCGAACCGCGCGACTATTCCCACATTTCGGAAGGAGCGAGCCTCCCCGATTCCAGCCAGGCCTTCAATGACCGCTGCTCCGTCGCGCAAGCCAACGTCGACAAGGTCGCCGCCGCCGCGAAAGCCGCCAACGTGCCCTGCGAAACGCTAACCGCCCGCTCGGTCAATCCCTATGAGGAAATCATCAGCGCGGCCAGGGAATACCCGTGCGACGCGATCTTCATGGCATCGCATGGCCGCAATGGCCTGAGCGCGCTGTTCGTCGGCAGCGAGACCCAGAAGGTCCTGAGCCATTCGACCATCCCGGTATTGGTCCTTCGCTGATTCAGCACGTGCAGAAAGGGACGCGCACCGCGTCCCTTCACCGCACCGTGCCCCATCACCGTACTACTGAGTTCGGCAGATGAGCGAGCGCCACGCCCGGCCGGAATTATCCCAGATCAAGATTTTTCCAAAAAGCCGTCGTCGCGCGTTGAGCGCACTAGATTTAGTCTCTACTATCGCACAAACCACAATATATTGTGCCTCCATGGAGATTAAATGACACCCCGCGCCATTACCTTCCTGACGCATATCGTCAAACGCGACGGCACCGTCAAGCCTTTCGACCCGAACAAGATCCTGTCCGCGCTGCTGCGTGCCGGCCAGGCAACCGGCGAATTCGGCCATGAGGAAGCCGAAGCGCTGACGCTGCAAGCTGTCATGCAGCGCGTCCAGCTCAACAGCAACACGGCGCCGCATATCGAGCAGATCCAGGACGTGGTCGAATCCGTGCTGTTCGACGCCGGCTACCGCAAGACCCTGCGCGCCTACGTCGTCTACCGCGAGCAACGCAAGAAGCTGCGCAACGACCGCAAAACCCTGGTCGACGTCGAGTCCTCGATCAATGAATACCTGCAGCAACTCGACTGGCGGGTCAACGCCAACGCCAACCAGGGCTACTCCCTCGGCGGGCTGATCCTGAACGTCTCCGGCAAGGTCATCGCCAACTACTGGCTCAACCACGTCTATCCCCCGGAAGTCGGTGAAGCACACCGCTGCGCGGACATCCACATCCACGACCTCGACATGCTGGCAGGCTATTGCGCCGGCTGGTCGCTGCGCACGCTGCTGCACGAAGGCCTGAACGGCGTCCCCGGCAAGGTCGAATCCGGTCCGCCGAAGCACATGTCCAGCGCGGTCGGCCAGATCGTCAACTTCCTCGGTACGCTGCAGAACGAATGGGCCGGCGCGCAGGCGTTCAGCTCCTTCGATACCTACATGGCACCCTATGTCCGCAAGGACAAGCTGACCTACGCACAGGTCAGGCAGTACATGCAGGAACTGATCTACAACCTGAACGTGCCCTCGCGCTGGGGCACGCAGACGCCGTTCACCAACCTCACCTTCGACTGGGTCTGCCCGGAAGACCTGCGCGAGCAGGTGCCGGTGATCGGCGGCAAGGAGATGGACTTCACCTACGGCGAGCTGCAGGCCGAGATGGACATGATCAACCGCGCCTACATCGAAGTGATGATGGCTGGCGACGCCAAGGGCCGTGTGTTCACCTTCCCGATCCCGACGTACAACATCACCGAGGACTTCGACTGGAACAGCCCGAACGCCGAACTGCTGTTCGAGATGACCGCACGCTACGGCCTGCCCTACTTCCAGAACTTCCTGAACTCCGAGCTCAAGCCGAACATGATCCGTTCGATGTGCTGCCGCCTGCAGCTCGACCTGCGCGAGCTGCTCAAGCGCGGCAACGGCCTGTTCGGTTCGGCGGAACAGACCGGGTCGCTCGGCGTAGTTACGCTCAACTGCGCCCGCCTCGGCTATCTGCATCGCGGGAATGAGGAAGCGTTGTTCCAGCGCGTCGACCAGCTTCTCGAACTTGGCAAGGCCAGCCTGGAAATCAAGCGCAAGGTCATCCAGCGCCATATGGACAATGGCCTGTTCCCGTACACCAAGCGCTACCTCGGCACTTTGCGCAACCATTTCTCGACGCTTGGCGTGAACGGCATCAACGAGATGATCCGCAACTTCACGAACGACGAGCACGACATCACCACCGAATGGGGCAATGCCTTCGCGGTACGCCTGCTCGACCATGTGCGGGCCCGCATGCTGGAGTTTCAGGACCAGACCGGCAACATGTACAACCTGGAAGCGACGCCGGCCGAAGGCACCACCTATCGCTTCGCCAAGGAAGACCGCAAGCGCCATCCAGACATCCTGCAGGCCGGCACGCCCGACATGCCCTACTACACCAACTCCTCGCAGCTGCCGGTCGGCTTCACCGACGACCCCTTCGAGGCGCTGGAACGCCAGGAGGAACTGCAACGCAAGTACACCGGCGGCACCGTGCTCCACCTCTACATGACCGAACCGGTATCGAGCCCCGAGGCCTGCCGCACGCTGGTCAAGCGTGCCTTGAGCCGCTTCCGCCTGCCCTACATCACCATCACGCCGACCTTCTCGATCTGCCCGAAGCACGGCTACCTCAGCGGCAGCCACGAATTCTGCCCGAAATGCGACGCTGAAATCATCGAACGGAAGACACGCGAACTGGAAGCACAACAATGACTACCGCAACCAAGGAGACCAACATGACCGATCTCAGCAATATCAAGGCACTCGAAACCCGCCAGATCATCCTCACCGATGCGGAACGCCAGCCCTGCGAGATCTGGACGCGGGTGATGGGATATCACCGTCCCCTGTCCTCATTCAATATCGGAAAGAAGGGAGAATTCCATGAACGTAAGTACTTTAGCGAGCAATGCGCGGATCTCGGCGGCTGAGCCGGCGACGCGCACGCTGAAGGTGGGCGGCATCACGCCATTCACCGCGACCGACTACCCGGGCAAGCTGGCCGCGGTCGTGTTCGTGCAGGGCTGCCCGTGGTCCTGCGGCTATTGCCACAATCCGCACCTGCAGCTGCGGCTGCAGAAAAGCCCGCTGCAGTGGGGCAAGGTGCTCGGGCTGATCGAGAAACGCGTCGGTCTGATTGACGCGGTCGTGTTCAGCGGCGGCGAGCCCACACTCGATCCGGCGCTGGGTAGCGCAATCAAGGATGTGCGCAAGCTGGGATTCGAGATTGGCTTGCATACCGGCGGCTCGTATCCCCAACGGTTAAATGAATTGCTGCCGCTGGTGGATTGGGTGGCGCTCGATATCAAGGCACCGTTTGCGTCATATGAAAAGATCACCGGGATTGCCGACAGCGGGCTTCAGGCGCTGGCGTGCGCGGAGGCCGTGCTGGCAAGCGGAATCGATTACGAGTTCCGTACGACAGTGCACCCGTCGCTGCTGAGCGAAGAAGAAATCCTCAATCTTGCACATACCCTGGCCGCCATGGGCGCGAAGAACTATGCAATCCAGACCTTCCGCGCCCAAGGATGCAGGACGAAGGAATTGAAGGCAACCGCAGTAGCCGGGTATCCCAGCGGCGGTTTGGTGCAGCAGATTTCCGGGATGTTTGAAAAGTTCAGCTACCGGCCTGCATGAGTTTTATGCCTAAGCACATGCGCAAGAGTTTTTTTGACATTCAAGCGGCCAAATTTAACTGGTGCTATTGAGCCCGCATCATTTAAATCGTCGTCCCCGCGCAGGCGCTACCCTGTGCCCACATCTTTGCAATATGCGTTCGAGGGCGGGTTACTACGGTCGGTTTACCGCAAAAAGTAGCCCGTCATCCCCGCGAAGGCGGGGATCCATAGGCAGGTAGCACGAGCGCCTCCCCATGGATTGCCGCGGGACCGTCGAGGCCTTCGCGGGGATGACGTGTAAAGGTCAAAGGGCTCAATACTGTCAAAAAATTTTGCGCACTTGCCTAGACGTCCCGAGGCATAAAGCAAGGGCGCGTCGACCTATCGATCGCCTCAGCAGTTCCCTGAAGTCAACACGCAATCCTCGAAGACCTTCCGGATTCCGCGTCATGCTAGGATGAGTTACAGAGATATCTGTCTCTGCGGCGGAAAGGCAACCTGTCCGAATCGGGGCAGCAATGATGCCTTCTTTCATGCTTTCGTTGAAGGGGAATTCGATGGCTGTTCAGCTTGACCACATCATGGTACCGGCCCGCGACAAGATCGCTGCCGCGAAAATGCTTGGCGAACTGCTTGGCGTTCCCTGGTCGGAAACGAGTATCGGGCCGTTCTCAGCGGTATATGTCAATGACGGCCTGACCTTCGATTTCGATGAGTGGCCTGAGCCTGTTCCGCGGATTCACTATTGCTTCCGCGTGAGCCCGGATGACTTCAACACGATCCTCGGGCGGATCAAGGCCGCAGGCATCCCTTATCGAAGCAACGTGCACGGGCCGGTCGACTATCAGGTCAATGATTACATGGGTGGAAGCATCGTTTACTGGAACGAACCGGACGGCCATCAATGGGAAATGCTGACGGTGAGCTACGCGCGCAAGCCGTAGCGGCCAGGATGGAAAGGACCACGGTCATGCGATTGATCGTCAATATCGACGTGCCGGATCTTGCCACGGCAATCGCCTTCTATACGGCGGCTCTCGACCTTACCCTGAACCGGACCATGGACGACGATGTGGCGGAGCTGACTGGGGCGTCTTCCGTCATCTATCTTTTGCAGAATCCGGCCGGATCGCCCCCGGTAGGCGAGAAATCGCTGGTCCGCGACTACGGCAGGCACTGGACGCCAGTGCATATGGACTTCGTCGTTGACGATATCGGAAAGGCGGCGCAACGTGCGGTGAATGCAGGCGCCATTCGCGAAAGCGGATGCGTCGTATGGAACGGGTCGAAATGCATCACCTTCTCCGATCCCTTCGGCCACGGTTTCTGCCTGATCGAATTCGAGGGTGAGACATATGGTCCGGGTGATGCGTCATCCGGAAACCGGGAAGCCGGCAGTTCAACTGAGAATTAACGCCGGTCCCCGACGCGCACCGGTATTGAAGCCTCCGGTCTCAACGTCCTTCGAGCAGCGGATCCGCGAGCAGGACGTCCAGCAACCGCGAGAACGCAATGCAGGGATCGGGGTCGGACACGTCTACCGGATCCTCGACGACGGTCCCGTCATCGCGGTGCAGATGCCGAGGAAAGCCCGCCATACCAGCGTGCACCGGCGCCGTGTCGAGCCGCAATTCCGCATCGCCCCAGCTCCAGTGGATGGAAAACTCGTCGCTGCTGAAACAGCGCACTTCCATCATCAGCCCATTGTCGAAGGACATCAACAGCGCATCCTGCGCCAGCCGTACCGGTTCGGTCAGACTGCTGGCATACGCTTCCTCGACCTGCTCTTTCAGCAGCAGATGAATGCCGATTGCCGGGACCTCTGTGGATGGCCTGCCGCCAAACCTCCCCAGCAACTCTTCCCGGAGCTGCATCCGTCCCTGCTCCATGATGAGCGCGCTCAGGTAGTGCTCGTAGGCCGGGTGCTCCAACACTTCGCCGGATCGAATCCTTTCGAGCAGCTGCGCTTCATCGGCCACGGCATGCTGTTTCAGCAATGCCTTGCGCGATTCGCGCAACCGGTACAAGGCCTTGGCGTAGAGCGTCTGCAGGGATGCAGGGTCCATGCCGCCTTCATCGTCGTCAACCAGTGCTTCGTTCATTGCCGGAACCTCAATGCATCTTGTCGTCGTGTGATATCCCCTTCATCGGCTGATCGACCATGTCCAGGGTAATCTGTTCAAAGCGCTTGACCGCGCCGCCCTCCTTCGCCGCGAAAGCCTCTGCATCCGGCAAAGTGCCAAAGGAGCCGAAGGTTTTCCCCATCGACCCGGTCTTCTTGCTGCCGACCACGTAATACGCGGATTTCGCATCGATCCATTGGCCGCTCGGCTGCGCCCAATCGGTCTTGCCCATGTCCTGAACGAATACGCCGGCAACCGGTCGCTTCTGCTCGGGCGCAAGCAGCATGCCGAACAATTCCAGCAGGTCGCAGAAGAACTCGGACGCACCTTCCTTGTAGTGGATCTGCGCCTTCGGCCCGGGATAATCCTTGAGTACCATGCCGTCCAACGCGCAAGCGGTGCCCTGATCCGGCTCGACGGCGGCAACTTGGGCGGCTTCCTTGCCGCAAGCAGCGAGCACCGCCACCAGGGTAATCAAAGCCGGTTTGCGAAATCGAGCCAGGCGGCTTGCGACCAGTGTTGCTTTCATTTGAATCTCCAGCGTGCAATCAGGAATGGGGTGGCGATCCAGCCGAACATGATGGCGGTAAGGATCGCGGGATCGGTCAGGCGTTCCGGCATCACGGTGGCCAGTCCATACATGGACTGCACCTGCTCGGAGCTGAAGATGTTCAGCAAACGGAATATGTCGGCGGGATTGAGCATCAGCAGCGCGCCGAACAGGCCGCTGCCGATGCCGCCGTTGCTGACCACCAGGGCACCGGTCAGTACCAGGTCGAAAATCAATACGAAGAAGAACCACAGCGCGATCGCCACACCGGACGCGCGCATGCGGTCCGAAGACAGCACCGACACCAGCAGCGACAGGCTGAGGAAAGCCATGCCCATCAGGATCGCGGAGAACACGAAGCCGGCGTAGTGGAAGACATCGTTGGCGCCCAGTTGTGACGCCATCGGCAACAGCCCTGCGCCGAATCCGGCCAGGGTGGACACCGCGAGTGCACCGGAGAGGCCGATGTACTTGCCCAGCAGGATTTCAAAGCGCGTGATCGGCATCGACAGCAGCAGCTCCATCGAGCCGCGTTCCCGCTCGCCGACAATGGCGTCGTAGCCGAGGATGAGTGCAATCAGCGGCACCAGGTAGATCGCCAGACTGACGAGGCTGGCGATGGTCACGTCGATACCGCGGAATCCAACCGTCCCTTGCTGCGCCGTGCCGAAATAGGCGATGGCAAGCGCGAACAGTGAAAAGATCAGGGCTACCGACAGCACCCACAGGTTGCGGATGCGGTCGCGGAATTCCTTGCCGGCGATGATGCGCACCTGCGCACAATCGAAAAGCTTATGCATGACGGCCTCCGTAGCCGAGGAAGAGATCTTCCAGCGATGGTTCACGGATGCTGATGTCGTGTACTGCGTGCGCCATTGTGGAAAGGAGCTGCAGGATCGCCATCTTTTCTGACGGCGCGCAAGAGATGTGCGCCACATCTTCCCCTACCCGCATCTGAAGCCCTTCGGCACGTGCGAGCGCGCCATGAACCTCGTGATGGTAGCCGGGATGCAGATTGACCTCGATGATCGAGGGCAGCACCATCTGTGAGCGCAGTTGAGCGATCGACCCCTGCGCGGCAACCTTGCCGGATGACAGGATGACCAGGCGGTCGACCCGCTCCTGGATCTCGGCCAGGATGTGCGAGGTGATCACGATGGTCGCGCCCTGCGATTGCACCTCGCGCAGGACGCGGTAGAAATCATGGATTCCTTCCGCATCGAGGCCGTTGGTCGGCTCGTCGAGGAAGATGAGATCCGGATTGCCAAGCAATACCTGCGCAAAGCCGAGACGCTGGCGCATGCCTTTCGAGTAGCCGCGAACACGCCGGCCGGCGGCATCACCCAGTCCGACTCGTTCCAGCAATGCCTCGCAATCACGGCGCGACACCCGCTTGAGATCGGCGAACAGGCGCAGCACCTCCAGCCCGGTCAGGTTGTCGTAGGTGACAAAGTTCTCCGGCAGGTAGCCAATCCGGCGGAGCACCTCACGGAAGTCCTTGCCGCCGGTCGATGCGCCATGTACATGGACCTCGCCGCCGGATACAGGGATCAGGCCCAGCATCAGCTTGAACAGCGTGCTCTTGCCCGCGCCGTTGTGGCCGATCAGGCCGAACATTTCGCCTTTGGCAACCGCCAGGCTGACTCCGTCGAGCGCCTGCACGTCGCCGAAGCGTTTGGTGACTTCACTCACCTGGATGGGGACGTTTGTCATTCCACTTTCTCCATTCCTGATTCAGGGGACGCATACGCGGATTCCTGTCCACGACGCTGGGTGCACGCAGTACAGGGAACTGCCGTGCAACGAAGCGCAACGTCTGGATCGACGGGCTGGTCAAGACCAGCTTCAGCAAGGGGTATTGCCCGTTGAGCCTGTCCACCACATCATTGGCTTCGTAGGCGACATCGCCCTTGCCGTCGCCGTTCTGGTCCCAGCTGCTGTAGTTGCTCCAGTAGTTGCCCTGGGACTTGCCCCACTCGACATCGCGTGCGGCCACGTACTTGACCTGCTGGCGGTTATCGATGAAATCGTTGCCGTCCACCTTGTTGTTGCCAGAGCCGGCCGACAGATGCACGCCGACTTCATTGCCTGTCACCAGGTTGGCGCGCACAGTGTTGTACTCCGCGTCGTAGATGAAGAAACCGCGGCCATTGCCGGCGACGACGTTGTTCTCGACGGTCGAATCCTGGATGGTGCGCAGCATGATGCCGTGGTCGGCATTGCCCCAGGCGACGTTGTTGCGGACGGTCAGTTCGCGCACTTCCATCAGCGCCAGGCCGCCGCGGTTCATGTACACCTCATTGTTCTCCCACACGCTATGGTGGGTGTTCATGTAATGCGTGCCATAGCGCAGGTGATGAATTCGGTTGCCGCGGAATACGGATTTGCGCGACAGGTCGACGTAGATGCCGTCGCGGGCGTAGCTGATATGGTTGTCCAGGACTTGCGCGCCAGCCGAGTTGTACAGCTGGATACCGTTGCCGCGTGCCGCCGTCTGCAGGTCGCGCCGGCCGACAATGGTATTGCGCAGGATGCGCGCATCGTCGACCTTCTCGATCCAGATGCCGAACAGGTTGTGCACCACGTCGCAGTCCTGCACTGTCGGGCGATGTGCGCCGGGCTGGAAGTAGATGCCGGAATTCTGTGCGGTCTGGTCGATGCCGCTGTCGCGCACGATCAGTCCTTCGATGATGACATCGCTGGCGCGCACGCGGATCACGTCGCCGGCGAAGCCTCCACGGATGGTCGGCCGACCGATGCCGCGCAAAGTGATCGGCTTGTCGATCACCAAGCGTTCGGCGTAGTCGCCGCGCGCGACCTCGACAGTATCACCCGGGCCGGCGGAATTGATCGCTGAGGCAATCGAGCCGCCGGGTTCGACTTTCAGCACAGCGGCACAAGCAAAGTTTGCAGCCAAGCCGATGGCCACGGCTGCGATTGCCTGCTTAATACCGTGTCTACAGTCGTCCTGCACTTGTGTTACTCCTATTTGGCCGCCATCTGTGCCGTTTTCTCGGACAGGTTGCGCCGCACGCTTTCCAGCGGGATGAAATAGCCCTTGGCATCGATCCGTGTGAGCGGCAGCCCCTGCTTCTCGCGGCTCTTGCGTTCCTTGACCAGCGGCGGACATGCATGGTCGTCGTAATACATCACCATGCAATCGAGGCACAGCAGGCATTCCTTCTGGTCGATATTGCCGGCAGCATCGATCGCATGGGAGCCACAGCCGGCGGCGCAGGCGTGGCAAGTCTGGCATTCGCTCTTGCGCTTCAGTCCCAACAGGCGGAACTTGCCGGGAATCGCGAGGCCGGCGCCGAGCGGGCAGATGTACTTGCAATACGGGCGTTCGCTGAGGATCGATATAGCGAGAATTACCCCGACAAAGACCACGAAGGGCCACGAACGATTCCACACACCGACCAGGAACGCGCTCTTGAAGGGTTCGATCTCGGCCAGCAGTTCGGCGGTTTCCATCGAGTAGAAGGACACCAGCACCAGAACCGCGAACACGACGTACTTCACCCATTTCAATTTGTCATGCAAGGCCTTCGGCAGCAGCTTCTGGAAGCGCTTCAACCCGAGCCACTGGCCGGCCTTGAACGCCAGATGCTGCAGCGAGCCGAACGGGCAAATCCAGCCGCAGAACAATCCCCTGCCCCAGATCACGACCGTGATGATCATGAACCACCAGAAGATGAAAATGAACGGATCCGACAGGAACAGCTCCCATTTCCATTGATGGATCAGGGAATGGAACCACGTCATGATCTGCGTGACACTCGGCTGCGCCTTCAGGTAAAAACCGATGAAGCCGACGCTCGCAATCCACAGCAAGGTGCGCGGGATCGAGATCCACGGCTTGCTCTTGCGGTTGGAGGCACGCACCAGTCTGTCGCGTTGCGAATAGATCAAGGCGGTGGCAGCCAGGATCAGCGAGAACAGCACGATCTCCAGCGAGCGTGCCTTCCAGATCGCCTTCCATGCAGCCTCAGGCCGTTCCACATGCGGACGGCCGCCTTCGAGGTAGCGCGCCGGCAGCCAGTACTCGCGATCAAAGTGCGCGAAAGTCTTGGTCCCCTTCTGGGCGTCGACCTTGTTCGCCAGGAAGCTCAGGTCCCACGGCCACGCCGGATTGAAATCGGCCGAGCGCAGGATGAAGATCGCGGATTCCTTGAACTCGGGCGCGCCGGACGCCTTCAGTTGATAAAGATTGAAATAGTCGGTATCGCGGAAGGTGAACGACGCCGGGTCCTGCCGAACCTGGATGCGGTCATAAATGCCGCCGCGGACGAATCCCGATCCCTTGAACGAGGACTGGCCGTTGGCGACGATGAAGATCGCATGTTCGTTCGGCTTCAGGTCCTGCATCAGGCTCGCATAACCCTGGTCGCCGAGAATGCTCTTGCCGATTGCCGGCACGTTGAGATAACCGTAGTACAGGTCGATATACGGACGGCCGTCTTCGATGCCGCCGGCATCCTTCGGCTCCACACGCAGGTGCTCGATGCTGCCTTCCTTGATCATGCTTGCCCAGTCGAGCTTTTCATCGACGGCCACGAAGCGCGCGGCGGGCCGCGGCGCAGCCTTGATGATGCCAACCTGGCGCGCGACTTCGTAGGCGCTGCGCGAAATCACCTGGTTCTCGGCGATTGCGGTGACCGTCGCGCCGCTAATGCCGTCCAATCCGGTCACGCCGCTGCGCCCCTGGCCGATTTCCAATTTTGCATCGGCCATCTTGCCGTGGTACTGCCGGATAAAGGTCACCAGTGCGGACTCGGGAATGCCAGCCAGCAGAATCGGTTCCGAATGTTTGAGGATGCGCACCTTGGTGATCGCACCGCGGGTATCCATCCCGATCAAGGTAATGATCGGCCTGCCGGAGTAGGCGGGAATGTCAACAATGTCGGTCGACAGGGAGACATAGCCGACGAGACGTTTCTGGCCATTGTCGGTTGCGTAGGCTTCGACGTAGGGCGGCATGCCTTTGCGCTTCGAGAACTCTTGTGCGGCAGGCATGACATCCCCGCATGGCGCATGTGCGCACAGGTCCGGGCCGTGCAGCAGTTCGTCGGACAGGACAGTGTCGTACATCGACGCCATTGCCGCGCGAGGAATGGAAAGAAAAACGAACAACGCTGCCATCAGCACCAGCAGGTGCGGCAGCCAATGCGCGCGGTCAAACCTGAGTTTCATATGCAGATGGAGGCAGGGCTTGTTATGTACCCTGCGAAACAGTGAATCCGATGGCGCTCTAGCGCCTTGCGCCCTTCTCCCGCTCGCGGGAGAAGGGTTGGGGATGAGGGGAATTGCCAAGACCGTAGGATGCATTGCGATCCCCCTCACCTCTGCCCCTCTCCCGCGAGCGGGAGAGGGGTGTACATCACGCTTCCACCAGGAAGCGGCTGCGCATCTCCAGGTGCAGCGCATGGCAGAAGTGCGTGCAATACAGCCAGAACGCACCCGGCTTGTCAGCCTTGAAGGTCACCGACTTGGTTTCCTGCGGGTTGACGATGAAGTTGATGTTGTAGTTCGGGATCGCGCAGCCGTGGGCGAGGTCCTCGATCTTGTCATGGTTGGTCAGGGTGAGCGTGACTTCATCGCCCTTCTTGACCTTGATGACAGGCAGGCTGAACGCCGGTGCCTGCGAAATCATGCGCACGTGCACCTTGTTGCCCTTGCGTTCGATGCCCATGTTCTCCGGCGTGACCTTGTTCGGGAAATCGTCCAGGTTGTAGATCTTGCGGGTCTTGACCACGTCGCGCTTGACGATGATGCCGTCGTGCGGTTCCGGATAGGCGGTGTGGTCGGCGATCAGCTTCATCTTCTCGCCGCTGATGTCGAGCAGTTGTTCCGTTTCCGGATGCAGCGGGCCGACCGGCAGGAAGCGGTCCTTCGAGAACTTGTTGCCGGAGTTGAAGTACTTGCCGTCGGCTTCCTTGGTTTCGCCCATCGATGCGAAGCCGTGGCCCGGCTGGTAATGCACGTCGAGACGGTCAACCACATACTTCGCCGACTTGTCGCCCTTGGCGAAGGCAATGGCCTTTTCGATATTCCATTTCACGACCTGGCTGTCGAGGAACAGCGAGGTGTACGCATTGCCCTTGCCGTCGAAACCGGTATGCAAGGGACCGAGGCCGAGTTCCACTTCGGCGACGACTGCGTCGCGCTCCTTCGCCAGTTCACCGGCGAACCACTTTTGCACCAGCGCCAGTTCGATCACGGTACCCGTCGGCGACAGCTTTCCGGCGCAGACGAAGTACTTGCCGTCCGGGCTGGCGTTCACGCCGTGCGGGTTCTTGCCGACCGGGACGTAACAGGTCACCGCGGTCTTGGGATCGCTGTTGGCAGCCTTGCGGCCGTCGACGACCGGCACCTTGGACTTGCCGACGGTGGTGAACTTGCCTTCCTTGACCAGTTTCTCGATACGCTCGACGTTGAGGAACACGCAGGCATCGTGCTCCGACGACATCATGCCACCCAGTTCCGCCGAGTTCTCGACGTTGTACTGGTTGGATGCAACCAGCTTGCCGTCATACGAGGTGGCGGTCAGGTCCATGTTGCCGTCGACACGCACCTGCCAGCGGACTTCCATGGTCTCCGCATCGACACAGGAGAACAGTGCGCCCCACTTGGTCGGGTCGTCGAGATCACGGCCGTCGTTGGGCAGCGGGCAATGGAATTCGGCGCCGCAGAAGACGCGGGTGGTGTAGTTGATCTTCTCATCGACCGGATCGCGCTTGTCGGGGAAGATGCCGTGGAAGCCCATCACATTGGGCAGCTCGGTGATCTTGTCGACTTCCATCGTGTCCATGCGGATGCGGGCGATACGGGAATGGATCTTGTCGTTGACGAACAGCCAGCGGCCGTCATACGTGCCGTCCTTGTAGCTGCCGTGCACGTGATGGGTATCGCCAGTGGTGTACTTCAGGCTGCCGTCCGGATTGGTGCCGATGATGGCCTTCGATTCGTTGGTGATGCCCCAGCCGACCATCGGGTCGATGTTGAACACCGGGATGCGACGCAGCTCGCGGCCGGAAGGCACGCCGATCACGCGGACTTCGCCTGAGTGACCGCCGCTGGAGAAATGGTAATACTCGTCCAGCTGGCCCGGCTGCACTTCATGACTGCCCGCCGCATGGGCAGGAGCCGGCGCTGCCGAAGCGGCCGCTGCCGGCTTGGCGTCTTCCTTGCAACCGGCGAGTCCCATCGACACGCCTGCGCCTGCCAGACCCAGCAATGCGCTGCGGCCGAGGAAACGCCTGCGGTTTTCCATCGCCGGCGCATCTTGTGTATTCAAGTCTTTACTATCCTTGCCCATTAGATTTTCTCCAACATGTGGTGCTGTTAACTTTCAAATGCAGGAATGCGGATTTCTGCACCGGAGTACTACTGACGCGCATTCTCGGATTTGTCCCTGGAAAAAAACATGATGTGAATCAAGTTTCCAAAAGGAAGGGTTGGCACGGATTTAATCCGGGAAGGTCGCACGATTTTTTCTGACGTGCGCTTACAACAGAAGCGTCGCCCGGCGCTCAACGACGTGATACGCACCCGGTGATGGATATGAAAAAAAAGAGAATGCCCCGTAGGGGATATGCGCAGCCTGCTAGCGAGGAGCCTGCTCGTTCTGGAACGCATCCGCCTCTGCGGCGGAGTGAGAGGGGGAATCTGCTCGAACGGAACGTGTCACTTCGTCAATCACGGCTTCAACCTGTCCGGGATCGAAGTCGGTGTGATACTTTTTCTTCACACCATATTCATGCAATTGGTAGTACCAGCGAGGCGCCAGATCATGTCGCGCGAGCGAGCTCTTCACGCACGCAAGAATGCATCCGTCGATCCCGATGATCGGCCGGCCGGATTTCGCGATCTTGAGCAAATGCGGCACATCGCCTCCTACGCCCGCAATGCATGACATTTCCGCAAGACCGCGACGATCCAGCTGCAGAGCAACCTGATTCGCGGTTTGCGCCGCACTGGAACATCCGGAACAGGAATAAACCAGCGGTATCTTCAAATCACGAGATTTCATGTCAGCGCATGCCAATCACGTGCGGTTGTTTCCGCCACCGGGTTTGATACGGCCGAAAACGCGAGCAGGCGCGAGCTTGCCCAACTCGAATACAGGCAGTTCGATAGCATCCAGCGTGTTCTTCACCAGAAGACCGAGTTCCGTGTCGCCTTCCATCGCGAGACGACGGCTGAAGAACAAGGTATCCGGATCTTCCTGGCGACGCGCCAGCAACAGGAAATCGTGCGCGCTGGCACTGATCGTCAGGTCCGGCTCGCCCTGATTGCTGCCAGCGATGAAGCGACCGCCATTCCAGAGAAAATCGAAGGACAGGCGCGCATCCGTCACCTTGATGCGCAGCTTCTTCCCGGCAAGCGCCGACTGGACGTCATCCGGCAGGTTGCTCTTGAGCGTGAGATTCAGGCTGGTAGCGAACAGCAGTGAACCGGGATAGACCGGCAACAGGGACAACAGTTTGCCTACTGGCTCTGGGAGGACGAAACGATTCGGGGTCATAAAGTAAGCTTCCTGGACAAACTGCCAAACGAATTGCCTGAGACGGAGCGAATGCCATTGCTGAGGCCGGCGAAGCGCAACGTATCAACGCACTTTTTGTTCATGGGCGGGCACATGCTCAATTAACACCTGCTCCCTTATCCCCGTCATTCCCGCGAAGGCGGGAATCCATGCTGAGTCAGTGAGTGCAAATGCAGTAGCTTAACGACCTCACTATGGATTCCCGCCTTCGCGGGAATGACGGGGGAAATGTGTTTCGGATAATCGACCTGAGGCGCCCGCACTCAGACGCCTGTCTGCCCTTTCCTTGCGGTGGCCGCTTCCTCCTGTTACGCCACCATCCGATCCAGCCCCGGCTTGCCATGCCAATACCCATTGCACGGCTGGTCCGGCATCAATGCCTCCATCTGCTTCAGCGCATCCGCCGACGCAAGCTTCCTGTCCAGCACATCACGGAACAGCGACGCAATGCGATCGGTATGCTGCGCCTGCGGGCTGATGCGCGCGACATCGACGCCAAGCTGTTCCATCGCACCCAGCTCGCCGACGAGGTTGTACACCAGCGCGGACTGTGTCTGGATGCCGTTCAGCGTCAGGAAATGCTGGCTTTCGCGCGTCTTCAGCGCCAGGCCATCCGGGTATTCCATGCAGGCGAACTGGCAGTCGTCCTTGGCCAGGTTGCGATGGCGCGCGGTAAAGCAGCGTGCAGAAAAAGCCAGTGGCATGCGCCCGTACGCGAACACCTCGGTCTCCATACCGGCCGGACGATCCTTCTGAATGTGCGCAAGCCCGGTGCCGCTCATCTCCAGCGGCATCACCCAACGCTTGGCACCGGTTTCAGCCATGAATTGCAGCGTGGGCGCATTGAATACGTTCAGATGGGGGCCGGCCACGAACGGAGCCTTGCCGGCGATGCAGTTCACCGCGCCCATGTCGTTTGCCTCGACCGTGTAACGACCGTTTTCGGTGATCCGGTGCAGCGTGCCGATATCGGTCTTCGACTCGAGCAACGCCTGCGTGGACAGGACGACTTCCTTGCCAGATGCAGCCAGCAGGTCGGCAACGTCCATCCAGTCGGACAGGCGCAGTTCGCGCCGGCGCGAGCAGACGGCTTCGCCGAGGTAGACGATATCGACCGGCGCTTTCGCCATGGCCTGGTAGAACTCGAAGACCGTTTCTTTCGGCCAGAAATAGAGGATGGGGCCCAGAGAGAGCTTCAAGGTGTTTCTCCGTTACTTCCAGGGGCGGTGATAGGCGCCGAGCGTGTGCTGCTGACCTTCCGCCACCTTGTTGAGCTCCGACATCCAGAGCGGCTTGACCGAGTAACGCTGCGAACTGTCGAGCGCATTGTCGATCGCTTCGCGCCAGACCCTGGTCACTTGGGCGACGTAGGCGGGGCTGCGCTGGCGCCCTTCGATCTTGATTGCGCGCACGCCCATCGCCAGCAATTGCGGCAGCAGTTCCAGCGTATTCAGGCTGGTCGGTTCCTCGATGGCGTAATAGCTTTCGTCATTGACCTCGAAGCGCCCCTTGCACAGTGTCGGATAGCCGGCGTTTTCCCCTTCGCCGTAGCGGTCGATCAGCACGCCGTTCAGGCGAGATTCGAGGCCCTTCGGCGTCTGCTGCCAGCGCACTGCCTTGGCCGGTGAACACACGCCGTGCGTATTCGGCGCCTCGCCGGTGACATACGATGACAGTGCGCAGCGGCCTTCCACCATCACGCACAGGCTGCCGAAGCCGAAGACTTCGATTTCGACCGGCGTGTTACTGGCCACATGCTCCACCTGCTCCAGCGACAGCACACGCGGCAGGACCGCGCGCTGGATGTTGAATCGCTTGTGGTAGAAGTTGATCGCTTCGTAGTTGGTTGCCGAGCCTTGCACCGACAGATGCAGGCGCAGATCCGGGTACCTGGTCGCCGCATACTGCATCAGTGCGGGATCAGCCAGGATGATGGCATCGATCCCCGCTTGCGCGGCGCGATCTACTGCGGTACGCCACGGCGTCCAGTTTTCCGCCTGCGGATAGGTATTCAGCGCAAGCAGCACCTTGCTGCCCTTGCCATGCGCATAGCGGATTCCGTCCGCAATCGCCTTGTCGTCGAAATTCAGCCCGGCGAAATTGCGTGCGTTGGTCGCATCGCGGAATCCGAGGTACACACAGTTGGCGCCGTTATCGACGGCCGCCTTCAAGGCCGGCAGGCTTCCTGCCGGCGCTACGAGTTCCATCTGGGTTGCTGATTGCTGCACGAGTTCCTTCCCTGGAAACAGGTCGATCGATTTGTCTGTCGTTTCAAGCCGGCGTCGCTGCGGCGCACGCCACATTCGGTGCGCCGGTGCCGCCTTCGCTCGCCGGGCGCTTGCCGGTCAGGAGGAATTCGACCAGCTCGCGAACCGGACGGATCTCGCTGCCAAACGGCAGTTTCTCCGAACCACGGAAGAACAGGCCGCGTTTGACGTCCCCTTCCAACGCGAATGCAAGCTGCGTATCGATGCAGAACTGCCCCGCCTTGGCGATGCCGTCACGCAGGCCGCACTGCGCCAGGCAGTCGAAGCCGACCGTGCACTGCTTCGGACCGGCCTTGCTCTGCAGCTTGGCTTCCTTATCGAGATAGTTGGCCAGCCAGGGCGTGCGCACGCCGCGTGCCGGCAGCCCGGCCACGCTCATGAAGGTGACGATGTCTTCCGGCTTCGCTTCGGCAAGGACTTTCTTGAAGTTGATGTGCGCATCGCCTTCTTCGGTGACAGCAAAGGCGGTGCCGAGCTGGATGGCGCTCGCGCCCATCTTGAACAGCTCGCGCACCTGCTCGTGCGTGTTGACGCCGCCTGCGGCGATCAGTGGAATGCGCTCGCGCTCGATGCCGAGCTCCTTGAACAATTCCAGCGTGCCTTCCAGCACGGCGGGGAATGCGAAGTGCGGCGCATCCACGTCTTCCGGCTTCGACGCGCCGAGGTGACCCGCGGCGTATTTCGGGTTCTCGATCACGATGGCATCCGGCAGGCGGTTCTTGCGCATCCACTTCTTCATGATCAGCGCAATGCCGCGCACGTCCGACAGGATCGGGATGAGTGCAACGTCGGGATAGTCGACGGTGAGCTCGGGCAGATCGAGCGGAAGCCCTGCGCCGACCACGACGGCATCGATGCCGCTCTCGCAGGCTTGCTTGACGTACGCTGCGTACTCGGCGACGGCGCGCATGATGTTGACAGCGACCATGCCGTTGCCGTCTGCGATGACTTTGGCTGCCTTGATTTCGCGGTCGAGCGCGATCAGGTTGGCGCGATCGATCAGTGCCTTGTTGCGCGACTTGCCGGTCTGCGCCATCAGGTCCGGATGATGACGTCGCAAGTCGACACTGGAAATGGTGCCGACGCCGCCCAGGCGGGCAACGCTGCCGGCCAGCCGGTGCGCGGAAATACCTACCCCCATGCCGCCCTGGACAATAGGAAGCAGAGGCCGACCCCTGACATTAAAAGTTTCAAAAGCAGTCTTCAGCACAGAGGTCCTTCCAGTTCCATTAAGCAACGAGCGAATGTAGCAAATGCAATATGCAATTTGTTTGATCTCAGTCAAGTAATTCGGACTTGCCCCTGATAGCGAAAAACGACTGCAGTTCATGGCAATTTTGCTCACTTTAGTCTCGACCGCACCTTGCAATCCTTAACCTGAATCAAGGATTACCGTTTGACGCAGGTGTGACAATCCGCTACATCGTGAACTCATCGAAAGATTCGGAATGGAAACTTTCTCCCGCTACCTCGGTACCGACCACAAGCGCTGCGACGATTTCTTCGCGCAAGCCGAAACTGCAGTGGCGGCAACGCTCTGGACCAATGCCGAACAGGCGATGGGCGCATTCGGCGAGGCGCTCGAGATGCATTTCTCGATGGAGGAACAAGTCCTGTTCCCGGAATTCGAAGAAGCTGTGGGCAGCAGCGAAGGCCCGACAGCCGTGATGCGCATGGAACACCGGCAAATGCGCGAGATCCTGTCCATGCTGAATGAGTGCCTGCAAAAGCGGGATGCCGACGGTTTCCTCGGCTATTCCGAAACACTCAACACGCTGATGCAGCAGCACAACATGAAAGAGGAAAGCATCCTGTACCTGATGACCGATCGCGTGCTCAGTGGACGCCAGGAGGAAATCATCGGCGCGATGCGCGAGATCGGCAGCACATCATGAGCACGGGCATCCCTGACCTCGAGATCGACGTCTGCGGTCTCGAACCGCCCGAGCCGATGGAACGCGTCCTGGAAGCGCTCGACCGCCTGCGGCCGGGCCAGCGCCTGCGCGTGCTGATTCCGCGCGAGCCCTTCCCTCTCTACCGCATCCTCGAGCGCAATGCTTACGCGCACGAGACGAAGAGCCGCGAGGATTTTCTGTTCGAAGTCGTGATCTGGCCGCACAAGTAACACACGACCGGCTATGCAACGCGTCCTTTCCTTCGAGCAGCCCCCTGCGCTTTCGCTGCCATTGCGCTTCTTCCTCATTGCGCCGGCATTTGCGATCCTCGCCGGCTTGCTGCTGCTCTGGCGCGGTCCGGAAATGCTGGTCTCGCGCTGGACGCCGGAAACGCTCGCGTTCACGCACCTGCTGACGCTGGGTTTCCTTTCCATGTGCATGATAGGCGCGCTGCTGCAGATACTCCCGGTGGTCGCGGGACTGGAGCATCCCTTCGGCCAGCGCAGCGCAATCGCCCTGCCCGGCATGCTGGCGTCGGGCACCTTCGCTCTGACGTCGGCATTCTTTCTGGTCTCTTCCTTCCTGTTCAAGGCCGCGCTGCTTCTGCTGCTGTCGTGCTTTGCCTGGTTCCTGCTCGCCCTTTTGAAGCAGGTATGGACAGCACCCCATGCCGGACCGATGCTGGTCGCGATCCGCCTGGCCCTCACCGCCCTCGCTGCGGCAGTGGCGTTCGGCGCGTCAGCTGCAGCCGGTTTTGCCTGGCCTCTTTCCCTGCCCTTGCTGCAATTGACCGACTTGCACGCGTCCTGGGGACTGCTCGGTTGGGTCGGTCTCCTGGTTGCGGGCATCGCCTACCAGGTCGTCCCGATGTTCCAGGTCACGCCGGTCTATCCGCAATGGATGACACGCGGGTTCGCATGGACGGTCTTCGCGCTGCTAGCGCTGCGTACAGTGGCTTCGGTTCGCGCCGCGGACAGCATATGGTCGGCAACGCTGACCGTCTTCCTGGCCATGACCGGCGTATTGTTCGGACTCACCACGCTGCACCTGCTGCGCCAGCGCAAGCGGCCAAAACCGGATGCGACCACTTTCTTTTGGCGCACGGCGCTGTCCAGCTTGATTGCCGCAGCGCTGCTGTGGACAGCGGGGACACTGTTCCCGCAAATTGCGGGGCATCCGTCTTACGCGCTTGCAGTGGGCATGCTCGCCATCGTCGGTTTCGGTTACTCGGTCGTTAACGGCATGCTGTACAAGATCATCCCGTTCCTGGTGTGGTACCACCTGCAGCAACGCCTCACGGGCGGTTGCGCGAAGGCGCCGAACGTCAGGCAGATCCTGCCGGACCAGGATGCGGAGCGGCAGTTCCGACTGCATCTGCTGGCACTGGTGCTGCTGGTACTGGCCACGGTATTCCCGGACTGGTTCTCGCAGATTTCCGCAATCGCATTTACTGCATCGTCAGTATGGCTGTGGCGAAACCTGCTGAAGGCGGTGCGCCTCTATCGCGACATGACGTCCGACCCGTCCACATTGCGCGCCGCAACCTGATGCCCGTTAGAACCGATGGCGAATGCCTAACTGGAACGCATTCGCGTTTTCGCCGGGGCGTGCAGTGAACCCGCCTGCGTAACCGGCTCCACCCAATGCGTACTGCGCATTCGGATCATTGCTGGCATGCGCGAAGAACACGTACACATCGGTACGCTTCGACAGGTTATGGTCGTAACCCAGCGCATACAGGGTCACATCGCTGTCGGGAAGCAGGTCGTTCCGGGTGTGGCCAATCGAAGCCATCACGCGTCCGGCGCCGACAAGATAGTGCACGCCGAGCGTCGCACTGTCGGCATCGATCCGTGCATTCGAGTTGATGGCTGCGACGACGCCGGGCACCAATGCCGCCCCCGTTGTGCCCAACGCGCTTGTGACCGTAGGCGTCAGGACGAAACCGATCGAGGGATTGTCGTTCTTGAACTTCATGTACCCGGCAAAGAACTTGAACTTGTCCATCTTGAACGACCCGCCAATGACCCCGGTCCTGAGCGACCGGTTGCCGAATGGGTCCTTCTCGGTGTTGTAGCCCACCCCGACCGCGATGGTGTCGGTCTGGTATCGCAGGTTTGCACCGAGAAAGCGGTCGGCGACGCCAAGCGAGCCTGATCCCACGTCTTCCGGGCTGTACATCAGCGAGGCGCCGATGCCATTCGGCAGTTGCAGCCGGTACTGGATGGCGTTGCTGGAACGTATCGCGACGCCCGGAGTATACAGCGAGCCGAGGCCGGAGACGATGTGCCCCCACTGGCCGGCCGAACCGGTTTCGAATGTATCCGCGAATACGGAAATTTCATAGGCAGGCGTATATTGCCGGCCAAGCAGGAAGCCGCCTATCGGCGTGATGAGTCCCACCATGGATGTGCGGTCGAACAATGCGCCGTTCGAATTCACCACCGCGTTATTGCTCCCGAGGCCAGTGGCAAGCGCCAGTGACGCTGCGGCAGGCAATGGGGCGCCGCGCAGTAAGGTGAAAGCGGGGCTCCTTCCGGCAAAACCGTTCTTGTTATCCCCGGTGTCGAGTTCGATGCGCGACTCCAGCGTGAATATGGCCTTGTATCCGCCGCCAAGGTCCTCGGTACCCTTGAAACCCAAGCGAGAACCATCCGCAATGCCGCTGGCGAGGTTGTACTGCGTACCGTTGCCGAAGCGCGATACGTGTATGCCGGCGTCGGCGATACCGTAAATGGTGATACTGCTTTGCGCCAGCACCGGCGCTGCGCAGCAGGAGCCAATCAGGACAGCCAGTAATCTGCTTTTCATTTTTGTCTCCATCTTTTTCGATTTATCGGGGGCAAGCTCGACGGCCGGAACAGCGTGCACTGTTCTTTCAGTTGATAGCACAGACAAAATGGCAAACAGTCGACTTTGTTCAACATCTGGCGTTTCTGGCCGCGCCGGATGCAGAGAATGGCTGTAACGATGGAAAATGTGTTGCGAAACTGCCGCACGCAGACTGGCCATGCTTCCGGCCTGCGTGCATTTAATATAGAGGGGAAATAAAGGAAGGCGGTATCGCGCCTAGCGACCTTCGTAGGTACGCAGCTTTTCGATATCGAGGATGGTGATCGTCCGCCCGTCCACGTGGAGCAATTGCTTGTTGGCGAGGTCATGCAGGATGCGCGAAAAATGCTCCGGCGTCAGGTTCAGCCGCGATGCCAAAACCGTCTTGCTGACCTGCAGCGTGATCTGATCGCCATCCTGCTGGGCATCGGACTTCAGCAGATAGCCGATGACGCGCTGCGCCCCCGAGCTGAGCGAGTATGCTTCCACATCCGAAATCAGTCCGTGCAAGCGGCGGCTGAGTCCTGCCAGCATCTTGCGCGCGAACTTCGGGTCGCGCTCCAGTTCATCGAAGACAGCTTGCTTGGACACGTGCAGCAGCAGTGTGTCCGCCAGCGCCTGCGCCGTCACGATGTACGGTTTCTCCATGAACATCAGCGCTTCGCCGAAACTGTGTCCCGGCCCGATGATCTCGACCACTTTCTCGTTGCCGTCGGGCGAGGTAAACGCGAGCTTCACCTGCCCGTAGATGACGATGTGGAATCCAACGCAGGGATCGCCCCGCCGGAAGATGATTTCGCCGCGCGCGACATGCCGCTCCGTCACCGAGGCCGCAATCTGCTTCAGCTCGTCCGGCGCCACCTCATTGAACAAGGGAAGCTTGTTCAGGAACTCCTCGACCTTTACCTTGCCGCCCATGATCAGCGCACAATCATCACGGGCACATCGGTGGACGCCAGCACCTTGGTTGCAATCGAGCCCATCACCAGATTGGTGAACGCGCCGTGCCCGTGCGAACCCATCACGATCAAATCGATCTTGTTCTTCTTCACGTAGGACTGGATTTCCTTTGGGATGTCGCCGACCTTCCAGGAACTGCGGAACGGGATCTCTTTCTTTTTCAGGATCTTTTCCGACGCTGCAAGTGCCGCCAGGGACTCTTCCTCGTAATACCGGTTCACCATGTCGCTGCCAAGGAAGGATCGCGCCCCGCCGGACGGCAGCGGCAATTTGACGTGCAGTAGATGCAGTTCGGGAATGCTGCTGAACCAGTTGAAATGCTTGATGACATGCTTGACCGCCTTGGTGCTGTAGGCGGAACCGTCAACGGCGATGAGGATTTTCATTGTTGTCCTTTTGGTCGGTCGCGTCGACTCTAGCAAACGAGGCTGTCAATTTGTTTGACCTGAATCAAGTGACGCCGGTCAATGTCACGCCTGCTTTACAGTCGTAAAGGCGCTCACTGGCCCGCAAGGCCAATCCGATGTCAAATTTATAATAGAATCGCAGAGCGCATTCCCTTCCCCGCGACTTTCTGAAAAAGGAGCCCCGATTGAACCAGCCGGCAGATGCATCCCTCCATCACATAGTCATCGTCGGCGGCGGCGCCGGCGGCCTCGAACTTGCCGTTCGCCTCGGCAAGAAACTCGGAAGAAAGAAGAAGGCGCGCATCACGCTGGTCGACGCGGCACGGACACATTTATGGAAACCGCTGCTGCACCAGGTCGCAGCCGGCACCCTCGACTCCCACGCAGACGAACTCGAATACCTCGCAGTCGCGCGCGCCAATTGCTTCACCTTCCGGTTAGGACGCCTCGACGACCTGCACCGCGAAGACAAGGAAATCTGCCTGGCCCCTACTTACGACGAGGAAGGCCAGGAAATCCTGCCCCGCCAATCGATCAAGTACGACACCCTGGTGCTCGCCATCGGCAGCCAGACCAACGATTTCGGGACGCCGGGCGTGCATGAAAATACCATCATGCTCGATTCCCCAGAGGCCGCGGAGCGCTTTCACCAGCGTCTGATCAACTCTTGCCTGCGTGCACAGGCGAAATCGAAAGGGCCGGATGAAGGCCGGTTCACCGTGACCATCATCGGCGGTGGCGCCACCGGCGTGGAGTTATCGGCGGAGCTGCACCTGACCACCAAGATTCTGTCGAGCTACGGGCTTGTAAATTTCGATCCTGAAAAAGACCTGAAGATCGTCGTGGTCGACGCCGCACCGCGCGTCCTGAGCGCCCTGCCGGAACGCCTGTCGGCCGCGGTCGCGCACGAACTACGCATGCTCGACATCGATATCCACACCAACGAAAAAGTCGTCGAGGTACGGAAGGATGGCGTACAGATGGCCAGCGGCAAATTCATCCCGAGCGGGATCGTCGTGTGGTGCGCCGGCATCAAGGTACCGGACTTCGTGAAAGGCATCGGCGGACTGGAAACCAACCGCATCAACCAGCTGCTTGTCCACCGCACGCTGCAGACGACACTCGACCCGTCGATTTTCGCGCTGGGCGATTGCGCTGCCTGCCCGCAGGACGAAGGCAAGCCACCGGTGCCGCCGCGCGCGCAGGCCGCCCATCAGGAAGCGACACTGCTGGCCAAGTCGCTTCCGCGCATGCTTGAAGGCAAACCATTACTCGAGTTCACCTACCACGACCGCGGCTCGCTTGTGTCGCTCGGCGATTACAGCGCTGTCGGCAGCCTGATGGGTGCGATTGCGCGCGGCTCGGTCTTCATCGAAGGCCACATCGCGAAATGGATGTACTGGTGGCTGCACAAGCATCACCAGATCGCGGTGAATGGCTGGTTCCAGACCTGGCTGGCGACCTGGGCCGAGACGATTGATTGGGCGCGCAATCCGCGCATCAAGCTGCACTGAGCGAAACCAACCGATTTCGTTTGCTTGCGTGGGAATTGCCCGCGGTCGAAAACGCCATCGCGTAGCAGGCGAACGACGCCATCGAGATTATCGTGCGAATCAGATTTGCTTCGTTCCAGCGCGTCCACATGAGCACCCAGCTCGCGGGTGCCTGCTGCGGATTCCATGTTGCCAGCTCATTATTGATCGGGACGTTGATTTCCCGGGTGATGAAAAAGGCAGCAAGATAGAGCACGTATCCCGCAGCAGCAGTCAGATACCATCCCGTGCGCCCCTGCCGCCAAGTCACAGCGAGCAGGATCGCGGGCACGACAGCCGCGCCGAAATAGACAATTGCGAAGGCCGAATTCCGCACCTTCAGGTTGATCAGTTGCTGCACGTGGACGTAATCGGCGGCGGCCAGCTCCGCCGTCGCCAGATTCACATCCGCCGAGAAAGCAAAGAAGAAGCCCGCAATCAGACCGGACAGCAGCAGAGTCAGCACGATCAGCGCACGCTGCATGGAAGTCTCCTGTGAACAGCGGCACCCGCCTTGTCATGGCCGATGCCGCCGGCAGTGCAGTCGGCATTAACCGCGATGGCGGCGATGCCCCTTTCCGAACCGGAATTCGTCGTTGAAGACTTTCTGCTGTTCCGGCGTCAGGACCGCGTAGAACTCCTTCGTCGCCGCAATGCGATCAGCCATCCGCTTCTCATGCTCCTGCATGAAGCCGAGCATCTTCTCCATGCGCTCCGGCGCAGGCAGCTTGTCGATCTCCGCACGGTCCGGACGCTTCGGCGGTTCCGCCGGCTTGACCTTGGCGATGTAGTTCTTCCACGCGCCTTCCTGGTTCGCATTCAGCTTGAGCTTGTCATGCAGCTCGGCCTGGCGCTTTTCGAAGCGGGCTGCCATTTTCTCTGGCGACCTGCCGTGCTCGCCGAACGCAGCCGGCCCGGCGCCCATCGGTCCGCAGTCCGGACGCTCTGCATAGGCCGCGAACGAGGTCGCACCGATGCCCGCAGCCATCAAACCAATCAACAGACGCTTGCGAAATGTGTTCATGATCTTTCCTCTTCTACGTGATTGAAACTCGTGCCCTTTGCACGGTTCCCATGATGCCGCCGCAATGTATCGCCGCCATGTCGCTTGCCGGTGATGTTGTAGCAGCAAGTAAGCTCCGCAACCGGATTTGTATCGCTCTGTATCAAACAGACTTCCGTAGCCGCCACGATACAATTCGCTAAATTTTCCACGCCAGAAATTGCCATAATGCGTCCATGGAAACACCCGCTCATATCCTGATTGTCGACGACGACCGCGAGATCAGCAGCCTGCTGGCCGAGTACCTGGAGAAAAACGGCTACAAGACCTCGACTGCCGGCGATGGCAAGGCCATGTGGAAAGCACTGGACGAGACCCGCATCGATCTCATCGTGCTCGACCTGAACCTGCCCGGCGACGACGGCCTGACGCTGTGCCGCAACCTGCGCGCGCGTTCCAGCATCCCGGTCGTCATGCTGACCGCGCGAGGCGAGCCGGTCGACCGTATCCTTGGCCTCGAAATGGGCGCGGACGACTACCTGCCCAAGCCCTTCGAGCCGCGCGAGCTGTTCGCCCGCATCCGCAGCGTATTGCGACGCACCCAGGCGCAACCTGCGGCGAGCCCGGCTCCCGAGGCGCAGATGGTACGTTTTGCCGGCTGGACGATGGACACGACCGCACGCCATCTGATCAACCCGCAAGGCGTCGTCGTTGCACTGTCCGGCGCCGAGTACCGCCTGCTGAAGATCTTCCTTGACCACGCCAACCGCGTGCTCAGCCGCGACCAGTTGCTCAACATCATCGCGGGCCGCGACGCCGATCCCTTCGACCGCTCGATCGACCTGCAGATCAGCCGCCTGCGCCAGAAACTGGGCGAAGACGCCCGCTCGCCGCAGATCATCAAAACGGTGCGCAACGAAGGCTACGTGCTTGCCACGACAGTGACCCGCGAATGAAAGCGATCTTCCAGTCGATGACCAGCCGGGTGATTCTGATCCTGGTGGCGGGCGTTATTGCGAGCGCCTTGCTCACACTGGGCCTTGCATTCGGCGAGCGCCAGCGCATGATCGGCCATTTCCGCGACTACCACGCGGTCGAGCGGCTCGCACAGTTCGTCCTTTCGCTCGAGACCGTCCCGCGCGAAATGCGCGCGCATTTCCTCGCCGCTGCCCACGGTATCGGCATGCGTGCAGAACCGGCGACCAATGCGGACCGGGCCCGGGAGCCCCGCTCGGATCTTGCCGAGATGCTCGAGAAACGGCTGCCCGACGGCTATCGGATCGCATCAGCCGATGTGCGTCCCGCGGACTGCGATTTCGCCAACCGGCCGCGCCGCAGGCAGGGTGAATTGCGGCCCCTTTGCGAAGCAATGCTGGTGACGCTTCCGGACGGGTCCTCCGTTCGCCTGACCGTGCTCCCGCCACGCCCGCCGCCGCTCACGCCGCGCGGCGATTTCGGTGTCTATGCGATCCTGTTCCTGCTCAGCATCGGCATCCTTGCCGCTATCGTGGCACGCATGACGATGCGTCCGCTCAAGCAGCTGGCGCAGGCTGCCACCGCGCTTGGCAACGACATCGAGCGCCCGCCCCTGCCCGAACGCGGCGCCACGGAAATCCGCCAGGCCGCCGCCGCATTCAACGCCATGCAAGGGCGTATCCGCTCGCATATCCGGCAGCGCTCGCAAATCCTTGCCGCAATCACGCACGACCTGCAGACGCCGCTGACACGCTTGCGTCTCAGGTTGGAAAAAGTCGATGACGCGGAACTGCGCGAAAAGCTGATCGGCGACCTGACCGCCATGCAAGGCATGGTACGCGAAGGACTCGATCTGGCGCGCAGCATGGATGCTGCCGGCCCGATGCAGCGGCTGGACCTCGATTCGCTGGTCGACAGCGTATGTGCGGATGCGGCCGATGCCGGCCAGGACGTGACCGTGGAAGGCCACGCGCATGCCGCATTGATGGCGCGTCCGATCGCCTTGCGCCGGTGCCTCACCAACCTTATCGATAACGCGTGCAAGTACGGCGGCTTCGCGAGAATTGTCGTAGACAGCGACGCCAAGTCCGCGACCATCCGCATCCGCGACGGCGGTCCGGGCATTCCGGAGGCGGAAATGGACAAGGTGTTCGATCCCTTTTACCGGGTGGAGGCATCGCGCTCCCGCGACACCGGCGGCACCGGCCTCGGCCTGACCATCGCCCGCAATATCACCGAACAGCACAGCGGCACGATCTCTCTACGTAACCTGCCGGATAAGGGGCTTGAGGTCACCTTGAGCTTTCCCTACGCCCGTTGACTTTCCGAGCCAATAGAAATTGCACTCGCGACATTTCCCCGTCATTGAAATTACCAATTAATTAACGCTTTTCGACGGTGTAACATGCTGCAAATTTGCCAACTTGCAAAATGGGCCACAAGAGCCGCAAGTTGCAGCGGTAGCCACCCGAACCAGAACAAGAAGCGGCTACCGAATCGGTTTGTTGACTGATTCTGCAAAAGGGGGAGACGACATGGATGAGATTCCTTTCGAAAAGGTATCCGTGGAAGATGCAAAGCGCGTGATGCAAGCCGGCGCAGTCAAGAACGAGGCGCACTCCGCTCCGGCGAACAAATGGGAACGCAACCGCTCCATGCCTGGACAGCCTCTGTCCTCATCTGACCTGAGCCCCATCGCCTTCAAATGGCTCGCGGCGTTACCGCGGGAAGTCCGCCCGAACTCCCTCGCCAGGCAGTTCCCGCGCATCGCCAACCGCCTCGCCGAGATCTGGAAGCGCCCGCTGCAGTGCGAGCGCTATATCGACGACCTCATGATCGACCTGCGTGGCGGACGCCAGGGTTTCCCGCCCGCGGTTGCGGCCGAGATCGCCGCGTTGAAGGTGCATTTCCTGCGCACGACCAACACGGTGCACTTCGGCGTCTGGGGAAACCGGATTGGAGTGGATTAGAGCGGATTTCCCCCGAATGTATCGGGCGCGCAGCCCCGAGAACCGGCCGAATGCTAGGCGCGGCGACGCGTCGTAGCGGTGCTACGGCAAGGAGCCGCAACACCGCAGGCGGCCGATTCCCGGGGCTGCCCGGAGGGTTCTTGCTAGAAGGGCGCATTGCGGCGTTGCGACGCTTGCACAGACGCCCAGTCTGAGCGGCGCGCCGCGCCTTGCACTGCATCCCTTCTGGCCGGGCGGCGATCCGCAAGAACGCGCCCCATACATTCGGGGGAAATCCGCTCTAAAGCTTGCCGGCTTTCCTCAGCCGGCTCGTGAGGCCGTCGGCAATGTCCCTGTGATCGTTCCTGGCTGCGAAGTCGATCGCGTTCATGCCGAGATCGTTCCTGAGTGTTGCGTCCGCCCCTTCGTCGAGCAGCAACTTCACCGTCAGGATATGCCCGCCACGCGCCGCCATCATCAATGGTGTGGTCTTGTTGGGTGACTCGGCATCGATATACGCCGACTTGTCGAGCAGGACCTGCACGATCTCGTTGTGTCCGATGGCAGCCGCATAATGGAGCGGCGTCCAGCCGGGCCGGTTCACTTCGGCACCTTTTGCCAGCAAGGCATCCACCGCACGCTTGTTTTTCTTGAAGCAGGCGATCATCAGGGCGTTGTCACCGTTGCGGGTTTTCGCCTCCAAGTCGATATTCGGCGCCTCCAGCAGCACGTCAAAAACCCGCATGGCATCTTCACGAAGCGCAAGGATCAGTCCGGTGTCACCGCGCTCGGGTTCGATGATGTTCGGGTCCAGGCCGCGCGCGATCAGTGACTTCACGCTTCGGGCATCATCAATTGCCACAGCGAGAAAGAAATCCTCGTAGGCGCCCGCCGTTGCGGCTGGCGACACAAAACCGAGGACCGCTGCGGCAGGAATCATGGACAGGAAATGTCGGCGCCCGATGCTCATGCCGCCCTCGGAATCTTGAACAATTTGAAGAAATTGTCGGTCGTCGCCGACGCCACTTGCTCCAACGGCAGCTCCTTCAGTGTCGCCAGGAACTCCGCCACATGCCGCACCAGTCCGGGTTCGTTCATCTTGCCCCGGAACGGGACCGGAGCAAGATAAGGTGCGTCAGTCTCGATCAACATGCGATCCAGCGGCACGGCACGCGCAACGGCCTGCAGATCTTTCGCATTCTTGAAAGTCACGATGCCCGAGAAGGAAATGTAGAAGCCCATCTCCATGGCCGCTTCCGCTACCTGCAGCGATTCAGTGAAACAGTGCATCACGCCCCCGGCGCCACCGGCATCGGTGCCCGCCCCCTCTTCGCGCATGATGCGGATCGTGTCCTCGGATGCGGCGCGGGTATGGATGATCAGCGGCTTGCCGGTCGCGCGCGAAGCGCGGATATGGGTGCGAAAACGCTCGCGCTGCCACTCGAGGTCGCCTTCCAGGCGGTAGTAATCCAGCCCTGTTTCGCCGATAGCGACGATCTTGGGATGGTCGGACAGGCGAACGAGGTCGTCCACGCTGACCTCTGGCGTTTCCTCGTAATCGGGATGGACGCCGACCGACGCATAGACGTTCGGATACTGCTCGGCCAGTTCGCGGACTTGCGGGAAATCCGGCATGTCGACCGACACGCAGAGCGCGTGGGTGACCTGGTTCTCGGCCATTTTGGCGAAAACTTCGGGTAAACGGGCCGAAAACTCGGGGAAATTGATATGGCAATGGGAATCGATAAACATCCTGCCATTTTACCGCTGCGGGATGTTTTCCGAACGGCGTTCAGCCGACGCGCTTGCCGAGAATCACCAGGTCGCGTTCGATCCCGTCAAGTGTCGCAACGCGCGGCATATGTGCCCAGCGCTCGAAACCGAATGCTTCAAACAATTTCAGACTTGGGATGTTGTGTCCGAAAATGAAGCCGAGCAAGGTATGCACCTTGACCTGGGGCGCGAACTTGATCGCTTCCTCCAGGAAGTAGCGGCCAAGTCCCTTGCCACGTGCATCCTCGTGCAGGTAGATCGACAGTTCCGCAGTTCCGGCATACGCGGGACGGCCGTAGAAATTCGAGTAGGACAGCCAACCGATGACCTTGCCGTCCTGCTCAGCCACCCACAACGGACGCTTGTCGGGAGTGTGCTCGGCGTACCACGCGTGGCGGGACTCAACCGAAACCGGTTCGGTGTCGGCCGTCACCTGCCGCGACGGCACGGTGCTGTTGTAGATGGAAACAATGGCAGGAAGGTCCTCGAAACGGGCGAGGCGATGCGAATAGGACATGTAGCGTTTTCTTATAGGGTATGCGTCGCGCGCGTGGAGCGCAGCGCGGCGCCGAGCAGTTCCTCGATCCGGTGCTTGACGCGCTGACCGCTCTCGTCGGACGAGAAGTGCACGCCGATGCCCTGAGCCTTGTTGTTATTGGCGCCGGCCGGCGTGATCCAAGCGATCTTGCCCGCGATCGGGTACTTGGTCGGATCATCCATCAGCGTCAGGATCAGGTAGATCTCCTCGCCGATCTTGTAGGGTTTGTTCGTCGGCACGAAAATGCCGCCGTTTTGCAGAAATGGCATGTATGCGGCGTACAACGCGGCCTTTTCCTTGATTGGCAGCGACAGGACCGACGGTCGCGCGACCGCCGCACCGCCGGCTGCGGGAGGAATCGGGCTCACAGTGTTCTCGGCCATGTCTGTCCTTGCTTAGTTGGGGAAAAGCGATGCGTATTCCAGCAACATGTCTTCGATGAAAAGCTTGGCGGACAGCGGGTGATCCACCACCGCGCGGCGCTCGTTGACCGACTTCAGCGCCCGCAGCAGTGCGGGGACATCGGCCGTCTGCGCCAGCGCCGCCAGCTCTTTCCGATACCGGGGATAATACCGGATTCTGCCGGAAAGTTTGAGCGAGAACACGTCGTACAACCAGCGCTGCAACCACGCTACGAGATCGGCTACCGGCGCCTTCTGCAGCTTCTCTGCGGTCTTCAGCGCCCCCTCCACGCCCGGCTTTGCCAGCACGCGCAGCAACTCATCCATCGTTTCGCGTGCGTCGCCCTGCGCGGACGCCAGTGCTGCCAGCGGCGCGCCGCCCTGCTCCGACAGCCAGACATCCGCATCGTCCACACCTTGCGCCTTGAGCCAGGCCAGCGCATCTTCCTGTAACGGCATCGCCAACGCAAACTTGCGGCAGCGCGACAGGATCGTCGGCAGCAGGCGGTCGAGGTTGTTAGAAACCAGCAGGAACAGCGTATTCGGCGGCGGCTCCTCCAGCGTCTTGAGCAAGGCATTCGCCGCTGCGGTATTCAGCGCTTCCGCCGGGTACAGCAGCACGACGCGCATACCCTGCCGGTGGGTGGATACGTTCATGAAATCCGCCAGCGCGCGGATCTGGTCGATCTTGATTTCTTTCGAGGGTGCCTTGGTCGATTTGCCGGCCTTCTTGCCTTCACCGGCGTCCGCCCCCTCTTCCGAATCTCCCGTACCGTCCTCTTCCAGGATTTCCGGCCGCACACGGCGGTAATCGGGATGGCTGTATTGCGCGAACCAGCCGCATGGATCGCACTTGCCGCAGGCATGCCCATCCGCGTCCGGGGACTGGCACAGCAGCGATTGTGCGAGGTGTTCGGCAAACGCGGTCTTGCCGATGCCTTCCGGACCGTGGAACAGGATGGCGTGCGGCAGGCGGCCGCGCAGCTGTTGCAACTGCTGCCACGGGCCGTACTGCCAAGCGTAGAGTGTCGAAGACATGTCCTTACTGCGTATCAAATGCCCGAGAGGATTTTTCCGAGTTCTTCATGGATGGCGGGAATCGGGCGGGTCGAGTCGATAACCCGGAAGCGCTGCGGGAAGGCTGCAGCACGTCGCAAGTATTCGTTGCGCGTCGCAGCGAAAAAGTCCGCCTTTTCCTGCTCGAACTTGTCGAGCTCGCGAGTGGCGTCCAAACGCGCGCGCGCCACATCCAGCGGCACATCGAACAGCAGCGTCAGGTCAGGCTGCAAGTGCGGATGCACCCAGCGTTCGAGCGCTTCCAGTTTGTCGAGCGCCAGCCTGCGCCCGCCGCCTTGGTAGGCGAAGGTGGCGTCGGTGAAGCGGTCTGAAATCACCCAGTCGCCGCGTTGCAGTGCCGGTTCGATCACCTGTGCGATGTGCTCGCGGCGGGATGCGAACATCAGCAGCGCTTCGGTTTCGAGGTGCATTTTTTCGTGCAGCAGGAGTTCGCGCAGCTTTTCACCGAGCGGCGTGCCCCCAGGCTCGCGGGTGACCACGATCTGTTTGCCGCCAGCCCTTAGCAAATCCGCAACGAAGGCCAGATGCGTCGATTTGCCGGCGCCGTCGATGCCCTCGAAGGTGATGAATTTCCCTGATGCCATGTTTTTGTTGTCCATCTGAATCCAGACGGCATTATCGCTGGTATTTGTTCACCGCGCGGTTGTGATCGGCGAGGTTGTTGGAAAATTCGCTGGTGCCGTTGCCGCGGGAAACGAAATACAGGACATCCGACGGTGCGGGATTCAGCGCTGCGGCAAGCGACTCCGCGCCCGGCAAGGCGATCGGGGTCGGCGGCAAGCCGGCACGCACGTAGGTGTTGTAAGGCGTATCCGTTTCCAGGTCCTTCCTGCGGATATTGCCCTGGAAGCGGTCGCCCATCCCGTAGATCACGGTGGGATCGGTTTGCAGCAGCATGCCGCGCTTGAGCCGGTTCACGAACACGGCGGCGATCATGTTGCGCTCCGACTTCTGGCCGGTTTCCTTTTCGATGATGGAAGCCATGATCAGCGCTTCATACGGCGACTTGTAGGGGACGTTGGGTGCACGTCTGCCCCATGCCTCGTCAAGCCGCTTGAGCAGCAGCGCATGCGCCTGCCGGTAAATCTGCAGGTCGCTCGCCCCCTTGGCGAACAGGTAGGTATCTGGGAAGAACAGCCCCTCCGGGAATTTGTACTCCGAGGTGATCTTCGCCAGCAGTTCCTTGTCGTTCAGCCCTGCGGTGTCATGCCGGATCGCGGGGTGGGCATCGATCGCCTGCCGCATCTGCTTGAAGGTCCACCCCTCGATGATCGCCAGGGCTTCTTGTGCAAACTCGCCGCGCACCAACTGGTCGACCAGGCCCAGCGGCGTCGTGCCCGGCTTTAGTTCATAATTCCCGGCTTTCAGCCTGGCGCTTTTGCCGGAGAGCCGTGCGAGCATGTGGAACAGGACAGGATTGAGCGGCACGCCCGCCGCCGCAATCTGCTCGGCGCTGCTCATGGCGCTGCTGCCCGGCTTGATGGCGAACTCAACCGGTGGCTGGCCGGCGCCGAGGATCGGCTGGAAGGCCCAGAAGGCGGTCATGCCGGAGACGGCGAGCGCCAGGATGATGATGGATACGAGAAACTTTTTAATCAAAACCGAACCTTTTCAAGACATTGGCGGCGGACTGAGCACCACTGCTCCGAACGCCATTTTGCAGACCTCACTATAATCAAGCCATGATGATACTGGCTTACCGGACAATTACTTGAGCGTATGACTGAGTTGACGAACACATGGTTGCAATTCCTGGAACGCCAGGGCGCACAGTTTGACGAAAGCGGACGCGTGGCTGCGTTCGCACCGCAACCGCCTGGCGACACGCTGCAGGGATTCGTCGCGCCGCTGACCGACATCGGCCTGATTGCCGTGACCGGCGACGACGCCCCAACCTTTTTGCACAACCAGCTGACCAACGACGTCGAGCACCTCGGCGCGTCGGAAGCACGGCTGGCCGGTTACTGTTCGCCGAAGGGACGGCTGCTCGCGACCTTCATCATGTGGAAGCGCGACGCCGCAATCATGCTGCAACTGCCGAAGCAGATCCAGCCGGCCGTCCAGAAGCGCCTGCAAATGTTCGTCCTGCGCTCGAAAGCCAAACTGGCCGACGTCACCGGCGAGTACGCGCTGCTCGGCCTCGGCGGGCAAGGCGCGGCAGAAGCGCTCAAGAAGTGGTTTCCCGACCTGCCGGCTGCGCCGTTTGCAAAGACGGATACCGAGCACGGCACACTGATCCGCTTGCCGGATGCCTTCAACGCCCCGCGCTACCAGTGGAGCATGCCCGCCGCCCTGGCGGAACAGGCATGGCCCGAACTTGCCGCGCGCCTTGCCACGGCAGGCACAGGCCTGTGGCGCCTCGCCGAGATCCAGGCCGGCATCCCCCTGGTCACGCAAGCCACCCAGGAGCAGTTCGTTCCGCAGATGGTCAACTACGAACTCATCGGCGGCGTCAATTTCAAGAAAGGCTGTTATCCCGGCCAGGAAATCGTCGCCCGCAGCCAGTACCTGGGCAAGCTCAAGCGCAGGATGCTGCTCGCATCGGTGGATACGCAAGACCTTGCCGCCGGGACCGAGGTATTCTGGAGCGCCGACCCCGAGCAGCCGTGCGGCATGGTAGTCAACGCCGAGCGCAATCCCCAGGGCGGTACCGACTGCCTCGTGGAATTGAAAATCGCCGCAACCGAGGAAGGGACGATCCACCTCGGATTGCCGTCGGGCCCGGTATTGCGCTTCACGCCGCTGCCGTATCCTTTGCCGGCCTGACGTCAACTCATCACAGCACGGGGACCGCATGGACCTGTACATCTACTATCGTGTGCGAAGCGAGAACGCGGCGGCATTGCGCGGCCGGGTCGAGGGCCTGCAGCGACGCCTCGAGAAGGAATATGCTATCGTCACTGGACTCAAGCGGCGCCCAGAGGAGAAAGACGGCTTGCAAACGTGGATGGAAATCTACTTCGCTGTGCCCGACGGATTCGAAGCCGCGCTTGACGATGCCTTGGCTGCGGAAGGACTGTCTACCCTGATCGAAGGGCCGCGCCACACCGAACATTTCGTGGATGTCGCCTCATGTGCCTGATCGTTTTCGCCTGGAAGGTCGTCCCGGGCATGCCGCTGGTTGCTGCCGGCAACCGCGACGAGTTCTACGAGCGTCCCGCTGCGCCGGCTGCATGGTGGGATGACCAGGCACATATCTTCGCAGGCCGTGACCTGCGCGGCGGCGGCACCTGGATGGGTGTCACACGCGAGGGCCGCTTTGCCGCAGTCACCAATATTCGCGCGCCGTCCGAAAAACGCGATGACGCGCCGTCTCGTGGCGAACTGGTCGCCGATTTCCTTTCCGGTATCGCCTCGCCCACGCAATACGTGCAAGACCTTTCGTCGCGCGCGCCGCAGTACAACGGCTTCAATCTGCTGGTCGGCAATCGAGAGGAACTGGTCTGGTATTCAAACGGCTCGCCGGACGACGAACGCAACGGCAAGCCGCTGGCGCCGGGCGTATATGGCCTCTCCAACGGCTCGCTGGACTCGCCATGGCCGAAAGTCGTGCGCACCAAAGCGCAGTTCGCAAGCCTGTTGTGCCAAGGCGCGCCCGAGGAAGCCTATTTCGAAATGCTCTCCGATACCAGCAGGGCGCCAGATTGCCGGCTGCCGAAAACCGGCGTCAGCGTGGAATGGGAACGGCTCTTGTCCGCCGTCTGCATCGAGTCGCCCGAGTACGGCACGCGCGCCTCGACGGTCGTGCGCCTGCCTGGCAGCGGCACGCCGGTATTGCAGGAGCGCCTCGTCAGGTAAGCACGCGCCGCATGTGGATGTGCGGGATGCCTGCCTCCATGAAGACCTCGCCTTCACGCGCGAAGCCGTAGCGTTGGTAGAAGGTTTCTGCTTGGGTCTGCGCATTCAGCATGACTTCCTTGTCACCGCGATGGCGTGCGGCTTCCACCAGGGCTTCCAGCATGCGTGCACCGATGCCGCTGCCGCGCGCCGGCTGTCTCACTGCCATGCGCCCGATATGCCCGTCCGGCAGAAGCCTGCCGGTACCCACTGCCTGCCCTTCCTCGTCGTAGGCGATGATGTGAATGCAGAGCGCATCCATCTCATCCCACTCCATCTCGAGCGGCACTTGCTGTTCCAGAACGAAAACCTCGTGGCGCACAGCCTGCGCATCCGTACGCTGCGCGTCCCAATCGCCAAGTACAAGGCGAATGCTCACGACGCCACCGGAGGAAGTTTCTCGAAGCGCGTAATGGTCTCGCGCCAGACATCCGGCCAAGGCACACCCTTGCGCACCGACGTATCGGCATAAACGTACACAAGCTCGCCCGAGATCAGGTGGTCGTCATCCCGATGAATCTCGACAACGAAACGCACCGAAGTCCGGCCGAATCCTGCACAACGCACGCCAATCTCCAGCACATCGTCGAAGTGCGCCGGGGCCTGGTATTCGATGGTGGCCTTGCGGGCAAACATTTCCCTGCCCTCTTCCGCTTGCTGCAACGCATTAGGCAGGCCAGTCGCACGCCAGTACTCAGTGAACGCGACATCGAAATAAGTGAGGTAGTGGCCGTTGAACACGATGCCTTGCATGTCGACTTCGGCCCAGCGCACACGCAGGGAATGGAAAAAGGAAAAATCTTCGCGAGCCATGGTGAAATGGGATAAACGAATAGCGGACCGGCCATTATGAACGATCCGCGAGAAGTCGACCGAATCCCGCCCTGCGGCAGGATTCAGTCGGACAGGAAGCCGCGAATCAGCCGGTTGATGCGCTCCGGCTGTTCATGGATCACCCAATGCGTGCCTTCAGGGATACGCTCGATTTTCAGGTCGTCGATCAGCTTGTCGAGTCCGTCGACCAGCGATTTCGGCAACGCGATATCCTGTTCACCCCAGATCACCCGCACGGGAATCTTGACGCGGAAATCCTCCGGATTCAGTTGCAGCTTCTCCGGCCCCGGATGATCCTTGGTCGGCGGATGGAGCGGCGATGCACGGTAGTAGTTCACACCGCCGGTCAGGCCTCGCGACCAGCACGCGTGGTATTTCGTCCTCACCTCCTGCGTGAACCACGGCGTCGGCGATTTGCCCATGCCGTTCAGGAGTCCTTCGAGCAGCTTGAAATCGTCCTTCGCCAGCGCGCTTTCCGATCCGTCCGCACGCAACCAGTTCATGTACTCGCTCGCCGCCTTCTGCTCCGGGTCATTCTCCAGCGCCTGCGCGAACAGGTAGGGATGCGGCGAATTGACGATGATGAGCTTATGCAGTAGCTTCGGCAGTGCGATCGCGAAGTTCCACGCAATCGCGCCACCCCAGTCATGGGCGACCATCACGAACTTCTCGTAGCCGAGATGCTCCGCGAGCAGGCGCAAATCGTCGACGATATGCTTCGCCTTGTACGCCCCGAGGTCGAGCGGCATCTCCGACAGGTTGAATCCGCGCAGGTCGGGCGCAACCGCGAAGTACTCGCCGCCGAACTCGGCCAGTTGCGCCTCCCATTCGTACCAGAACTCCGGGAAGCCGTGCACGAACAGGATAAGCGGCCTGCCCTTCTCGCCGGCGCTGGCGTAGTGCAGGCGCATGCCGTTGGGCAGTTCCGCGAACTGCCGGTCTTGAATAAGGGCGGTCATGAGCTCGACCGCCTTACTTCACATTCATCTTGGCCTTCAGCATCTCGCGCACTTGCGGCGCGGCTGCGAACGGGTCCGACGGGTTGCGCTGCAAGACGATGTCTTCCATGCGGGTTTGCACGTTGCCTAGGGCTTGCGGATGCGAGTAAATGTAGAACGCGTTGTCCCGGATCGCATTGAAAGTGCGCTCCGCCACTTCAGCCGCCGTCACCTTGCCCGACGACACCGCCTTGTCGGACACGGCCTGCGCCGCGACTTGGCTGGCAGTCGGACCGCCCTCGGACTTGACGTCGTCCGGACGATTGCGGTGCGACTGGCTGATCCCGGTCGGGACGAAGTACGGGCACAACACGGATGCTCCGATCGGCGCGTCGATCAGCTGCAGGTCGTGGTAGAGTGTTTCCGACAGGGACACGACGGCATGCTTGGATACGTTGTAGATGCCCATGTTGGGCGCGTTCAGCAGTCCTGCCATGGATGCGGTATTGACGATGTGGCCCTGATAGCCGGCTTCCTTCTTCGCACACTCGAGCATCAGCGGGGTAAAGATGCGCACGCCGTGGATCACACCCCACAGGTTGACGCCCAGCACCCATTCCCAGTCCGCGACGGAGTTCTCCCACACTAGGCCGCCGGAGCCGACACCTGCGTTGTTGAATACGAGATGCACCGCACCGAACTTCTCCATGGTCGCATCGGCCAGCGCCTGGACCTGCTCCGCCTTGCGTACGTCGCAACGCATGGCGAGAACTTGCACGCCCTGCGCCTCCAGCTCGGCCTTGGCTTTGTCCAGGCCTTCCTGCTGCACGTCTGCCAGCACCAGTTTCATGCCGAGGCGCGCACCGATGTTCGCGAATTCGCGACCGAAACCGCTTGCACCGCCGGTGATGACGGCGACCTTGCCGTGGAAATCTTTCATGTCTGTCTCTCCTGTTTTGATTTAGATTTTCTTGAGCTGGAAACCGATGCGCGGGAAATGCACGATCACTTCCCCGGCAGCCGGATCCGAGCGGTGCACCGCCCATTCTGTGTCGGTCGAGATGACCAGTTCACCTTCGACAGGATCGAGTGCGTAGTCGGTCGGCGTGACCGTTACGCGCTCACCCAATGCGCTCCCGTGGGTATCGACGAAGGGCATGTTGCCCGTTGGCGCTGCAGTGGCGGCGGAAGCGATGTCCACTGCGGATTCAGCGCGCAGCTTTTCCGGCTCGCCGTGTCCAAACCCCGCCATCCTTGCCGCCCAGGCCTTGAGCCTGGGCGCCGCATCGAGGATACCCGCCAGTGGCTGCGCAAGTTGCAGGAACCAGATGCTGTGATAGACCGAGAAGTCGGCAATGCTGGGCTGTGGCCCAAGGAGATACGGATTGCCGCCCTCGAGCATGTTCTCGAGCCGCGACAGGTAATCCTTGAGGTTGCCGGTCGCTTCCTGCACCGACATGCGCGCCGCATTGCCACGCATCGCGGCACGGTCGGCGCCGAAGGCCTTGATCTGCTCCGGCGTCAGCGGCCCCAGCAGGTAAGGCATTGCAGCCGGCTGGAACACATAGGCGATGACGGTCCAGAACAGCGTCGAATCTGCCCATTGCGCCACCGTCCGAGCCAGTCCTGCGACTTGTGCCGGATACAGGGTCGGCTCAGGCGCGACACGCTCCAGCACGTCGGCAATCAGCGCTGTGTCGCAATAGATGTCAGCACCGATCTGCAGCACCGGCGTACGGCGATAACCGCCGGTCAATGCGGTAAGGTTCGGCTTGGGCATGATGGGCGGAATGAATACCGACTTCCATGCCAGCTTCTTGTACCCAAAGATCAGACGCACCTTCTCGGAAAAAGGCGAGTTCTGGTAATGATGAAAAATGAGGTCTGCCATGCGGCCGCTCCGGTCGTGGTGGTCAAGGAAGGCGCCGTGGCGCCCACTCCCTTCAGATCAGCTTCACCAGTTGCTTGCCGAAGTTCCGGCCCTTGAGCAAACCGATGAACGCGTCCGGTGCGGATTCCAGTCCTTGTGCAACCGATTCGCGGAATTTCAGCTTGCCGGTCGCAACCAGCATGCCCAGTTCCTTCAGCCCTTGCGGCCACAGGTCCATGTGTTCGGATACGATGAAGCCGCGCATGGTCAGGCGCATGGTCAGGAAGAAGCGTGCGTTCTTGATCGGCGCGGGATCGCCGTCATAACCGGCGATCATGCCGCACAGCGCAATGCGGCCGAACGGGTTCATGCGTTCCAGGCAAGCGTCGAAGATCTCGCCACCGACGTTTTCAAATACACCGTCGATGCCGTTCGGCGTCGCCTTCGCCAAGTCTGCCTTCAGGTTGCCGGCCTTGTAGTCGATGCAGGCGTCGAAGCCGAGTTCATTGACCACGTAGTCGCATTTTTCCTTGCCGCCGGCGATCCCGACCGCACGGCAGCCGCGCAGTTTCGCCAGCTGGCCGACGACACTGCCTACCGCACCGCTGGCAGCGGATACGACGATTGTCTCGCCCTCCTTCGGCTGGATGATCTGAGTCAGGCCGTACCAGGCGGTCATGCCGGGCATGCCGACCGAGCCCAGGTAGGCCGACAGCGGTACATGCGCCGTGTCGACCTTGCGCAGCAGCGAGCCGTCCGACACGCCCATCTCGGACCAGCCGAACATGCCGACGACCTTGTCGCCGACAGCAAACTTCGGGTTCTTCGATTCGATGACTTCACCGACCGTGCCGCCGACCATGGTTTCGCCGATCGCCTGCGGCGCGGCATAGCTCTTCACGTCTTCCATGCGCATGCGCATGTACGGATCGAGCGACAGGTAGTGGTTGCGGATCAGCAGTTCGCCGTCCTTCAGCGCGGGAACCGGGACTTCTTCCAGGCGGAAGTTTTCGGGGACGACGTGGCCTTGCGGACGGGAGGCCAGAACCATGCGTTTATACGTTGCCATAGGGAGCTCGCTATTCTTTTCTTCAGGTTTAATCGTGATCCAGCTTCTTCGCCACATCGAGGCGCTTCAGGTATTTGAAGGTACCCATCGCCTTGGCCACCAGCTTGTCGCCATTCCAAACTTCGCCTTCGCAGAAGCACATGGTGGTTGAACGGTGGAAAGCCTTGCCCTTGGCGATGATGCGGCCGCCTTCATGGCCGCCGGGCTGGAGGAAGCTGGTCTTCATTTCGATGGTCACACCGCCGCGCGCATCAGGATCGAGCGAACGGCCGGCCATCGACATCACCACATCAAGCAGCGTCATGGTGATGCCGCCGTGGGTCACCATCCAGCTGTTCATGTGGCGGCGCTGGAGGTTCAGAGCGACCTGCGCTTCGCCGTTCCCCATGCCGAGAAACTCGACGCCGAGATCGTTCAGGAACGGGATCTCGGCCGGGAACGGTTGCGGCTTGCTGGTATCCATCAGTGGACCGCGGAGAGACCGCCGTCGACCGCGAGGACCTGCCCGGTGATGTGCTTCGAGCCGTCGGACGCGAACAGCAAGGCAGCGCCTTTCAGGTCCTCGTCATCACCGATGCGCTGCAGAGGTGCGCGTTTCGCGAGCGCCTCCTCACCAAAGGCCTCAAGTGTGCCCTTGGTCATCTTGGACGGGAAGAAGCCCGGCGCGAGCGCATTGACCGTGATCCCGTATTTGCCCCACTCACCCGCCAGCGTTCGGGTGAAGTTCACCACCGCGCCCTTGGAGGTGTTGTAGGCAACGGTCTGCATGCTGCCGGGGCCGTTCCCGGACAGGCCGGCGATCGAGGCGACATTGATGATGCGGCCGTACTTGCGCGGGATCATCGATGCCTTGCCCACCGCTTGCGACAGCAGGAAGATGCTGCGGATGTTCAGGTTCATCACCTTGTCCCATGCTTCCAGCGGATAGTCTTCCGCCGGTGCGCCCCAGGTGGCGCCTGCATTGTTGACGAGGATGTCGATGTGGCCGAGGCGCTTCATCGCCTCCGCTACCAGCGGCTCAACCGCGGCTTCCTGCGACAGATCGGCCGCGATGGCGCTGGCTTCGATGCCGCGCTCCTTCAGGTGGGCGACAGCTTCATCCAAGTCGGACTGCTTGCGCGAAGACAGCACGATTTTCGCGCCCTGCTCCCCCAGCGCTTCGGCAATCTGCAGCCCGAGTCCGCGCGAGCCGCCGGTCACCAGTGCGGTCTTGCCCGTCAGGTCGAACAGTTGCTTGATGGTACGCATTTCGTCTCCTTGTATCTCGTTTTCAGTTGTTCAAAGCCCAGTGGTTCAGAACCAGGCGTCCTGCATGTCCAGCGTTGTCGTGTCGATGCTCTCCAGCAGGTCGAGCTGCGGATGTACCTTCGGCAGCTCCCATTTGAAAAAATAGGTGCACGCCTGCAACTTGCCGCGGTAGAAGTCCGCGTCATGGCCAGTCTTGCCCACCGACAGCAAAGCCTGCTCCAGCCAGACCCAGGCAACGACTGCATGGCCGAAGGCTTCCAGATAGGCGGATGCATTGGCAAGCGTCTTGTTCGTGTCGCCGGCGGCGTACAAGGCCTGCGTCACCTTCTCGATCCGTAGCAGAACGGCGCCGAGGGCGCGCGCGAAACCGGCCAACTCCTTCACCTCCATCGCCTTGGCGATAGTCTTCTGCACTTCGGCCCCGAGGAGCTTGAATGCGGCGCCACCCTGCATCGACACCTTGCGCCCGAGCAGGTCCAGGCCCTGGATGCCGTGCGTGCCTTCATGGATCGGATTCAACCGGTTGTCACGGTAGAACTGCTCGACATTGTATTCCCGCGTGTAGCCATAGCCGCCATGGACCTGGATCGCGAGGTTGTTCGCTTCCAGACACCATTGCGAAGGCCATGATTTGGCGATCGGCGTCAGAATATCGAGCAGTAACGTCGCATTCCTGCGTGCCTCTTCCGACTCGGCGGTACGCTCCTCGTCCACAAGGCGGGCGCAATAGAGGTTGAGCGCCAAACCGCCTTCCACGTACGACTTCTGCGCCAGCAGCATGCGCTTGACGTCGGTGTGCTCGATGATCGGAATCTGCGGCTGGGCCGGATCCTTCGCCATCGGATGGCGGCCCTGCGGACGTTCGCGCGCATACTCCAGCGCGTGCAGATAGCCGGTGTAGCCGAGCATCACCGCGCCCAGGCCGACGCCGATACGCGCCTCGTTCATCATGTGGAACATGTTGGCGAGGCCCTTGTGCTTCTCGCCGACGAGGTAGCCGATAGCGCCGGGCTGACCACCCGGCTTGTATTTGCCCTCGCCGAAATTAAGCAGACAGTTGGTGGTGCCGCGGTATCCCATCTTGTGGTTCAGGCCCGCCAGTACGACGTCATTGCGTTCGCCGAGCGAACCATCGGGATTCACCAGCTTCTTCGGCACGATGAACAGCGAGATGCCCTTCACGCCAGGAATCAGTTTGCCGTTCTCATCGGGAATCTTGGCCAGCACCAGGTGCACGATGTTTTCCGACAGCTCATGCTCGCCGGCGGAAATCCACATCTTGTTGCCCTTGATGCGGTAGGTGCCGTCCGGCTGCGGCTCGGCGCGGGTCGCGATATCCGACAGCGAGGATCCGGCCTGCGGCTCGGACAGGCACATGGTGCCGAAGAAGCGTCCTTCCATCATCGGACGCACGTAGGTATCGATCTGCTCAGGTGTACCGCACTTGATCAGCGTGTTGGCATTGCCAATGGTAAGGAAGGGATAGGACGAGGTGCCGACATTGGCGCCCTTGAAGTAGGCAAAGCCCGCCTTCTCGATTACGCAGGGCAGCTGCATGCCGCCGAAGTCGTAATCCTGACCGGCTGCCATCAGCCCGGCTTCGCAGAAGGCCTTCAGCGCGGTCTTTACTTCCGGGATGATGAGAACGGTTTCGCCGTCGAAATGCGGCTCCTGTTGGTCGTTCTTCTTGTTGTGCGGGGCGAACAGATCGGTGGCGATCTGCTCGCAGGTATCCATCGCGGCATTAAAGGTTTCGCGGGAATGGTCAGCGTAACGCGTGCGCTTGGTAAGTTCGTCCGCCTTCAACCATTCGTACAAGACGAATTCGAGGTCGCGGCGGGAGACGATTTTCGATTGCATGATGTCCTCCAGGCGCGCGCGCACCGTGCCGCACGCCACTGTGAGCAATGTAAGGAATCGGGCGCTACTTCCTATCGCCCAAAGCAATCATGGGCGCTTTTGGCGCCCATGATGTTGTTCATTTACACGACTTCGAACAAGCCGGCAGCACCTTGGCCGCCGCCGATGCACATCGTCACGACGACATACTTCGCGCCGCGGCGCTTGCCTTCGATCAACGCATGACCGGTCAGGCGAGCGCCGGAGACACCGTAGGGGTGACCAACAGCGATAGCACCACCGTTCACGTTCAGGCGATCCATCGGGATGCCGAGCTTGTCCGCGCAGTACAGCACCTGCACTGCAAATGCCTCGTTCAGCTCCCACAGGCCGATGTCTTCGACCTTCAGGCCGGTCTTCTTCAGCAGCTTCGGAATCGCGAAGACGGGACCGATACCCATTTCATCCGGTTCGCAACCGGCGATGGCAAATCCGCGGAAGATGCCCAGCGGCTGCAGGCCCTTCTGCTCGGCGACCTTGCTGTTCATCACGATCGCGACGGAAGCACCATCTGAGAACTGACTGGCATTACCCGCAGTGATCACGCCGCCCGGAATTGCGGTACGGATCTTGGACACGCCTTCCAGCGTGGTGTCGGCACGGATGCCTTCGTCAGCGGAAATCGTCACTTCCTTGGTCACCAGCATGCCGGTTTCCTTGTCGGCCACACCCATAACGGTGGTCATCGGGACGATTTCGTCATTGAACTTGCCTGCTGCCAGCGCGGCGGCAGCGCGCTGCTGGCTCTGCACACCGTACTCATCCTGGCGCTCCTTAGCGATGTTGTAGCGCTTGGCGACCGTCTCGGCGGTCTGCAGCATCGGCCAGTAGATTTCCGGCTTGTTCTGCTTGAGCCACACCTCGGCGATCATGTGGGTGTTCATTTCGTTCTGCACGCAGGAGATCGACTCGACGCCGCCTGCCGCGTAGATGTCGCCCTCGCCCGCGATGACACGCTGAGCTGCAGTAGCGATGGTCTGCAGACCGGAGGAGCAGAAACGGTTGATGGTCATGCCTGCGGTGGTCACCGGGCAGCCAGCGCGCAGCGCGATCTGGCGCGCGATGTTGCTGCCGGTCGCGCCTTCGGGCGAGGCGCAGCCCATGATGACGTCTTCCACTTCGCCGGCATCAATCTTGGCGCGCTCGATCGCGGCTTTCAGGACGTGGCCGCCCATGGTGGCGCCATGGGTCATGTTGAAGGCACCTTTCCAGGATTTGGCCAGGCCGGTACGGGCGGTGGATACGATGACGGCATCAGTCATTTGAGGCTCCTTGTGTTGAATTGGGTTGGCGTCCAGGTCGGTGCGAGGACGTTTCTTGTGACTTCAGGAATTCGATGAAATTTGAGAATACCATATTTTTAGCACGATCGTTCGTAAAAAATAATTTCGTGCTTTTTGCTACCCAAACCCTGCTTTTCATAGGAGGAAGTACCAAAACGACAATGCCACGCTTGTAAGGTTCTGTAAGTTTCAAGCAAGCGTTACGTAAGTTTTAAGTCGCACACTCCAACCGTGCAATCGATGGGCAAGAGTTTTTGCACATTTATATTAATTACGAGTTTGAGGAGATTGGCATGGCGACAGTACAGGCTACGGCTGACCGCGGCATGACAGCAGAAGAGCGGAAAGTTATTTTCGCGTCTTCGCTGGGTACGGTGTTTGAGTGGTACGACTTTTATCTATACGGCTCGCTCGCGGCAATTATTGCGAAGCAGTTCTTTGCGGGCACCGATCCGAACACTGCGTTCATTTTCGCGCTGCTGGCATTTGCCGCAGGCTTCATCGTCCGCCCGTTCGGCGCACTCGTGTTCGGCCGCCTCGGCGACATGATCGGCCGTAAGTACACCTTCCTGGTGACCATCCTGATCATGGGTATCTCCACGTTCATCGTGGGTCTGCTGCCCAACTACGCGTCGATCGGCATCGCAGCGCCGATCATCCTCATCACGCTGCGTATTCTCCAGGGTCTCGCGCTCGGCGGCGAATACGGCGGCGCGGCAACCTACGTTGCCGAGCACGCTCCGCACGGCAAGCGCGGCGCCTACACCGCGTGGATCCAGACGACCGCTACCCTCGGCCTGTTCCTGTCCCTGATGGTGATTCTGGGCACCCGCACCGCGATCGGCGAAGCTGCATTCGCGGATTGGGGCTGGCGTATCCCGTTCCTGGTCTCCGTGTTCCTGCTGGCAATCTCGGTGTGGATCCGCTTGTCCATGAACGAATCCCCGGCTTTCGCCAAGATGAAAGCCGAAGGCAAGACCTCCAAGGCACCGCTGTCCGAATCCTTCGGCCAGTGGAAGAACCTGAAGATCGTTATCCTCGCGCTGGTTGGCTTGACCGCCGGTCAGGCAGTCGTGTGGTACACGGGTCAGTTCTACGCCCTGTTCTTCCTGACGCAGACGCTGAAGGTCGACGGTGCAACGGCTAACCTGCTGATCGCTGCTTCGCTGGTGATCGGTACCCCGTTCTTCATCGTGTTCGGCTCCCTGTCCGACAAGATTGGCCGCAAGCCGATCATCCTCGGCGGCTGCCTGATCGCTGCAGCGACCTACTTCCCGCTTTTCAGCGCCCTGACCCACTACGCCAACCCGGCGCTGGAACAGGCGATCAAGAGCTCTCCGGTCGTGGTGACCGCTGATCCTGCAAAATGCCAGTTCCTGTTCAACCCGACCGGCACCAAGAAGTTCACGTCCTCCTGCGACATCGCTCGTACCGTGCTGGCACAGGCATCGGTGAGCTATTCCACCCAGGATGCACCCGCAGGCACGATCGCCTCGATCAAGATTGGCGAGAAGGTCATCCAGGGCTATGACGCAACCGGCCTCGCTCCAGCCGACGCCGCAGCGAAGGACAAGGAGTTCAAGAAGGAACTGGGCGACGCCATCAAGGCAGCCGGCTATCCGTCCAAGGCTGATCCGGCCCAGATGAACAAGGGCATGATCCTTCTGATCCTGGTCATCCTCGTGATCTACGTGACCATGGTGTACGGCCCGATCGCTGCAATGCTGGTCGAACTGTTCCCGACTCGTATCCGCTACACCTCGATGTCCCTGCCCTACCACATCGGTAACGGCTGGTTCGGCGGCCTGCTGCCGACGACCTCCTTCGCACTGGTTGCGTACAAGGGCGACATCTACTATGGCCTCTGGTATCCGATCATCATCGCCTTGGTCACCTTCGTGATCGGCATGCTGTTCGTACGTGAAACCAAGGACAACGACATCTACGCGAACGACTAACCGTCTAATCGTCCCAGGCGTACCTTCCGGTATTCCTGGTTTTGAAGCCGCCAGTTATCTGGCGGCTTTTTTTATTTCCAGGATTACCATGCTGGCAAGCCTGGTTATGTTTGACAAGGGTAGTGGACGGCCGCGATGTGGGCCAATGGTCAAACGGGATTGCGTGAAGACATCAAAAAGCCGTTAATGCGGCGGTAAAGCCCGGTTGGAAGCGTCTTCCTTTTCCGTTACCGGACTCCCTCGGTGAAGGCTGCCAGGTTCCGAAGTGTGGAAGCCAAACCCGCTTCATGATCTTCCGGACGTATCCCTTCCGGCACATCCTCGCAAAATACGATCACCTCGGTACCCTGCACCGCTTCGTCAAAAATCCAGGTGATGTGCATCTCCCCTGCAAAGGCGGTATTTGCGGTATTGAACGTAATGGACTGTTCGATGCGCCGTCCGGGAATCAACTTGACGAATCGCACCGTCACTTCGTCGGCGCGCTCGGTCGTCTTTCCCGCTACGTGTCCCACACCGTTATAAGAGAGCAGCATCCGGTACATCCCACCCTCCCGGAAATCAAACGCAAGCATCGTCCCGGTCATGCCCTCAGGCGGAAGCCAATTTTCCATTGCAGCGGCAGTGGAAAATGCCTCGTAGATCTTCGGCGCTGAGGCATGGATCAGTCTTGATGCCCTATCGATTCTCTTTGCCATGAGTCGCCAATGCATGCCGAAAGCAACATCAAGGCTGCAATGTCAGCGAGCCCAGCGCATTCTTCTCCACATCTTCACGCCGCGTCTTCATCGGAACGTACTTGACCTCCGCCCACCTCTGCACAAAATTCCGATAGAGCGGCGACAGCACATTCCCGGACTGCCCGGTGGAATGGATGAACTGCGAGTTGTCCATGCTGGAAAGGTCATACACCGCGCGCAGGCTGGCCGCGTGCCGGTTGGCGAACGGCATCTTCTCGTCGCGCAGGTTGTGCCGGCCCACATTCACAGTGAAGGTATCGCCCGGCGTAGGAACGTGAATGTCGAAATACTTTGCCAGTATCTCCACCTTTCCAAACGGACGGTGCTCCGAACGTGCGGTGTGCGCTTCACCCCAACGCCACTTTGCGATGTCCGGTCCGTAGCGCTGCTCCAGGTCAGCCAAGGCGGCATCCAGCGAAATGGCAAGCACCTCCTCGCAACTCTGCCTGTTGCCTTTGACGGCGACGGTCACATCGTTGCACCAGCGCCCCTGCCCGTCCTTGTTCAGCAGTACGTTCACCGTAGACAGGTGCGTGTTGCGCTGCTCCCAGTAATCCTTCATCAGGGCTTCGCCCAGCTCGTCGACGAAGATCTGCTTCGCGGCCATGCGCATCCACGCGTTGTAGATCAGCGGCTCGGCGCGATCGGCGTCCATCGCACCGTTCCAGCCTTTCAGCATCGCCAGCGCGGCCTTCGCCCTTTCCGTTCGCGGGGCAGTCTTGAGCAGCGCCGGGAGGACTTCCTGCGCCGCCAGCGAGAGGTGATCCTTCTGGATTTCGGCAAAGCTGGCGATGTCGTGCTTCGGCTTCGCATCCAGCAGCGCATCGATGCGGCGCGCTCGGTATGGCTGCGACCATTCGCTGGTGAGAAAATGCGGATAGTCGGCGTCGACGATCTTGTGGTTCGCCGTCATGATGCGCTGCGATGCCGGGTTGTACTTGCGCGGCAATTCCTCGAACGGAATGAATCCCGCCCAATCGTACCGGGCATCCCAACCGGGCGCCGGAGCCAGCCCCTTCAAGTCGTTCTCCGGCTTGCGCACAGGGACGCGGGCCGGCGCGATGAACCCGATATTGCCTTCGACGTCAGCATAGACGATGCTTTGCTGGGGCGCGCTGAAATCCTTCGCTCCATCGATGAACTGGTCCCAGTTCTGCGCCAGGTTGAATTTCATGCCAGCCTGCAGCGTCAGGTCGTCCGGCTGCAGCGCGGTCCATGCGAAGGACACCACATACTTCGTGGCGTCGAGCGGCGCCTTTTCCATGACCGGCAATGCTCCGGTAATCACCGGGCCATGGCGTGTTTCGCGCACCTCTATGGTCACGTCCGGCTGGCCTTTCACCTTGATGGTCTCGTTGCGCACTTTGAACTCGGCCCAGCCCTCCGGCGTCTGGTACTTGCGACGATCCTCGGGATGGATCCGCTCGATGTACAGGTCCTGGACGTCGGGCGCGGTGTTGGTAAAGCCCCAGGCAATGCGATCGTTGCGTCCGAGCACCACGGAGGGAATCCCGGGCAGTGTCGCGCCGATGACGTTCAGCCCGGGAGCGGACAGATGCGCGAAATACCACAGCGCGGGCGCCGACAGGCCGAGGTGGGGATCATTGGCCAGCAAGGGCTTGCCGCTTGTCGAAAGCGAGCCGCCGACCACCCAGTTGTTCGATCCCATGCCTTCCACGTAAGTCGGCGGAGCGACGGACGCGACCTTGGCCAGTTGCCCGGTCGTTCCAGCCAGCTCCCGGTACAGGGCGGTGTAGTCTTGGGTCGGGAGAACCGGGTCACCGGGATACGGCGCGAGGAATTCATTGATCTGCGCGAGCGAAAGTCGCTGCGACAGGCGCATGCGGAGCAACTCCTGAGTCCAGTTCGCCCCGAGGTCCCAGGCCATCATGGTCTGCCAGCCGATGGAATCCACCGCCTGCCACGGGGCGGGTGCCGGCGCGCCGGTGAGGATGAATTCCAGCGGCAACGGGCCGCTGCGGGTGTCCAGATAGGCATTCACGCCGCGCGCGTAGGCATCGAGCGCGTCGCGCGTTTGCCGGGACAGGTTGGAGAGTATCTTTTCCGCATTGCGGCGGATACCGAGCGTCCGGATGAAGCGGTCGGTGTCGAGCGCATTCGGCCCGAGGATTTCCGCCATCCGTCCGGCGGGGATGCGGCGGTTGAGTTCCATCTGCCACAGCCTGTCCTGCGCGTGGACGAAGCCGAGCGCGAAATAGGCGTCGGCGGGAGATTTTGCGTAGATATGCGGGATACCCTCGTCGTCACGGACAATATCTACCGGCGCTCCCAGGCCCTTGAGCGAAATCCTTCCGTCCACCTGCGGCTGGCTGGCGTTGCGATACCACAACGCGGTGCCCGCGGCCGTCAGTAACAAAAGCACCAGACCCAGGGCAACTTTCTTGAATATTTCAGTCATACGGCTATGCATAGTTCTCTCCAAGCGTGCGAGGTTATCACAGTGCATCCCCGTATTTGCAGGCCGCTGCGAGGGAAGGATTGTCAAATGGTAAGATGTCGTTTCGTGAAATGACAAAGCAGTCGAATTGCTATCTTATGAAATTTGATGTCGCCATTGTTGGCAGCGGCCTTGCCGGCCTGTCCGTCGCCCTGCACCTCGCGCAAACGCACAAGGTTGCGGTAGTTTCGAAGCGAACCCTGCTCGATGGCGCAAGCAACTGGGCACAAGGCGGCATTGCCGCGGTACTCGATTCGGGCGACAGCCATGAACAGCACATTGCCGACACGCTCGTCGCCGGCGCGGGCCTGTGTGACGAAGCAGCCACGCGCTACATCGTCGAGCACAGCCGCGAGGCGATCGAATGGCTGATCGAACAAGGCGTGCCGTTCACCCGCGACCCGACCGCTGAGTTGGGCTTCCACCTGACGCGCGAAGGCGGCCACAGCCAGCGCCGTATCATCCATGCAGCCGATGCGACCGGTCACGCCGTGCAGGTCACGCTGGAACAGAAGGCGCGCAACCATCCGAACATCACGGTACTGGAACACCATTTCGCCATCGATGTCATCAAGTCCGACAAGATCGAGGACGGCGAAGGCACACCGCGCTGTGTCGGCCTGTATGTCCAGGATGTCCAGACCGGCGACGTGATGACGCTGGCGGCCGACCACACCGTGCTGGCTACCGGTGGCGCCGGCAAGGTATATCTGTACACGACGAATCCCGACACCGCTACCGGCGACGGCATCGCCATGGCTTGGCGCGCGGGCTGCCGCGTGGCCAACATGGAGTTCGTGCAGTTCCATCCGACCTGCCTCTACCATCCGTACGCGAAGTCATTCCTGATCAGCGAAGCAGTGCGTGGCGAAGGCGGCCTGTTGAAGCTGCCGGACGAGGCAGGTGCCGCCGCCGGCCGCCGCTTCATGACGGCACATGACGAGCGCGCGGAACTGGCGCCGCGCGACGTCGTGGCACGCGCGATCGACTTTGAAATGAAGAAGCGCGGCCTGGATTACGTGAATCTCGATATCAGCCACCAGCCTCCGGAATTCCTGAAAGAGCATTTCCCGACCATCTATTCGCGCTGCCTTGAACTCGGCATCGACATCACGAAGCAGCCGATTCCTGTGGTTCCCGCCGCCCATTACACCTGCGGCGGCGTCGTGACCGACATGTGCGGCCGGACCGACTTGCCCGGCCTGTACGCGGTCGGCGAAACCGCCTACACCGGCCTGCACGGCGCCAACCGTCTCGCCAGCAATTCGCTGCTCGAATGCCTAGTGCTCGGGCGCGCTGCCGCGCACCACATCGAGATGCAGCCGAAGCCGAAGTCGCTTCCGTTGCCTGCCTGGGACGAAAGCCGCGTCACCGACGCCGACGAAGAAGTGGTCATCGCCCATAACTGGGACGAGCTGCGCCGCTTCATGTGGAACTACGTGGGCATCGTGCGCACCACCAAACGGCTCGAACGCGCCCAGCACCGCATCGGATTGCTGCGTGAGGAAATCTACGAGTATTACTCGCATTTCCGCATCACTCGCGACCTTCTCGAGCTGCGCAACCTGGTTGACGTCGCGTCGATGATCGTCGACAGCGCGCTGTCCCGTCGTGAAAGCCGGGGACTACATTTCAGCCAGGACTTCCCTGAAACCCTGCCGAAAGCGCTTCCGACGGTCCTTTCGCCATCACCGCGCTGATCCCCCCGGCCGCTGAAGCGGCCGGTTCCTCCGTCATTCGCCCCCTCACACCCATGGCTCGCGCCTGCGTTGCCAAATTCGCAATTGTCAAAAGTATTTCCCGCTGGCAGCCGATATAGTGCAATATAGAAACCGATTCTCAGTTGTTCGGGTTCATGTTCAACACGGCCAAACGGTGCGTCCATGTCCGACATCGCTTCCGATCCCTCCTTGCATAGCCAGCGGGTCAAGGAGTTCTTTCTCGCGCGGCAGCCCATCCTGAATCGCGTCCAGAGCCTGGTCGCCTATGAGTTGCTGTTCCGGCGCGCTGACGCCGGGTCCGCGGCTGTCATTGACGATCTCTCCGCCACCGCCTCCGTCATCGAGCATGCAACCGAGCTGGGCATGGAAAACGTGATCGGAGGTTCACTTGGCTTCGTCAATATCGACAAGTCGGTCCTGATGAGCGATTTCGTCCAGTTCCTCCCGCGCGAAAAGGTGGTGCTGGAAATCCTGGAAACGGTGAAGGTCGACCGAGAGGTTCTCGCCCGTGTGACAGAACTCAGGAAGGCGGGCTATACCTTCGCACTCGACGATGTGATTGACGAGTCCGACGACGTACGGCAGTTGCTGCCGCTTGTGGATATCGTGAAAGTCGACATCGCCGGCCTGTCCGCGGCCATGCTTGCGCAGCTCAGCGGCAGATTCCGGGTGGCGCGGAAGAAAATGCTTGCCGAGAAAGTCGAAAATATCGAGGAGTACCAGCGCTGCCTGGATCTTGGTTTCGACTACTTCCAGGGCTATTACTTCGCCAAGCCGGCGGTATTGAGCGGAAAGAAACTATCGCCTTCGCAGGTCGCGCTCCTGCAGCTGATGTCGCAGCTGAACTCCGATGCCGAAAATGCAGAAATCGAACGCACCATCAAGCACGACGCATCGCTCGGCATCACCCTGCTGCGCATGGCGAATTCGCCTGCACTGGGCACCGGCCATCGCATCACCTCGCTTGGACAGGCATTAGTCGTGCTGGGCCGGCGGCAGTTGCAGCGATGGTTGCAGATCCTGCTGTACTCGGAACCGGCCAAGTCCAGCGGAACGCTATCGCCGTTGCTGGTGCTGGCGACAACGCGTGGAAAACTGCTCGAACTGATGGCCGACCGGCTCGCGCCCGGCAACCGAAACATGGCGGACATCGCCTTCACTGTCGGAATCATGTCCCTGATGGATGCGCTGTTTGCCCTGCCGATGGAAAAGATCCTGCAGCAAATACCCGTCGTGAAGGAAGTGAGCGACGCGCTGCTTGAACGCGCGGGGATCTACGGGGAGATGCTCAATCTGACCGAGTACGTGGAAAACATCGATCAGTCCGGTCCGCACCTGCTCCCCGCTCTGACCAGTCTCAGGCTGTCGCAGGAAGAGCTTTGCGACATGCAACTGGCCGCGTACGCCTGGAGCGAACAGGTCTCGCGCCAGGCGTAGCAGATTTCCGGAATAGGGAAGGATTGGCCGATCAGCCGACGATGCGCAGGGAATAATCGGTCGCGCGCACGTCCTTGGTCAGGCTGCCGATCGAAATCCGGTCAACGCCGGTTTCCGCAATCGCACGGACGGTGCTCATGTTCACCCCGCCGGACGCCTCCAGCAATGCCCTGCCGTCGTTGATTTTGACGGCCTCACGCATCATCTCGAGGGTAAAGTTATCCAGCAGCACCGAGACTGCGCCTGCGGCCAGCGCCTCTTCCAGCTCCACCAGGTTTTCGACCTCGATCTGGATCGTCACACCGGCATGCAGTGCGTGTGCCGCATGCATCGCCGCAGTGATGCCGCCGGCCGCTGCGATATGGTTTTCCTTGATCAGGATGCCGTCATAGAGCGCCAGGCGCTGGTTTTTACCGCCGCCGACACGCACCGCGTATTTCTGCGCAAGGCGCAGCCCCGGCAGGGTCTTGCGCGTGTCGAGCACGGATGCCCGGGTTCCCTTGACCACCTCGGCATACTGCCGCGTCACGCTGGCGACGCCGGAGAGCAGCTGCAGGAAGTTCAGGGCCGTCCGTTCGGCAGTCAGCAAGGCGCGCGCCGGTGCTTCGATCGCACACACTTCGGTATCGGCCGCCATCGCGGCGCCCTCTGCATAACGCCAGTCGATACGGATGCGCGCATCGAGCTGCTTCATGACGCCTTCGAACCATGGTGCGCCACACAGGACCGCGGCTTCACGCACGACGACGCGCGCTTTCACCCACTCGTTCTCCGGAACCAGCAGGCCGGTGACATCGCCGGTGCCGACATCCTCGGCAAGGGCAGCACGGATATTTTCTTCAAAGGCAGCGGCCAGGGCCGCATCGAAAGGCGCAAACGGGTTCTTCAAGGTGCTCATGCGGGTCCGATCCCTGCAAACAGTTTTTGTTCTTTGGCGAGGTCGCTGCTCGGGCGTACGCTGGCCTTGCGTGCCGCGGCAAAGGCCAGCATGCGGTCGATGCAGACATAGGCCTTGTGGCCGGTCTCGGGATCGACATGGATTTCGTTCTTGCCGGTCTCCAGCACCTCGGCCAGGTTCTGCAGGCCGTTCATCGCCATCCACGGGCAATGCGCGCAGCTCTTGCAGGTTGCGCTGTTGCCTGCGGTCGGTGCATCGATGAACCGCTTGCCGGGCGCCGCCATGCGCATCTTGTGCAGGATGCCGTTATCCGTGGCCACGATGAACTCGTCCGCGTCGAGCGACTGCGCTGCCGCGATGAGTTGCGAAGTCGAGCCGACCACGTCGGCCTGAGCGACTACCGCTTCGGGCGACTCCGGGTGCACCAGGATCTTGGCCTTCGGGTGTTCCTTGCGCAGCAATTCCAGTTCAATGCCCTTGAACTCGTCGTGCACCAGGCAGGAACCCTGCCACAGGAGCATGTCGGCACCGGTCTTCTTCTGGATGTAGCCGCCCAGGTGCTTGTCGGGCGCCCAAAGGATTTTCTTGCCCTGCTCATGCAGGTGCTGGACGATTTCCAGGCCGATCGACGAGGTGACCATCCAGTCTGCGCGGGCCTTCACGGCAGCGCTCGTGTTCGCGTAGACAACGACGGTGCGGTCCGGGTGGGCATCGCAGAATGCGGCGAATTCATCCGCAGGGCAGCCGAGGTCGAGCGAGCAGGTCGCGTCGAGGTCGGGCATCAGGATCTTCTTTTCCGGGCTCAGGATCTTGGCGGTTTCGCCCATGAATTTGACACCGGCCACAACCAATGTCTTGGCCGCGTGGTCGCGCCCGAAGCGCGCCATTTCGAGAGAATCCGACACGCAGCCGCCCGTCTCTTCCGCGAGATCCTGCAGATCGGCATCGACGTAGTAGTGGGCGACAAGTACCGCCTGCTTTTCCTTCAGGAGGCGTTTGATCCTGTCTTTAAGCGCTGCCTTCTCCTCCGGAGATGGCGCCAAGGGCACGCGAGCCCAGGCATTCGCTACGCAACTGGTGCCCGTATCCATTTGCGGGCGTTCGAATTCGACGGTCTTGATCGGTAGGGTTTGCATGATAAAAACACGAGCTGCGGCGCATTACCGAGAATGAAATGCGCAGAAAAGGGAGAGTATGCCTGATATCGAAAAACTCGGGGCTGAACGGGAATTTTCAAGCATGTGTGGGACAGAAATGCTCCCGGACAGAACCGCTAGGGCTTCATCCGAAAAAATTGACTGGAAACAAATATATACAAATTTTGATGTTTCCAAATAGCAATTTTGCATTTACGCAAGATCGTTTCGATAGCATACTGAGTCTGACAAATATCAATAACGCATTCGACTGGAACATTATAAATAGGCTCGCCCGCATTGCCTGTAAGAACAAAGATGACAAGCCGGGAAATTCCGTCCGTACAAAGCAAGTACGATGCGAATTGAAAATGTGTAACCGGGCATTTTCTCTAGGAGGGGACAACGTCCATGGAACACCGTATTTTCGACAAGACCGACAAGGGGCGTGAAGAGATCGCTACGCGCAAGTACCATCTCCCGTCCCGCTTGCGCCCTCTCCTGGTCATGATCGACGGCAAGCAGCCGGCTGGTGAATTGCTCAAGAAGGTCGCCGGCCTGGGCTTGAACGCCGACAGTCTCAACGAACTCCTGGACAACGAATTTATCCGGGTCGTCGAAGACGTTGAGGCAGTACAGGCAGCCCCCGTAGCGCCGCCTGTGACGACCGGCAACGAGGTGGAAGATACTGTGGCCGCGGACCTTCTGGACGGGACGAACCAGTTCCAGGCGATTTACCAGTTCTATACCGAGACCATCAAGAGCACCATCGGCCTGCGCGGCTACGCACTGCAGCTCAAGGTCGAGAAAGCCGCTTCCATCGACGACTTCCGCGCCTTGCGCGATCCCTACCTGGAAGCCGTGCTGAAGGCCAAAGGCAGAGAAATGGCCCGCAGCCTTCGCGGCCGTCTCGACCAGTTGCTTTACATAGGCCAAACCGTGCCGAACACGACGGTGATCGGCCTGAACGTAGCGGCTTCCGAATAAACGCTGGGCCGCGAGGGCCCGGCTTTACTCAATTCCCTGGCTGGCGAGGTACTCCTCGTAGCCGCCGCGGAAGTCGATCACTTCCCCGTCCCGGACTTCGAGGATGCGCGTCGCAAGCGACGACACGAACTCACGGTCGTGCGACACGAAGACCAGCGTGCCGGCATATTTATCCAGGGCGATGTTCAGCGACTCGATGGATTCCATGTCCATGTGGTTGGTCGGCTCGTCCATCAGCAGGACGTTGTGACGCCCGAGCATCAGCTTACCGTACATCATGCGCCCCTTTTCGCCGCCGGACAGCACCTTCACCGACTTCTTCACGTCATCCCCTGAGAACAGCAGGCGGCCGAGAATCGAGCGTACCGCCTGATCGTCGTCGCCCTCCTTCGTCCATTGCCCCATCCAGTCGGTCAGGTTCTTGTCGACTGCGAATTCTTCCGTCGGATCCTGCGGCATGTAACCGACGTTGGCGTTTTCGGCCCACTTGGAGATGCCCGCATCCGGCTTCATGCCACACACATCGCCGCCGATGCTGCGCAACAGCGTGGTCTTGCCCGCGCCGTTGGCGCCGATGATCGCAATCTTTTCTCCGGCTTCGACCAGGATGTTGAAGTTCTTGAAGATCGTGCGGTCATATGACTTCGACAAGCCTTCCACTTCAACCGCCTGGCGGTGCAGTTTCTTCTCGCCTTCGAATCGGATGAACGGCTCCTGACGGCTGGAAGGCTTGATGTCCTCCACCTTGATCTTCTCGATCTGCTTCGCGCGCGACGTGGCCTGGCGTGCCTTGGACTTGTTGGCCGAGAAGCGGCGCACGAATTCCTGCAGTTCCGCCACGCGCTCCTTGGCCTTGGCATTGGCCGCCAGAACCTGGGCGCGCGCCTGCGACGAGGCGAGCATGTAGTCGTCGTAGTTGCCCGGATAGATCTTCAACGTGCCGTAATCCATGTCGGCCATGTGCGTGCACACCTGGTTCAGGAAGTGGCGGTCGTGCGAAATGATGATCATGGTGGAGTTGCGCTCGTTGAGCACGTCCTCCAGCCAGCGGATGGTGTTGATGTCCAGGTTGTTGGTCGGCTCGTCCAGCAGCAGGATGTCCGGATTGGAGAACAACGCCTGCGCCAGCAGCACCCGCAGTTTCCAGCCCGGCGCGATGTTCTTCATTGGCCCCTGGTGCTGATCCAGCGGAATGCCCACGCCCAGCAGCAATTCACCAGCACGCGCCTCGGCGGTGTAGCCGTCGTATTCGGCGAATTTCGCCTCTAGGTCTGCCGCACGCATGTAGTCCTCGTCGGTCGCATCCGGATTGGCATAGATTGCATCGCGTTCCGTCATCGCCGCCCACATCTCGGTATGGCCCATCATGACCACGTCCAGCACGCGCATTTCTTCGTACGCGAACTGGTCCTGGCGCAGCTTGCCGAGGCGCTCGTTCGGATCGAGCATGACGGTGCCGGCGCTCGGCTCGAGGTCGCCGCCCAGGATCTTCATGAAAGTGGACTTGCCGCAGCCGTTGGCGCCGATCAGGCCGTAACGGTTGCCCTCGCCGAATTTGACGGAGATGTTTTCGAACAGCGGCTTAGGGCCGAACTGCATCGTGATGTTTGCGGTGGAAAGCACTGGTAAAACCTTTTGCGGATGATTCGGAAATAACCCGCCATTTTACCATTCAGCGCAGCCGCGACGTCTCTAGAAGGACTCGTTCAGCAGGTTCCTTCGCGCTGTCATGAACGAATCTGCCGCGCGTTTCAGTGCATTTTCGTCAATGCGTGGCCTGTAAAGCACGCTGTCGATACCGATACCGCTGGCGCCCGCCGCCACGTACGCTGCCATGTTATGCGGCTGGATGTCGCCGACGGGGAGCAAGGGTGTTTCAACCGGCAGTACTGCACGCATCGCCTTCACGGCAGGCGGGGGAATCATCTCTGCCGGGAACAGCTTCAGCCCGTACGCCCCCGCCTCGATTGCCTGGAAGGCCTCGGTCGGCGTCGCCACGCCGGGTAACGCGATCATGCCGTGCCTGGCGGCATGCGAAATGACCTCTGGCGCATAGTGCGCCGATGCGATCAGGCGTCCGCCGGCCTCCTGCACCGTTTCGACTTCCCGCACTGACAGGACGGATCCCGCACCGATCAGGGCGTCGTCCGGGGCGATGCGCAGCAATGCATGAATGGCATCAAGTGCGCCCGGACAGTTCAACGGTACTTCGAACATGCGAAAACCGGCGTCGAAAAGGATGCGGCCCACCGCCGGCGCTTCGGCCGGGGTGAGTCCGCGGAGAATGGCCAGCAACGGGCACGGGGACGGCTTGAACAGGTCCATGTTTTCTATCCGCGAATATCGAACAGTGTGCGCAGGGCAGCGGCAAACGTATTGCCGGGTTGCCAGGCGCGCGCTGGTATGCCGAGCAGTTCAAGCGCACTGAGATAGCGCGCCATTACCCCCGTACTGCCGATCACCTGCACAGGCTGCGACATCGCGTCACCGGACTTGCGCACGATTTCAAACAGCTCGCTGCCGATCAGCAGGCCGGATAGATACGAGCCCGCATGCGAAGACAGCATCATGTCGGTCAGGACCATCGCGCGGCAGCAGAACGCCGCATGAATGAGCCCGCCTTGCCTTGCCGCGCGCAAGCCGTTCGCGAATGCCTCCGCGACTGAATCCTGCGAGGAAATGATCGTGGCGAGCGATCCGTGCCGGGCCAGCAGTGCGTACAGCTCGCCGGTCATGAAGGTTATGAACTCCGTGATTCTCCCGCCATTGACGTGCACCCATCTGCTATGCGCGCCCGGCAGCAGGAACCAGCCCCCATCGGCACCTAGTTCGAGCGCTCCTAGGACATGCGTCTCTTCACCACGCATTATGTCCGGCGCGCCGTGCGGATCGACGTACCGGTAACCGGGAACAATCCGCGCACGCACACCGGGCAGGCCAGTGTCGATCGGCACAAGCGCTTCGCCGAGCCTGCGCAAGGGATGCTGAAGCGCCAGGAATGGCACCTCTTTCCAGCCCTCCCTGCTTCCGGCCATTCCCGAGATGATGACGTCGGCATGCTCGATCTCCAGCGCGTCAAGAAGCGTCGCCAGGGCATCCTGGAAGCGGCCCGTGACACGTTGGGAGCCTTCCTCGTCCTCGTGCTCACGCACGAGTTCTCCCTGCGGGCTGATTACATAGGCCCGTCGGATGCTGGCTCCCCAATCGATACCGATGTATGTGGTCCCATGTGCCGCCATGATTTCCCCTGAACTTTCGATGCCGCCGCCAATCAATGTTGTTGCTGACTCGAACCCGTCCGCCGCCGTTCCTGGCATGCAGAGGAGACGCCCATGACCCTCCATTTCAAGAAACGCCGCAGCCAGGCATGGTTCGAAAAACAGGACTGCGACGGCTTCGTTCATCGAAGCTGGACGCAAAAGCCAGGCTACCTCCCCGATGCTTTCGACGGCCGTCCCGTCATCGGCATCTGCAATACCTGGTCCGAATTAACGCCCTGCAACAGCCATTTCCGCGAACTTGCCGAATTTGTAAAGCGCGGTGTACTTGAGGCAGGCGGATTCCCGCTGGAGTTCCCCGTCATGTCACTCGGGGAAACACAGTTGCGGCCGACAGCGATGCTCTTCCGAAACCTTGCCAGCATGGATGTGGAAGAATCCATCCGTGGCAACCCGGTCGACGGCGTAGTCCTCCTCATGGGCTGCGACAAGACCACGCCCGCGCTGCTGATGGGCGCGGCAAGCTGCGGCCTGCCGACGATAGGCGTTTCCGGCGGCCCCATGCTGAACGGCAAATTCAGGGGCAAGGACATCGGCTCGGGAACTGGCGTCTGGATGATGTCGGAAATGGTGCGCGGCGGACTGATGACCCAGGAGGAATTTACGGAAGCCGGTGCCTGCATGAACCGCTCCGCCGGCCATTGCATGACCATGGGCACCGCATCCACGATGGCGTGCATGGTCGAAGGCCTCGGCATGTCCCTCCCCGGCAACGCGGCCATCCCGGCGCCCGACACTCGCCGCAACCGTCTCGCGCAAATGAGCGGACGGCGCATCGTGCAGATGGTCGAGGAAGACCTCGGCATGGAAAAGATCCTGACGCGCGAAGCATTCGAGAATGCGATCCGGATCAACGCAGTCATCGGCGGATCGCTCAATGCGGTGATACACCTGCTGGCCATTGCCGGGCGCATCGGTATCGATCTCTCGTTGGAGGACTGGGACCGCATCAGCAGCCCGACACCCTGCCTCGTCAACCTGCAGCCGTTCGGGCATTACCTGATGGAGGACTTCTACTATGCGGGCGGCTTGCCAGCGGTGATGGTCGAAATCCGCCACCTGCTCCACCTGCACGCGATGACGGTCAGCGGCAGGACGATCGGCCAGAACATCGAGGACGCGCCCTGTTACAACCGCGACATCATCAGGAGCATCGACCAGCCATACAAGGACAAGGCGGGCATTGCTGTCCTGAAAGGCAATCTCGCGCCGAACGGGGCAATCATCAAGCCCTCCGCGGCATCGCCGCACCTACTGAAACATCGCGGCCGAGCCATTGCATTCGAATCGATCGAGGATTTCCACGCGCGCATCGACGACCCTGCACTCGATATCGACGAGACCTGCGTCATGGTCCTGAAGAACTGCGGCCCCTGCGGCTATCCCGGCATGCCGGAAGTCGGCAACATGCCCTTGCCCGCCAAGATCCTGCAGAAAGGGATTACCGACATGGTCCGCATTTCCGATGCTCGCATGGGCGGCTCGGTCTACGGCACCATCGTGCTGCATGCATCGCCCGAGGCTGCGGTCGGCGGCCCGCTTGCACTCGTCCGCGATGGCGACACGATCCAGCTCGACGTCGGCGAGCGTAGCCTGCACCTTGAAGTGGGCGACGAGGAGCTGGTGCGCCGCAGGAATGCATGGGTCGCACCCGGAATGCCGGCGCGAGGCTACGCAAAGCTGTATGTCGACCACGTGCAACAGGCGCACCTCGGCGCGGACTTCGATTTCCTGGTTGGAAAGAGCGGCGCTGACGTTCCGCGCGAATCGCATTGAACACGACCGCAACCAGGCTGCCCTCGATGCTGTCCCCAAAGCAATTGGAACGCCGACCGCATGCCGTCGGTCTATTTGCGCTGAAAATCAACATTGCCGGGATTCCGGCCAACCGTTTCCGAGGATGATGCGTCATGACCGCCGAAATCATTTACCTCGAGTCCGACACGCAACAGCTGCAACTCACTCCCGAATTGGGCGGCAGCGTCACCACCTGGAACTGGAAGGTCGGCGGCGATCGAATACCTCTGTTTCGTCCATGGGACGGCGCATCCGGCGACCGTTATACGCTAGCCTGCTTCCCCCTTGTGCCGTGGTCGAACCGGCTCACGGGGGGCGGCTTCGAGTTCGACGGCAAGTTCTACGCTATCCATGCCAACCGGACCGAAGAACACTACCCGATTCACGGCAGCGGCTGGCTGCAGCCCTGGCAGGTCGCCGAGCGCGACACCGCAAGGATCAGGCTGTCGCTGGAATCGCGCCACTTCGACGGCAATCCTCATCACTACCGCAGCACGCAAACCTTCCTGCTGCTGCCCGACGGCCTGCAGATTGACCTGACGGTGACGAACCTCGGCGCGGCCACTCTGCCGTTCGGTCTGGGACTGCATCCTTACTTCGTGCGGAACGAGCGCACCTGCTTGATGTTCAAGTCCGCAGGTGTCTGGATGCCTGGTGAAGACAGTGTTCCGGCGGAGCTCGTAACCGGCTATCCGGAAACCTGGGATTACAATCGCGCGGCTTCATTGCAAGGACCGACGATCGCGGCTTGCTATACGGGGTGGAATGGGAAGGCAGTAATCGATTATCCGGACCGCGGCTTGTCGGTCACCATGGTCATGCCGGACTGTAACGGATATGTGTTCCTGGAACGGCCGGCGCACCAGGATTACTTCAGCATCCAACCGGTCTCGCATCCGGTAGACGCTTTCCATATGCCGAACCAGCCTGGCTTGGCCTACCTTACGCACGGCGACAGCTTTGCGCTGCGCACCAAATTCCTGGTCGGACCTTCAGTCGAAACCCGGTAGCGAGGGATAGCCGCTCATGGTCAGCGAACAGGCGCGGCCGTCAGAGCGTAACCTTGCCCGGCTGCCTACCGCCAGCGTCGCCTTATCTTTGGTATGCCCGAATGGCAGGCCCGTCAGGATCGGCACTCCAAGCCGTCCCCGCAAGTAGGCGATCATGGATTCGAAGTTATAGCCGTTGTCGTAGTCCGTCAGTGCGTAGCTCGAAAAATCGCCGAACACGACTGCCTTCTGGTCCAGGAACCCTGCATATTCCATCTGCAGCAGCATGCGCTCGACGCGATAAGGATGCTCGTTCACGTCCTCGATGAAGAGGATGCCGCCGTCGGTGCGCGGCAAGTAAGGCGTGCCGATCAGGTGCGTGAGCATCGTGAGGTTGCCGCCCCAGAGCATGCCGGCGACATCAACCTCGGGATTGCTGTCCCCTTCGAACTCAATCGTATGCGTCGGTGCGCCCACGCACTTCCAGAACTGATCGAGCGTGAACTCGCTCGGGTCGCTGCGAGAGAAATCGATACAAACCATCGGACCAGCAAAACTGGGGGCACCACGCCGGGTCAGGAGCGCCATGTTCAAGGCGGTGAAGTCGCTATGCCCCACAAACAGCTTGCCGCTGGCAGCCAGCATCGGCAGGTCCAGCTTCGGCAGGATGCGCGACATGCCGTATCCCCCGCGCAGCGCCATGACGATCTGCACGTCGGGATTCGCAGCTGCGGCATGCAACTGCCGGACGCGCTCCTCGTCCGTCCCGCCGAAGCGTTCATGCCTGCCTGCGGGTTGATAGTATTCATGCACCGTGCAACCGCATGCCTGCAGCCTTTCGATACCCTGCCGGTAAGCGTTCTCGTCCGGCGCGTAGCCGCTCGGCGCGACGATCGCCACGCAGGTGTTGGCATTCCTCTTCATGTTTCGGTCTTTCGGTGATGCGGAACGGATATTTTAGAGCAGGCGAAGCCCGCTCCGTCATCCCTTGCGAAGTGGAAGTGGTGAAAATGCCCGCGGATTCAGAACACGCCGAAGGGCGTCTTGCGCGCCGGGTCGAGATAGAGCAGTTTTTTCAAGCCGCCGATGCCGTCCCGGTCGAAACGCTGCCATTGCCCTTCTGGTAGCGACAAGCGGTCAGCTACCGCGTACAGCGCCGTGGGATTCACGCCGATGCCCAGATGGCTGGCGTGCACCTCGATATTTTCCGAGCACTCGGATTCCTGCTCGACGCAGCACTGCCACGCAACGACCCCATCGGTGCGGCTGTAAATCGATGTCGTCGGGACCGGCGGCGTTTCCTTCAGCCGTGCAAGCCGCGGATCCTCGTCAATGCGCTGGCCGCTGGCGAATTCGTACAGCCGCCACACATTGTTCGCCTTCGGCGAACCGGCAAATGGCGTACTGAGCGTGGTCACCCCACGCACGGCTTCCGGAATCATCTTTGCGATTTCTCGTGCATAGATGCCGCCGAGGCTCCACCCGACCAGGCTCACGCTCCGGCCATGCTCCGCGCTCAACTGCTGCACGCGGTCCACGCATGCCTCGATCACACCGGGACGCGGGCCGCGATTGAGCCCCTGCTCCCACGCATACGGCGTGTAACCACGGTCCTTGAGAAAATTGCGCAGGACAAGCGTCGTCATGTCTCCGGTCGCCAGTCCGGGGAAAACCACCACTGGATGACCGTCGCCCGTCGGTGCCTGGCGTAAAATCGGCAGCGAAAGCAGCGAGGCCCATAGTTCCCATGGCGCCCGTCCCTCCATCGCAAGCAGGAGCCAGCCCGGCGGCCGAATCTCGCCTGCCTCACGTTCATTGTCCCAACTGCGGATTGCCTTGAGCCGAGCCGCAGCTTCCCGGAAGTTCAACAGCTGTGCCAACAATCGTTCCCCCTTGAAGTCATCGTGCCTCCACACCCCAGGTGTGCCCACCGGTCGCCCGGCGCTACGCGCGGCGCGCTTCAGGCTCCTGGCTGAGTTTGCAATGTGCAGCAATCATCCCGGACAGCGTCGCATCGAGAGCCGGCGGAAAATCGTGCCCCATCCCCTCGATCTCGTGCAGCGTCGCACCGCGAACCAGATGGGCAGTGTCACGGCCGCATGCGACAGGCACCAGCGGGTCGTCCGTGCCGTGAATGACCAGCGTCGGAACCTTGATTGTGCGTAGCAGAGCGACCTGGTCCCCCGAAGAGGCAACAGCCATGATCTGCCGCGCCGTGCCGCTCACGCAGACGTTGCGGCGTACGCTTTCCGCCACCCGCCGGCGCAACTCACCCTCGGGTGTCGGATAACGCGGGCTGCCAATGACGCGGAACATATGCACGTAATGGTCGATCACGCTGCTGATGTCACGGGGATTCTCGGGACGCGAGAACAGCGCCTGGTTGGCCGCCATGGTCGGCCCTGGCAAACCTGGCCGGCCGCTGGTGGACATGATGGATGTCAGCGAAAGCACGCGCTCGGGATAGCGCGCCGCCATGATGTGCGAAATCATTCCGCCCATGGATGCGCCCACGATGTGCGCCTTTCCGATGCCTAGAGCATCGAGCAGGCAGATGCCGTCCTTGGCCATGTCATAGAGGGTGTACCCGCTGAACAGCGGCATGTGGAACAGCGACCGGAAGAACGCGAATTGCAGATTGGGCTTGCCGAAGTGCTCCATCTTGCTCGAAAGGCCGCTATCGCGGTTGTCGAAACGGATGATGCGGAACCCTTCGTCGACAAGGCCCTTGCAGAATGCATCGGGCCACGAAATCAGCTGGAGCCCAAGGCCTGCAATCAGCAGGATCGGCTCGCCGTTCGGATTGCCCTGCACGTCGTAGGCGAGCTTGATGCCGTTAGCTTCAATGATAGGCAAAGGTATTCCTTCACAGAGTTTCTTTATTGCGCCGCTGCTTCATTCGCAATGCACGGCAGCCACAGGAATCTGCAAACACCATGCCTGCGCAATACCGGACGGTTCGCCCTGTCAAGACAAGGGAACCAGTCCAAACATTGTCATACACGTGTAATTTCAGCACTCCCGCGGTGGAAAAATTCCCAAAGCATTACTGCGTGCTGGTACTGCTTCGTTTCTCCTGCGGTGCTCAGTCCCGCTTTGTGCCTACAACCTCATCAATGAGGCGCTGCGCCGCGCGCCGGCGTTCCGCAAAAAATTCCCTTAGCAAGGCGCCGCATTCCTCCGCCATGACGCCCCCGACCACCTCGGTGTGATGATTCAGTTTTTCCTGCTCGAAAAGATTGACGACCGAACCGCATGCACCGGTCTTGGGATCGGATGCACCGAATACGACACGAGCAAGCCGTGCGTGCATCATTGCGCCGGCACACATCGCGCACGGCTCAAGCGTCACGTAGAGTTCGCAGCCGGGCAGGCGGTAATTGCCAAGGATTTCCGCCGCAGCCCGCAAGGCCATGATCTCGGCATGCGCGGTCGGATCGTGCGTGCCGATGGGCTGATTGAATCCGGTCGCCACGATCTCTCCATCCTTCACCACCAAGGCGCCCACCGGGACCTCACCCAGTGCCCACGCATTGTGCGCCTGGGAAATCGCCTGTTGCATGTAGACGGAGTCTTGCATGTCAGTCGTCGGCAGTGATCTCCGCCCAGCAATTGGGCGTCTCGTGCAGGACCAGCTTGTGCAGCCGCAACCCGGTCCCGTAGCGGTCCTTGTAGGCCGCGCGCAGGATGTTGAACGCGGTCTTCGCGAGGTTCTCCACCGTGGGAATGCTGTCAATGATGACTGTCTTGTGGCCAGGAATGCTTTCAAGGAATTCGCGTACGGCGGTGTCCTTCGCATAGGCAAGGAATGCATGATCCCAGACGTCGACCAGGTGCTGCTTCGCGAGCGCCTTCACGTCCGAAAAATCCATGATCATGCCGTTCTCGGAACTGCCTTCCTCCTGGATGATGTTGCCGATCAGCGTAATCTCGAGCGTATAGCGGTGCCCGTGCAGGTTGCGGCACTGGCTCTTGTGGTCGGGAATCCGGTGGCCGGCATCAAATTCGAGCTTGCGGGTAATGGTCAGCATGGTATTCAGGGTATTTGCAGCAGTTTGTGTGTTTGCAGGCTCAATTTCCATTTCGGATTGTTCTTGCACATTTCGATCGCCAGCCTTGTGTTGCGATCCACATCCGGCCCATCCATCGGTTGGAGGTAAAAATGCTCGAATTCCAGCAGTTCGTACTCGGCAATGTCCTGTTTTGCCTGCGGGATCACCACCTTGAGCTCGTTTCCGCGCCGGACCACAAGTTCGGCTCCGACCTTGGGGCTCACGCACACCCAGTCGACGCCTTCCGGAACGGGCACCGTGCCATTGGTTTCGATGGCGATCTCGAACCCGTGCGCATGCATGCTTTCGATCAGGGCGCGATCGAGCTGCAGCAAGGGCTCGCCGCCAGTAAAGACGACGAACTTGCTCGCTGTGTACGTCGAAGGCCACAAGTCATCAATCGTCTGCGCGAGGCTGTCGCTGTCAACAAACTTCCCGCCCCGCTCGCCGTCCGTGCCGACGAAATCCGTGTCGCAGAACTTGCAGATCGCAGTCGCGCGATCGCTCTCCCGACCGGTCCATAAATTGCAGCCGGCAAAACGGCAGAACATCGCCGGACGCCCGGCGTGGGTGCCTTCGCCTTGCAAGGTATAGAAAATTTCTTTAACGCTGTAAGTCAATTTACGTATCCGGAGAATTGCGGGTAATCGGCGTGGCGCAGGTACGAGCCCGCGCCGCGAACATGGTTCGCGCGCGGGCTTTCCAACTCAGTTTACGCCCGGCCGGCCGCCGGTGCGGGAATTCTTATTCCCACTCGATCGTCGCAGGCGGCTTGCCCGAAATGTCGTAGACGACGCGGTTCAGCCCGCGCACCTCGTTGATGATACGGTTCGACACCTTGCCCAGCAGATCGTGCGGCAGGTGCGCCCAATGGGCCGTCATGAAATCCTGGGTCTGCACGGCACGCAGTGCGACCACGTAGTCGTAGGTGCGTCCGTCACCCATCACGCCGACCGATTTGACCGGCAGGAATACGGCGAAAGCCTGGCTGGTCTTGTCATACCAGGAGCGGCCTTCCTCGTCGACGGCCGCGCGCAATTCCTCGATGAAAATCGCGTCCGCCCGGCGCAGCAGGTCGGCATATTCCTTCTTCACTTCGCCCAGGATGCGCACGCCCAATCCCGGCCCCGGGAAGGGATGGCGGTACACCATGTCATGCGGCAGGCCGAGCGCCACGCCGAGTTCACGCACCTCGTCCTTGAACAGTTCGCGCAGCGGCTCGAGCAGCTTGAGGTTAAGCGTTTCCGGCAGGCCGCCGACGTTGTGGTGGCTCTTGATCGTGTGCGCGGTCTTCTTGCCCTTCCCCGCGCTTTCAATCACGTCCGGATAAATGGTGCCCTGCGCCAGCCATCTGGCATTCTTCAGCTTGGCCGCCTCCGCCTGGAACACTTCGACGAATTCCTTGCCGATGATCTTGCGCTTGGCTTCAGGATCAGTCACGCCGGCGAGCTTGCCCATGAACTGTTCCGTCGCATCGACGTGAACCACTTTCACGCCGAGGTTCTTGCCGAACATGTTCATCACCATCTCGCCTTCGTTCAGGCGTAACAGGCCGTGGTCGACGAACACGCAGGTCAGCTGGTCGCCGATCGCGCGATGGATGAGCGCTGCCGCGACACTGCTGTCGACGCCGCCAGACAGGCCGAGGATGACTTCCTCGTCACCGACCTGCTTGCGGATTGCTTCGACCGCTTCGGAGATGTAGTCGGGCATGTTCCAGTCCGACTTGCAGCCGCAGATCTCGTGCACGAAGCGGCCGAGAATGGCCTTGCCCTGCAGCGTATGGGTCACCTCCGGATGGAACTGGACGGCATACCACTTGTGCTCCTCATTCGCCATCGCAGCGATCGGGCAGTTGTCGGTCGACGCCATCAGTTTGAAGCCGGGCGGCATCTCGATGATCTTGTCGCCATGGCTCATCCACACCTTGAGCATTCCGTGGCCTTCGGACGTCACGAAGTCGCTAATGCCGTTCAACAGTGCGGTATGGCCGCGCGCCCTGACCTCGGCATAGCCGAATTCGCGCACCTTGCCCATTTCGACCTTGCCGCCGAGCTGCTCCGCCATCGTCTGCATGCCATAGCAGATGCCGAGAACCGGCACACCGGCCTCGAACACGGCCTTCGGCGCACGCGGCGTATCGCCCTCGGTCACCGAGTTCGGTCCGCCGGACAGGATGATGCCGGCAGCGCCGTAGCTGCGGATGAACTCGTCGCTGACGTCATACGGATAAACTTCCGAGAATACTCCGGCTTCGCGCACGCGGCGGGCAATCAGCTGGGTAACCTGGGAACCGAAATCGAGAATGAGAATTTTGGAGTGCATGAATGTGCTTCAACTATCAGGATAAATCTGGTATCGCGTTCACAACGCGATTGCGTCCGGCGTCTTTCGCCGCGTAGAGCGCCATGTCGGCCCGGCTGATCAATTCCTCGGTCGTCGCCGTGGGAAAGAGATCCGTCGAGGCGATGCCGGCGCTGATCGTCAGGTTCAGCGTCGTGCCGCCGATAACTTCCGGCTGCCCGGCAATCGTCGCCCGCATTCGCTCGGCCACTGCCAGCGCCGTCTTGTGCGACGACCCCGGCAGGACGATCAGGAACTCCTCGCCGCCATACCGCCCCAACGCCTCCTGAGGCCGGATGCACGACCGAAGCCGGCTTGCGACCTTGACCAGTACGGCATCACCGGCCGGGTGGCCATAGGTATCGTTGATCTTCTTGAAGTAGTCTAGGTCGGCGACGATCAGCGACAAGGGAACGCCTGCCTTGTCGCACCGGATCGCCTCAATGGTCAGGATGCGCATGATCGCGCCACGGTTCCAGGTACCAATCAGCGGATCAATCAGCGACTTGCGGCGCAGGTTCTTGTTTTTCTTCTGCAGGTCAAGCTGGTACGCATTCAGCGAGCGCAGTTCGAGTTCACGCTCCACCAGCGCGGCCAAGTCTGCCAGGGATTGCTTGTCGCCCTCCCGGAAAACCGGCCGCGGCGTGTAATCGACGAGACAAATACGCCCGACGAGCGTCTTTTCGGTGTTGTACACCGGGTGAGAGGCATAGAACCGGATGTACGGGCTGCCGGCCACAAAGCGATGCTGTCCCAGAGACCGGTGGCTGCCGGCGTCATTGACGACCACCGGCTGGTCCGAAGACGAGATGTCGTAGCAGAACGCCATTTCCATTGCGGCCAGCGAGCCGGCGTCAGCATCCGAAGGCGCGCTGTCCCCGAAAATAACCAGGCAATTCGCCACGTCGAACAGCTTCTTGCCGAGACGCTGGATTCGAAGCAGCTGTTGGTCCGCCCCCTCGGACGCGGACTCGGCCAACCCGGCCGATGCCTGCATCTCGGTACGGCTGGAGCTTTCCGCGCTCGTCATGGCTGCACCGTCCCTTGCGTCGACCGGGAACGATCAGTCCGCACGGTAGTTAGGCGCTTCTTTCGTGATCTGCACATCGTGGACATGCGATTCGCGCATGCCCGCGGAGGTGATTTCCACGAATTCTGCCTTTTCGCGCAATTCGTCAATGGTCGCGCATCCGCAATAACCCATCGAGGAACGGACACCGCCAACAAGCTGATAAATGATCGCCAGCACGCTGCCCTTGTAAGGTACGCGCCCCTCAATCCCTTCCGGCACCAGTTTGTCCGCATTGTTCGCAGCATCCTGGAAGTAGCGGTCCGCCGAGCCTTCGGACATGGCACCCAGACTGCCCATGCCGCGATAGGACTTGTAGCTGCGTCCCTGGTACAGGATCACTTCGCCCGGTGCTTCTTCGGTACCGGCAAACATGCTGCCCATCATGACGCTGGATGCACCGGCAGCAAGGGCCTTGGAAATATCGCCGGAGAAGCGGATGCCGCCATCGGCGATGCAGGGGATGCCGGTGCCCTTGAGAGCCTCGGCCACATTGGAAATCGCCGTAATCTGCGGTACGCCTACACCGGCCACGATGCGTGTGGTGCAGATGGAGCCGGGGCCGATGCCAACCTTCACGCCGTCCGCGCCGTGTTCTGCCAGCGCGATCGCGGCGGCAGCAGTCGCGATATTGCCGCCGATGACATCGACCTGCGGATAGTTCGTCTTGACCCACTTGACGCGGTCCAGCACGCCCTTGGAATGGCCGTGTGCGGTATCGACCACGATCACATCCACGCCGGCCTTGACCAGCAGGTCGATGCGCTCATCGTTGTCCGGACCCACGCCAACCGCGGCGCCGACACGCAACTTGCCGTGCTCGTCCTTGCATGCGTTCGGGTGTTCGGTCGCCTTCTGGATATCCTTGACGGTGATGAGGCCGCGCAGTTCGAATGCGTCATTCACCACCAGCACCCGCTCGAGGCGATGCTTGTTCATGAGGCGCTTCGCCTCGGCCAGGTCCGCGCCCTCCTTCACGTACACCAGCTTCTCGCGCGGCGTCATCTTCGCGCGCACTTCTGCGTCCAGGTCCTCCTCGAAGCGCAGGTCACGGTTGGTGATGATGCCGACCACCGTCTTGCCCTCGACGACCGGGAAACCGCTGATGCCGTGCTGCTCCCGCAGCGCGATCACGTCGCGGATGCGCATCGTCGGCGGGATCGTGATCGGATCGCGCAGCACACCGGACTCAAAGCGCTTGACCTTGGCGACTTCACGGGCCTGGTCCTTCGGCTTGAGGTTCTTGTGGACGATGCCGATGCCGCCCTCCTGGGCCATGGCGATCGCGAGACGTGCCTCAGTGACCGTGTCCATCGCCGCCGACAGCAGGGGAATGTTCAGCGAGATATTGCGCGTCAGGCGCGTTGTCAGGGAGGTGTCTTTGGGGAGGATGTCCGAATGTGCGGGGACGAGCAGCACGTCATCGAACGTGAGTGCTTTCTGGAGTAGACGCATAGTGATTCCTATAGGCGCAAAAGCGGATTATACAGTAATCCATCCAGTACGTCGTTTTTACGTGCAACATCGCCGCCGTTTCGTTGACAGCCCGGATAAAGCATGGCGAAATCGCCATATCCCCCTACAGAAGGATTTACATGTCGCGCAAGCCCTTCATCCAGCGATTGGCCGCAGCCGCAGCGGCAGCGGCAGTTTTTATCCCCTTCTCCGCCTCGGCACAATATGTATGGATCGATGAAAAAGGGACAAAGCAATTCTCCGACATGCCTCCTCCCGCTTCCGTCCCCAGCAACCGCATCCTGAAGCAGCCGGGCGGCACCCCTGCCCTGAAAGCAAGCCAGGAAGCGTCGGAAGAAAAGCCATCGGCACCAGCCCGGGCCGAGCCGACCATCGCCGAAAGGAATGCCGACTTCCGCAAACGCAAGGCGGAGCAGGCAGAAAAGGAAAAGAAAGCCGCCGAGGAAGCAGCCCACGTTGCCGACAAGGCGAAGAACTGTGATCGCGCCCGGGAGTATCAGCGCACCCTGGATTCGGGCGAACGCATTGCTCGCCTGGACAAGAACGGGGAACGCGCTTACTTATCAGATGAACAACGTTTGCAGGAATCCCGCGACAACCGCCGCGTACTCGACGACTGCAAATAGAATCGAGTAACCGCAAGAAAAAAAGCCCGGTAAGCTACCGGGCTTTTTCTTCCGCCCTTTTCTCCGCCCGCTTCCGGCGCGACTCCTTTGGGTCGGCGATCAAAGGCCGGTAAAGCTCAACCCGGTCATGGTCGCGTAACACTGTATCAAGCGTCTTGAGCTTCCCAAACACACCGACACGGCAGTTGTCGATATCGATATCGGGCAACTGAACAAGGATACCGCTCTGCTCAACGGCCGCACGCAATGTCGCACCTTCGGCGATCTTCAGCTCGCGCAGTATCTGCAGATCCGGCCGCGCATAACAAACCTGCGCCGAAATCTCAGCCATACACGGTCTCCGCCCGTTTGCAGAAAGAGTCAACGAAGCTGTTGGCAATCATGTTGAACACGGGACCGATCACCTGCTCGAGCACCTTGCTCGAAAATTCATAATGCAAGTCGAAATCGATCTTGCATGCATCCGCCCGCAGCGGCTTGAAGGTCCACGTTCCGTGAAGATGCTTGAACGGTCCTTCCAGTAGCGTCATCGTGATGGAGGTGGGCGGTGTATGCACATTTTCGGTGGAGAACGTCTGCTTGACCCCGTGATAGTTGATCTTGAGGGTCGCAATCACCTTATCCCCGTCACGGTGACGGACTTCCGTTCCTCCGCACCAGGGGAGGAACTTCGGATAGTCCTCGATATTGTCGACCAGCGTAAACATCTGCTCGGCGCTGTATCCGAGCAATACCGACTTATGAACGACAGCCATTCGAAATTAACCGTTTGTTAGAATACGAGATTCGAATTTTAACTGACCCGCTCTGTTTCCCACATTCATGACGATTGTTGATAATAAAAAAGCCTTCCATGATTATTTCATCGAGGAGCGCTACGAAGCCGGCATGGTGTTGCATGGATGGGAAGTCAAGGCGATCCGCGCCGGGCGTGTGCAACTGAAGGAAGCGTATGTCATCGTCCGCCAGGGTGAAGTATTCCTGTTCGGCTCCCATATCAGTCCGCTGCCCACCGCCTCTACCCACGTCAACCCCGATCCCGTCCGTACGCGCAAACTGCTGCTCAATGGCGAGGAAATCAAGAAGCTCATCGGCAAGGTCGAACGCGCCGGGTATACGCTGGTTCCGTTGAACCTGCATTACACCAAGGGCAGGATCAAGTGCGAAGTCGGCCTGGCCAAAGGCAAGAAACAGCACGACAAGCGCGAAAGTGAAAAACAGCGCGACTGGCAGCGCGAGCAGCAATCCATCATGAAGCAGCACCGCCGTTAGGGCGGTGCGCTCAGGCAAACCGCAAGCTCAGCTGCCTTTCTGCGACTTCACCACCTGCATTGCGCCGGCGATCAATCCGCTGATATCGCCCATGTTGGCAGGAACGATCAGCGAATTGTTGGTCTTGGCCAATTGTGAAAATGCGTTCACGTATTGCTCGGCAACTTTCAGGTTGACCGCATCGGAACCGCCTGGTTCGCGAATTGCGGCTGCCGTCTTGCGCAAGGCCTCAGCGCTCGCCTCAGCGATTGCCAGGATAGCCGCGGCTTGGCCTTGTGCCCGGTTGATTGCTGCCTGCTTGTCGCCTTCCGACTTGGCAATGGCTGCCTCCCGCTCACCATTGGCAATATTGATCTGTTCCTGCCTGCGGCCCTCGGACGCGGCGATCAGCGCGCGCTTCTCCCGCTCGGCCGTGATCTGCGCCTGCATCGCATGCAGGATCTCCTTAGGTGGCGTCAGGTCCTTGATCTCATAACGGAGTACCTTCACGCCCCAGTTGGCAGCCGATTCATCAATGGCTGAAACGATCGCCTTGTTGATATGCTCGCGCTCTTCGAATGTCTTGTCGAGCTCCATGCGACCGATCACCGAACGCAGGGTCGTCTGCGAAAGTTGCGTAATCGCCGCGATGTAATTGGAAGAGCCGTAGGAGGCGCGCATTGCATCGGTGACCTGGAAATACAGAATGCCGTCGACCTGCAGCTGCGTGTTGTCTTTCGTGATGCAGACCTGGCTCGGCACGTCGAGCGGAATTTCCTTCAGCGAATGCTTGTAGGCGACGCGGTCGATGAACGGCAGGACGATATTGAGTCCGGGACCGAGCGTTGCGTTGTACTTTCCGAGCCGCTCGACCACCCATGCATGCTGCTGCGGCACCACGTTGATCGTCTTGACGACAAACACCACTGCAACGATGAAGAGAACCAGGCTGACGCTGCCAAAACCGAATTCCATAATATCCTCCGTTTTTATTGGTTGTCCGTCCCTGCTTCGGCAACCACAAGACGGTTGCCGCGTACCTCCCGAATGACGTGCCTCCCCGGCTTGGCTTGCGTACCAGCCTCCAGTTCCACGTCCCACATCGCTCCTCGGTACATTGCACGCGATGTACGAATCCCTCCCTCGCTGCCCGACCATTTCTCGATGACGAGGCTCTGCCCGATATCAAGATTGACATTCGGGTCGCGCTGGGTATCGCGCTTCGCAGTTTTACCCAAGTTGCTGCGGCGAAGTCCGTAGGTGGCGAGGACACCTACGAGCGCTGCGACAACAAGCTGCACGGATGTAGCGGTCCCGAGCCAGGCTGCGCCGCCGCCGGCAACAAAGCCTATCGCAATCATCAGCAGGTAAAACGTCCCCGTAAACATTTCGAAAACGACGAGAATGCCCGCCAGTCCGAACCAGATCATCCAATCCGCCATCATTTGCTCCTTGTGTCCTCCAACGCATCCGGAAAACAAAAAGCCCCCGCTACCCAGAGGGTGACGGGGGCGCAATACAGAGGTACTGCTGTTTTTGTTGGTTATTGTTCGGCGACAAGTTGGCTCAAGTCTAATCGAAAACCTTGGTGCGTCAAATGTTTTAGGTCAGTTTTTGCCGACTTACAACAGGATTGGCGCCCTGAAAAACACGGCCTCGCACCGCGTTTTCCGCCTCCAGCATGGCTCTCGACCGCAGGCAGCCGAACCTCAGCCGGCCGAAGCAAGCTTCTGCCAAGTGTCGATAACGGTATCCGGATTCAGCGAAATCGAGGCGATTCCCTCCTTCATCAGCCATTCTGCAAAATCCGGGTGATCCGACGGGCCCTGGCCGCAAATCCCGATGTACTTGCCCTGCGTGCGGCAGGCGGAGATCGCTTTCGACAACAGCGCGCGGACTGCTTCATCACGCTCGTCGAAGTCCGCCGCCAGCAATTCCATGCCGGAATCCCGGTCAAGGCCGAGGGTCAGCTGCGTCAGGTCATTCGAGCCGATCGAGAAGCCGTCGAAATACCCAAGGAACTTCTCGGCAAGGATCGCGTTGGACGGCACCTCACACATCATGATCAGACGCAGGCCGTTTTCGCCACGCTTCAGGCCATTCTTTGCCAGCAGGTTGACCACCTTCTCGGCCTGACCGAGCGTACGGACGAAGGGCACCATGATCTCGACGTTAGTCAGGCCCATGTCGTTACGCACGCGCTTCATTGCCTGACATTCCATTTCGAACGCTTCGGCGAAGTCGGCCGCGAGGTAACGTGCCGCGCCGCGGAAGCCCAGCATCGGGTTTTCCTCGTCCGGCTCGTAACGCGAACCGCCGATCAGCTTCTTGTACTCGTTCGACTTGAAGTCGGACAGGCGCACGATGACAGGCTTGGGCCAGAACGCGGCAGCGATCGTCGCCATGCCTTCCGCCAGCTTGTCGACGTAGAAGGCGCGCGGGGACGCATGGCCGCGTGCGACAGACTCGACCGCTTTCTTCAGATCGGGATCGACACTCGGATATTCGAGGATCGCCTTCGGATGCACGCCGATGTTGTTATTGATGATGAATTCCAGGCGCGCAAGACCGACGCCACCGTTCGGAATCGACTGGAAGTCGAAGGCCAGTTGCGGGTTGCCGACGTTCATCATGATCTTCAACGGCAAGGCCGGGAGGTCACCGCGGGAGACTTCCGTAACTTCGGTTTCCAGCAGGCCGTCGTAGATCTTGCCCTCGTCGCCTTCGGCGCAAGACACGGTCACGAGCGTACCGTCCTTGAGCATGTCGGTCGCATTGCCGCAACCAACGACGGCCGGCACGCCCAGTTCACGGGCGATGATCGCCGCGTGGCAGGTACGGCCGCCGCGATTGGTGACGATCGCCGATGCGCGCTTCATCACCGGTTCCCAGTTGGGATCGGTCATGTCCGCGACCAGCACGTCGCCCGGCTGGACACGCTCCATCTCGGATGGATCGTGAATGACGCGGACCGGGCCAGCACCGATCTTCTGGCCGATTGCACGGCCGGATGCAAGCACGGTTCCGCTGCCCTTCAGCTTGAAGCGCTGCTGCGCGTCGGTGGACTTCTGCTGCGACTTCACGGTTTCCGGACGCGCCTGCAGGATGTACAGCTTGCCGTCACGGCCATCCTTGCCCCATTCGATATCCATCGGGCGGGCGTAGTGCTTCTCGATGATCACGGCATATTTCGCCAGTTCGACGATTTCCTGGTCGTTCAGTGAATAGCGGTTGCGCTGTTCGATCGGCACATCAACCGTCTTCACGGAACGGCCAGCCTTGGCCTCGCCCGTGAACTCCATCTTGATCAGCTTGGAGCCGATGTTGCGGCGGATGATCGGCATCTTGCCCTGCTCAAGCATCGGCTTGTGGACATAGAACTCGTCCGGGTTCACCGCCCCCTGCACCACCGTCTCGCCCAAACCATAGCTGGAGGTGATGAACACGACATCCTTGAAACCGGATTCCGTGTCGAGAGTAAACATAACGCCTGCTGCACCCACATCCGAACGCACCATGCGCTGGACGCCGGCGGACAGGGCCACTTCGGCATGGGTAAAGCCCTTGTGGACACGATAGGAAATCGCACGGTCATTGTAGAGGGACGCAAAAACGTGCTTGATTGCTTCCAACACGTTGTCGATACCGACCACGTTCAGGAAGGTTTCCTGCTGGCCGGCAAAGGAGGCGTCCGGCAAGTCTTCTGCAGTCGCCGAGGAACGAACTGCAAACGACACCTCGGCCGACGAATCGGCGACCAGGCGTCGGTAGAACTCGCGGATTTCCTGTTCCAGCCGCGGTTGGAACGGCGTGTCGATGATCCATTGACGGATCTCGGCGCCGGCCTGCGCCAGCGCGCGGACATCGTCGACATTCAGCGATGCCAGACGGTCGGCGATGCGCTGAGCAAGCGATGCACTGCTGCTGCCGGTATATGAAAGGAAGTCACGGAAGGCCTGGGCCGTGGTCGCGAAACCACCGGGAACACGAACACCAGCGCCGGCGAGTTGACTGATCATCTCGCCAAGTGACGCGTTCTTGCCGCCGACGGACTCGACGTCCGTCATTCTCAGGTTTTCAAATGACGCTACGTACGTAGCCCCCTGGGTCGCCCCGGTTGATACTGCGTTGGACATAACTACACCTATTTTGATGATGGAAAATCTGCATATGTACCTTCGCCGCCACGTTCTTTTTGTTATTCTTCATGGGCGCGATGTGTCATGAATTGCTCGTCATTTTACAGTCTGCAACGACGTCTTGCGGGACACAATTTAGAACTTTTCACGATTTATATTTGATCAACATTATGCCAGACCTGTCTGCACACCACCTGCCACCCGCCGACCGCACCGTTTTCTTTGTTTCCGACGGGACCGGGATCACTGCGGAAACGTTCGGGCACTCGGTGCTGACGCAGTTCGAACTGCGATTCAAGCAGATTCGGCTCCCCTTCATTGACACGCTGGACAAGGCTTATGAAGCGGTGCGCGAGATCAACGGTGCATTCGACCGCAACGGAAAGCGGCCTATCGTTTTTTCGACCCTGGTCAAAGCGGAGCTCTCGTCGGTAGTGCGTCAATCCAAGGGCATGCACATGGACCTGATCCAGACCTTCGTCGAGCCCCTCGAGCAGGAACTGGGCGTAAAGTCGACCCATACCATCGGTCGCAGCCACAACATCGCGGATTCGGAGGACTACAAGAACCGGATCGAAGCGATCAACTTTTCCTTGGCGCACGACGACGGACAATCAGACCAGAACCTTGCCGCTGCCGACGTCATCCTGGTTGGCGTTTCTCGCTCCGGCAAGACGCCGACCAGTCTGTATCTGGCGATGCAGTACGGGATCAAGGCGGCCAACTATCCGCTCATCCCCGAAGACTTCGAGCGCGGGAAGTTACCGAGCGGCCTGGTGCAGTTCAAGAAAAAGCTCTTCGGCTTGTCCATTGCTCCTGATCGGCTTTCGGAAGTGCGAAATGAACGCCGCCCGGGCAGCAAGTACGCGGCGCTGGAAAACTGCCGCTATGAAGTCAACGAAGCTGAAAAGATGATGCGGCGTGAAGGTATTCGATGGATGTCTTCCACTGCAAAATCCATTGAAGAAATAGCAACAATGATCTTGCAGGAGATCAAGTCGGACAAGCGGGCTTACTGAGTTTGCCCGAGCATTTCATGAAGCGCCGCGGTCGAAAACTACCGCGGCGTTTTTTTTTTTGCAACACTGGACTGCTGCATCGCAAAAAACCCTTTCGATAACTTACACGAAGCTTACAAAAGTATCGACGATCGATTATAAAGAAAGTGAGGAGACGACGGAGGATACAGTCATGGATCTCGTACTTTTAGAACTGGTTTGCTGGGCCGGCCTTCTGTTTTTCTTCTGGGCACTAAAAGAGGGGCTGGGACACGTCGAATCCGACATCGAGGCACTGGGTCTCGCTTCCAATGGAAGGCATCCCGCATCCGCCGGCGGCCCGATCCGCTTTGATCGTCCCGAACGTGTGGAAGAGCCGATTGGAACCTACCGGGATACACAAATTTTCCGTTATGCCGTCATCCATGGCAGGACGTATCAATTCGATCGGGTTCGTCCACCTGATTCCGGGATGAGACTTGATGCCGATGAGCGCTGTGTGGCTCCCGGCATTGTGTATCAGGAATGCAGCCCTAACGATTTGCCTGAAAAGACCGCCCGAAAGTAACCTTACCGGGCTCCGCGCTGCCGCACTTGCTCGAAGAAGCATACGGCGGCGCTTGCGGCGACATTCAGGGACTCGATCCGTCCGAGGTGAGGGATGGATATTGTGTCTGTCGCCATTTCGAGCAAGTCGCGGGAAACTCCCTGCCCTTCATGTCCAAACAGCCAAGCCACCGGCCGAGTAAGGTCGACGTCATAAATCCGATGCGCCGCATGTGAACTGGTTGCCAGGATCGGAATGCGCGACGATCGGACAACTTCGTCCAGATCGACATTCTCGACGATATCCAGCACGAAATGCGCGCCCATTCCCGCACGTAGTACCTTGGGCGACCAGGAAAATACCGTTCCCTTGCTGCAATACACCTGCTCGATGCCGGCTGCCGCCGCACTGCGCAGGATGGAGCCGAGGTTACCCGGATCCTGCAATCCATCCAGCAAGACGGCTGACTTCGTCAAGGCGCCGGGAGCTGTTGTGCGCGGGGTGTCCACGACGAACATGATGCCGACACCGTGCTCAACCTGGCTCAGCGCTTGATATAAGGATTCGGGCAAGGAAATGCACTGAACACGGCCGGCCTCGCATTTCTCCACGATAGCCCTCACCTCCCCGTGTGCAAGCGATCCTTCGCTAATGACGCAAAACGGCGGCCGGCCTACCTGGTCAAGATAGACCTGGCACAGATGCACACCGTCCAAAAGAGATCGTCCAGCCTTGCGCCGTGCCTGCGAGCTCGTGGCCAGCTGTTTCAACTCCTTGTATAGCGGGTTGTCGCGGGATGAGATAGCTTTCATCTCCGGGCTCCCGGCTTTTTGGTCACAGTCATCTGAAGCTCGAGTAGCTCGCGCACCGGCGCATAGGACTTGCGGTGAACGGGCGAAACGCCATGCAGACGGAGCCGTTCGAGATGCAGCGCGGTCGGATAGCCTTTGTGCTGGTCGAATGCGTAATGCGGATATTTCTCATGCAATTGCATCAGCGACGCATCGCGCGCCGTTTTCGCGAGAATGGAGGCTGCCGATATCGCGGCCACCTTGTCGTCGCCCTTCACGATAGCCTCAGAGCGAATCGGCATGACAGGGCATCGATTGCCGTCGATCAGCGCGAGCGTAGGTACCGGATTCAATGCTTCCACCGCACGTCGCATGGCGAGCATGGAGGCTTGCAGGATGTTGAGCGTGTCGATTTCGCTTTCAGTACAGAAGGCAATCGACCATGCCAGCGCATTTGCCTTGATCTGCTCCGCCAGTTCGCTCCGCCTCGCTTCGGTCAACTTCTTCGAATCGCGCAGCCCGTCAATCGGATTATGCGGATCAAGAATGACGGCGGCGGCATACACTGCGCCGGCCAATGGCCCGCGCCCGGCTTCGTCCACACCGCAAATCAGTTCGTCGGCATGGTCGAATAGCGACAGGCTGTCGTTCTTTTTGCTCATACGCCCGCCGTCCGTCCGATCAATTGCATGACCGCGCTGGCGCTTTCTCGCGCCGTGTCTCGCAACAAGGTGTGATGCATGTCGGTAAAGCGTTGATGCAACCGCCTGCGCAAACTCTCGTCGTTCAGTTGTGTCCAGAGCGCGTCGGCCAAGGCTTCCGGGGTTGCCGCGTCCTGCAGCAGTTCCGGAACCACGAATTCGCGGGCAAGGATGTTCGGCAAGCCGACCCATGGCTGGTATCCCATGTGCCGGAGGATTTCCCATGAGGCGCGCATCATCTTGTAGGCGATCACCATGGGTTTCTTGAACAGGGCGACTTCGAGCGTCGCGGTCCCGGATGCAACGAGTACAGCGTCTGCCGCAGCAATAGCCTCATGAGAGCGCCCGGAGAGGAGTTCAATCGGTTGATCGCCTAGCCCTGCACTGTTCAACAGTTCGGAAAAATACGCTCGCTGCTTTTCGCCCGCCATTGGCACAAAGATGCGTACTGAAGGATCGCGAGACGCGACCAGCTTCGCGGCCTTGATGAACGCAACGGTGTTGTACTTCAGCTCCGACATGCGGCTGCCCGGGAGCACCGCAACCACTTTCGACTCTGCCGGGATCCCGAGCGATGCACGTGCGGAAGCCACGTCGGGTTCCATCGGGATGACCTCCGCGAGCGGATAGCCGACATAGGTGACTGGGATTCCCGCCCTTCGATAGATCTCCTCTTCGAACGGGAACACGACCAGCATGTGCGACACCGCCTTCGCGATTTTCTTGATGCGCCCACCCCTCCATGCCCAGATCGATGGACTGATGAAATGCATCGTCGGCACGCCAGCCTGTTTCAATTGTGTCTCGAGGCCGAAATTGAAATCCGGCGCGTCCACGCCGATAAAAGCCGCCGGCTTCTCCGCCAGCAGCATGTCCCGCAGTGCGTTCTGGATCCCCTTGATTTCCCGGTAATGCGCGAGGACTTCGAACAAACCGCGCACCGACAGTTTTTCCATTGGCCAGTGGCTGTTGAACCCGAATTCGGCCATCCGCTGGCCACCAATGCCGTGGATATGTGCATCGGGCAACTGAGGACGAAGGCCGGAAAGCAGGCGGCTCGCGAGCAAGTCGCCGGAACTTTCCCCGGCGACCATTGCTATGGAAAGGTCAGCGGACGATGCCACGAGTGGACGCGTCGAGGAATTCGCGCATTAAACGCAGGTAGTTTGCAGAAGCTGCACTGTCCGCCTCCGCTTTGGCAAGGGCGGACTTCGCCTCTTCCAACGTCAGGCCGGATTTGTAGATCAGCTTGTACGCAGTACGGAGATCACCGATCTGCTCTCGCGTAAATCCACGCCGCTTGAGCCCTTCGATGTTGATCCCGTGCGCGACCGCCGGATTGCCGGACACCAGCACGAACGGCGGCACGTCCTGCGTCACGCTGGTCGTCATACCCACAAATGCGTGGTCGCCAATCTGGCAGAACTGGTGAACTGCGGAAAAACCGCTCATGATCACCCAGTCCCCCACATGCACGTGGCCTGCCAAGCTGGCGTTATTCGAAAAAATCGTATTGTTTCCGACGACGCAGTCGTGCGCGATGTGTACATACGCCAGGAACCAGTTATCGCTGCCGACACGAGTGATACAGGCATCCTGCGCGGTACCACAGTTCAATGTACAAAACTCACGCACCAAGTTGCGATCGCCGATCTCCAGGCGAGTCGGCTCACCGCCATATTTTTTGTCTTGCGGCTGCCCGCCAATGGACGAAAACTGGAAAAAATTATTGTCGCAACCAATAGTCGTATGCCCGTCGACGACCACGTGCGGCCCGATCTTCGTGCGTGCACCAATTTTTACATTCGGCCCGATGATCGAATAAGCGCCAACCTCGACCGAATCATCGAGCTCCGCCTTGGGATCGACTATCGCGGTTGGATGGATAACTGTCATTACTGCCCCGCTGGCTGGCTGGCGTCGGTCGCGCTGCGCATAGTGCACATGAGTTCGGCTTCGACGGCGACCTGTCCATCCACCGTTGCCTGAGCCTTGTACTTCCAGATGCCGCGCGACGTGCGCAGGATTTCCACATGCATCTTGAGCTGGTCGCCCGGTTCGACCGGCCGCTTGAAACGTGCGCCGTCGATGCCGACAAAATAGACAACACTGTTTTCGTCCGGTTTCTGCCCCATGGTCAGGAAGGACAGCAGTGCCGCCGTCTGCGCCAGCGCCTCGATCATCAATACGCCCGGCATCACCGGCTTGTGCGGGAAATGCCCGTTGAAGAACTCTTCATTGACGGTCACGTTCTTGATCGCGGTGATCGTCTTGCCCGACTCCCACGACAACACGCGGTCGACCAGCAACAGCGGATAGCGATGCGGAAGGTATTCTTTGATTTGATTGATATCGAGGGTTTCCATTACTTTTTTTCAGTGAGCGACTTGATTGTTTTTTCCAGCTCGCGGATTTTCTCACGCATCGTTCCCAAATTGCGCACGATGACGGCTGATTTTTCCCACTCGGCATTTTTTGCCAGCGGATAGAAGCCGGTGTACTGGCCAGGCTCGAGGATGGAACGCGACACCATACTGCCGGACGAGATGTGCACGTTGTCGACAATTGTCAGATGGCCAAGGACCATTGCCGCACCGCCGAAAGTGCAGTACTTCCCGATCTTCGCGCTGCCGGCGACGCCTACGCAACCAGCCATCGCCGTATGCGCACCGATGTGGCAGTTGTGTCCGATCTGGATCTGGTTGTCGAGCTTGACCCCGTCTTCAATGACGGTATCGGCGAGAGCCCCGCGATCGATCGTCGTGTTGGCGCCGATTTCGACATCGTCCCCGATGACCACGCGACCAGTCTGCGGAATCTTGATATAGACGCCCTTCTCCCTTGCGAAACCGAATCCGTCGGCGCCGATCACTGCGCCCGAATGGATGATCCCGCGCTTCCCAATTTCGCAACCGGCATGGAAGGTGACATTCGCAAAGAAGTGGGTCCCTTCGCCGATCCTTGCGTTGCGTCCGACGAAACATCCCGCATCGACGACAGCACCGTCAGCGATCTCTGCGCCGGCTTCGACCGTGACATGCGGTCCAATACTCGCACCGGCCGCGACCTTCGCGTCCGCATGGACGCAGGCAGTCGAATGGATCCCGGGAACGACCGGAACTGCGTTTTGTTCCTCGAAGAACTGCGCAGTCCTCGCAAAATACGCATAGGGATTGTCCGTGACAATCCTCGCACCTTTATATGTGGCGCTGACGACTGCATCATCGGCAGCGGAAAGAATCAGCGCGGATGCCTTCGTTTGCGCTGCCTGCGCGCGCAGTTTCGGATTCGAGAGAAAGGTGATGTGCGACGCGTCTGCTGCGTCCAGGGGCGCGATGCCGGAGATTTCGATCTCGGCATCGCCTGTCAGTTGGCCTCCCAAGCGTTCGACCAATTTACCCAGCCGAGTGCTCATTGCGGCCCTTTTGATGATTTACTTGTTGAGCGCCTTGAGCACTTTATCGGTGATGTCGATGCGAGGGCTGGCGTAGACGGCCTCCTGGAAGACGATGTCGTACTTCTCGGTCTCGGCAATCTGCTTGATCACCTTGTTGGTACGCTCCAGGACAACGGCCAGTTCCTCGTTGCGGCGCTGGTTCAGGTCCTCGCGGAACTCGCGCTGTTTGCGCTGGAAGTCCTTGTCGAGATCTGCCAGTTCGCGCTGCCGCTTGATGCGGTCGGATTCGGTCAACACGGCGGCGTCCTTGTCCAGCTTGTCCGACATGGACTTAAGCCGGCTCGCCATTTCCTGCAATTCCTTGTCCCGCTTCGAGAATTCCTGCTCGATCTTCGCCTGGGCAGCCTTGGCAGGCGCCGCCTCACGGAAGATTCGCTCGGTGCTCACGAAGCCGACTTTCGACTCCTGCGCCTGCACGCCCGCGAAGGGGAGCAGGAGTGCCGCGACCAGAGTCATGCACTTGAGCGGCGCCGATGTTGTAATTAGAGACTTCAAGGTCATTCTCCGCAGATCAAATTACCATTATGCCATTGAGCGATCAGAAGCCGGTACCAAGCTGGAACTGGAAGTTCTGCTTGCGGTCGCCCGGTTTCGAATTCACCGGCACGCCGTAGCTCAGCTTCAGAGGACCAATCGGTGAGACCCAGCTGATGCCTGCGCCTACGGAATAGCGCAGCTCGGAAAGCTCCATCTTTGCGCCCTCCGCGAATACGTTGCCAGCATCAAAGAACGTGAACCAGCGCAAGGTACGATCGTTTCCTGAGCCGGGGAACGGGAACTGCAGTTCGGCATTGGCGATGATACGCGATGTACCACCCAGCGGGTCGTCATTTCGCGCGCGCGGTCCGAGCGATGAACCCTCATAGCCGCGTACAGAACCGATACCGCCTGCATAGAAGTTCTTGAAGATCGGATACGGCTTGCCACCCAAGCCATGGCCGTAATCGATTTCGCCGTTCAGCGCCAAAGTTACCGCACGGAAAAGTGGCCGGAACCACTGATGCTGGTACATGGCGCGGTAGTATCGCAGGCTTCCGGCAGGCGCAAATTCGACATTCACGCGCTGGTAGCGGCCGACAGTCGGTACCAGTGCACTGTCGCGGCTGTCCCGTTGCCAAGCGGCGGTGAGCGGGAAGCTGGTCGTCGTTGCGGTCGTGCCGTCGCCAAAGTCAGTCACGTAACGTTTGTACAGTTCGGGACTGTCGTTGAATCCCGGTACACCGGTATAGGTCTGCACGTCGGTACGCTCGATGCCAATGCCGAAGAACACGGTGTCGACTTCGGAGAATGGAACGCCGAACTTGATATTCGCACCGGTTGTCTCGACGACGTAGTCGCCGGTGTTGACTTCCGGCGGACGGGTCGTCCGCAGGAACACTTCATAGCTGCGGCTCACACCATCGTCGGTAAAATACGGCGTTGTCTGCGAGACCGCAATTGTCCGATTGCGGCGGCTGGTATTGACATCGATACCCAGCGTATTGCCGCTTCCGAACGCGTTTGCCTGCTGGATCGACCCGGTCAGCATGAGCTTTTCACTGCTCGAAAAACCCGCACCAAGGAGGATGTTGCCGGTCGGTTTTTCCGCCACCGTCATGTTGACGTCGACCTGGTCGGTAGAGCCCGGCACCTCTGGCGTTTCGATGTTTACTTCCTTGAAGTAGCCGAGACGGTCGACGCGATCACGCGACAGACGGATTTTCTCGCCGTCATACCATGAATTCTCAAACTGCCGGAATTCGCGGCGAATCACCTCATCCCGCGTCTTGGTATTACCGGCGACATTGATGCGGCGGACATAGACGCGCTTGCCGGGATCAACGAGAACGGTGAAGCTGACTTCCTTCTTCTCGCGGTTGATCTCGGGATTGGCATTCACGTTGGCGAACGCATAGCCGAAGTTACCCATGCGCTCCGAGATTTTCTTGACGCTCTCGGCCAGTTTTTCGCCGGAGTAGACGTCGCCGGTCTTCAACTCGACCAGGCTGCGCAGTTCATTCTCACGCCCAAACATCTCCCCTTCGAGCTTGACGTCGCCAACGGTAAATTTATCGCCTTCGGTGATGTTGATCGTGATGTAGATGTCGCGCTTGTCCGGCGTAATCGATACCTGCGTCGATTCAACTTGCATCTCGAGATAGCCGCGGTTCAGGTAGAACGAGCGAAGGGCCTCGATATCGCCAGTCAGCTTCTGTTTCGAATACTGGTCAGCCTTCGTGTACCAGGTGAACCAACCCGGCGTGCGCAGATTGAGCAGGCCAAGCAATTCCTTTTCCGGGAACGCCTTGTTACCGATAATGTTGATCTGCTTGATGCGGGAAACCTCGCCCTCGTCGACGGCAAAGCTGACATTGACGCGATTGCGTTCCACTGGCGTCACGGTCGTCGTGATCTGGACGCCGTACAGGCCGCGAGAAAGATACTGACGCTTCAGTTCCTGCTCGGCGCGATCGACGAGTGCCTTGTCGAAGATACGCGATTCGCCCAGCCCGATATCCTTCAGCGCCTTGGTCAATTGCTCCTTGTCGAATTCCTTGATACCGGAAAAATCGACACCAGCAATTGCTGGCCGCTCTTCGACGCTGACCACGAGGACGTTGCCTTCAATCTCGAGGCGGACATCCTTGAAAAAGCCGGTTGCATAGAGCGCCTTGATTGCGGCCGCGCCCTTCTCGTCGTTATAGGTTTCGCCCACCCGGACCGGGAGGTAGCTGAATACGGTCCCGGCCTCTGTACGCTGGATACCCTCGACACGGATGTCCTTGATGACGAAAGGATCAACTGCCAGCGCACGGCCGGCGCAAAGGGCAAAGACGGCAACTGCGATAAGACGACGTGAAAAGAAGGGCTGGGAGGAACGCTCGGAATGTAATTTCATCGTTGTTTTGTTATCAATATCCCTGCCCGGCGGCGATCCGCGTCAGATGGACAGGAACTCAGGACATGAGCCGGATGATGTCGTTGAAGACGGCCACCGCCATCAAGGTCATCAGAATGCCCACTCCTGCACGCTGGGCCATTTCTCCGATCCGTTCGGGGATGGCCCGCCCGGTCAAAAGTTCCAGCGAATAATACAGTAAAAGCCCCCCATCTAAAACCGGTATGGGAAGCAGGTTCATGACGCCCAGGCTGATGCTGATGAAAGCGATGAACGTGAGGTAGCTGATGATCCCGACGCGCGCCGTCTGTCCGGCATAATCCGCGATGGTGATCGGCCCGGTAATATTCTTCCAGGAAACTTCGCCGATGAGCATTTTACCAAGCATCTTGAGTGTCAGCGTGCTGGTATCCCATGTCTTCCGCACTGCCTTCGCGAGCGCTGGAAGCGGAGGTTCGCTGGCGATGATCATCTCCGGTGCAAGCGGAACCTCCGCCTTGATGCGGCCGGTTACTTGCTCATTTCGAGTATAAGACTCAGGCGTGACGGCGATCTCGAACGCTTCTCCGTTGCGGGAACCGGCAATGTCCAAGGGTTTCCCGGCTGAAGCCCGGATGAGCTCGACGAAGGCAAGTGCATCGACAATCGGCTTTCCATCGACGGAATGAATCACATCTCCCTCGTGCAGTCCGGCCTGCATGGCAGGACCGTCAGGCATGATCTTCCCGAGTACGGGCGCCGGACGCGCAAGGTCGAGGCCAAGCTTGGCGAGGAAATCACCCTCTAGGTCGGCAGGCGTCAATCCGTCGAGACTCATTGTTACGGAACTCGAATTCGCAACGACAGCCCCCGCTCGGTCATTACGCTGGACGTCCAATTGCGCGGGCGCATTTTCCAGCGCCAGTTGCATCAATTTCCAGCGCAGGTCAGTCCAGATCCGGACCGGCTCACCGTTCACGGACGTGACGAGTTCGCCGCCGCGGAGCCCGGCCTCATAAGCCGCTGTCCTTTCCGGGACGGCGCGAAGCTTGGTGGTCGGCTCGGGAATGCCATAGGTGTAGAGGCCGGCGAATACCGCAATCGCCAACAGGAAATTGGCAATCGGGCCGGCGGCGACGATTGCAATACGCTTCCATACGGACTGCCGGGTGAACTCGCGATTGAGGTCTTCGGGAGGCAGGCCACGCAGGTCCTGTTCCCTTGCATCCAGCATCTTTACATAACCGCCCAATGGCAAGATGGACAGTGCCCACTCGGTTTGGTCGGGGCCGACGCGCCGGGAATAAATGATTTTTCCCATACCAACGGAAAACCGCAGGACCTTAACTCCACACCAGCGAGCCACCCAGTAATGACCCAGTTCATGCACAACGACCAGCAAGGCCAGCGCAACAAGGAAAGCGACCACTGTATGCAGCAAAGTCATGGTTTACCCGTCGTAGGTCAATGAATAAGGGAAAGCGCTTTCTCCCTTGCCCGGAAATCCTGTTCCAGAAGCCCGTCGATATCGGAGATCTCTCCGCAGGGCAGCGCATCCATCACTCGCGAGATCAGGTGGTCAATCTCGCGGAAACCGATTCTCCTATCCAAGAATGCTTGGACAGCAACCTCATTTGCTGCGTTCAGTATAGCCGGGGCCGTGCCACCCGCCAACAATGCGTCATACGCAAGCTTGAGACAGGGAAAACGCCCAAAGTCCGGCTCAAAAAAAGCAAGCTGGCCGATCTTCACAAGGTCCACCGCCGACACCCCCGACGCGATACGGTCAGGATATGCCAAGCCGTAAGCGATTGGGGTGCGCATGTCGGGATTACCGAGTTGCGCCAGGACAGAGCCGTCGACGTACGAAACCATCGAGTGGATGACGCTTTGCGGGTGGATGACAACGTCGATCTGGTCCGCCGATGCGCCGAAAAGCCAGTGCGCTTCAATGACTTCCAGCCCCTTGTTCATCATGGTCGCCGAATCAACGGAAATCTTGCGTCCCATCACCCAGTTCGGATGCGCGACCGCCTCTTCCGGCGTAACATTTTCCAGGGTTTCGACCGCCCGGTGCAGAAATGGCCCGCCTGAGGCAGTCAGCAAGACCTTGGACACGCCGTGCTGTGCAGGATCACGGCCATATGACCGAGGAAGACATTGGAAAATAGCGTTGTGCTCGCTGTCGATTGGCAATAGTGCCGCACCACTCGCACTCACCGCTTCCATGAACAGGCGCCCCGACATGACGAGCGCCTCCTTGTTGGCAAGCAATACCTTCTTTCCTACCCGTGCGGCCGCCAAGGTCGGGGGTAAACCCGCCGCACCGACAATTGCCGCCATTACCGCATCGCACTCTTTTGCACTCGACACTTCGCACAAGGCGTTCTCACCGTGGGCGACTTCGGTGCTACAGCCTTTCTCCTTCAGCATGCGGGAAAGCGAAAGCGCCGCTTCAGCCGAACCGACAACGGCAACCTCCGGCCGGAATTGTTCGCACTGTGCTGCCAGCTCTGCCACGCGGCTGTGTGCGGTCAATGCATAAACCTGGTAACGGTCCGGATGGCGCCCCACCACGTCTAGCGTGGATACCCCTATGGAGCCGGTTGAACCAAGAATCGTAATTCGTTGCATTGCCACCACCGGAGTCAAAGCCAGGAGCCAATCAGGACGGCTAGCGGAAGGGTCGGAATCAGGGCATCGATACGATCCAGAACACCGCCATGGCCCGGCAAGAGGTTACTGCTGTCCTTCATTTCTGCACGCCGTTTAAGCTGGGATTCGAACAAGTCGCCGACGATGCTCGCAGCAACCATCAAAGTCATTACCCCCACAAAGCCGCCCCACCCCCAACCCGCGAGCACGCGAGGTGCGAAGGTATCGGCCAATGGCGCATACATCGTCGACAAGCCAGCGAGCAGCAACACTGCCACCCAACCGCCAATCGCCCCTTCCCATGATTTTCCAGGCGAGATGGACGGTGCCAGCTTATGCTTTCCAAACGCCTTCCCGGCGAAGTAAGCACCGATATCGGCAATCCAGACGATAGCCATCACCGATAGCAGATATAGCGGCGATTGCATGAACAAGGCAACGATTGCGACGAAACACCCAAGCACCGCTATTCCGTACACGCCGCCCAAAAGTTGGGCGCCAATTCCACCGGGCTTGGGCAGGCCAAGCCCTAAGTACGGCGCGAGGCGAATTACCCAGATGGCTGCGCACAAGACGAAAAGGAGCGTTACCGCGCGTGCATCTGCCAGGTACACGACGAGCGCGAAGATGGACGTCCAAACCACGGCATTCAATATAGGGAGCCGCGCGCGGAACAGGCGAGCGCTTTCCCAGGACGCAGCAGCCATGAACACTGAGGCGACCGCCATGAAGAAAACGAAAGATTTTGAATATAGGACCGAAAGCAGGACTGCCAGCAATACCAACGCCGTGATGACGCGCGTTTTCAGCATCAGGATGCCTTCTTCTGTTCTATCAGCTGCTCACTGGTACGGCCGAAGCGCCGCTCACGCTGCTGGTAAGACGCAATCGCCAAGTCGAGCTCGGAAGCGTCAAAATCCGGCCAGAAAGTTTCCGTAAAGTAGAACTCTGTATACGCCAACTGCCAGAGGAGGAAATTGGAAACTCGCTCCTCCCCGCCGGTGCGGATGAAGAGGTCAGGCTCTGGTGCGTAAGCCATGGACAGGTGTTCGGCCAGCTGTTCCTCGGAGAAGTCAGTCGCGCCAGGACTGGCAGCGACCATTTTCCCGACAGCCTGCATGATGTCCCACCTGCCGCCATAGTTAGCGCAGATGGTCAGTGTCAATCGCGAGTTGCCTGCGGTACGACGCTCGGCGCTGGCAATCAATTCCTGCAGCTTCGCATCGAAGCGACTCAGATCGCCGACTACCTTGAGGCGGATGCCGTTGACATGCAGCTTGGACACCTCGCGCTCCAACGCAGTAACGAACAGGCGCATCAGTAGCGACACCTCATCGGCTGGCCGGCGCCAGTTTTCAGAGCTGAACGCAAACAGGGTCAAATACTCGATGCCTCGCTCGACGCAGGCCTCGACCATCGCACGTACGGCCTCGACGCCTTTCTTGTGGCCGGCTACTCGCGGCATGAAGCGTTTTGTTGCCCATCGCCCGTTGCCATCCATGATGATGGCGACGTGACGCGGCATGGAAGATGTCGATGGGATTACTTTCGTCGAACTGGAATACGTCATGAGAGGCCTGTTGCGAAAAAGAGTTGTCGCGGAAACCCGGCCGGTACGAGCCGAGACCTAAGTCATCGATTTACACACCGTATTGCTTGAAGCCGCAGCGGGACGTTGCTGCGCAGTGTGGGCGGCGGGCTCCGGCAGACGCGCCCCACCGCCGGGAGCGCGCCAACAAGCCGTCAAACGGTTAAAAGCTCTTTTTCTTTTTCGGTGATCAGTTTGTCGACTTCTGCCACAAACTTGTCAGTCAGCTTCTGCACATCATCCTGTGCGCGGCGCTCGTCGTCTTCGGAGCAAGCCTTTTCCTTCAGGAGTTTTTTGAGTGCCTCGTTTGCGTCGCGGCGGATATTGCGGATAGCGACTTTCGCGTCTTCGCCTTCACCCTTCACGACCTTGACGATCTCCTTACGGCGCTCTTCGGTCAGCGGCGGCGTCGGCACCCGGATGAGGTCACCCTGCGTCGACGGATTCAGGCCGAGATCCGACTCGCGGATCGCCTTCTCGATCACGCCAACCATTTTCTTTTCCCACGGCTGGACACCGATGGTCCGCGCATCGAGCAGGGTCAGGTTGGCCACCTGGCTGATCTGGGTCGGGGTGCCATAGTAATCAACGAGGACGTGGTCAAGGATACCCACGTGCGCGCGGCCCGTGCGGACTTTCGCCAGATCCGCCTTCAGCGTCTCGATCGACTTGTTCATCTTTTGCTCGGCGGTTTTCTTGACGTCAACGACTGTCATTCTGTTCTCCTGTTTTGCAACGTGTACGTCTCAGTTATACATGAACCAGAGTGCCTTCGTCCTCGCCCATGATCACATTTTTCAGGGCGCCCGGTTTGACAATGGAGAAGACCTTGATCGGAAGCTTCTGGTCGCGGCACAGCGCAAAAGCGGTCGCATCCATCACTTGCAGGTGCTTGGAAATCGCTTCATCGAAGCTGATGGTCGCATAGCGCACCGCGTTGCGATCCTTGTTCGGATCGGCGCTATACACACCGTCGACCTTGGTTGCCTTCAACACAATCTCCGCACCGATCTCCGAACCGCGCAGCGCTGCTGCCGTGTCGGTGGTAAAGAATGGATTGCCGGTACCCGCTGCGAAAATAACGACCTTCCCCTCTTCCAGGTACTGAAGCGCCTTGGGGCGCACGTAAGGCTCGACCACCTGCTCAATGCTGATTGCCGACATCACACGGGCGGTGATACCAACCTGCCGCATTGCATCGGCCAGCGCCAGGGAGTTCATGACCGTCGCCAGCATTCCCATATAGTCCGCTGTTGCACGGTCCATGCCTTGCGCACCCGGAGCGACGCCACGGAAAATGTTGCCGCCACCGATGACGATAGCCAGCTCCACGCCCAGCCTTGCCACCTCCGCAACATCCGCAACCATGCGCTCGATGGTCGCACGATTGATGCCGTATGCATCATCGCCCATCAGCGCCTCACCGGAAAGTTTGAGGAGGACGCGCTTATAAGCTGGTTTTGTCATGGGCAAAGACTCCTAGTAATGTCCGGTTCTGCTTGTTGATCCGGCAGCACCCGTCCCCATCGCAAACAGCCTTCGCAGGCTAAAGATTAGATGAAATCCGGGTTTTTCGGTGTGATTGAATATTGACGAAACGTAAAACAATGTCACCTGGCAATAAATCGCCAAATTTCGCCCATGCTCAAGTACACAAACTGCCTTTAATTCGATTTACCTAGAAAAACGGGCCTTTCGGCCCGCTTTCTTGCTTACGCCTGTTTGGCTGCTGCAACCTGTGCGGCAACCTCAGCCGCGAAGTCATCCTGTTTTTTCTCGATGCCTTCGCCAACCACGAACATCGTGAACGACTTCACGTTCGTGTTCGCAGCCTTGAGCATCTGCTCGACGGTCTGTTTGTCGTTCTTCACGAATGCCTGATTGAGCAGGGACACTTCCTTGAGGTACTTCTGCACGCTGCCTTCCACCATCTTGGCGACGATGTCGGCCGGCTTGCCGGATTCGGCGGCCTTCTGGGAAGCGATGGAGCGCTCGGCTTCGATCAGGTTTGCCGGGACATCATTCGAAGACAGTGCCACCGGCTTCATTGCAGCGATGTGCATCGCCACGTCCTTGCCAACCTGCTCGTCCGCGCCATCGTACTCGACGACCACACCGATGCGGGTGCCGTGCAGGTAAGACACCAGCTTGGAGCCGGTTTCATAGCGCTTGAAGCGGCGGATCGACATGTTTTCGCCGATCTTACCAACCAGTGCAGCGCGTACTTCTTCCAAGGTTTTGCCATCAACCGGCAGAGCGGACAGCGCGGCGACATCGGCCGGGTTCTTCTCGGCGACCAGCTTGGCTGCAGTATTGGCCAGGGCGATAAACTCTTCATTCTTGGTCACGAAGTCGGTTTCGCAGTTGACTTCGACGATGGCGCCAACGCCACCGGAAATAGCAACAGAGACCACGCCTTCAGCGGTGATACGAGAAGCCGCCTTGGATGCTTTGCTGCCGAGCTTGACGCGCAGGATTTCCTCCGCGCGGGCCAAATCGCCGTCGGCTTCGGTCAGGGCCTTCTTGCATTCCATCATCGGCGCGTCAGTCTTTGCGCGCAGTTCGCCTACCATCGCTGCGGTAATTGCCGCCATGTCTTTCTCCTCAATTCAGTGAGCGTCTATTCGGACGCGTTCAATCAAAATACGTTCAAGCCGGCTAAAAAAAAGGGGCGAACCGCTGTTGCCCCTTCTTTGAAGCTCGACACTTCAGGCACAGGGCCTTAAGCCTGCTCGTTGACCTCGACGAATTCATCCGAGCCGCCCTTCACTGCTTCCAGCACTTCGGTGGTCGCATTGGCACGGCCTTCCAGGATCGCGTCTGCCACGCCGCGTGCGTACAGGGTGATCGCCTTGGAGGAGTCGTCGTTGCCGGGGATGACGTAGGTCACACCTTCCGGAGAGTGGTTGGTATCGACCACGCCGATGACCGGGATGCCCAGCTTGCTGGCTTCGGTGATAGCGCCTTTGTGGTAGCCGACGTCGATGACGAAGATCGCGTCAGGAATACCGCCCATGTCCTTGATGCCACCGATGGACTTTTGCAGCTTTTCCATTTCGCGCTGGAACATCAGCGCTTCCTTCTTGCTCATCTTCTCGACGGAACCGTCTTCCATCGCAGCTTCCATGTCCTTCAAACGCTTGATGGAGGTCTTGATGGTCTTGAAGTTGGTGAGCATGCCGCCGAGCCAGCGCTGGTCGACGTAGGGCATGCCTGCGCGCTGGGCTTCAGCCGCGAGGATTTCGCGAGCCTGGCGCTTGGTGCCGACAAACAGGATGGTGCCGCGGTTGGCGGCGAGTTGGCGGATGTACTTCATCGCCTCCTGGTACATACCCAGGGTCTTTTCCAGGTTGACGATATGAATCTTGTTGCGATGGCCGAAAATAAACGGAGCCATCTTGGGGTTCCAAAAGCGGGTTTGGTGGCCGAAATGGACACCGGCTTCCAGCATTTCGCGCATGGTAACGGACATGAATTTCTCCAGGGTTAGGTCTGGAATCCGATCAGTCACCCTTGGTCTAAGCAAGGGCACCCTTTGGGACCGGATTCGCGATTTTTCAAACGGGTTTCACTTGAAGTCGTTTCAAGCTAACCCAAGATTCTACCTTAATTTCAATGGATTATTCAAGCCGGGGATTGCTTTGCATAAGCGAACCGGGGCTGGCTCGTCTATAATTTCGAATTGACTTTCATTTACGCCTTTTGGCGTAGCTTTGCTTGCTATGGCTATCACCATCAAAAACGAAGACGACATCAGGGGTATGCGTGTCGCCGGCCGCCTGGCCGCTGAAGTACTCGATTTCATTACCCCCCATGTCAAGCCCGGCATTACCACCGCCGAACTTGACCGTCTTTGCCACGAATACATGACGAATGTGCAGGGCACGATTCCCGCCCCGCTGAACTACTGCCCGCCCGGATACACCCCCTATCCCAAAGCGATCTGCACTTCGGTCAACGACGTTGTCTGCCACGGCATTCCGGGCGACAAGGTACTCAAGAACGGCGACGTCATCAATATCGACATCACAGTCATCAAGGACGGATACCATGGCGACACGAGCCGCATGTTCTTCGTCGGCGAACCATCGATTCTTGCCAAACGATTAACGGATGTCACCTATGAGTGCATGTGGCTCGGCATTTCCAAAATCAAGCCGGGTGCACATCTCGGTGACATCGGATACGTCATCCAGCAGCATGCTGAAAAGGCAGGTTATAGCGTCGTCCGTGAATTTTGCGGTCATGGCATCGGGAAGATTTTCCACGAGGAGCCGCAGGTATTGCATTACGGGCGCCCAGGAACGCTTGAGAAATTGCTTCCTGGAATGATTTTTACGGTCGAACCGATGATCAATGCCGGTCGCCGGGAGATCCGGGAAATGGGCGACGGCTGGACAATCAAGACCAAGGACCGGAGCCTGTCCGCGCAATGGGAGCACACTGTTCTCGTGACCGAGACCGGCTACGAGGTGCTGACCGTTTCGGCCGGCATGCCTCCCCCTCCCGCCTTCATCCAGCAGGCCGCCACGGCCCAACCCGTGACCGCCTAGCGTCAGATGGCCTCTCTTGCATTGACGCTCAAGGAGCAGCTGAAAACCGAGCGCCAGACAGCGATAGCGGCATTTCAGGCAGACGGCAAACCGGAAAAACTGTTGACGCAGTTGCGCCAGAACGTCGATTCGGCGCTGGTCCAGGCGTGGCAGACATTCGCCTTGCCGTCGAATGCGGCGCTGGTTGCCGTTGGCGGCTACGGACGGGGCGAGCTGTTTCCCCACTCCGATGTCGACGTCCTGATCCTGCTCGAATCCTCTCCGGATGCAGCCCTTCAGTCGAAACTCGAAGAGTTGGTGCAACTGTTCTGGGACATCGGTCTGGAGATCGGGCACAGCATTCGTACCGTGGACGAGTGCCTGACCGAGTCCGCGGCCGACATTACCGTGCAGACCAGCCTGCTCGAGAGCAGACTCGTCACCGGTAACCGCAAGCTGTTCCACTTCCTTCAGGATCGCCATACCGCGGCGATCAATCCCCAGGCCTTCTTCCAGGCCAAGACTCTGGAAATGCGGCAGCGGCATGTCAAATATGAAGACACGCCATACAGCCTCGAACCGAATTGCAAGGAAAGCCCCGGCGGCTTGCGCGACTTGCAGGTCATCTTGTGGGTGGCGAAGGCTGCGGGCCTGGGTGACTCGTGGCGCAAGCTCGCCGAGCGCGGTCTGATCACTCCGACCGAAGCGCGCCAACTGACGCAGAAGGAGCGCGCGTTCAAGGATATCCGCATCCGCCTGCACATCCATGCAGGACGCCGCGAAGACAGGCTGGTATTCGATGTACAGACGCCGATTGCCGAAACCTTCGGATTCCAGACGACGGAGACGCGGCGCGCAAGCGAATACCTCATGCAGCACTACTACTGGGCGGCGAAGGCGGTGACCCAGCTCAACACGATCCTGCTGCAAAATATCGAAGCGCAGTTATTCCCGCAACCCGGCTCGCCACAACCGCTAAACGAGCGGTTCAACGAGATCCATGGCCTGGTCGATATCGCACGCGACGATACGTTCGAGACGACGCCCTCCGCCATGCTGGAGGTGTTCCTGCTGATTGCCCAGCACTCGGAACTGAAAGGCATGACAGCACGCACATTGCGCGCGCTCTGGCACGCACGATTCAAGATCGATAGCAAGTTCCGCCGAGATCCGGCGAACCGCGCCCTCTTTTTGCAGATCCTGCAAGCGCCGCAAGGCATCACCCATGCCCTGCGTGGCATGAACCAGACCAGCATCCTCGGACGTTACCTGCCGAACTTCCGCCGCATCATCGGCCAGATGCAGCACGATCTCTTCCATGTGTACACGGTCGACCAGCACATCCTGATGGTGGTGCGAAATGTTCGCCGGTTCACGATGACGGAACATGCGCACGAGTATCCGTTCTGCAGTCAGCTGATGGCCAATTTTGCCCAGCCCTGGCTGCTGTACATCGCTGCACTCTTCCACGATATCGCCAAGGGACGCGGCGGCGATCATTCCAAGCTCGGCATGGTCGACGCGCGCAAGTTCTGCAAAGAACACGGATTGTCGAAGGAAGATACCGACCTCATCGTCTTCCTCGTCGAACATCATTTGTCGATGTCGCAAGTCGCACAGAAGCAGGACCTGTCCGATCCGGACGTCATCCGCAATTTTGCTACGCTCGTGAAGGATGAACGCCATCTCACGGCGCTTTATCTCCTGACAGTTGCGGACATTCGTGGAACGAGCCCGAAGGTCTGGAATGCCTGGAAGGGCAAGCTGCTGGAAGATCTGTACAAGATGACGCTGCGAGTCCTGGGCGGGGAAGACCCGTCAACCGAGCACGAACTGCATAATCGCCAGGAAGCCGCGCTCAAAACCTTGCGCCTTTACGGCCTTCCGCAGGACGCGCACCAGCGCCTGTGGCAGCAGCTTGATGTCGCCTATTTTCTGCGCCATGACGCCGCCGATATCGCATGGCAGACCCGATCGCTCTATGACAAGACGGATAGCGCCGTCCCCGTCGTGAAGTGCCGCCTTGCACCGATCGGAGAAGGCGTGCAGGTCGCTGTCTACGTGAAGGACCAGCCGGACCTGTTCGCCCGCATCTGCAGTTATTTCGACAAGAAGAATTTCAGTATTCTGGACGCCAAGATCCATACCACACGGCACGGCTACGCGCTGGATACCTTCCTTGTCACCGAACCCGCGTTCGCCAACAACTATCGCGACATCATCAGCCTTATCGAGCACGAACTGACGGAACTGCTGGAATCGCGTGCTCCGCTGCCGCCACCGACCAAGGGACGGCTGTCCCGCCTGTCGCGCACCTTTCCGATCACGCCGACCGTCGACCTGCGCCCTGATGAAAAAGGCCAGTACTACCTGTTGTCCGTTTCGGCAAACGATCGCAATGGCCTGTTGTACTCGATCGCGAACGTACTGGCCAAGTACCGTGTCAACCTGCACACTGCAAAGATCATGACGCTCGGCGAACGCGTGGAAGACGTCTTCCTCGTGGATGGGCCGATGCTCCACAATGCACGCAGCCAGATCCAGCTTGAAACCGACCTGCTCGAGGCGCTTCGCGTCTGAATCACTTCTTCACTTGTTGCCTCATGAATGAACCCGTCCGCCTGTCCAAACGCATGTCCGAACTCGGGCTCTGCTCACGCCGTGAAGCCGATGAATGGATCGAGCGCGGCTGGGTGCGCGTGGACGGCAAGATCGTCTCTGAACTCGGCAGCAAGATCTTGCCGCACCAGAAAATTACGGTCGAACGGCAGGCAAGCGCGCAACAGGCGCGCCGCGTGACCGTGCTCCTGAACAAACCGATGGGCTATGTCAGCGGCCAGGCGGAGGATGGTTACAAGCCGGCGGGCACGCTGGTCTCAGCCGCGACGCGCTGGAAAGAAGACAAGACGCCGATCCAGTTTCACCCGAGCCATTTGCGCAGCCTCGTTCCGGCCGGGCGGCTCGATATCGATTCCGTTGGCCTGCTCATCCTCACCCAGGATGGGCGGATCGCCAAACAGTTGATCGGTGAGGACACTTCGGTCGAGAAGGAGTACCTGGTGCGTGTCCAGTACACGAAACCGGGCAAACTGCCCGAATCCGACCTCAGGCTGCTTAATCACGGCCTGTCGCTCGATGGAAAGAAACTGCTGCCAGCCAAGGTCAGTTGGCAGAACGAAGATCAGCTGAAATTTGTCCTGCGTGAGGGCAAGAAACGGCAGATCCGCCGCATGTGCGAGGCAGTCGGCCTCAAGGTGATCGGACTGAAGCGCGTGCGTATCGGAAAGGTCAAACTGGGGGAATTACCGGTCGGGCAATGGCGCTACCTGCGGAGCGACGAGCAATTCTAGACTCGCGGCGGCGCTGCTCCAAGGGCGACGTCATTCGTCCCCACTCGCGTCAAGGCCTGGGAACAGAATATCGACGAAGCCGAAACGCGAAAAATCCTTGATTCGCATCGGATAGAGAATTCCCGCCAGATGGTCGCATTCATGCTGCACAACGCGAGCATGAAAGCCGTCCGCATCACGGCTGATCGGCTTGCCGTACTGGTCGAATCCTCCGTAATGCAAGCGTGTCCAGCGCGGCACCACGCCACGCAAACCGGGAACGGACAGACACCCTTCCCAGCCTTCCTCCTGCTCGTCGGACAAGGGCGTCAACACAGGATTGATCAGGACGGTTTCCGGCACCGGCGGCGCGTCCGGGTAGCGTACATTCCGTTGGAAGCCGAAAATCACGAGCTGGAGATTGACGCCGATCTGGGGTGCGGCAAGACCGGCACCGTTCGCGGCATGCATGGTGTCGAACATGTCTGCGACAAGCGCATGCAATTCCGGTGTATCGAAACCTTCGACAGGCTCCGCCTGCCGCAGCAGACGGGGATCGCCCATTCTGAGAATCTCACGGACAGTCATTTCAATTGCTCCAGATACTGTGCAAACGGCGCCGCCATTTCCGGATGCTTCAGCCCCATTGCGACCGTCGCCTGCAGATATCCAAGCTTGGAGCCGCAATCGAAGCGTTTGCCCTCAAAGCGGTAAGCCATGACCTGCTCGAGTTTCATCAGTGCGGCAATGCCGTCAGTCAGCTGGATCTCTCCACCAGCACCTTTCCCAATGGATTCGAGGCAGTCGAAAATCGCGTTGTTCAGGACATAACGGCCTACCACGCCAAGCGTTGACGGAGCGGTTTCAGGCGCCGGTTTTTCAACGATAGTGTCGACCAGTTCGAGACGTTCCTTGTGCGGACGGGAACTGACGATGCCATACTGACGCGTCTCGGCACGAGGCACATTCTGCACGGCGAGAATGCTCGCACTTTCATGGCGGTGCGCGTCGAGCATCTGAGCGAGCACCGGTTTCTGTCCCTGGTCGACATCCATCAGATCATCGGCCAGAAGGACGGCGAACGGCTCGTGTCCGATCACCGGACGCGCGCATAGCACGGCATGACCGAGGCCAAGCGGAGCCGGCTGGCGGATATAGATGCAGTGGATATTTTTGGGAACGGCATTCTGAAGGACTTTCAGCAGTTCCGTCTTGCCGCCTGCCTCAAGCTCCATTTCCAGTTCATGGGCGGTATCAAAGTGATCCTCGATCGCACGCTTGTTGCGCCCGGTAATGAACACCATTTCGGTGATGCCGGCGGCGACCGCCTCCTCGACTGCGTACTGGATCAACGGCTTGTCGACCACCGGCAGCATCTCCTTCGGCTGCGCCTTGGTTGCGGGAAGGAAACGAGTCCCGAGGCCGGCAACAGGAAATACCGCTTTCTTGACTCTTTTCATTTTTCTTCAAGCAGCTTGAGCAGCCCCGCTTCGTCGAGCACCGTGATACCCAGTTCCTGGGCCTTGTCGAGCTTGCTGCCTGCGGCCTCGCCGGCAACCACATAGCTCGTTTTCTTCGATACCGAACCGGAAACCTTGCCGCCAGCCCCCTCGATTCTCGCCTGCGCCTCGTCGCGCGACATGTTTGGAAGCGTACCGGTGAGAACGAAGGTCTTGCCGGTGAGATGGCCTTCCTCGGCTGCATCCGCCGCTGCAGGCAGTTGGTCAAGCAATTTGCGGCGCACGTCGTCCAGTTTGCGGACTTTCTCTGCATGCGCGTCTTGCCTAAGCCAGGCAGCGATGGACTCACTCACATTCTTGGGCAGATCGAATCGGTCAGGCGACACCAGTTCATCGATAGCCGTGATGGTCGCACCCTTTTCGGCGACCTGCCGGCAACGTGTTTCCGTGAATTTTGGAATACGCAGCGCCGCAAGCAGTTCGCCTTGTTCCAGCTTACCTCGCAGTTTTGCGCTGGGCGCGTGCTCGTCGCGCGCCCGCACGTTCGCAGCCAGCAGCTTGTCGATCGCCTGCTGGTTGCGCTCTTCGGCAAAGAACTCCGCGATCGATTCCGCAACGGTGTCGCCGATATCCGGCAACACGCGCAATAACGCGGCTGGGGCCTGCCTTACATTGTCGAGGTTGCCTAGCCAGTCCGCGAGCGTCTTGGCGGTCGACTCGCCCACATGACGGATTCCGAGCGCAAACAACAGGCGTTCCAGTGGCGGCTTCTTGCTCGCCTCGATGGCGGCAAGCAGATTTTCTGCCCACTTGGTAGCGATCTTGCCCTTCTGCACGGTTTCCGGTGTCACGCCGTCCCGTTCATCGGCTCGGCGCTTCATTTCGAGCAGGTCGTCGAGTGTCAGCCGGTAAAGGTCGGCAATGCTGTGCACATAACCGAGGTCGACCAGGTTTTCAATATAGCGGTCGCCCAGTCCTTCGATATCCATCATGCGGCGACCGGCAAAATGCGCGATTGCCTGCTTGCGCTGCGCCGCGCATACCAAGCCGCCGGTGCAGCGCCAATCAGCTTCGCCTTCTTCCCGGTCGATATGGCTGCCGCAAACCGGGCACTTGCCTTGCAGGCGACGGAACATGTCGAACGGTTCGCCGACATGGGCCGGGCGGCGCTCAATTACCACTGCGACGACTTCGGGAATCACGTCCCCTGCCCGCCGCACGATCACGGTATCGCCGACGCGCACGTCTTTCCTGCGTGTTTCATCTTCGTTATGCAGCGTCGCATTGGTGACCGTCACACCGCCGACGAAGACCGGTTCCAGCTTCGCAACGGGCGTCAACTTGCCCGTCCGGCCAACCTGCACGTCGATGTCCCGGACGAGGGTCATTTGCTCCTGTGCCGGATACTTGTGGGCGACGGCCCAGCGTGGCTCACGCGAAACGAATCCGAGACGACGCTGCAAAGCATAGCTATTGACCTTGTAGACCACGCCGTCGATGTCGAAGGGGAGCGCGTCACGCAGGGCGGCGACGTGCTCGTAGAATTCGACCAGGCCCGCAGCACCGGCCGCAACCCTGCGTTCGGCATTGACCGGCATGCCCATGTCTGCCAACGCGTCGAGCATGCCGCTGTGCGTGCCGGGAACCGTCCAGCCCTGGACGTCGCCGATGCCGTACGCAAAGAAACTGAGCGGCCGTTGGGCCGCGATCGACGGATCCAGCTGTCTAACGGCACCCGCTGCCGCATTGCGCGGATTGACGAAGGCCTTCTCGCCCTTCTCCCGCTGGCGTTCGTTCATGCGGTCGAACGCATCCCGGCGCATGTAGACTTCGCCGCGCACTTCCAGCACCGGCGCATCACAGCCTTGCAGCCGCAATGGAATCTGCCGGATCGTCCGGATATTCTGCGTCACGTCTTCACCGGTAGCTCCGTCCCCTCGTGTCGCAGCCTGTACGAGGATGCCATTCTCATAGCGCAGGCTGATGGCCAGCCCGTCGAACTTGAGCTCCGTCGCATACTCGATCGGCGGCGCGTCGGGCCCCAGTTCGAGTTCACGGCGCAGCCGTGCGTCGAACACAGTCGCGCCGGTCGCCGTCGTATCGGTCTCGGTGCGGATGGATAGCATCGGTACGACATGGCGTACCTGCGGGAAATAAGGCAGAGGTGCGCCGCCTACCCGGCGAGTGGGCGAATCGTCGGTAACAAGCTCAGGATGCGCCTGTTCCAGGTCGGCCAGTTCGCGGAACAACTTGTCGTACTCAGCGTCGGGAATAGTCGGATTGTCCAACACATAGTACGCATGATTGTGGCGGTTCAGCTCCGCTTTCAACCAGGCCGCGCGCTTCTGCCAATGGATTGCATCGGGCGGTGAATTTGCCTCGCCGGAAGCGTTGGAAAACAGGTCCGGTTGCATTCGTCAGCTGAAGAGTCGCAATGCGCGGGTAGACCCGGCCGGGATGTTGGCAGTTTCCATGTGCTTGTAGAACTCCGAGACCTGTTCGGCGATTTCCGCAAGCGTAGGTTCGGCTAGAGGCTGGTTGCTGTCGTCAACCACGATTCCATCAAGCCTCGAAGCAAGCATACGAGCACATGCCGTCATTGCACCAAATCCATCGCGCATCGGCGCAACGCGCGGCACATCCAGCAGCAAGGTCAGGCGCGAGGTCGTTTCGGCAGCCAGCGTCACGTTGGTCGAAAGCGAAAACAGGACACCGCCGTCGCCATCCGGCATCACGAGACGGCCGTCGGGGCGAAGATCGAATCCCTGCCGTTCCAGAGCGGCGAGCAATGTGTTGATCGCCCAAGGCGCGCCCTTGGACTGTACGTTGACGCTCAGCTGCGCGTCGTACTCGGCAATGAATTGGTGCAGCGAGCGAGCGCGTGCCATCACGTGCCCCATATCCGGGACGTCGAGGTCGGCGTCGAGGTCGTCCACGAGCTGGCGCAGACGCGTAATCAATTCGGAATATTCGATCTCGTTGAGCGGGCCGCTGCGATTGGCCAGTTGGACACCTGCGAACAACGAATAGTACTGCCCACCGTGGGCAATCGGTTCCCAGGCGCTGTCTTCACGCTGGCCGATGAAATGAACGGCCTTGTTGCCGACGTGGCGCAAGCTATGAAGTTTGGGCAGCACTTTTTCCCCGCGCACCGGCGCTTGAAGCGTGAGCGAAATGGAGCAGTCGATCAGGTCGTCGACTGGCAGTTCCTTCTGCGGTGCGTGCATCAGGTTTTCGATGCCGTCGCCCGTCGTTGCGTCGGCAACTGTCTCTGCAAGCGAAGCCGTCGAAGAAGTCTCGCCAGGCGACAGCGTCGGTTCATGCCTTGTTTCGGCCGAACCGGGCTGCGGGCTCATCAGCACATCGTCATGCTCCGACGAGAATGCGCGCTGCACACTCTTCCTCGCCTTGTATTCCTGCCACTTGTTATAGCTGATCACACCGACGACGATCGTGCCGCCGATGGCCATGAGGCTTATTTGCAGTTCCGTCATGCCTCACGCACCTCAATGGAAAACAGACGGCCATGCTGCCATCCGGAAAATAAAGAAGGGGTCATTTGATTGAGAAATCCAGGTAGATGGATGCCATTCGACGCATGCTCCGATGCAGTTCGAAGGTCATGGAGACGAAGACAATCCTTGCCGGTTCGGCTGAGAGTAGTGTCCGCAAATAAAGTTGTCAAGCCGGACAGAACTGCTATCAGCTTAGACGTTTGTACACGCGATTCAACAATGTTCACTGGGAATTGATCCTTGCCGAAACATCGGTTCCACCCCGTTGACGTTCATCAATACAGGCGAAATAGCGTGAACAATAGAATAACAACTATTCCGCAGCGACATCTTTTACACATAGCTACACCGATGTCCTTGCTGCCCTGCAGTCCGAACTGCAGGACGAAACGCTATCAAATTCCATTCATATCTGGAGGGCCGCATGGAAGCTCAATACGGAACAAGCGCCGGCAGGTCGCATGCCTACGCCAGCCGTGAGGACCATCATGCTACGACTGCACATGCCATGAACACAAACCGACATGCAGGCATTTCCGCCGAGATGAACATGCGTACCGCCAAATCCCGTTTCGACATTTCTGGTTCGAAAGAATTCAAACTGCAGGAGCTCGCCATGCTGACCATCAGCCCGATCGTTCGCTCCATCCATCACTGGTGGCTGCAACGCGCCGAGCGGCATTACCTGATCTGCGCCGAAGTTGAGCAACAGCGCGCGCGTGAGGCGCAGATGAATGTCGCCTATTACCAAAAACGCGCCGCACTGGCTCGTTCCGCACGCAACTGAGCTCCGCATAGCCGTTTGCGGACCATCCGCTGGATGCCCGCAAACGCGCTTTTCATTCGCTACTCGCCTCAGGCGGCCTGCGCCTCCGTCGCAAAATTCGCCGCCGACTCCATATCCACCGCCACGATCCGCGACACGCCCTGCTCCTGCATCGTCACGCCGATCAGTTGCTGCGCCATCTCCATCGCGATCTTGTTGTGCGAGATGAAGAGGAACTGCGTCTGCGAGGACATGCGCTTGACCATGTTGCAGAAGCGTTCGGTGTTTGCGTCGTCCAGCGGTGCGTCCACTTCGTCCAGCAAACAGAACGGCGCAGGATTGAGCTGGAACATCGAGAACACGAGCGCGGTCGCTGTCAGCGCCTTCTCGCCACCCGACAACAAGTGGATGGTCGCGTTCTTCTTGCCGGGGGGCTGCGCCATCACCTGCACGCCGGAATCGAGGATTTCTTCACCGGTCATGATGAGTTTGGCCTGGCCGCCGCCGAACAGGACCGGGAACAGCTCGCCGAAATGCTTGTTCACCTTGTCGAAGGTGTCCTGCAACAGATCGCGCGTTTCCCTGTCGATCTTGTTAATCGCGTCTTCCAGCGTCGTGATCGCTTCCGTCAGGTCGGCATGCTGTGAGTCGAGGAACTGCTTGCGCTCGGTTGCCTCTTTCAGTTCGTCGAGCGCCGCAAGGTTCACCGCACCAAGTGCCGCGATTGCATTGGTCAGGCGCGTGACCTCACCCTGCAGATAGGAAGGACGCATGTCGCTGCTCAGCTTCTCGGCAAGTGCGGCCTCATCGGCCTGCGCTTCGGCGAGTTGCTGCGCGTACTGTTCCTGGTTCAGGCGGGCGGCCTGCTCCTTCAGCTGCAGTTCCATGATCTTGTCGCGCTGCGGCTGCAGGCTGCGTTCCGCCTGAAGGCGAGCCTCTTCGGAATGACGCAGTTTCTGCGTCAACTGGTCCAGTTCATGACGGGCGTCTGCCAGTGCACGTTCCTGATCCGTACGCTTTTCGAGCAACTCCTGGAGACCTGCCTGCGCGGCCTGATCGTCCAGGCTTTCCAGTTCGAGGCTCCCCTGCTGCATGCTTGCAAACAGTTGAGCCGATTGCTCCAGTGCTGTGGCAATGCTGCGCTTCAGTTCTTCGATCTTGTTGCGATGCGCCTTCTCCGCGAATTCTGCCTCCTGCGCTGCGCGTTCCAGTTCACGCAGGCGCAGGCGGGCATCGTTGAGCTGCTGCTCCTTGGCCAGGTATTCGGTCTGGCCGGTTTCATGCTTTTCCTGCAGTTCGGCCAGCTCGATATCGAGTTGCTCGAACTTTTCTTCGGACTCTGCCTTGGCTTGCTGCTGCTCCGCTTCCTGCGCGGCGATTTCCGCGAGGTCGGATTCGATCTGCGTGCTGCGCTGGTTGAAGCGGTCCTGCACTTCCGAGAGCTTCATCACTTCGAGCTGCAGGCTATGCACGGTCTGCGTGAGCTGGCTGACCCGCTGGCGCAAATCCTGCAGACGCTGTGTGGCCTGGGTCAAGGCTGCCTCTGCGCGAATCGAGCGCGATTTCGCCTCGTCGGCGAGCATCTGCTGTGCACGCAGCTGCTTGGTGATGTTCTCGATCTCCTGCTGCCGCGCAAGCATGCCGTCCTGTTCGGAATCGGATGCGTAGAAGCGCACGCTCGTCTTGCCGATCACGTGGCCTTGCTTCGTGACGAAATAGCCGCCGACTGGCAGCTTCGCCCGGTCGACGAAGGCGGAATTGATGTCCTCGGCGACGAAGACGTTGTTCAGCCAGTCCTGCATCAGGGCTCGCTGCCCCGGATCGTTCAATTGCAGGAGGTTGATGAAGGGTTTCAGGCCCGCAGGCGCCTCGACAGGCGCAGCAGCGCCAGCGGCATTCGTCGTGAACAAGGCAAGTTTTGCCGGCGGCGCATCGTTGAAGAATGCCTTCGCCCAGTCGAGGTTCGACATTTCGAGCGCCGAGGTGCGCTCGCGCAGCACGGATTCCAGCGCGGTTTCCCAGCCCTGCTCGATATGCAGCTTCTGCCACAGGCGCGGCAGCTCGCCGAGTTCGTGCTTCTTGAGCCAAGGCTGTACCTTGCCCTGGGTCTGCACGTTTTCCTGCAGCTGCCTCAACGCTGCAAGACGGGCTTCAAGCTGCGCGTTGTTCGCAGTTTCGGTATTCAGTTGCGCCTGCGCGGCGCGGCGCTCTTCTTCAAGCTGGGGCTGTTGCTCCTGCGCAGCCTCCAGTTGTTCGCGCGCTTCCTCCAGCGATGCCTGCCTTTCTTCGAGCTGCATCTTCAGATTGCTCAGATGCGCGGTGTCCGGCATGGCCATGCCGTTCTTTTCCTGCTGCAGGCGCTCCTTGCGCGAGGCGAGGTTCGCGAGGATGTTCGAGGCGTTGCGCTGGTGCGCCGATTCCAGCTCGATCTGCTGCTGGACCTGCATGATCTTGCCGCGCGATTCGGTGGTTGCAAGCTGCGCTTCGCGCCAGGCTTGTTCTAGCGCCGGCAGGTTGTCGTGCTGCGTTTGCGCCGCCTGCTGCGCCTGCTCCACGCGGAGGCCGTGCTCCTCGAGGTGCATTTCGGCCTCTTCCAGCTCTTCCTGCTGTTGCTGTCCCTGGCGCTGCCATTGGTCACGTTGGGCCGACAAGGAATTGAGCTGGGATTGCAGACGATTGCGCGATTCGATGACGAACTTGATCTGCGCTTCCAGGCTGCCAATTTCCGAGTTGGTCTGGTACAGATGGCCCTGCGCGGTGTGCATACGGTCGCCGGCAGCGTAGTGCGCCTGGCGCATGTGCTCCAGCTCGGTTTCGACATGGCGCAGCTTGGCGGTCTGCTCCTCAAGCTCGGTCTGCGCGCGTTCGATATCACGGAAGAATTTTTCCTGTTCCGCCTTGGCCTCGTTCTTGCGCAGCAGCCAGAGCAGTTTCTGCTTTTCTTCCTGGTCGGCCTGGAGCTCGCGGAACTTTTGCGCCACGGCGGCCTGGGCTTCCAGCTTTTCGAGGTTCGTCGTCAGTTCGCGGAGGATATCCTCGACGCGGGTCAGGTTTTCACGGGTGTCATGCAACCGGTTTTCGGTTTCGCGGCGGCGCTCCTTGTACTTGGATACGCCGGCAGCCTCTTCGAGGAAGATACGCAGATCTTCCGGCCGGGCTTCGATGATGCGGGAAATCATGCCCTGACCGATGATCGCGTACGCGCGCGGACCAAGGCCGGTGCCGAGGAAGATGTCCTGGATGTCGCGACGGCGGACAGCCTGGTTGTTGATGTAATACGTCGAGGTGCCGTCGCGGGTCAGGGTACGCTTGACCGCAATTTCCGCGTACTGGCTCCATTGCCCTGCTGCGCGGCCATCGCTGTTGTCGAAGACGAGCTCAACCGAGGCGCGGCCAGCCGGCTTGCGCGAGGTGGATCCGTTGAAGATCACGTCCTGCATCGACTCGCCGCGCAATTCGGACGCCTTCGACTCACCCAGCACCCAGCGTACGGCGTCCATGATGTTGGACTTGCCGCAACCGTTCGGCCCCACCACCCCGACCAGCTGACCGGGAACCTGGAAGTTCGTTGGATCGACGAAGGACTTGAATCCGGATAATTTAATGGAATTTAGACGCACTTTATCGACTGTTATTGACTAGTTGAAGCAGGCGCATGCTGCCGCTGCGGAAAAGGGACCTATCATAACATTTCGCATCCTCGGAACATTAATTTCATAGCGGGAATTCGCCCTACGCGCCGCGGAGGCGGACGGTATAATTTCGCCTTTGGTCTTTTTGCATCCCCACCACATTCAACCGAGCCGTCGCCAGTGAATCCACTGTTAAATAAATTACAACCCTATCCTTTCGAAAAACTGAAGCAGCTGTTTTCCGGCGTCACGCCGAACCCTGCCTATACACCAATCAGCCTCGGCATCGGCGAGCCGAAGCATCCGACGCCGGCATTCATCAAGAAGGCATTGACAGACAATCTGGGCGGCCTTGCAAGCTATCCGTCGACCATTGGTTCCGAAGTATTGCGCGCGGCCATTGCCGGCTGGCTTGAGCGCCGTTACGGCCTGCCCAAGATCGATGCCGCGACACAGATCCTGCCGGTCAACGGTTCACGCGAAGCATTGTTTGCACTGGCACAAACAGTGATCGATCCGACCAGAGGCGACGCGCTGGTCATGTGCCCCAACCCGTTCTACCAGATCTACGAAGGTGCGGCATTCCTGGCTGGCGCCCAGCCCAATTTTGTCAATTCCGACCCAACGCGCAATTTCGCGCCCGATTTCAAGAACGTGCCGGCCGACATCTGGTCGCGCGTGCAGCTGCTCTACATCTGCTCCCCGGGCAACCCGACCGGCGCGGTGCTTGATCTCGAAGACTGGAAGGAGTTGTTCGAACTGTCGGACAAATACGGTTTCATCATCGCATCCGATGAGTGCTATTCAGAGATTTACTTCAAGTCCGAGCCTCCGCTCGGCGGTCTTGAAGCCGCGCACAAACTCGGCCGTACGGGCTATCCACGCCTGATCGCCTTCTCGAGCTTGTCCAAGCGCTCGAATGTGCCGGGCATGCGTTCGGGCTTCGTCGCGGGGGATGCCGAGATCCTGAAGAAATACCTGCTGTACCGTACCTACCACGGCAGTGCAATGAGCCCGTCGGTGCAGGCAGCGTCGGTCGCGGCGTGGAACGACGAGCAGCATGTTGAAGAAAACCGCGCCAAGTACATCGCGAAATTCAAACAGGTGACGCCTATCCTGCAAGAAGTCCTGGATGTTCGCCTGCCCGACGCAAGTTTCTACCTGTGGGCAAAGGTCGACCTGCACACCGGCCTTTCCGATACCGAGTTCGCGAAGCGCCTGTACGCCGAATATAATGTGACGGTGTTGCCGGGAAGTTATCTCGCCCGCGAGGCGCATGGCATCAATCCCGGCCAGAACCGCGTCCGCATGGCGCTGGTCGCGGAGGTGGACGAGTGCCTTGAAGCCGCCCGCAGAATTGTCGAATTCACCAAAAAATTATCCTGATCCACCAACTTGTGAAGCAAATCAAATGACTCAACAACTCCAGCAGATCATCGACCAGGCCTGGGAAGACCGCGCCAATTTCTCCCCGAAGTCCGCACCAGCGGAAGTGCGCGACGCCGTCGCCCACGTCCTCGAGCAGCTCAACCAGGGCACCCTGCGCGTAGCGCAGAAGGACAGCGGCAACTGGGTTGTGAACCAGTGGATCAAGAAGGCGGTACTGCTCTCCTTCCGCCTGGAAGACAACGTGCCGATGCCGGCTGACGGCAGCATGCAGTTCTATGACAAGGTACCGACCAAGTTTGCCAACTACACCGCGGAAGACTTTGCCAAGGGCGGTTTCCGTGTAGTGCCGCCGGCGGTTGCGCGCCGCGGCAGCTTCATCGGCAAGAACGTGGTGCTGATGCCCTCCTACGTGAACATCGGCGCCTACGTCGATGAAGGCACGATGGTCGACACCTGGGCGACCGTCGGCTCCTGCGCGCAGATTGGCAAGAACGTCCACCTGTCCGGCGGTGTGGGCATCGGCGGCGTGCTCGAACCGATGCAGGCAAACCCGACCATCATCGAAGACAACTGCTTCATCGGCGCGCGCTCCGAGATCGTCGAAGGCGTGATCGTCGAGGAGAACTCGGTCATCTCGATGGGCGTGTACATCGGCCAGTCGACCAAGATCTACGATCGCGCCACCGGCGAGGTCAGCTACGGCCGCATCCCGGCTGGTTCCGTTGTCGTGTCTGGCAGCCTGCCGTCTGCAGATGGCAAGTACAGCCTGTACTGCGCGGTGATCGTCAAGCGCGTCGACGCGAAGACCCGCGCGAAGACCGGCATCAACGAACTGCTGCGCGACGCCTGATTTTTCAAGGCGGGCCGCTGAACGGCGGCCCTCGTCACCAAGCCTTCGCCGGCCCACGGGAAGGATGCATGGATGGAAACAGATCTTCCCCGTTTCCATCTGCCCATCTAGGAGAGCATCATGGCAATGGAGCGCCTGTTCCAGCTGATGAAGGACAAGAAGGCATCGGACTTGTTCATTACCGTGAACTCGCCGATCCATATCAAGATCAACGGCCACCTGCTCCCAGTCAATCAGCAGAAGATGGACAACGCGACCATCAAGGCGCTGTTGTCCGAGGTTGCATCGGCAAAGCAGATCGAAGAGCTGGAAGAAAAGAACGAGCTCAACATGGGTATTCCCGTGGAGGGGCTGGGCAGCTTCCGCCTCTCAGCGTTCCGCCAGCGCGGCAGTCTCTCCGCCGTGTTTCGCTACATTCCCGGCGAGATTCCCCGCCTTGCGGACCTGAACGTGCCGCCAGTGCTGGCAGATGTCATCATGGAAAAGCGTGGCCTGATCCTGGTCGTGGGTTCGACCGGCTCGGGCAAGTCCACGACAATCGCCGCGATGCTGGATCATCGCAACATCAGCAAGACCGGCCACATCCTGACGCTGGAAGACCCGATCGAGTTCCTGTTCGTCAACAAGAAATCGATCGTCAACCAGCGTGAAATCGGTACCGATGCGGATAGCCTGCATATCGCATTGAAGAACGCGCTGCGCCAGGCACCTGACTGCATCCTGATCGGCGAAATCCGCGACAAGGAAACGATGGGGAATGCGCTTGCTTACGCGCAATCCGGCCACCTCGTCGTGGCAACCCTGCACGCAAACAATAGCTACCAGGCGTTGACCCGCATCATCAATTTCTACCCGCTGGAAACACGCCCATCCCTGTTGGTCGACCTGTCGGTCACGATCAAGGCCATCATTTCGCAGCGTCTGGTACAAGCGAAGGATGGCGGGCGGCGCGCAGCGGTTGAAGTTTTGCTGAACACCCGTCACGTCGCCGAACTGATCGAACAAGGCGAGATCAGCCAGATCAAGGAGGCACTGGAGAAGAGCATGGCGCCAGGCTCGCAGACCTTCGAACAGGCGCTGATGCAACTCATCCAGGATGATGTGATCACGCAGGAAGAAGCACTGGCAAATGCCGACTCGGCCACCAACCTCTACTGGCTGATCAACAACTCTCAAGGCAAGAAACCCGAACCGGAGCCGGAACCGAAGAAGGACGACGGCCCCACTTTCACCGAATTCACGCTCAACGTTTGACACATGGCAGTTACCCTTTACGGCATCCCCAATTGCGACACCGTCAAGAAAGCCCGCACCTGGCTGGAAAAGAACGGCATCGGCTATACCTTCCACGACTTCAAGAAAGCGGGCCTGACATCGGGCCTGGTCCAGGGTTGGTTGAAGCAGGTGGATTGGGAGACCCTGGTCAACCGCAAAGGTACGACCTGGCGCGGACTGCCCGACGAACGCAAGGCCGCCGTCGTGGATGCGAATGGTGCTACCGCGCTGATGCTCGAGTCACCCTCCGTCATCAAGCGCCCCGTCCTCGACTGCAACGGTACCGCCCATGTTGGATTCTCTGACGCCAGCTACCAACAGATTTTCAACAAGTAATCCATGAGCAAAACACTCGCGCTGACCGAAGAACTCATCGCGCTGTCCTCGGTAACGCCGGACGACAAGGGCTGCCAGCGCCGCCTCGTCGAATTGCTGGAGCCGCTCGGCTTCAAGTGCGAAACCGTCGAGTCCGGTGGAGTCACCAATCTGTGGGCGCGCAAGGGCACGGCGCGGCCTCTGGTCGTCTTTGCCGGTCATACCGATGTGGTGCCGACCGGGCCGCTCGACCAATGGCACTCCGATCCCTTCACGCCTACGGTCCGCGACGGCAAGCTGTATGGCCGCGGCGCGGCGGACATGAAGACTTCGATCGCCGGAATGGTCATCGCCGTCGAGGAATTCCTTACCGCCCATCCCACCCATAACGGTTCGATCGCCTTCCTCCTTACCAGCGACGAGGAAGGTCCGGCAACTGACGGCACCGTGATCGTGTGCGACATGCTCAAGGCGCGCGGTGAGCAGCTCGACTATTGCATCGTCGGCGAACCGACGTCTTCCGACCAGCTCGGCGACGTGATCAAAAACGGCCGCCGCGGCTCGATGTCGGGCAAGCTGGTCATCAAGGGTGTGCAGGGTCACATCGCGTATCCGCAGCTTGCCAAAAATCCGATCCATCTCGCCGCGCCCGCGCTGGCCGAATTGGCCGCGGAAAAGTGGGACGACGGCAATGAGTACTACCTGCCGACCTCATGGCAGATGTCGAACATCCATGCAGGCACTGGCGCAACCAACGTGATTCCGGGCGAGGTCGTGGTCGATTTTAATTTCCGCTTCTCGACCGCAAGTACGGTGGAAGGTTTGCAGAAGCGCGTGCACGCGATCCTGAACAAGTACGACTTCGAATACGACCTGAAGTGGACCATCGGCGGCCATCCCTTCCTGACGCCGCGCGGCACGCTTAGCGATGCGATCACGGCAGCGATCAAGGCCGAAACCGGGGTGGATGCCGACCTGTCAACCACGGGCGGCACGTCGGACGGACGCTTCATCGCGAAGATCTGTCCGCAGGTCATCGAATTCGGGCCACCCAATGGCAGCATCCACAAGATCGACGAGCATATCGAACTGCGCTTCATCGACCCGCTCAAGAACATCTACCGCCGCACGCTGGAAAACCTTCTGCTGTAGCGCATCCCCTCACCCTCTCCGCATCGGAGAGGTTATTGCGGCAACCCGGCCGCGCCGAAAGAAAACGCCCTCATGAACCTGAACGACTTCACTACCATCCGCGATCTCCTCCGTTACGCAGTCACCCGCTTCAATGGCGCGAACCTGTTTTTCGGCCACGGCAGCAACAACGCCTTCGATGAAGCAGCCTACCTGATCCTTCATACGCTGAAGCTCCCGCTGGACAAGCTGGAGCCGTTCTACGACGCGCGTCTGCTCCCTGATGAGATCACAGCAGTACTCAAGGTCATCGAGCGCCGCGCAACAGACCGCGTGCCTGCCGCCTACATCACGAATGAAGCCTGGCTGGGGGATTACCGGTTCTACGTCGACGAACGTGTGATCGTGCCGCGTTCGTTCATCGCGGAACTGATCCCCGACCATTTCGCTCCCTGGGTAAGCGATCCGGAGGCGGTCGAGAACGTTCTGGAACTGTGCACAGGCTCCGGCTGTCTGCCCATCATGCTGGCAGATGCCTTTCCCAACGCGCATGTCGACACCGTGGACATTTCCCCCGAGGCACTCGCCGTCGCACAGCGCAACGTCGACGACTATCAGTTGCAGGACCGCATTACGCTGATCGAGTCGGACCTGTACGCCAAGGTCCCGAAAAAGAAGAAATACGATCTCATCGTAACCAACCCGCCCTATGTCAATTCGACATCGATGGGCAAGCTGCCGCAGGAATATCTGCGCGAGCCGCAAATCGCCCTTGCCGGCGGCGCGGACGGCATGGACCTGGTGCGCAAGATCGTGGCAGGCGCTGCCGAACGGCTCACGCCGGAAGGTGTTCTGGTGGTCGAGATCGGCAATGAGCGGGAATTCGCAGAAGCCGCATTTTCTGTCCTCGAACTCACCTGGCTGTCGACCAGCGCGGGCGACGACATGGTATTCCTCGTGACCGCCGATCAGTTGAAGTTGCAATGATCCGTTTTCAGCAAGTCAGCCTCACCCGAGGCATCAAGCCGCTCCTGGAAGGCGTCGACCTGACGCTGAACCCGGGTGAAAAAATCGGCCTCATTGGCGCCAACGGCGCGGGCAAGTCCAGCCTGTTTGCCATGCTGCGCGGCGAACTGCACGCCGATCTCGGTGCAGTCGACTTTCCTGCCAAGTGGCGCCTTGCCTATGTAGCACAGGAAACTCCGGCATTGGACCGTCCCGCCGTCGAATACGCCATCGACGGCGATGCCAACCTGCGCCGCCTCGAAGCGGAACTGGCCGAACTGGAAGGCAAGCCGCATGACCACGTAGACGGCACGCGCATCGCCGAGCTGCACGCCGCGCTTGCCGATGCCGACGCCTACACGGTGCGCTCGCGCGCCGAACAGTTGCTTGCCGGCCTCGGCTTTTCGCAGGAACAGATGCAGCAGCCGGTGGCCAGCTTTTCCGGCGGATGGCGCATGCGGCTCAATCTCGCCCAGGCCCTGATGTGCCCCTCCGACCTGCTCCTGCTGGACGAACCAACCAACCACCTCGACCTCGACGCCATTATCTGGCTGGAGGACTGGCTCAAGCGCTATCCGGGCACGCTGATCATCATTTCGCACGACCGCGATTTCCTCGACGGCGTGGTGAACGTGATCGTGCATATCGACGACCGCAAGCTGAAGCGCTACGCCGGAAACTACTCCGCCTTCGAAAAACAGCGTGCAGCACAGATCGCCTTGTCGCAGGCGGCCTATGAAAAGCAGGCACGGCAGCGCGCCCACCTGCAATCGTTCATCGACCGCTTCAAGGCCAAGGCGACCAAGGCGCGCCAGGCGCAAAGCCGCATGAAGATGCTGGCGAAGATGGAAGAGCTGGCGCCGTTGCGTGCTGCCGCGGAGTTCTCGTTCGAGTTCCGCGAACCGTTGAGCGCACCGAATCCGTTGCTTGTCATGGAAGAAGTCGTGGCGGGCTACCGTGTCGAAAATCCGGAAACCCATGAAACGGTGGACAAGCCCATCGTTTCACGCATCGACTTCTCCCTGCAGAACGGGCAGCGTATCGGCCTGCTCGGCGTCAACGGCGCCGGCAAATCGACGCTGGTGAAAACCATCGCCGCAGAACTCAAGCCGCTCGCCGGCGACATGCGTCTCGGCAAAGGCCTGTCGATCGGCTACTTCGCCCAGCACCAGGTGGAAATGCTGCGCCATGACGAGTCGCCCCTGTGGCACCTGACACGCATCGCCCCGACGACGCGCGAACAGGAATTGCGCAACTTCCTCGGCGGCTTCAACTTCGGCGGCGACATGGTGACCAACAAGATCGCCCCATTCTCCGGCGGCGAAAAGGCTCGCCTGGCACTCGCGCTGATCGTCTGGCAGCGGCCCAACCTGCTGCTGCTCGACGAACCGACCAACCACCTCGACCTCGAGACCCGGGAGGCGCTGACCATGGCACTGGCTCAGTTCGAGGGCACGCTGGTGCTGGTATCGCACGATAGGCACCTGCTGCGCGCGACAACCGATCAGTTCATGATCGTTGCGGAGGGAAAGCTGCAGCCTTTCGACGGCGATCTGGACGATTATCGCGACTGGCTGTTCAAGACCAAGCTGGGCAAGGCAGTGGCACCGGCTGCGTCCGAATCGGCAAAGCCTGCCGCCCAAGCCGCGTCCACTGCGGGCTCCGAGTCGCGCGAAGACCGCCAGGAACGCCGACGCCTGGAGGCCGAAGAGCGTCAGCGCCTGTCTGCCTTGCGCAAACCGATCGAGTCGCGCATCAAACGGCTCGACGAACAGATGGCAAAGCTGAATGGCCGCAAGGCCGAGATCGACGCGCGCCTCGCCAACCCGTCCATTTATGACGACGCCAACAAGGAAGAACTGAAGACGCTGATCCTCGACCAGGCATATGTCGCGAAGGAACTCGAACAGCTCGAGACCGAATGGTTGGAACAACAGGAAGCGCTGGAGAACCTGGCCGCGGGATAAGATCCCGTCCAATGCAGGCACTAACAGGAGGAAACGCATGAACGAAGCGATCGACCAACCCTTGCAAGGCATTCGCGTCCTCGACCTTACCCGGTTACTCCCAGGGCCGGTCACCACCATGCATCTCGCCGATATGGGCGCCGAGGTCATCAAGATCGAGGATCCCGGCATCGGCGACTATGCACGGACCATGGGCCATGTCCGCAAGGAAGTGTCGCAGTTCTTCATCGCCGTCAATCGCGGCAAGCAAGGGATGCGCCTCGACCTCAAGGACCCGGCCGCGCGGAATGAATTCCTCAACATGGTCGAACATGCCGACGTCGTTGTCGAAAGCTTCCGTCCCGGCGTGATGGACAAGCTCGGCATCGGGTGGGAGGTTCTGCGCGAGCGCAATCCGCGGCTCGTCATGTGCGCAATCTCCGGCTACGGCCAGGACGGCCCGTTTGCCCAGTTGGCCGGTCACGACATCAACTATGTCGGCATGGCGGGCATGCTGGAACAGAACGTGGGGCCGGACGGCATTCCCGCACTGTCCAACCTGCAGGTCGGCGACCTGCTCGGTGGCGCACAGGCGGCGGTTCAGGGCATCCTGGCTGCCCTCATCGGCGCCCGGGCCAGCGGCAAAGGGCGCTTCGTGGATGTGTCGATGACCGACGCCGTGTTCGCGCACAACGTCATGCCCCTGGTGGCCGTCAACAACTTCGGACGGACGGCCGAGCCTGGGCGTGACCTGCTGACCGGCGGCGTTCCCTGCTACAACGTGTATCGCACCAGCGACGGGCGCTTCATGGCAGTCGGGGCGCTCGAGCTGAAGTTCTGGGAAGCCTGCTGTGACGTACTCGGACGTCAAGACTTGAAAAAGCGGCACTGGAGTCTTGGGCAGGAGATCGGCGGCGCGGACGCGATGGCGGTAAAGGCAGAACTGGATGCCATTTTTTCCAGCGATACGCTTGCGGCGTGGACGGAGAAGTTCAGCAAATCCGATTGCTGCGTAACGCCCATCCTTCGGGCCGACGAAGCCGTCGCCCACCCGTTGTTCCAGGCGCGCAAGATGGTGGAACGGAAAGAACACCCGACCGAAGGCCCGTACTGGGCGACTGGTCCTGCGGTAAGATTCCGAGGGTAAGTCTCCCATTCGTTCCTCACGAGGCACAACGACTTCCCAATATGCCCCAAGCGTTCCCCCTCCTCCGCACCGCCAGACTGAACCTGCGCCAGATCGTGCCGGCCGATGCGCCGGCATTGTTCCTGATTCATTCGGATGCGGAATGGATGCGCTGGTACGGTGTCGATCCCATCAGGAGCCTCGCGGAAGCGGAGCATTTGGCCGACCTGTTCGCTGGCTGGTTCAAGGGCGGTACCGGTTTTCGCTGGGCCCTGGAACGTCGCCAGGACAAGCGGCTGATCGGCACCTGCGGGCTGTTTCGATGGAACAAGAGTTGGCGCAATTGCGTCATCGGCTATGAGATCCAGCGCGAATTTAACCGCCAGGGCTACATGCGTGAAGCGGTCGCCGCCATCCTGGACTACGGGTTCGATGTGATGGGGCTGCACCGGGTTCAAGCGGAAACCCACCCGGACAACCACGCCTCCATCGCCCTGGCCATGCGCCTGGGTTTCCAGTTCGAAGGCGTACACCGCGAACAGGCTTACTGGGCCGGCCGCTACCACGACCTGAATTGCTATTCCCTGCTCGAACCCGACTGGCGCGCGCGGTGCGACGGCACCTGAACAAGGAAAGGGATCGCCTTGACGCAGACTCTCAATATCATCGGATGTGGTCAGGTCGGTAAGGTTCTTGGGCGGCTGTGGGCCACCGCCGGCACATTCGAAGTCCAGGACATACTCAACCGTTCGCTGGAAAGCGCCGCCCGTGCGGCCGATTTCATCGGCGCCGGCCGCGCCCACGCGGATCCTACATCGATGCGCGCTGCCGATGTGTACATGATCGGAACTGCCGACGACCAGATCGCGCAGGCCTGCGAAACACTGGCTGACATGGGCCTTCTGTCGCCGGATGCAATCGTTTTCCACTGTAGCGGGGCGCTGCCCTCCGGCATACTTGCTGCCGCCAAAACACAAGGCGCATCGGTTGCAAGCGTCCACCCGATACGAAGCTTTGCGGGCGCCGAACAAGCTGCGGCAAGTTTCGCCGGTACCTACTGCGGCGTCGAAGGCGACGCCGTTGCTGTCGAAGTGCTCACCAAGGCATTTTCATCAATCGGTGCCAAGCTTGTGCCGGTCGATGCCGAACTCAAGAGCGTCTATCATGCAGCCGCGGTATTTTCGTCGAATTATCTCGTGACCTTGATGGATGTCGCGCTGGAAGCCTACGTGAAAGCAGGCGTGCCTCGCGACGATGCGCTCAAGCTGATGGAACCGCTGGTCAGGGGTACGGTCGACAACATCTTCCGCCTTGGCCCGACTGAAGCATTGACCGGCCCCATCGCACGCGGCGATGTCGCCACGGTGCTCAGGCAATATCGTGCGGTGTCCGCATGGGACAAGCGTTTTGCATCGCTTTACAAGCAACTCGGCAAACAGACCGCAGCCATCGCGGCGCGCAGACGCAGTGCCGGGCAACACGACTGACATATATATACGGCCAGGAAAAACATGCCTCTATCTCCCTATCTTGATGCCTTCCCCGTGATCCAGGAACGCGTCTTCCTGCACGAGTCCGCCCAGGTGATCGGCGACGTACAGCTTGGCGCGGACAGTTCGGTATGGTGCAACGCCGTTGTGCGCGGCGACGTCAACCGCATTCGCATTGGCAAATGCAGCAACGTGCAAGACCTGACGATGTGCCACGTGTCCCACAAGACCCCGGCCAAGCAGGAAGGGTCACCGCTGACAATCGGCGACTACGTCACCATCGGCCACTCGGTGATCCTGCACGGTTGCACCATCGGCAATGAGTGCCTCGTTGGAATGGGAACTATCGTGATGGACGACGCGGTGATCCAGGATCGCGTGATGGTCGGCGCCGGCAGCCTTGTCCCGCCGGGGAAAGTCCTCGAAAGCGGGATGCTCTATATCGGCAGGCCTGTAAAGGCGGTTCGGGCGCTCACGCCCGACGAGATTGCATACCTGCGGTACTCGGCGGAGCACTACGTGCGGGCAAAGAACAACTACATGCAAGGCAATACGGCAGAGAAGGCAGGGACGACCGGCTGAGGCGTCAACGCTTCGGGTGGTAGATATCGTGACCTGCTTCGTCGATCTGGCGGCGCAGTGCGCGGCGTTCCTCCGGCGTCATGCGGCCCTGCCGGCGCTGGTTTTCGGTCTGTTGATGGGCCTGCTGTTGGGATTGCGCTTCGCCGCCCGAGCCGTATCCGCTGCTTTCCGGCTGGCCGAGGCCCTGCCGCGGGCGTTCCTGCGGTTGCACTTGCTGCGGTTCCCGGGGCAAGTTGCGCTCGAGGGTAACGCTCTGGATATGGTAGGCGCGCACGGCATCCCGCGCGTCGCGCCGGCCATAGCCTGGGTCGGCCGAAGCGGCCGCCACGCAAAGCGTCAGCAAAACAGAGGAACCGAGTCTTAGAAATCGCATATCGAAAAACACTTCACCTTGCCGGGATTTCCCTTTGCCGGGTGCATCTTGCGATAGACTTCGCGTACCGGAAAGGCATATCAATAATACGGAAGTGTATGCCCCGCCCCGTGCGCACTAAACCTGTTTAAGGTAAAGTTTGTAACACTTTGTAATGCTTTGCGCTAGAGACATTCAACACGAATTTACTGACGTTACCATAGCGCCATGAATACCCCGAACCCCACTGCACCTACGCCTGGACACACCCCCAGCGGACACCAGGCAAGAATACTTGTGGTCGATGACGACCAGCGTCTGCGCGACCTGCTTCGCCGCTATCTCGCCGAACAGGGCTTCAATGTCGTCACTGCCGAAAATGCGCAGGCGATGAACAAGCTGTGGATCCGCGAGCGCTACGACCTGCTCGTGTTGGATCTGATGCTGCCCGGCGAAGACGGCCTGTCGATCTGCCGCCGCCTGCGTGGCGCCGGCGACCAGACGCCAATCATCATGCTCACCGCAAAGGGCGAGGACGTGGACCGCATCGTCGGCCTCGAAATGGGCGCGGACGACTACCTACCCAAACCTTTCAACCCGCGTGAACTGGTCGCTCGCATCAATGCCGTGCTGCGCCGCAAGGGCCCCGACGAGATTCCCGGCGCACCATCCGAAACACCGCAAACCTTCCAGTTCGGCGATTTCATCCTCGACCTGGGCACGCGCACGCTGAAAAAGAACGGCGAAACCATTTCCCTCACCACCGGCGAGTTTTCGGTGCTCAAGGTCTTCGCCCGCCATGCGCGGCAGCCGCTGTCCCGTGAAAAGCTGATGGAACTGGCCCGCGGCCGCGAGTACGAGGTATTCGATCGCAGCCTGGACGTGCAGATTTCCCGCCTGCGCAAGCTCATCGAACCGGACCCATCCAATCCCATCTACATCCAGACCGTGTGGGGCCTTGGCTACGTCTTCATACCGGAAGGCCAACCGCGTTAAGGCTTGCTTTGATTGCCATCATAGGAAACCGGCTCGGCTGGCTTAAGAGCGGCCTGTTCTGGCGAACCTTCTTCCTGCTCGCCTTCCTGATCACCGCGAGCATCCTTGCCTGGGTGGCGAGCTTTCGAATCGTCGAACGCACGCCGCGCGCGCAGCAGATGGCCGCCCAGGTCATTTCCATTGTCACGATTACCCGTGCTGCGCTGACGCACTCCGCACCTGAATTGCGGCGCGAGCTCCTGTTCGACCTCGCCAGCAACGAGGGTATCCGCATCTATCCGCTCGAAGAATCCGACGTCGTGGAACCGGCATCCGACAGTGAACTGATGCAGGTGCTCGAGGCGAACGTGAAGGCCCGCCTTGGCTCGGATACCAAATTCGCCGGCCGCGTCAATGATGTAGGCGGGTTTTGGGTCAGTTTCAAGATCGAGGAAGATGAATACTGGCTAAGGCTGGACAGGGAACGGCTCGAAGGCGTGTCGAACATCCAGTGGCTGGGCTTCGGCACCGCCGCCCTCACCCTCTCGCTGCTCGGCGCCGTATTCATTTCGCGCCTGATCAACCAGCCGTTATCGCGGATTGCGACAGCCACGCAGGCCATCGCCAAGGGCCGCTGGCCCGAGCCGTTGCCGGAACGCGGCCCTACCGAGATCCGCGACGCTAACCGGAGCTTCAACCAGATGGTTGCTGACTTGAACCGCGTGGAATCCGACCGCGCGGTGATCCTGGCCGGCATCTCGCATGACTTGCGCACGCCGCTGGCGCGCATGCAGCTGGAAGTCGAAATGGCGCAATTGACGGATGAAGCGCGGCTGGGCATGCAGTCCGACCTGGCACAGATGGACGCGATCATCGGACAGTTCCTGGAATACGCGAAACCGAGCGATATCGGGCACGGCTCGAGCGTAGACCTGAGCGCGATGCTCACCGATTGCGCACGCGAAGCCGGACGCCTGAGCGACGTCAAGGTCAGCACCAACATCGCGCCCGACGTCAACGTATTCGGCCATGCCACCGATCTCAAGCGCGTCATCAGCAATCTCGTTGAGAACGCGCGCCGCTACGGCAAGTCCGCAAGCTCGAATATTGCCGAAATAAACATTTCCTGCCGTTCGGAAGGCAACCAGGCAGTCATCGAAATTTCGGACAACGGCGCCGGCGTACCGGCCAAGGACGTGGAACGCCTGCTCCGCCCCTTTACCCGCCTCGACACCGCTCGCAGCCAGGCGAACGGCGCCGGCCTCGGATTGGCGATCGTCGACCGTATCGTCAGGCGCCACCGCGGCGCGCTCAAACTGTCGAACAAGGATGATGGCGGATTGCGCGTGCGGGTTGCGATTCCGATTACCGGCGCGTTGAGCTAGGGCTTCAGGTGCGCTTCAACAATGGCAGGAGATAGTCGCGCAATGCCGCGGCGTTGTTGATCTCATGCTCCTTGCTGCTGTAAAGGAAAGTCACTTTCCCCTTTCCCAGATGCGCCAGCAGCTCCTGCACGCCGTCGGGATTGCCGTGCAATTCGCTGTAGTAGCGGTCCCGAAATTCATCCCACCTCTCCGGATCATGTCCGTACCACTTCCTCAGGTCGTTGGATGGGGATACGCTCTTTGCCCAATACGCGATATCCAGCCGCTCCTTCGTCATTCCGCGCGGCCACAGGCGGTCGACCAGTATACGCTTTCCATCCTCAGCCGTTCCCGGCTCATACACCCATTTAAGCTTGATGGTTGCGGCCATTCTCCCTATTCTCCGACTTAAAAATTTTCGAAGGATTCGGTTCGTGGCAAGCGCACAAGCGCATCGATCAAGCCCTGCGGAGGCGCTTTCACCCGTCGTGCGCCGAGGTCAAACCACGCGCCCCGGGTGATCACCTCCGCCGCCGGCCGGCCATCGCTCTTCATGAAGCGATTGACCATGATGAACTTTGCGCCATCCTCGCTGATGCCCCCGAGCTGCATCATCACCGAAAAATTCTCGAGGAAGTGCAGTTCCTTGTGATAAACGATTTGCTCGGAGAAGACGATCGGGCCAATCCCGGCGGCCTTGAAATCGGCGGGCGTGAAGCCGCTTTCCTTCAAATACAGGAAGCGCGTCTGTGCCGCGTAATCGAGATAGCCGGTATTGCGCATGTGCACGTTCGCATCAAGGTCCGACCAGGTTACGGTATATTGGTACTGGTAAACGTTCTGTTCCATCCGATTGCGCTCCGTTCAGTGACAGTGCGGCCAGTCTAGCGCAGCAAACTTTCTTCAGTGAGTGAGGACCGTGCCAAGTTCAATGGGTAATCAGGCCAAACTCCGGCCTGTCGAAACCGTCATCCTGGCCATGCCGGGGACGCTGCCGACGACGGTCGCCGGGCCGATGGATGTGTTCACGCAGGCAGGGCAGTTATGGGAGCAACTGTGCACCGCCAACCCCTCGCCTCGCTTCAATGTACGCATCGCCAGCATCGACGGCAAGGACGTCACCTGCATGAACGGCATGCAGATCAAGCCGCATTGCGTGCTCGGACAAGTCGAGCAAACCGACCTGCTGATCGTAACCTCGGCCAATATTGCGGAACGGGATAGCTGGAAACACTCGATCATCCCGCATCTCGAGCGCTTGCACCGGCAAGGAACGCAGATTGCCAGCATCTGCACCGGTGCTTTCGTTCTGGCCGAAGCAGGTTTGCTGAGTGGCCGGATCGCGACTACGCATTGGGGTTTCGTGCCGGTATTCCGGGAACTGTATCCGCAGGTGGATGTGCGCCCGGAACGCATGCTTACGCAGGATGGCAGTATTTTCTGTTCCGGCGGCATCAATGCCTATGCCGAGCTATGCCTCTATCTGGTCGAGCTCTGGTGCGGCTACAAGACGGCCGAACAGCTGGCGCACGCGCTGGTCCTTGACGGCTGGCGCGAGCAGCAGACAGATTATTCGCTGTTCGAATTCCAGAAACGGCACGGTGACACCGCCGTCCTCAAGGCGCAGAACCACATGGAGTCGCACTTGCGGGAGGCGCTGAATGTTGCAGGACTGGCAGAGATTGCCGCGATGAGCGAGAGGAATTTCAAGCGGCGCTTCAAGAAGGCCACCGGCGACGCGCCGAACGAATACCTGCAGCGCTTGCGAATAGAGCACGCCAAACACCGGCTGGAACACAGCGCGACGAGCGTCGAGGTCATCGCCGACCAGGTTGGCTACCGCGACGTCGCCTACTTCCGGCAGGTATTCAAGCAGATCGTAGGGATGGCACCCAACGCCTACCGGGCAAAGACACGAATCGCGCTCCCGCTTGGCAACCAGGACGAAGTGGCCGCTGCCTGAGAGTCAACGCAAATCCTTCACCAGCGAGGCAAGCGTCTCCGCTGGCAATTCTTCCAGATGCGCTGGATAGTTGGGGTGATCGCACCCGACCATCATCTGCGCACCGCCCTTGAGCGCATTCTTCATGTCGGGCGTGAGCTCGAAGCGGGCGAAGTGCACTGCCGAGGTCTTTTCCTCGTTCTCCCGGTCGAGGTCTTCATCCGCAATTGCGTAGACGCGCGGCTGGCCTTCGACCTGGATGAACAGATGGTCCTCGACGCCGATCAACTTCGCCAGGGCGGCTCGCCGGTCCGCCTCGTTGGCGTATTCGATCAGCATCGTCGCCTTGAAGTTGTTGCCGTCCGGGATCAGCGGGTTGTACGCATCGAGCTCCGACTGTATCCCGTCTTCTTCGAAGATCCGCTCGATCCGCAACATCTCCTGTACCTGGTAGCGCACCGTCTGCTCATCCTCGAACAGCAGTGTCATATGGTTGCCCAATTGCACACTGCGCACTTTCTTGTGACGGATGATTTCGGCACGCAAGGCGGGACGGGCCTTGGCGTAGGCCTCGAGCGTCAGCAACTGATCGCGGGTGAGCATCATGGGCATTCCTTTTCTGTTTCCCGGCAGGTGTCAATCGTCGTCGTGATGGTGGCCGGCGATGTCGCCTTCCTTAAACAGGACTTCACGCAGTTCCGCATCCAGTTTGGGGTCGCGCCTGCGTATCCACTCGAGAACCATCGCCGCATGCTCTTTTTCCTCGTCGCGATTATGCGCCAGGATGCGCTTGAGTTCGGGATCGGTCGCGGCATCGACGCGCTGGTTATACCAGTCCACCGCTTCCAGTTCTTCCATCAACGAAACGATCGCCCGGTGCATGTCCATCGTTGCGGAGGACAGTTTCTCCAGTGACTCATGGTAGCCTTCACTCGCCATGTGTTCTCCTATATGCCGTAGGCCTTCCGCAGCAACGCCAGCGGATGCGCCAGTTGTGCCTTCTTCAGCCCGTTCTCTTCAATCCCCTGCTCGATATGGTGCCCGGCGAGCTGGCAGTCGGATGAAATGTAATCCGGTTCATTGTTGGCCATCGCCTTGAACACCGGCTTGCCGATCTTCATGGCAGTGGCATGGAATTCTTTCTTCACGCCGAAAGTGCCAGCGTGGCCAGAACAGCGTTCAACGACGTTCAGCTTTGTGTCCGGTACCAGCTGGAGAGTTTCCGCAGTTTTCTTTCCCATGTTCTGCACGCGCAAGTGGCATGGCACATGGTAAGACACGTTCCCTAGCGGCTGCTTGAAGTCGCGCTTGAGCAAGCCGTCGCGATTGCGCTGCACGAAGTACTCGAACGGATCCCACATTGCGTCACGCACGAGCTGGACATCCGGGTCGTCCGGAAACATCAGCGGGAGTTCCTGCTTGTACATCAGCGTGCAGGAAGGAATCGGAGTCAGGATGGCATATCCGTCGCGCACCAGTTTTGCGAGTTGCGGAATATTGATGTTTTTCTTTGCCTCTACACCGGCCAGATCGCCCTGCTCCAGCTTGGGCATGCCGCAGCAGGCTTCCTTCTCGACCAGCACGTAGGGAATCTCGTTGTGGTCGAGGATGGCGAGGAGATCGTGACCGACGCCAGGCTCGTTGTAATTGATGTAGCAAGTAGAATACACGGCCACCTTGCCTGGCGTCAGAGTACCGTCTTTGACCGCATACGGCCGGGATTCCGCCGCGCCGGAATGGAACTTCCGTGCCGCGAAATCGGGTAGCCAGGCGGTCTTGTCCACGCCCATCACTTTTTCCATCATCCCGCGCGCGGTGCGGGTCTTGTTCACTGCGTTGACGGTCTGCGTGACGATAGGGATGCCCGCAAACTTGCCCAGGCCGTCGGTATTCGACAGGAACTTGTCCCGCATGCGTACCTCGCCCTTGCGGAACTTGACCGCCTTGGCGCGCAGCATCAGATGCGGAAAATCGACATTCCACGGATGCGGCGGAGTGTATGGACACTTGGTCATATAGCAGACGTCACACAGGTAGCACTGGTCGACGACCTTGCCGTAATCCTTCTTGTCGACGCCATCCACCTCCATGGTCGAGGATGCGTCGACCAGGTCGAACAGCGTGGGGAAAGCCCCGCACAGCGACACGCAACGGCGGCAGCCGTGACAGATCCCGAACACCCGCTCCATTTCCTTGTGCAGCGATTCCTCGCTGTAGAAATCCTCGCTCTTCCAGTCGAGCGGATGCCGGGTCGGCGCTTCCAGGTTTCCTTCGCGGTGAGCCATGACGTGTCATCTCCACGTGGCAGTAACCGCCGTCGCGGGCGGATGCGCGAATCCGTCTCCTCGGAAAAGAGAAGACGGATTGAGCTCAAGAAGCATTAGTCGACCAGCGAATCAAGGGCCTTCTGGTAACGGTTGGCGTGCGAACGCTCCGCCTTGGCCAGCGTTTCGAACCAGTCCGCAATCTCGTCGAATCCCTCGTCGCGCGCAGTCTTGGCCATGCCGGGATACATGTCGGTGTACTCGTGGGTTTCACCCGCGATGGCTGCCTGGAGATTCTGGCGCGAAGAACCGAACGGCAAACCCGTTGCCGGGTCGCCTACGATTTCAAGATATTCAAGGTGCCCGTGCGCGTGGCCGGTCTCGCCCTCGGCCGTGGAGCGGAACAAGGCGGCAATGTCGTTCTGCCCCTCCACGTCCGCCTTGTTGGCGAAGTAGAGATAACGGCGGTTGGCTTGCGATTCGCCGGCGAATGCGGCTTTCAGGTTGGCTTCCGTCTTGGAGCCTTTCAGGGTTGCCATGTGAGTCTCCTTCCTTGTAGTCAGTCGTACGTCGGTGGAAATACATGCGGCACGAAACAGCGGGCGCGAATACGCTCGCGATAGTCGGGTGGTGCAATCCCATTGTGTGACTCGGGAAGCCAAAGCTCAAATTGGCAATTTCAATTTGGCATATTGACAATCCCAATCGGCGATTCCGCAGGAACAGTCAATTCCTATCAAAAACAGCGAAAAACGCTGCGGCAAACGCGTTATTTGCACTTGTCATAGAATCCGGACGGAGACAACAAATAACTAAAGGGAACACACATGCTGAATTTCGATTTTTACAACCCCACCCAGATCCTGTTCGGCAAAGGCCGTATCGCCGATCTCGCCAAGGTCGTCCCGGCAGAAGCGCGCGTCCTGGTCCTGTATGGCGGCGGCAGCATCAAGAGCAACGGTGTTTTCGACGAAGTCATGGCCGCGCTGGCCGGCCGTACAGTACATGAGTTTGCCGGCATTGAACCCAATCCGAGCTACGAAACCTTGATGCAAGCCGTGGAACTGGTGCGCAAGGAGAAACTCGACTTCCTGCTTGCGGTGGGTGGCGGTTCCGTCATCGACGGAACGAAGTTCGTTGCCGCTGCGGTTAATTTCGAAGGCGATCCGTGGGCGATCCTGGAAAAGCGCGGCCGCAATATCACGCAGGCCCTGCCCTTTGGTTCGATCCTCACCCTGCCCGCAACCGGGTCCGAGATGAACGACGGCTCGGTAGTCACGCGCAAGTCGCTGCAGGCAAAAATCTCGTTCGCCAGCAAGCTGGTCTTTCCGAAGTTCTCCATTCTCGACCCGACCAAGACCTTCAGCCTGCCGGTCAGGCAGGTCGGCAACGGCGTGGTCGACGCATTCATCCATGTGATGGAGCAGTACATGACCTACCCGGTCAATTCGCCGGTACAGGACCGTTTTGCAGAAGGCCTGCTCCTGACGCTGATCGAGGAAGGCCCCAAGGCGCTGGCCAATCCGCAGGATTACGATACCCGGGCGAACATCATGTGGTGCGCGACGCTGGCGCTGAACGGACTGATCGGTGCAGGCGTGCCTCAGGACTGGGCCACGCACTTGATCGGCCATGAACTCACCGCCCTGTACGGCCTGGACCACGCCCAGACGCTAGCCATAGTGCTGCCCAGCATGCTGCGCGTGCGCAAGGACAGCAAGCGCGCCAAGCTTCTCCAGTATGCAGCTCGCGTCTGGAATATCACCGAAGGCAGCGAAGACGAGCGTATCGAGCGCGCCATCCAGTGCACCCAGGACTTCTTCGAAAAAATGGGCGTGAAGACCCACCTTTCCGACTACAAGCTCGGTTCGCAGAACATTGATGCCATTCTGAAACATCTGGAAAGTCATCGCATGGTGACGCTGGGCGAGCAACGCGACGTTACCCTGGATGTGAGCAGGAAAGTCCTCGAAATGAGCGCCTGACAATCAGGCATGGACTGGGCATGGACTTCCTTGCTTGAACTTCCGGCAAGGCCGGCAATCTACTAGGTCGGAATGCCGGAAGGCAGAGATGCGAAACAAACGGCATGGAACTGCTTCCATGCCGTTTTTCTTTCAGGAGGTTACATGCCTACTTCGCCCCCAACTGGAACGCCCGGCAGGCAGCCGACACATCTCAAACCAGGCGACGATGCGGCCCCGGGCACACCCGGCACCGGAGAAGACCTTTGCGAGGACTGCGGCGGAACAGGTATCCGTAAAGACGGCAGCGAATGCCCGACCTGCGAAGGTACGGGCCGCGTGATCCATGGTATTGGCGGAGGCTGAAGCTTAGCGCTTGTAGACGAGCGCGACCGCTTCCGCGGCAATACCTTCTTCGCGCCCCAGGAAGCCGAGCTTCTCGTTGGTTTTTGCCTTCACGTTGACCTGGCCCGCGTCAATGTCCAGGTCTGCGGCGATGTTGGCTGCTATCGCGGCAATGTGCGGTGCCATTTTCGGCGCCTGCGCGATGATGGTCGAATCGATATTACCGATTGCATACCCGGCCTCAAGCACACGACGCCCGGCCTCGCGGAGCAGCACGCGTGAATCTGCGCCCTTGAAGCGCGCATCGGTGTCGGGAAAGTGCCGCCCGATGTCGCCGAGTCCGGCTGCACCGAGGATCGCATCCGTGATCGCATGCAACAGGACATCTGCGTCGGAATGCCCGAGCAGGCCTGTCTTGTGAGGAATGCTGACGCCACCGACGATCAGCGCACGGCCGGGGACGAGCGCGTGACAATCGTATCCTTGCCCGATTCTGAACGGGGGAAGGCTCATGCTTTTCCTTTCAGGTGCAATTCCGCCAGCGCGACGTCGTGCGGCAGGGTGATCTTGAAATTACGCGGGCTCCCCTCCACCAGTTTCGGTTTCAGGCCGAACGCCTCGATCGCGGAAGCTTCGTCGGTGACCTCGCTTGCCTGCTCCAGCGCCTTGCGCAATAGCGCGTACCGGAACATCTGAGGCGTCTGCGCGGCCCACAGGCTATCGCGCGGCACAGTGCTCTCAACCCGTCCGCCGGCATCGCCGCGCTTCAAGGTATCGACGACCGGCAGCGCCAGGAGGCCGCCGACAGGGTCATCCTTTACCTCGCCGATCAACCGATCGATCAGCTCGCCAGTCAGCCCAGGACGGGCGGCATCGTGAACCAGCACCCAGTCATCATCAGCAAGATGTTCACGCATCGCCTTGAGTCCGTTCAGCACCGACTGATGCCTGGTCGGCCCGCCGGCATGAAGAACGGTTACACGGCCAGCCAGATGCTTCGCACCGGCGAGCGCGTCGTCAATATACCCATCGCCCTCACTGACGACGATATAGGTATGCGTGATGGAATCGCTGGAGGCAAAAGTATCGAGCACATGTACCAGCATCAGTTTTCCGGCCAGCGGCATGTATTGCTTCGGACATTCGGCGCACATGCGAGCGCCCACGCCGGCGGCGGGAACAAGGGCAAAGTGACGGGATGCAATCATTCTGTCAACATCCGGCCCGCGCGTCGCTTTCCCTGCATAAGGGTTGGCGGGGCCGACGCGGGCGTTGGTTTATAATCTCGCCATATTTTCTCACAGTCGAAGTCCCCGCCATGCTGCACCCTGGGGAAGTTTCGGCAACCTGACACGCCCGATGTCGTTTGATCTGAAAAAGTCCCTCCCCAAACCCGGTAACCGCTTCGCCCTCCCCGCTGTGCACGGTTCTGCGGATGCCTTCGTCCTTGCTCAGGCCGCGCTCGAACTCAAGCAGCAGAAACGCATGCTGGCCGTCGTGGTCGCCAATGCGACCGATGCCCAGCGGCTGCTGCAGGAAATCCCGTGGTTCAGCGGAGCGGAGCCCTCATTGCGCTGCCATCTGCTGCCCGACTGGGAAACCCTGCCCTACGACGCCTTCTCGCCGCACCAGGACCTGGTGTCGGAACGGCTGGCAACGCTGCACGAAGTCAGCACCGGCCAATGCGACGTCCTGATCGTGCCGGCCACCACCGCGCTGCTGCGCATGGCGCCGCCTTCCTTCCTGGCCGCTTATACCTTCTTCTTCAAGCAAGGGGAAACGCTCGATGAAGCAAGGCTGAAATCCCAATTGACGCTGGCCGGCTACACCCATGTAGGCCAGGTGATGTCGCCCGGCGAGTATTCGGTGCGCGGCGGGTTGATCGACCTGTTCCCGATGGGCTCGGTGCTCCCGTACCGGATCGACTTGTTCGGCGACACAATTGAATCCATCCGCACCTTTGACGCGGATACGCAGCGCTCGCTTTACCCAGTGCGTGAAGTGCGTATGCTGCCCGGGCGGGAATTCCCGATGGACGAAGCAGCCCGGACCGCCTTTCGCGGCCGCTGGCGCGAAGAGTTCGAAGGCGATCCTTCCAAGTCGCCGATCTACAAGGACATAGGCAACGGCATCGCATCCGCCGGCATCGAATACTACCTGCCGCTGTTCTTTGACGAGACGGCCACGCTGTTCCAGTACGTACCGGAGGACACGACGTTCGCGCTCGTCGGCGACATCGAAGCATCCATCAAGCGCTTCTGGAGCGACACGCAGTCCCGCTACAAATTCCTGAAGACCGACCGTGAGCGTCCGATCCTGCCTCCCGAACGGCTGTTCCTCACAGACGAGGACTTCTTCACCTTGGCCAAGCCATTCGGCCGTTGGGTGATCCAGGCGGGTGACGCCGCTTCCGAGATTTCCGCGCCGGTGCCGAATGTCGCCGTCAACCGCCGCGTCGACGACCCGCTCGCCAACCTGCGTGCCTACCTGCTGCAGACCGGTAAACGCGTGATGATCTGCGCCGAATCGAGCGGACGTCGGGAGACGCTACAACAGTACTTCAACGAATACGACCTGACGCTGACGCCTTGCGAAGGTTTTGCCGACTTCGTTGCCGCCTCCGCCAAGGTCATGCTCGGCGTCGCGCCGCTGCATGCCGGTTTCGAACTCGCGCCCGACCTCGGCAACCTGGCCTTCATCACCGAGACAGAGCTGTACGCCGGCAC